>Ga0068856_100000588_pt1 | contig 39823 bp, 30 predicted proteins | sample KBSCornC62_FD_66595 | JGI IMG/M metagenome (GOLD analysis project Ga0068856, IMG submission 66595) | Corn rhizosphere microbial communities from Kellogg Biological Station, Michigan, USA - KBS Corn C6-2 | ecosystem: Host-associated > Plants > Roots > Rhizosphere > Soil ...
TTCCGCGAACTTGAAACCTTTGCGGCAACACGAGTTCGCAAGCAGGGCACCCAACGCGACCGCACCACCGGCAACTTGGTCGCCGCCGCGTTCACGCATACGAGCAGCCGGGCGCTTGATCCGCTGTTGCACACACATCTCACGGTGTTCAACGCCACCTTTGATGAAACGGAAAAGCGCTGGAAAGCATTGCAGGCAGGCGGTATGTATGACGCGATTCGTTACGGCACGGCAGTCTATCGCAACGAACTGGCGAAACGGGTTCAACAGATCGGCTACTGCATTCGACCCGCAAAACACGGCTTTGAAATCGAGGGTGTGAGCGATGCGGTGTTGAAACGATTTTCCAAACGCTCCCAGCAGCGTGACGCAGTGGTCCGGGAACTGGAACAAAAGCTGGGGCGCAAATTGTCGAACAATGCCATCGCCCTAGCGGTGCATCAGAGCCGGACGAAAAAGATTAAGGGCATTTCGACCGCCGAGGTTCGCGAGCAGCAGTTGGCACAATTGCAGCCGGATGAATTGCAGGCGTTGCAAAAACTCACCACGTCGGTTCAACCCATCCGGCAAGTCCGCCGGTTTGAACCGGAAAACCAAGCCCTGAATTACGCCGTCGCCCATGTCTTCGAGCGCAAGTCTGTCGTGCCGGAGCATGAACTGTTGGGCTTGGCGCTGGCGCAGCATCCGGGTGAACTGGATTTGTCGGTATTGAAAGAAACGGCAAAGCATTCGGCTCATCTGGTCAAAACCGAGCGAGGATTATCCACGCCACAGATTTTGGCAACGGAGTTGGATTTGATTCAGACGGTCAATGCGGCCTGCGACACCGTTGCGCCGATTCATCCAACATATAAACCTGCCGACTGGCTGGGCGAAGATCAACAACGGGCGATTTATCATGTCCTGCGCACCCATGACCGGATCACCGGCCTGCGTGGTCTGGCTGGCAGCGGCAAAACCACGGCGTTGCGCGAGTTGGTCGCCGCCTGCGTCGAAGTTAAAATCGAACCGTTGTTTTGCGCGCCGACGGCGGCTGCAACGGATGTGCTCCGCAAGGAAGGATTCGAGGCGAAGACGCTGCAAAGTTTGTTGCTGACGAAACCGAAGCTGGACGAACGGCGGCTGGTGGTGCTGGACGAAGCCGGGGCGGTGGGCATTGACGACATGAAGCGGCTGTTTGACCTAGCGCGTGACGCCCGCGTCGTGCTTTCCGGCGACACCGGCCAGCACGCCTCGGTGGTGCGTGGTGATGCGCTGCGGATTCTGGAGCAACATTCCAATTTTCAATCCGGTCAACTAACCCGAATTCGTCGCCAACGCAAAGCCGAGTATCGCAAAGCGGTCGAACTGGCCGCGCAGAAGCGGACCCTGGAGGCATTCACGCAACTGGAACGCATGGGAGCGGTGGCCGAATTTTCTGATCGTCAGATTTACGAATCCGCCGCGCAGTCATATTTGAAAGCGGTGGCGCAAAATAAATCAGCGCTGCTGGTCGCGCCGACTTGGAATGAAATCGAGGCGGTCACGGAGAAGGTCCGGGGCGCAATGAAAACATCTGGCCGGCTGACCGGTGAAGAAAAAGAATTTGAGGTTTTCGATTCATTGTCATGGACGGAAGCGCAAAAACAAGATTCGCGGCAATATCATCCCGGCATGGCGATACGGTTTCACCGTCAGAAGGATGATTTTGCCAAAGACGAAACGGTCGCGGTGGTCGCGGTCGAAAACGATGCGATCAAAGTTCAACGTGCGGACGGTGCTGAAAATCTTTTCCCATTGGGTGCAGGCTGCGCCTGCTTTGATGTAGGGGAGAGGCGGAAGTTGAAAATTGCTGCCGGCGACAAGCTGTTGCTGCAAGCGAACACGGTCGGCAAGCGTTTCATCAGTGGCGAACTCGTCGAGGTGCGGGCGATTCAGGGCGGTTCGGTGGTGTTGGCCGATGGCCGGGTGATTCGTCAAAATTACCGCACATTCACTCATGGCTACGCCGTCACGTCGCACGCCGCCCAGGGCAAGACAGTGGATGAAGTGTTGGTCGTGGCCACATCGCGTTCGCTGGCCGCCGTCCATCAGCAACAATTTTACGTCAGCATCTCGCGCGGTCGTGAACGCTGCCAGATTTTCACCGATGACACCGAACGACTGCGTTCGCACGTCACGCGCTCCAGTGCGCGCTTGGCCGCCATCGAGGCCGGGCCGGCTATCCGTCAGCGCGACTTCCTGAAAACTGTCTTGCAAAGCGGTAATCGCTTCCTGAAACGATTCCGCCAACGCATCGCGCAAACGCTTTCACCTAAAACCACTGAAAGGAGCAGCCATGAAATCAAGCTCACTGAACCCCAGCGACAATCCGTCCACCGAATCTCAATCTAATTCACGCGATAATCCCTGTCTCGGCAGTGACCTCCAGATCACCGCCCTGAATGTGATTGCCGACGATGGCATCAGCTACCTGCTGCCTTACGCGCAATTTCTTCTTGCCGAGCGGGTGTCTAATCCCGTCTTGGAAAATATGCCGGAGGCACCGCCGGAAAAGATGTTGATCCGCTTTGTTGCGGCCGAGGTCGTCGTCGTGGGCAGTGGTCTCAAGGTCGTCGAGCGGATGATCCAGAAATGTGAATTGAAGTTCGTCAAGTCGGCGGATCGGCGTTTTGCCGCCACGTTGAAAACCCACATTGCCGCCGTCACCATCACTTTAACTAAGGAAAATGTATGACTGCTGATACACCGTTAAAAATTCAGGCACTGGAACAGTTTCCGGTCACGATGACCAAGGAAATGGTCGCCAAGGCGCTGGGCGTTGCCCCGCATATCATCCCGCCGTTATCGCAGGCCGGGTTGATTAAACCGCTGGGACGCCCGCAGCGTTATTGCGTGAAGCATTATTCCCGGGATTTGCTTGCCCGGCAAATCGCGGATGTGGACTGGCTCGACAAAGTGGTGGCGGCCATTCATCGGCACTGGCGCATTAAGAATTCGCGCAAACGTGCAAAACTTGTCTAATTGTTACGGCATCAATGAGACTGGGTGTTTCGCCCGTGTCCCTTTACATTTAGGATATTCGGAGCATCCCCAAAATATGCTTCCTGTATTTGAACCCCGCTTCGCAATCCTCTCAATCATATCTTTGCCGCAGATAGGGCACTTGGGGACCGAGGTATCAAGCTCGACATCCAAAGTTCTTTGGATTTGAACAGATTTTACCAAGGCCAGTAGTTTTGAGCCGTCAATTAATTGAATGGGTTTCCCTGCGGCAAATTCTTGGGCGTCGCGAGTGAAGTTGCCGGTCGTAACAATGATGGCTTCGTCAGCTTTTTCGGCTGTCATCAGGCCAAACATTTCTCGAATCACCGGAGCACCTACCGAAAAGATCTTCCATTGTTTGCATTGAACTACAGATTTGTGGCCGTCCTTTCGGAGCGTTATATCAATGCCGCCGTCGGCACCGCGACCAAGCGAGTATTCCGTCTGGAAGCCCTGTCGCCGGAACGCTTCGGCCACGAGAAATTCAAAGTCTTTCCATGACGTTTTCCGTAACGACTCCAAGCTCGTCTGCTCATCAACTTGTTTGCGGCGTTTGATTTCAAATAAAGTTGAGGCAACGGCGAAAAGGCCGAACAACATCAACGATATGGGGGCCAACCGGGGAAGGGCAATGGCGAATGGTTTTGCGACTGGGTTTGAAGCAATTGCCGCAGGGATAGCCCAACGCATGGCAATAAAAACAACAACGCCGGTCATCGCAATCGCAACGACGATAATGGTGTGGCGGCGGAAACGGGTCGAACGTGTCCGGCGGCGGTGACGTCGGTCTTTCAACAAGGATGATGGGTGGGACATGAATTCCTCTCCGTTGTGGATTTTGTCGTTGACCACGGCGTATCAACACGATCAGACCAAGGCCAATTGCCATTACCAAGTAGATCAAGACGATGAGGACGCCCAATTTGTGCAGGGCGATGAATTCATCCACCTGTCCCAAGGCCGTCTGTTGCAATTCCAGAATGTTAATCTGCCACAATTGCATGATGCGCTCCTTTCTAGGTGATGATGGCTTGTGCCACAGGTTCGGGTTTGGTGGCTTCCCTGCGTAAGCGCTCGTATTCGCCCAACGAGGGGAGTTCCACCTTGGCCTTGCGCGAATAGGCACGGTGGACGGCCTTGCTGTTCTGGCCCAAGTTCTCCATTGCAAACCGTTCAGGATAACCGACCGCCTTCGCTCTTTCCGCCCACGCATAACGATAGCTGTGCAACGTCACGCCCTTGATGCCGAGGCCGGCGCAGCGTTGCTTGAACTCGGTCGCCCGGTCGCCCGAACGGACGGTGCGCAGATACGGGAACAACGGGCCTTCGGCGGGCAAGTCCCGTAAAACCTCCGCGACATCCTCGTCAAATCGGACAATGGCAACGCTGCCGGTTTTTTTTCGCGCATAGCCAATGGTGTGATTTTCCCAATCCACATCCTCGGCATTCAAGAGCGCCAGATCCGATTGCGATGCGCCCAAGTGCCACGCCAGTTTGTAGAACGCCTTGCGTTCGGGATTCAGTTCGCGGGCGGTGATGGCCAGATGTTCGGCCAACGTGATGCTGCGCTTGTCCTTGAACTCGACTGCTGGCCAGCGTTTCTTGGGCAGCACCGGCCACGGCAGCCAAGTCATGTCCAAGGCGAAGTTGTGAATGCGCCGCAGATAGACGTTGGTCGAAACTTTCCCGGCTTCGAGCACGCGCAGAAAATGTTCCGGGCGCGTTTCCAGCAGCGGCAACTGGCGGATCAAGTCGAATGCATTGTCCTTAATGGCAGTTTGCCAGCGACGTTGGGTCTCGCCTTTTTTGAGCTTCACCATTTCCTCCATGACGAACTGCCAGTTGCGGGTGGCGATCTCCTTGTCGCTGGCTGCGAGATAGGCGCGGGCGATTTGGAGGTTTACGGCAGGCTGTTGCTCAGCTTCGTTCCGGGAATGGAGCAACCGGATGGCAAGGGTGCGGTCATGCGTGCCAAGGCTTTCCTGTTTGCCGGTGACCTCGTCGTGCAGGTAGAAGCGGCCGCCTTGCTTCCGCTTGTAGAGTCTGAATCGTTGTTTCATAACTGGATTGCCAGTGATGAGGTTACGACGATTGACCGGGACTCCGGTAAGGAGCAAGCGGGAGTTAAACAACGCAGGCCAGAGTTAAATTTTGCTGGCACTTCCGCTGGCACTCAAGGGTGGAAGCCTGCCAAGTCATGCGGTTCCAACCGGTTAGACTTGGAGGCGAGGGTCGGAATCGAACCGACGAATGCAGCTTTTGCAGAGCCGTGCCTTACCACTTGGCTACCCCGCCTTTGGGGAGCGGCAAAATAAATTATTTTCCCCTCGAAGCAAGTTCAACTTTCGTCGCCGGTGGTCTTTTAACTGATGGATCCCAGTTTCCGCCGCTGTTTCCAGAGTTCTGCTGGCTTGAAAATTCCTGCCGGCGTAATGATGCCGGTGATCAATTCCGCCGGGGTCACATCGAATCCGGGATTGCGCGCGCCGCTCGTCGGATTGGCGACCCGGATGTATTCGCGCCGGTCCTGCGGATTGATTCCCCAGGCGCCGAGGACTTCGGACTCGTGCCGTTCTTCGATGGGAATGTCAAAGCCGCGTTTCAAATTCCAATCAATCGTCGAAAGGGGGATGGCGACGTAGAACGGAATCCGGTGTCGCGCGGCGAGCACGGCCTTGGTGTAGGTCCCGATCTTGTTGGCCACTTCGCCGGTGCGGCCGAGCACGCGGTCGCTGCCGACGATGACCAAATCAATCTCTCCGCGTTGCATCAAATGGCCGGCGGCGTTGTCGGCGATGATCTGATGCGAAATTTTCTGCTGCGCGAGTTCCCACGCGGTGAGCGTTGCGCCCTGGGAACGCGGGCGGGTTTCGTCGCAAAAGACATGGAATTTTTTACCCTGCGCCTGCGCCGCATACAGGGGCGCGGTGGCGGTGCCGGTATCCACGAACGCCAGCCAGCCGGCGTTGCAATGCGTGAGCACTTTCATGCCGTTGCGAATCAGCTTCGCGCCGTGCCGGCCAATTTCTTCGCAGTGGCGGGCGTCTTCGTTGGCAAACTCCTCGGCTGCCGCCAGCGCGAGCGCCTGTTGTTCTGCGACCGTCTCCCCTGCCCGCATCTGCCGGCGGACATCGTTCATGGCGTTGACGGGGTCCACGGCGGTCGGCCGCGCGGCGGCAAGGGTTTTAAAAACCAAGTCAACGTGTGCGGAAAATTTCCCCAAGCTTCCACCGCGAAACGCCAGCGCGCCCTGCGCCAAGCCATAGGCGGCGGTGGCTCCGATGGCCCCAGCCCCGCGCACGATCATGTCGGTAATGGCGACGGCGGTTTCGCGAAAGTTTTTCGTGCCAACGATTTTGAATTCGTGTGGCAGCAGCCGTTGCTCGATGAGCCGGACGGAATTCGTTTTGGCGTCAAAGGTGACGGTGCGAAAATGTTCGGTGTGACCGCGGACAGTGACATTCATGCGCTATCAAATAAAGGATGTGCTCCACTTTGCAAGTGATTCCGGCCGTGGTTAAAATTTTCGAGCCAGCATTGAACGGCGCGGCTATGCGGCATCCAGTGGCAGGATAAATTGCACAATCAAACCACTGCGATCCGTCCGCAGGCGCGCAGAAATCACGCCTTTGTGCAGTTCAATGATGCTTTTGCAGATAGCCAGCCCCAGTCCGGCTCCGGTGCCCGGCTCGGAGCGCGGGGTGAGTTGCACGAATCGTTCAAAGATGGCCGCCAACTGTTCGGGCGGCACGCCGGGACCTTCGTCCCAGACTTCCACCGTCCATCGCCCCTCCGCACATTGGGAATGACAGGTGATGATTCCGCCCGGCGGGCTATGACGCATCGCGTTGGAAAGCAAATTGAACAACACCTGCCGGATCCAGCCATGGTCGAACACCGCCGTGCCGCTGCCGTTCTGCGCGACCACCAGTTTCAACCCCCGGCTCTCGGCCAGCAGCTTTGCGTCCTCGGCAAACTGGCTGATGTAATCGCTGGTCAGACTGGATTTCAGTTTGAGCGGCAACACGCTCGAATCCGCCTTGGCCAGCGTCAACAGTCGTTCCAGCGTCTCCGTGAGATAAATCGTTTCCTGCAACTGTTCTTCGACGGAATGCCGGTGCTGGGGCGGCAACCCCGGATCGTTCAGCAACTGCTCGGTGTGCAGACGGATGACCGACAGCGGCGTCATCAATTCGTGCGAGGTGTCCGCCGTGAAGCGTTTTACCTGCGTGAACGATTTTTCCAACCGGTCCATCATTTCATTCAACAGCTTGGCCAGCGCGGTCATTTCGCCCGCCCGGGGCGGAACCGGAATGCGCTCGTTCAGATTATTCGCCGTGATCCGCCGGGCCGTGGCCTGCATCAGCCGGATCGGGCGCAGCGTCAGACTTTGCAAGACCAGCCCAAAAGCGATGCTCAAGCAGGCGATGATCGGTATGCCCAGCCAGAATACGCGGGTGAAAACCTCATTGACGCTTTCAAAATTCCGGAGCGACATGGCGATTTGGAGATGCAACGTCGGCGTGTGATATTCCGCCACGCGCATCAGGCCCAATTCCGGCAGGCTCAAGGTGCGCTTGTCCGCTCCGCCAGTCAGATCCGGCAGGCGCTTGGCGCCCAGATTGGGGGAATCAAAGATAATGGCGCCGTCGGCCGAATGGATTTGAAAATAAAACAACGCCTCGTCGTTTTGAATGTGCTCCTTCAACGCGACTTCCAGCTTGGCGACATCCAGCGGGGCCGTGAGCGTCGCCACCCGGGCGAGAATTTCCTCGCTCTCGGCATCCAGCAAAAAGTCATTTCCCTCGAGCATCTCCGCGCGGATGAACCAGAAGCCAATGCCCACCGCGATCGTGAACGTCAGCGTCACGATGACGGCGTAAAACGCGATATGCGACGTGCGCAGCGGAATCATACCAGTTTATAGCCCACGCCGCGCACGCTCTGGATCAGCGGCTCGGGTTCATGATCGCGCCGCAATTTACCGCGCAGTTTGGCAACATACACGTCCACGAGATTCGTCTCCATGTCGAAGTGACAATCCCAGATTTTTTCCGCGATCTGCGTGCGCGTCAGCACGCGGGACGGGTGGTGCAGAAATAATTCCAGCAGGGCGAATTCCCGCTGCGTCAATTGCACTGGCACATGATCGAAGGAAACTTCCCGCGTCAGCAAATCCAGCCGGATGCCGCGATGCTCCAGCACGGTTTTCTTCTGGCCCGCATGACGCCGCACCAATGAACGCAATCGCGCCAGCAGTTCGCCAAAACTAAACGGCTTGGTCAGATAATCATCCGCGCCCAGATTCAGGCCGGCGATCTTGTCGTCCACCTCATGGCGCGCGCTCAAGATCAGCACCTGCGTCGCCATTTTCTTCTCGCGCCAGTCGGTCAGCAATTGAAGACCGTTGCCGTCCGGCAGGCCGATGTCGAGAATGATCACGTCGAATTGATTCTGGGAAACGGCCTCGCGCGCCTCTTGAGCGGTCTTGACCCAGACGGCAGCATACGAAACCTCTTCCAGTCCTTTCTTCACGAACTGGCCGATTTTACGGTCATCTTCCACCAGCAGGATTTTCATGGTCGTTTCACTTCTGAAAGTTTCGCGATGGATTCCGCCATCGCCGCGATTTCCGCATCCGGCAAATACTCATGCCCCGGCATATCCGTTCCCGCCAGCCCGAATTTGATGATTTGCGCGATCCGGTCTCGCCGCCATTTTACATCAGCCGCCGCCGGTGCATAGGCAAAAGGTCCCGTCGCAAAATCCGGCGGCAGCCGCTTGAAATCTTTCCCCCAAGCCTGTCGCATCGCACCGCTGTCGGAATGACATGTCAGACAATACTGTTGAATTAGTTTAGCACCTTCGTAATTTCCGGTGTTACCATCATTTGGCAAATGCCAACTCCCCTGCTCCACCAAACGCCCCACGAGATTGGTCGCGCCCAGACTTTGCACAAACGCCAGCAACTCGTCGCCGCGCTCATCGGCGAACAGATGCGCATACGACGGCATCGGCGAATGATAACTCACCGTGCGCGGCGAAAGGAAATGCGCCTTAAGCCACAGCGCCGAACGACGATTCCCGACCGTCGCCAGATCCGGGCCTTGCCGGCGATTCCCGATCAACGGCGGCGATTCCGCGCGGCTGGCGTTCACATCCGTCGCCGTGCCCCACATCATTTCATCAGGCGCACCGGGCCGAACATATTGCGAGTGACAATGGATACAACCTTCCGCGATGTAAACCTGTCGGCCTTTTTCCACGAGCGATCTCGGGACTTCCGCCGGGATCGCTGGCTCAGTGCCCTTGAAGACAATCCACGCGCCGCCGAATAAAATGACGAGCGCCAGAACTTCGCGCTGGCGATGGCAAAGAATTTTCCCAAGCATCGGCGCAAAAAATAGCAGCGCGGCGGCAAACACGAATAATGCCGGAATATGGCCCAGGTTTTGCCCCATGCCGATGCCCAAGCCCGAGCCGATCCAGCCCGCCACCGCATACAGCCAGCCCGCGAGCCGGGCACGTTCTCGCGACGAAGCTTTGTTCGCCAAAAATGCCGGATACGCGACCAACGCGACGGAGTAAAGTGACACGCCGATGGGATACGCCACCGAGGCGAGCGCCGCGCGACCCGGTTCCGCCAGCAACAGACACGCACCGCCCAAAAACGAAATCGCCACCGCCAGCGTGAAGGCCAGCCCGCGACGCCGCAGCAACAGCGCGCTGACAAGTGCGGCGATAAAATGCACACCGCCATTTTGCCAGAGCCGCCGCGCGCCTTCCCATGTGCCCGATTTCAGCGCAGGCGTATTTTGGATGATGAAGAACGCCGCTGAATCGAGCCACACCAGCGCGGTGAAACAGGCCAGCGCCAGCAGGAAGGGAGTAGATTTTCCAGCAACAGCGGAAGCTTCAGATTCGTTCGTGGTGAGAGCGGCGATGCCGATGCCCGCAGCACATAATGCGGCAGAAACGATTGCCATGGTCGCGGGCGCCGCCTCGAACAGTGCGGGATAATTGCAGATGAAATACGCCAACCCGACGCCCGCACCGACTTTCAACAACGACTGGTTCCGGCCCATCCACAATTTCAGATGGGTCACCAGCGTCACCGTCAAAACGCCGAGCGCCGAGCCAATCAGACAGGAAACGGCGATCGCGCCAGACAGATTTAACGGCAGCAACGTCAGCAGGGCACCGGCGGCACAACCGGCAAAGGCCAGTTGCAAGCGCCGGGAAGGATCGCTGAAATTTTCCAGACGCGGCGTCAGCAAGCTGGCCGCAATACCGCCGATGGCCATGGTGCCCATGATGGCTTTCAGGTGATCGCCGTTGATGCCGAGGTCGGCAAGACGCTTCAGAAAACCGAACTGCGCGAAGATGAGAAAATAAATATAGGTGACGGCAATCAAGCCGACACCTTGCCAGCCAGCCAGCCACGCCATTTTTTTTGCAGGGAAGCTCATGACCTAGTCTTTAAAATCCAGCCAACAGCGCTGGAGGCCAAACCATTGAATAAGTGCCAACGCCCCGTCGGTGACAGCGACGGCGAGCCAGGCCGTTTCCATCCGGCTAGTGAGAATTTGCCACGAGAGAAATCCGGCCACCAAGGCGCGAATCAAGGCGGTCAGACGCCAGACCGTTTGCCAGCGCGGCGCGGTCTTGGCATTCAGCGGCAGTCGGGCAATGGACAGGTAAGCCAGCCCAACCCCCAGCACGAACACGCCGACGAAGGAGACAAATTCGATCGGCTGCGGCAGACGTTGCACGCCCATCAGTTTCAGCGTCCACGCCGGCGTGAATACCAGCAGCACACCGGTGGCCGTGTCGCAAGAACCGGCGAGCCATTGAAAGACAGGCAACCAGCGCGATGGAGAAACGATTTTCATTTTGATTGGCCCATCGCGACGACAGCTCGGTTCATTTGTGTCGCCCGCCAGAGCCAATACACCACGGCGGCCGTCATCAAAGCGCCACAGACAAGGCGGAACAGGTAAATTCCATCGCGCATTTCACCAGGAACGAAACTGAATGCGGGATTGCGACCTTCAATCGAGCCGGCAAAAAACATGGCCATGATGTAGCCCAGCGCGCCGCCCTGCCACGCGGCGAAGGCCCAACGGGAAGCGAAGACCTGGCGTTTTTCACCTAGCAAGTTGACCATGACAAAAATGTTCATGCTCGAAACAAATCCCGCCATCGCCATGTGCGAATGACCGACGAGGCCGTCCGTGAATTTGAAGCAATCGAGCAAGCCCGGCAGAAAAATCGTCCACGCGCTGGCAAGCAGGATGGCCCACCAAAACAACAGCGCGTTCAGCCAGAGCCGGGAATGGTCGGGCCAGTTGAAGGATTTGAAATAGAGTGGCAACAAGACGATCCACGGCAGCAGACTGCCCAGCCCGAGAAATTGCAGCGGCAGCCGGTGACTGGCATTGTCGCGTCCAAGCGACAGGCTCAAGGCGATCTCGAAAGCAAACAATGCCCACGCAGCGTAGAGAAATTCTTTTCCGCCGCACAGTTTGCGTCCACAACCATAAGGCAACAGCAGCAACACGCTGACGATGCCCAAGGTGGATTCCAACAGACTGGCGCCGGTCGGCCCGCCGGTGTCGGGATTTACGGGCGGATAAATTTTCGGATCAGCCGCCCAGTAGAGCGTGGCCGGCACGGAGAGCAGCACGATCAATCCAAAAACTTTAGCAACCCGCTCTGCCGTGGTGACACTTTGGTCTGAACTCCACCGGGAACGCAGCGCCCACGCCAGCACCAGCCAGAGCATGAACGTCGCCAGCGGAAAAAGCACGCGGGCGTAGCCCTGCCAGTCGAGAAACAACTTCCCGCCGGTGTGACCGGTCAGCCACGAGACCGCACCAAACGCCAGCGCCGCCGACCAAGCCCACAACGCCGGGCGGCTCCAGCGCGCGGCGGGCGTGGCGTCCACGCGATAAACCTTCAACAGCCAGCCGACGAGCGGCAAGCTGCACCAGCCATAGAGCTGAAGATTCAGATGCACCGGCATCCAGCGACCGTAAGTCCATTCGCCGAGCACGCCGTTGAGACCGGGGAATAACAACAAGATGGCCAAGAGCAACCCAACGCAATTCGCGATCAACAACCACGCGAGGCTGTGCCAAGCGGCGGGGCCCAGCACATCCGTTTTAGATTGGCCGGCGGACGGATCAGGATTCATACACTTTGCCATCTTTCATCACGACGGTGCGCTGGCAGAGTTCAGCCAAGGCGCGATCATGCGTGGCCATTACGAGCGTGACGCCTTCGGTGGCGACCAGGTCCAGCAACAACTGAAACACCTGACCGCGCGTGCGCTCGTCGAGCGCACCGGTGGGTTCATCGGCGAGCAGGATGCGCGGCTGATTCATCAGCGCGCGGCAGAGGGCGGTGCGCTGGCGTTCGCCACCGGAAAGTTTCTGGATGCGATGATTCAAGCGGTGCGACAGGCCGGTTTTTTCAGCAAGATGGTCCAGTCGTTTCCGTGCTTCAATCCGGCTGACACCGGCGGCAACGGTTGGAATCAAACAGTTCTCCGCCAATGAAAGATCGGGAATCAAATGGTGAAGCTGAAAAATGAAGCCCACCTCGTGCCGCAGGAGACGCAGGTCATCGCCGTTGCCCGGCAACTCAACACCATTCACAAAAACCGATCCATGATCCGGCTGGTCGAGCCCGCCAAGCAAATGCAACAACGTGCTTTTACCGCAGCCGGACGGCCCGCACAACGCGATGGTCTCGCCGGCGGCGGCGTGGAAATCCACGCCATTTAAAACCGTGACCGTCTGCTGGTCGTAGGTTTTCCAAACGCCTTCGGCGCGTAGAACCTCGATTTTGCTGGCGGGGCGGTAGCTCATAAAAATTAGTTGAAAACGTCATTCAAAGCGCAGCGCTTCCACGGCCCGGATGCGAATGGCATAAATTGCCGGATACAAGGCACCGGCAATCCCCGTCAGTCCGGCGAGCGCCACCACGGCGAGAACGACAACGGGCTGAATATGGCCGTCAATGTAGCCATGCAGCATCGGCACGAGCTGCAACGCGGCGATGACGCCACTGCCGATCAGCAACCCCGCCAGCGCGCCCGCCGCGGAGACGAGCGCGGATTCGCCGAAGATGATGCCGGCAATCTGCCCGCCGGAAAATCCGTTCACACGCAGGATGGCGATCTCCCGGATGCGCGTGAAGACGGACATGATCATCGTATTCGCCACGCCGAGACCGCCGAGAATCAAACCACAGAAACCCACGGCCCACGCGGTGGCCTTGAGGATTTTGAATTGGGAATACGAGCGGCTGAACTCCTCGTTTTCCAGCGCGATCAGGTTGGGATACTTTTCTTCGACGGCATGTTTGAAAGCGGCTTTGTCCTCCTTGTTTTTCAATTTCACCGTCGCCACGGAGGAAACGCCTTCCTTGTGAAAAAATTGCTGGGCGGCCGCGAGCGGCATGAACACACCGCCATCCTCAAAGCCATTCGCAGTTTTCAGAATGCCGACGACGGGAAACATTTCCCGGCCGATGGGCACTTCGCTGCCGATTTTGGCATGGAGAAATTCCGCCGCCCGTTCGCCCAGCGCCACGCCGCGCGGATTTTTGGCAAAGTCATCGCGAGTTCCCGCCAGCCAGACCGCATCGTGAATCCGCGCGTCGGCAGCGCTCACGCCGAAGCAGGTGATGATGGGATGATCGGCGCTGGACACGATGCCGAACAGCACCGGACGCGCGTGCGCTACCATGTCCCACGACGCGATTTGAGTCACGGCATCGCCGGGCACGTTGCTGAAAAAGAGATCGGAAACATTCCGCTCGAAGACGATGAACTCGCTGTCGTTCGACAGAATGCGCTCAAACATCCCGATCGCGCCTTGCAGGATGGTGACGACGGTGAGCATCGCGGCCACGCTGAAGGCGATGCCGGCAATGCCGATCAAAGTGCGGACGCGATGACGGAGCAGGTTCGTCAGGATTAATTTTAGAAAAAGCATCAGGCCAGCGCGGGTTGGGAATTCTGAAAGCTGGCCAGTTCGTCGCGGAAACGCCCGCGCAGTTCGGTCAAAAAGACCAATGAAGGCATGCGTTCCACCAACCGGTCGAGCGTGCAATCGCCGAGGCGCATGAGCCGTTCGAGCCGGCGGAAGGCGTTGGGTGCGCCGATGGCGAGCGCGAGATTCGGACGATTCAACGAAGCATCGCGGGCGCCAGTTTTACCGGTTTGACCGGAGGCCTGGAACACATCCTTGAGATCGTCGAGCGCCTGGTAGCTCAAGCCCCAAAACGCGGCGAGGCGTTCCAGCAATTTCACCTCGCCCGGCTCCGCACCGCCCAGCAACGCCGGCAGCACCAGCGAGAGTTGGATGAGCGAAACGGTTTTGCCGGTGGCAACCTGCTGGGGCGACGGGCGGTTGCCTGTGCGGCTGGCATAATGCAAGTCCTGGCTCTGACCATTCAGCACGCCTTCGACGCCGAGACATTTTTCGACGTAGCTGCCCGCAGTGGATTGTTGCGCCGGCGTGGATCCCGCCAGCCCGCTCCAGAGCAAGGCGTAGGCGCGATTCACCAAACCCAACGCGGCCAGCACCGCAGCGGCCTCGCCATGGGAACGATGGATACAAGGCTCGCCGCGGCGCTGGGTGGCATCATCCATGCAGGGGAGATCATCAAACACCAATGAGGCGGTATGAAAATATTCCACGGCCACCGCCAGGTTCCGGGAACGCATTTCCTCCAAGCCATAAGCTCCGGCCATATCGTAAACCAACTGGGCGCGCACCAGGCTGCCGGGATGCTGCAAGGTCTGCAGCAACGCGCCGCGGAGATGCGGCTCGGTTTCCGCCGCGAGCGGCAGGCTGGAGCTGAACGCCTCCAGCAGTTTTGACCGGATGGCGATACGATGGGGGGCGATGGAAAACATGAACGTGCGTCGGAAAAATTATCTGGCAGCGGGTGTTTTGCCAACGAGGTGGAACATCACCTTCAAATGCGGATCCACGACCAGCACGAGCATCTTGCGGATTTTAGGCAGGTTGAAATCGCGATAATCAAAATTGGCTTCGCCCGCAATGTCCCAAGCGCCGTCGGTGTTTTTGACCGTGACCGGCATCCGAATGGATTTCTTGACGCCGTGAATCGTGAGTTCGCCCACCGCCAGATTCGTCGTGCCGCTGTGCTGCCAGCCGGTGAGCGCGAAGGTCGCCTTCGGATTCGAGGTATATTCCAGCCACTTCAACATTTCGGCGTCCCGGTCGGTATTGCCGGTTTTCAAATCGGAAAAATTAAAGCTCACGCCAGCCTGGCTGGGCAAGTTGGTCGTTGCCGTGCAATCAACCGTGGCCTCATATTTCTCCAGATGTCCGACAAAGGAATCCACCGTGGCGGTGACCCCCACGTCAATTTTGCTTTGTTTGTAATCAACCTCCAGCGGGGCCGCGCCAGCCATGCCGGCCAGTCCCGCGAAAGTCGCCGATAGGAAAAGGACGTTAAACAATTTCATACGTCCATGAGACCACAGCTCCATGAAGTCATCATGAAGGGATTGTGAATTATTCTTAACGAAACCCGCCGGATGACCACGGGTGCTCCCGCTAGACCACCAGGGTTTCCCCGAAGCGCAGTGCGCGGAATTGTTCCGTCGGCAGACCGCGGGCGGCAGCGGCCTGCCGCAACACCGTCGGCGGTTCATTGAGCGGCTCGTCGGTCAGACGGAAGGTTCCCCAGTGGCAGGCCACCGATTGCCGCGACCGGACATCGAGATGAATTTGCACGGCTTCGTGCGGGTCCACGTGAATGGATTGCATGATCCAACGCGGCCGGTAGGCGCCGATGGGAATCATCGCCAGGTCAAAACCGCCGAAGCGTTCGCCGATTTCCTTGAAGGTCGGACAATAGCCCGTGTCGCCGGCGAAATAAATGGTGCGCTCCGCGCTGCGCAACACCCAGCCGCACCAGTGCGTGCGATCCCGATCAAACGGCGTGCGCGCGGAAAAATGCTGCGCCGGCACGCTATAAATTTCCAAGCCGTCTGCGAGCGAAGCCGACTGCCACCAAGCCAGTTCCCGGCAACGCGAAATGCCCCGGCGCTGAAACCACGGTGCCAATCCGCTGGGCAGCCAATAGTTCGGTCCAGCGCCCAAAGCCTTGATCGCGGGCGCGTCGAGATGATCGTAATGACAATGGCTGATCAGCACGTCGTGAATTTCCGGCAGCGCGGCGAATTCAACACCGGGAGGCGCGGCGCGGCGGAGTTTGTCGGAGAAAGGCAACGGCTGGCAGTTTCCAAAAATCGGATCCGTTAGGATATTTCGTCCGTGATGTTGGATGAGAAACGTGGAATGCCCGATCCAAGTCACTTGAATTTGTTTCGGATCCGGCTGTGCCAAATTTCCCGGCGAACAGGATTGCGGCTGATACGGCGGCAGCTGGCCCGGTGGAATAAGTGGAACTTCCACCGGCCCCCCGCCGAGCTGCCAGCGCAAAATATCCCAAAATCCATGCCGGGGATGAGGCTGGAGATTCGCAAAACGATTTCCGCGTTTCATGGCGTCATTGTTCCTCGGACGCGCTTTGAAGGGAAGTGAAAGAAATCGGGATGAGAAAAGCGACCACGGTTTTCCACCAACCACAGCCTTTGTCCACCACCAGCTTATTCCCGCGCGGTGCTTCCGCAAAACCGCAGTTGATTGACTTGCGTCAAATCATCCCGAGCCGAACGGGTGCAGATTAGAGCTGTGATTGAGAAAGAAATATTATGAGCCACCACGCTGAATCCTCTAGTGCCCCTGTGAAAAAGCCCGCCACCGTCGTCTATGCCTGCTCCGGCTGTTCGGACGCGGGCGAACTCGCCGACCGCATCGCCCGCCAGCTTTCCCGCGAGGGCGCGGCGGAGATGTCGTGCCTCGCCGGCATCGGCGGCCGCGTGAAGCCGCTCGTCAACAAGGCGGCCGCGGCGGAACGCATTTTGGCGATTGACGGTTGTCCGCTGAACTGCACGCGGCACACGCTGGAACTGGCCGGCTTCAAAGACTTTGATCATCTGGAATTACACGCGCTCGGCTTCCGGAAACATTCCTGTCCGGTGACGGAGGAACGCATCCAAGACGGCGTGAAGGCCGCCATAAAAATGTTAGCCGACGCAGAACCGGCCGCGGACTCAAAACAAAACCCAGAACTGATTACCAACACGCACGCATGAAAAAACCAATCATCTATTCCTGGTGCGCCATCGGACTGGGCGCGGCGCTGTTAAGCAGCGTTGCGCTGGCGGCCGATGTGCCCACCAACGTCACCAAGCCGGTCCGCCCCGTGGATCCCGAGGTGATGAGCCAGGAGGAAGCCATCTTGACGCAGGCGCCGAATGTGCCGCCGCCGATCAAGCGCAGGCATTCCGCAAAAGTCATCGTGCATCTGGAGGTGAAGGAAGTCACCAAGCGGCTGGCGGACGGCGTGGACTACACGTTCTGGACTTTTGGCGGCGACGTGCCCGGCAGTTTCATCCGCATCCGCGTGGGCGACGACGTGGAATTTCACCTGAACAACGCGCCCGACAGCAAGCTGCCGCATAACATTGATCTGCACGCCGTCACCGGGCCGGGCGGCGGCGCGACGTCGTCTTTCACCACGCCGGGTCATTCCTCGCAGTTTTCCTTCAAGGCACTGAACCCGGGGCTATTTATTTATCATTGTGCGACGGCGCCGGTAGGCATGCACGTGGCGAACGGCATGTATGGCATGATTCTCGTTGAACCGGAGGGCGGCCTGCCGCCGGTGGATCACGAATATTACGTGATGCAAAGCGAATTCTACACCACCGGGGCTTACGGCGTGGAAGGTTTGCAGGCCTTCGATATGAACAAAGCCATTGATGAACGTCCGCCGTATGTCGTCTTCAACGGTTCGGTGGGCTCGCTCACCGGCGACAAAGCGCTGACAGCGAAAACCGGCGAGACCGTGCGCCTGTTCGTCGGCAACGGCGGACCGAACCTGACGAGTTCGTTTCACGTCATCGGTGAAATTTTCGACAGCGTCTATCAGGAAGGCGGCACGGTGCCGTCGCAGCATAATGTGCAAACGACGCTCATTCCCGCCGGCGGCTCGGCGATCGTGGAATTTAAAGTGGATGTGCCCGGGACATTCATTCTGGTGGATCACGCGCTGTTCCGCGCGTTCAACAAGGGCGCGCTCGGCATGTTGAAAGTTTCCGGCCCGCCGGATCTGCTGACGTATTCCGGCAAGGAAGTGGACGCCATCTATCTCGGGCGCGCGGCGGAAGGCGGCTCGGAGACGGAAAAGAATGTGGCCGCGTTGAAGGCGCAGATGGCGGCGGAAATCAAGGGCAATCCCAAGATCGCCGGTCTGACCAAGGAAATCCAAGTCGAGAAAGGCAAGGCCGTCTATATGCAAACGTGCTTCGTCTGCCACCAGCCCGGCGGCCTCGGCGTGCCAAGACAAATCCCGCCGCTCGCCGAATCCGACTTCCTGATGCAGAACAAGGAAGACGCGATCCGCGCCGTGGTGATCGGCCGCATCGGCGAGACCATCGTCAATGGCAAGACCTACAAGGGCACGATGATTCCGCTGAATTACCTGACAGATGATCAAATCGCCAACGTGCTGACCTATGTCCGCAACAGTTGGGGCAATGCCGGCGCCGCGGTCAGCGCCGCCGAGGTCGCCAAAATCCGCGCAGAATCCGGCACCACTACGCCCGCTCCCAATGCGCCCAGCAAGTTTGAATGATTATGAAAACGAGGATGGAAAGTAGTAGATGGAAGATGCCAGACAGGGCGACGCCCGGCCGTAGATCGTCATCCGCAATTCTCTATCTTCTATCCTCGTTGTTCATCGCCATTACCGTCGCCGCCGCCGAAATGCCACCCGGCATGGTCTGCGTCTCCAACGGCGTCTTTCATCCGCTGTTTCGTTCACAGACGGATTTGAAGGAGTCACCGGTGAAAAACTTTTGCCTCGACGTCGAACCGGTCACGAACGAACAGTTCCTAAACTTCGTCCGCGCCAATCCCCGCTGGCAACGCTCGCAGGTGAAGCGACTGTTCGCGGACGACAATTATCTCAAGCACTGGGCGGGCGATGTGGAACCCGGCACGAACGCCCTGCCGAATCAGCCCGTGGTGTTCGTTTCCTGGTTTACCGCGAAAGCCTACGCGCAATGGGCCGGCAAACGCCTGCCCACCCTCGCGGAATGGGAAGTGGCCGCCGCCGCGAGTCCCGCGCACGCCGACGGGGCCAAGGACGCAGCGTTTCAACGCGACATTTTTCGCTGGTATGCCACGGCGACGCCTAGCGTCCTGCCATCGGTTGGGAAAGGCCCGGCCAACTATTGGGGTGTGCACGACTTGCATGGGCTAGTCTGGGAATGGGTTTCTGATTTCAATTCCGCCACCGTCACCGGCGATGCGCGCGGCGACACGGGACTAGACCGCCAGCTATTCTGTGGTGCCGGGGCCGTGGGCGCGCAGGATGTGGAAAACTTTCCCGCGTTCATGCGCTACGCATTTCGCAGCAGCCTCAAGGCGGATTATTGCGTCCACAACCTCGGCTTTCGCTGCGCCCAAAATTTATGAAACGAAATTGGAAAACATCGAACAGCCAACACTCAACATCCAACATCCATTGGCTGCGCGTAGCGTCGCATTCGTTGTTGAATGTTCGATGTTGGGTGTTGGGTGTTTTCTTGTTGCTCACACCGACAGCGCCAGCCGCGACGAACGACGCTATTGAAATTCTTCCGCCGTGCTGCCGGCCGCTCGCCGCCGCGACGAATTACACCGACAAGTCCCTGTTCCTGCTCGATTCCATCTGGACGACTGACGCCGGCAAATCTGTAAAGCTCGGCGCGTTGCGTGGCCGGTCGCAGGTCGTGGCGATGTTCTTTGCCTCGTGCCAGTTCACCTGCCCGATCACGGTGAGCGATTTGCAACGCATCGAGGCGGCCCTGCCGGAAAACCTCCGCGGCCAGGTCGGGTTCACGCTCATCTCCTTCGACAGCGTGCGCGACACGCCGGCGGCGTTGCGGACTTTTCGCGCCAGCCGTGAGCTCGGCGGCGACAACTGGACGCTGCTGCGCGGTGAACCCGACGATGTGCGCGAGCTGGCGGCGCTGCTAGGGGTGATTTACAAACGGGATGCGAACGGCGATTTCGCCCATTCCAACCTCATCACGGTCCTGAATGCCGAGGGGGAAATTGTTCTGCAACAACCCGGATTAAATTTGCCGCCCGATGAAATTGTCGCGAAACTAAAAACCATCATCACACCTTAACCATGCCGCCCATTCAAAAATTTAAGCGCTTTGACGTGCGCGACCTGCTCGCGCGCGGCGTCGAGCCGTTTCCTGAAGTTCGCCGGCGCGTGGACGCCCTCAAGCCCGACGAAGGTTTGATCGTTGTCGCTCCGTTTCTGCCGTCGCCACTGGTTGAGAAATTGACCAGCGAAGGTTTCACCTCGAAAATCGAGCGCGGCAACGGCGCCGACTGGATCATTTACTTTTGGCGCGAAGTCGGTTGAAATCTGGCGCATGAATCCTGCGCTGGCCGACCTCAAACGCAACGTCATCGTCAACACGCTGCGGAGCTGCCAGCTTTTCACCGGCCTGCCGCAGGCGGACCTGGAAAAGATCGCCGAGATCACTGTGGCCAAGTCGCTGGAGAAGGACGAATACCTGTTTCACGAGGGCGACCTGGCGCACGGTTTTTATGTGGTGCAGCGCGGCGCGGTGAACATCCATCGCGTCACCGCCACCGGCAAGGAGCAGATCATCCACGTCTTCCGCACCGGCGATTCGTTCGCCGAAGTCGCCCTGGCCTCCGCCACCGGGTATCCCGCCGAAGCCCGCGCGCAGGAAGCTTCGCAGGTGTTGCTCGTGCAGAAGAACGGCATTCTGGAACTGTTGAAGCGTCAGCCCGAGCTGGCCTTGCGCATGTTGGGGTCCATGAGCAGCCATCTCCGCGTGCTCGTCGGTCAGATCGAAGATCTCACCGTGAAGGACGTGGAAACGCGCCTCGCCAACTGGCTGGTGAAACGCTGTCCACAGCCGCAAAGCGAAAAGCCGGTAGCCATCGAGCTGGTGGGGACCAAACGCATGTTGGCGGCGGAACTCGGCACCGTCAGCGAAACCTTCTCCCGCACGCTCGCCAAATTCCGCCAGCAAAAGCTGCTCGCGGTCAAAGGCAAGATCGTCACCGTGCTCTCCCCGGCGAAACTGACCGCCCTGCTCCGCCGGAATCTGGGAGAATGATTCGCGGAAACCGGACAAGCTGATGTCGTGTGGTTTGCTTCTGCGGCTAATTCCTAATAGGACAAATTTATAAAACAACAGCCCCCCCAATTTTGGGGTGGCTATTGCTGATGTGTTGGCCTGATTTTCATTTGTTTTGTTTTTACAAACAGATAAGAAGATGCAAACCACTTTTAAACATGAACTCCGATTTGAAGATCAGCCGCAGATTGGTTTCAGCCGTTTTCTGCGGACGACAATGGGGGAATCATTTTCTGAGGACGGGGTTGAAAGTTGCTGTGGGTTTGCCATTCGCTTTTTTCCTGATGAATTCCGCCCGCGCCGCAGAGACGCCCGCTTCGGAAAGCCGGGACGAATCCTCAACCTATCGGCTCCAAACTATTCCACCGGACGCCAAGAAGGGGCTCGGTTCCTGGATTTGGACGGACAAGACGTTTGACCATCAAGCTTGCCGCTTGTGGCGAAGCTTTGAGATTCCTAGAAATGCAAAAGTGGTTGAGGCGCGGATGCGGATCACAGTGGACGATGGCTACCAGATGTATCTGGATGGCCGTGAATTGTCGCAAGGTGCAAACTGGCGCTCGATCACGGAATACGATTTGACGCTGCTGATGACGCCCGGCCGCCATGTGCTGGCGATCAATGCCTTTAACGACTATTTTGCCGCCGGCATGCTCTTGGATTTTCAGGTGACGTTGGCCGACGGACGAACCGTGGACATCAAATCAGACGAAAACTGGAAGGTCGTTCCTGAAGACGTGCGCAATTGGGAGAAGCTAAAACAGCCGCAATCAGGGTGGCAACCGGCAACCATCATCACGCCGCATCCCTTCTGGATCTCTGGCACGTGGCCGGAGGATTATATTCGAGTGCCTCGCTTTCAGCCGTTGGTGATTCCGTTCTGGCAGACAGGCTGGTTTCAAGTCGCGCTGGCATCCGCCTGCGGGGTGATTCTGTTCGTTTGCATTGCCTTGATCTTTCAACTCACGCTTAAGTCCAAGGAACAACGTTCGCTCAACCAGGAGCGCGCGCGCATCGCGCGCGACATTCACGATGACTTCGGCACGCGGCTGACGCGGCTAATCCTGGAAGGCGAGCTCGCGCAGAACGAGCTGGCCGCGAACACCAAGGCGGGCCCGCGCCTGACGCGCATCAACGACGGCTTGCGCGACGCGCTGGGCGCAATGGATGAAGTGCTTTGGGCGGTGAATCCGCAACGCGACACGGTGCGCGACTTTGTGACCTACATCTGTGAATACGCGCAGGAATATCTGCAGCCGGCGGGCATCCAGTGCCGGCTGGAAGTCGAGCCGGACATGCCGCCGCTCGATTTTGATCTGCCGTTGCGCCGCAGCTTGCTGCTCGCCGTGAAAGAGGCGATCACCAACGCCGCCAAACATTCCGGCGCGACTAGTTTGTCCCTGAAAATTCACCGGCAAGACGCCAGTCTCGCTGTCGTTGTGGAAGACGATGGCAAAGGTTTTGACCCGGCCCAAACCGGCGGCGAGCGCAACGGCATCGGAAACATGATCCAGCGCATGAGCGAAGTTGGCGGCCGTTGCTTGGTCATCAGCGCGCCGGGCAAAGGCTGCCGCGTGAAATTCAGCATCCCCTTCACGCGCCAGCCTTCACGTCTCGGCTGGCTGACACGTCGCTGGCGCACGAAGTTGGAAAGCGAAAACAAATCCGCCCATCCGCCCGCTTCGAAAACTGCTGCCCCAAAAAAATTCAAAGCATGAAACCGCCAAAGACTGGAACCACCGCCAGGCCTGCTCCGCAAAAGGTCAAAATCGCGATCGTGGAAGACCAGCCGGACGTCCGCGAAAACTGGTCGCAACTGATCAATTCATTTCCCGAATTCGACTGCGTGTGCGCCTGCATTTCCGGCGAGGAGGCGTTGCGGGAAATTCCCAAGCACCGCCCGAGCGTGGTGCTGATGGACATTTTTTTACCGCGCATGTCCGGCATCGAATGCACCGCCCAGCTCAAGGAATTATTGCCGGAGACGCGGATCATCATCCTCACGGCGATGAATGACAAGGAGTTGATTTTTCTCGCGCTCCAGGCCGGGGCCGACGGCTATTTGCTGAAGCGCACCAAACCCACGGATCTGCGGAACTCGCTGCTGGATGTCATTGCCGGCGGTTCGCCGATGAGCAGTGAAATCGCCCGCCGCGTCGTGGAATCATTCCATCGCAAGGCCGAAGCCAAGGAGAAGACGGTGGGATTATCGGCGCGCGAGGAGGAAATTCTAGTGCTGTTGTCCAAGGGGTATTCGAACAAGGCAATCGCAGACCAATTGCATCTGAGTGTGGAGACGATTTACAGCTATTTGAAAAAGGTCTATGAAAAGATGCACGTCCATTCCCGCACCGAAGCGGTGATCCGCTATCTTTCCACGCAGGGCAAAGTGTGAGGACGCGGCGGACTGCTTTGGGCATCACCAAAGCAAAAAGGCCGGCTGCAACAAGGTTGCAGCCGGCGCTTTGTAAAACCGTGGCGGATTGGTCAGAACCGTTATTTCATTGAGCGCCGCCGCCAGAACAACAGGCTGGCACCGCCCAAGGCGGCCAGCGCCATCGTGCCCGGTTCCGGAACCGCCACGATTTGGATTCCCGCAAAACCCATCCCGTCGCTTGCATTGGCGATGGTAAACGTCTGCGAACCACCGGTCAGCCCTGAGAAAATGGCATAGTCGGCACTGGGATTGCCGGCCCCGGTATCGGTTGTCTGGCTGAAGATCGCGTTAGCGCCCGATGTGGCGGCTATGCCCATCGTGGAGAAACTGAACGTCGTGGTGCCATCGGATATGGTCCCCGTGCGACCGTCAACATCAGCGGAAAAATAGACATACACATCATACGTCGAGAATGAAATGTTCCCGAGACTGAGCGTGGAGCCGACGGAGTTGTAATATCCATCAAAGATCGCTTTGTTATATGTTCCGTCGCCATCCGGCGCGCCCACGCTGCCGATTCCCCAATCCCCGAAACCACCCGCCAGCGACAACGTCGTGCCGGATGCGGTGGCGTCATTGTAGCTCAAGTTCGCAGATCCCGAAGCGCCTGCCAGATTCCAGTTGGTGACGGATACAACTCCGGCGAAGCCGTCGGCTGGAATAGGATTGCCGTTAGCGTATGCCCAACTGATGACGCTCTGGGCGTTGGCTGTCACAGCCGTAACAGCCAGCAACGCAGTCAATGTAATAAACTTTTTCATATTATCAGTCTGATTTCAGGATTCTGGGTTTTGTTTTGTTTGGAGCATGTATTTACCAAGGCCAAGCCCGATTTCACTCGGACCGGGTGTGGATACATTAAAAGGAAAACGGGCGTGAAGTGATATTCCCAAAACAGGGCATTAAATACCCCCAAATTGGGGGGGCCTATGACCATGTGTTTCCTTGTTTGAAGCCAATTTTCATGCGGAGCCTGTGACGTGCTCGCGCAATACGATAACGGGGCGCGGCCTTCAGCCCGCATCAACGACCAAAGACACGTGGCTCATTAAACGCCCAGCCTCCTGGCATTTTGAATAGTGAAGCGGCCTGAAGGTTGCGCTCCTAATGCGTTCCACGATTCAGTTTCGGGGCAACGGTTCCAAACAGCCGTGTCCGTTGGCGGGGTGCATTGTGCGGCATTGGTTTGGCCGGCAGGCTCCCTAATTTTGGTGTAATCACCTCATTTGTTTATGGGTATGTGTGGTTTGAGATGCGCGTGTTAGCTTGTGCAATACATGAACCGCTTGAGTTGTCTTTTCCCATTATTTTTTGCCCTGTTCATTTTTGGAATTTCGGAAAGCCACGCCCTCACCGTCACCAATCTGACCTGCAACGGCCGCACTAATCCGCTGGGCATTGGCACGAACGACCTCTCCTTCAGTTGGGCCAGCGTGGCGGGCGGTCGCGGTGTGGTGCAAGGCGCCTATCAGATTCGCGTGGGGACGACGGCGGGCGGCACCGACGTGTGGGACTCTGGCCTGGTATTCTCGAATCGGCAAACCGACATCACCTTGCCCGCCGGCATCCTGCTGGCGCCCGCGAAACGCTGTTATTGGCAAGTGCGAGTTCAGGACGGAAACGCCGTCCAGAGCGACTGGAGCGAGGCGGCTTGGTTTGAAACCGGACTGCTTACAACGGCGGACTGGGCGGGAGCGGATTGGATCACCCGGCCCGTTCAAAGTCCAGACCTCACCCAATGGAGCAACTACACCGCGACGGTCGTGTTCACCTTACAAAGTCAGGCCTTCGGTGTTTTTCTGCGCAGTTCGACCGACGGTCAAAATGCCTACATGTGGCAAATCAACGTCACCGGATCAAATCCCGCCTTGAAAACACACAAGCGGGTCAACGGCACCTACACGGTTCTGTCCACGGTCAATCTCGCGTCGTTCGGCTTCTCTAATGCGGGGCTGACCGGAACCACGAACACCATTCAGTTTGTCGTTTCCGGCACCAGCATCACCACGAAGCTGAACGGCATCACGGTTGACATAAGTTCCGATTCCACCTTCGCGCGTGGCGTGGTGGGCTTCCGCACGTTTGGCACGGAGGCCGGCTACGTTAGCCAGGTTCAAGTGGTGAAAGCAGGCGGCGGAACCTTGATTGATCCGAACTTTTCGCTGGGTGAAAATGGATTCAGCGGCGGATCGATCTTGAATGGCGTGCTGTCGGTTTCTGGGGATACCGACGCCGTCTTAGCCAACCTGCCATCATCGCTGCCGCTGTTGCGCGGCAAATTCGTGACCACAAACTCAATCGTCTCCGCGCGCGTTTATGCGTCGGCGCAGGGCCTTTACGAGGTCACGATCAACGGCCAGAAAGCGGGCGATCAATTCCTCGCGCCGGGCTGGACGGCTTACGACAAGCGGATTCAAGCGCAGACTTACGACGTCACCTCACTCGTCCAAACGGGAACCAACGTCATCGGCGCGGCCCTGGCTGATGGCTGGTTTCGCGGCAAGGTGGGGATTGGCTGGACCCAGGCTTACGGAAGTCAACTTGCCTTCATCGCCAAGATCAAAGTCACCTACGCCGACGGCTCGTCGCAGTGGTTCGCGAGCGACGCGGGCTGGAAGACGAGCGACGGGCCTTACGTCAAAGACGACCTTCAGGATGGCGAAATCTACGATGCGAATCTGGAACAACCCGGCTGGGACACGGCGGCTTTCGATGACTCGCTATGGATGAACGCGGGTTTGGTTGCGAATGTTTCTTCGCGCCTTGTGCCGCAACCCGACGAACCGATTCGCAACATCATGGTGCTGACGGCGATCAACCGCACGCAACCAGTAGCTGGCAAATGGCTTTACGATCTCGGCCAGAACATGGTCGGCGTGGGGCGGGTTCGCCTGACCGAGACCAACGGCCAGACCATCACGATCCGCCACGGCGAGGAGATTTACCGCACCGGCGCGCAAATCGGCCAACTTTATACCGAGAACCTTCGCACCGCGAAGGCGACCGACACCTACACCTTCGCCACCAACGGCACTATCACCTATCAGCCCAAGTTCACCCAGCACGGCTTCCGTTACATTGAAATCTCGGGCGTCACCACGCCGCCGGCGACGAGCGACGTGCAGGGCGTGGTGCTTTCCTCCGATCTGCGCGACATCGGCGATCTCCAAACATCGAGTCCATTGCTCAACAAACTCGTGAGCAACATTCGCTGGGGCCAGCGCGGAAATTTTCTCTCGATTCCCACCGACACGCCGGCGCGCGACGAACGGCTCGGCTGGACGGGCGACATCAATGTCTTTGCGCCCGCTGCCGCCCGTTACAAGGACACCCGCGCGTTTCTGAAAAAATGGATGACTGACGTGCGCGACGCGCAGAAGGGCGACGGGAACATTCCAGCGGTCGTGCCCCAACCGTTGGGCCAGTTTGATTCCAGCGGCGTGGGTTGGGAGGATGCCGTCATCACGGTGCCTTACTCCGTCTGGCGGGCGACCGGCGATAGGCAAATTCTTCGCGCGAATTGGGAGGCGATGAAGTCTTTCTATGGCTTTGTTTCCAACAGCGCCACGGCTGACGGCGATTTGCTGGAACAGGGCCGCAGTTCCTGGTTCTCCGGTGATTGGCTGTCGCTGGAGCAGAACTGGAACCGCCTCGAAGAACATAAAGTGATTGCGACCGCGTATTTCGCTGAAGATACCCGCATGATGTCCGAAATGGCGACGGCGATGGGCGAGACAGGCTTGGCGGCGCAATGGGCGGCGCTGGTGCCGCAGATCCGTGCGGCGTTCGTCGCGGCGTATCGCAATGCGGACGGCTCCATCTACCAAGGCACCCAGTGTGCCTACGCGATGGCGCTTGGCATGGACCTGATTGCCGATCCAACCCAACGCGCGCAGACCGCCAACAAATACGTCAGCAAGCTTGCCGCCGACAACAACCATTTGCAGACTGGATTCCTCGGCACGCCCTTGCTGCTATCGGCGCTTTCCAAGATTGGCCGCGACGATCTTTCCATGCGGCTGCTGCAGAACGAGGATTATCCGTCGTGGGGATTCCCGATCACGATCGGGGCCACGACCATGTGGGAGCGGTGGAATTCGATCCAGCCCGACCTCACCTTCGGCCCGGTGGACATGAACTCGTTCAATCACTACGCCTATGGCGCGGTCGGCGATTGGATGTTTGGGAGCCTCGGCGGCATCCAGATGTTGGAAGCCGGCTACAAGCAATCGCGCATCGCTCCGCTCGTCGGCTACGGCGGGTTGACCAACACCAGTTGCTTTCAGCAAACTCCATTCGGCCGGCTCGCGACCGCGTGGAACCTTTCCAACGGAACAAACGTTCTCACCGTCGAAATCCCGGTCAATACGACGGCGACCGTGTTTGTGCCCGCGAAAACCGGCACGACAGTGTCTGAAGGCGCCTTTGCTGCCGAAACAGCGCCCGGCGTGCAATATCTCGGAACGACCAATGGAGCCGCCGTGTATGCGGTGGGTTCCGGCACCTACGTCTTCACCTCAACCCTTGCTTTGAATGCTCCAACCATCCTGGGGGCGATCCCCGGCAGGAACCAGGTTTCATTGACCTGGTCAACTTCACCTTTCGCGACAAGCTACAATCTCAAGCGGGCAATCAACCCGGGTGGTCCTTACGCGACGGTTGCCGACAATCTTGCCGCGACCAATTACACTGACACCACGGTGGACAACGCCGTCACCTATTACTACGTCGTCTCCGCGCAGAATCCGGCCGGGGAAAGTGATGACTCGGCTGAAGTCAGCGCCACGCCGCAGTTCGTTTTCAACTTCGGCTTCGAAACGCCACCGATTGGCGACTTTCAATATGCTCCTTCTGGCGCTTCATGGACGTTCACGGCGCAATCGGGTAACAATGGAGCCGGCATCACGCCGAACGGAACGCTGTTCAACAGCAGCAATCCGAATGCGCCGGAGGGAAGTCAGGTGGGATTTCTTCAAAGCATCGCCACCATCGCGCAGACCATTTCCGGATTTGTTCCCGGCGCAACCTACGCCGTGACCTTCTCCGCTGCGCAGCGCGCCGGGCAATACCAGCAAAGCCGGCAAACGTGGGATCTCAAGGTGGACAACACGGTGATTGCCAGTTACGCCCCGCCGGCGACGGCCACGAGCTATGTGGATTACACCACAAACTTCACCGCCACCGCCGCCACGCACACACTGGCGTTTGTCGGCACGGATTTGCCGGGCGGCGATAACACGGTGTTTCTGGACAACGTGCGCATCGCGCCGTTGCCGTCGCTGTCGCCGGTGCAATTGGGTTTGCAACTTACGAATCTTCCGGCTGGCAATCAGTTTCAGCTCTCGTGGCCGGCAGATCACACCGGCTGGCGCCTGCAAATGCAGACGAACGGCTTGGGCACCAATTGGGTCAACGTGCCGAACGCAAATTATGTCAACGCATTGCTACTGCCGATGACCGGTGCCAGCGCGTTTTTCCGCCTGATTTATCCTTAAAATTCTCTCGTATTGAGCATCGTGCCACCGGTGACGGAAGGCAGGCTTCAGCACGCTTCAATTTTCCAAAGCAACAGGCGCATGAAAGCGGCAGCCCGTTTGAAGTTTGGACGTTGAAGCGACGTGACGACGCGCCTCACTCGGACATGGCGGGGTAGGCACACCAAATTTGGGTATTCCTTTCACTGGTTTTGGGGGGATTCATCGAAACGCATTGGAAGCTAAATTTAACGCGTATCCAACGACTCAAAAATCGCGCCACTCTCCAATCCATTCCGACCTCGACCAATCAATAAATAACCAACTCTATGAACCCTCAAATAATCCGCAGTCTCTTCAGAACAAAATTGGCACGCGCTTGCGTCGCAAACGCATTAGCCATCTTGCTGGCCGCCCTGGCGGGAAGCGCCTCCGCCGCCACGGTGAGCTGGCACATCAACAACGGCAACGGCCCTTTGGGCGCCACCGATTTTGCCGGCGTTAATCTGGTCACCAACTGGGTCGTCGCGACGGGGAATGGAGCGATCAACAATTTGGCGGACAATACCGGAGCCGCCACGACGTTGGACATCACCGCCGCCTCCGCCTTTGGCCCTTGGCGAATGTCGGGCACCACGCCGGCGCAGGATTCCGATGGCTCCTTCAACAAGCGGATGATCAATCCTTACTTGAACGCCGCCGGCAACACGAGCGTCGCCCTCGCGCAAGTTCCCTATGTGCGCTACGACATCTATGTCTATTTTTCTTCTGATACCGCCGGGCGCACGGGCACCGTCACGGATGGAACGACGACTTACAGCTTCACCACGATTGGGCCAGACAGCATTAGTGGCGGCAACGCGACTTTGACACAAACTACGGACACGAGCGGCGGAAATCCCAGCGCCAATTACGCCGTCTTCACCAATCTGAGCGGTGCCAGCAAGACCATTACCTGCAGCATTGCGTCCGGCGGCGGCATTTCGAGTGTTCAAATCGTGAATACCACGCCGCCGTCGTTTATCTCCCTGGCGACGGACATCTCGGCGGATTCGCCGGCCACCAATTACGCTGGCCGCACGGTGACGCTTTCTGTCGGGATTGCCGGCACCGCCCCAATCACCAACCAGTGGATGGTTGACACGGGAAGCGGGTTTGTGCCGATTACTGGTGCCACCAACACCACATATATCCTGACGAACGCGCAAGTGGCCAACTCGGGGATTTATGAATTGTTCTCGTCCAACAGCGCGGGGGCCACGAACAGCTCTCCGCTGGACCTGGTGTTTTTTCCCGCGCCGGAAACCAATTTCATCAACGTCCAGTTCACGGGCGGCTGGCTAGGCGGCGGCTATGCGGCAACGCAAACCGGCGCCGCTGTCATTGGTGCGGACGGCGACATGTGGAATCCAATCAGCAACAAGACCGGCGGCACCTCGCCCGCCGGCCTGGCGCGCGGGACGAACATCGCCCTCGTGGACGTCACGAATGTTGGGACGGTAGTGACGATGGATTATGCGGGTGACTACATTTTCAACGGATCGGCTTTCGGCTTCAGCAATCCGTTCATTGACGCCGGTTCCCCGGTGGCGCCGTTGATGACCGGCTACATGGGATCCGTCAGTCAGGGGTCCGTTCCCGATACGAACACGGTTACCTTGCGCAATCTGACGCCGGGTTCCTACGATCTGTATCTCTTCTCGAACGGGCGCAGCGACGGTCAAGGGCGCATCACAGTATTCTCAGCCAATGGCCAGACGGCCGTTTGCGGACCGAACAACGGCAACAACACTTTGATCGCCGGCACCAACTATGTGCATCTCACGCCGACCGTCACCACCAACGGCGTGCTCAACCTCAGCGCGGTCGGCACCACAGACAATGGTCAGGGATTGATGAACGGATTCCAAGTGTATGGCCCGGTCACGGCCCCCACGCTGTTCCTGTCATCGGACACGACTTCCGATTCGCCCGCGACAAACTACGCCGGACGCAATATCACGCTGACGGCGGGATTCGGCGGCTATCCTGAGCCCGCGCTCCAGTGGAAGGTGGATAAAGGCAGCGGTTTCGTGAATGTTTCCGCCAGCGCCACCAATTCCAGCCTGACGCTCGCCAATGTCCAGACGGGCGACGCCGGAAGCTACGCGCTGTTTGCCTCGAACACGGTGGGAACCAGCAACAGCACGCCCATGGCGCTGGTGATATTGCCGGCGCCAACCGCGAACTTTGCGGTCAACGTCAATGTTCAATTCGATGGCACAGCCTTCAACGGGGTTCATGCCACGCCACAGGTCGGCCCGGCGGTCATCGGCAATGCCGGCGACTTTTGGAATCCGGTGAGCAACCCCAACCCGGTCGGTGGCGATACGAACCGGATTTCCGGTTCCATCGTCGGTTTGCTGGACGCCCTCAACATCGGCAGCAGTTGGAATTTGAGTTATCTCGGCGATGCGGACTTCAACTCTCAAGGAGCCAATCCGTTCTTCGGTTCGGGTTCACCGGCGGAGAACCTGATGCAAGCCGCCCTGCGCATCACGGGCCGCCGGACCGGAACGCTTTCTCTCACCGGCCTGCCGTCGGGAACCTATGACTTGTATCTCTATTCCTCCGCCGAAAACACCTTGCAGACGGCGGTCACCCGGTTCGCTGCCAACGGCTCGTATGACGCCGCCGGACCGAACAACGGCAACAATGTCCTGACCGAAAAAGGCAACTATGTTCATCTAACGCCCATGGTCAGTGCCAGCGGCGTGTTGACCATCAGCCTGACGGGCCTTGGCACAGCCGACGCGAGTTTGAACGGTCTTCAGTTGACCGGCCCCGGCGCGACCAGTCTGCCGATCGTGGCCAGCTTTACAGGAACACCGACCAATGTTTTTGCCACACAACTGATCACGTTCATGGACACTTCATCCGGGAGCATCACCAATTGGGTCTGGAGCTTTGGCGATGGCAGTTCGGTCACCAATACTTCCGGCAGCGCGACTCATGCGTATGCCGCCGTCGGCACTTACACCGTGAGCCTGACGGCCAATGGAGCGGCCGATTCCAGCACGACCACTGCGGTTGACGCGGTGACGGTTTATTCGCGACCCGCGCTGGGCAGCCCTGTGTTGTCGGGAGGCGATCTGACGTTCAGCGGCACGGGTGGAATTCCCGATGCGCAATACCGCATCCTGACCTCCACGGACCTGGCCTTGCCGCTGGCAAGCTGGACGCCCGTCGCGACCAACGTATTCGCGCCGGATGGAAGTTACACCTACACGCAATCATTCCTGACGAATCCCGCGAGCTTCTTCCTGCTGGTGACACCCTGAGCCGGATGGGCGGCTGCTGGTGCTATGAGGATTTGCCGTGGTTCATGGGGCATGGCAAGACAGTGCGGGGTGCCGGTTTGGGTGCCGGCATCCCGCTGCATATTGTGGAAAGTTTTGAAATTTTAGAATTCAACATGAATAAATCGTATCGTTCAGGCAAAACAGCATCAGTGTGTTCAAGGACAGGTTTCACCTTGATTGAACTGCTCGTTGTGATCGCCATCATTGCGATTCTGGCGGCGATGCTGTTGCCGGCATTGACCAAAGCCAAGGAGCGGGCCAAGCGGACGCAGTGCCTGAACAACATCCGGCAGGTGGGGATTGGCGTCATCATGTATGCCAGTGATTACAACGACAAAGTGTTTCCCGCCCTTGACCTCGGCGGCGGGACGTTTGTCACCACGGGTTTGAGCACCAATGTGATTTCGATAGAAACCTTGAGAACTTACGGTTTGAGGCTCAAGACCCAGCCCTCGGAGGAAAACAGCATCTGGAGTTGCCCAACACGAAACTTCCTGCCGCGTCAGGAGCCGGGAATTCCGGACAGAATCGCCATCGGCTACCAATATTTTGGCGGCGTAACCAAATGGATCAACTCGGCCGGCACTTTTAATAATCCGCCCAGTCCAGTCAAGCTGGCGAACGCCAAGCCAGGGTGGTGTCTGGCCGCCGAGGCCAATGCCAAATTTCTGGTGTCAATCGCGGGGGCGTCGCCGGGTTGGGGAGCGGATGGTTATGTGGCCAGCCAGCCGCAGCGGGTTCCGCATCCCAGCACCCACGGAAAGCATCCCGACGGCGGCAATGTTTTGTTTGTGGATGGCTCGGCGCGGTGGATCAAATTTGAGAACATGTATTACCTGAGCTCGTGGGATCCGAATGCATCTCGTTTTTATGCCTATCAGGAAGATTGGGGCACTTTGACGGCCGCCCAGTTGAACGCCATGAAACCGCCGGCCTCGGATTTTGACTGAAGGCCCGCCGTCAGCCACCATCTGGCCATGTCGAAACAGGCGCATCGCTCCACCGTCGCGATCTTCAGGACAGAATGAAAAGATTTTCAAGCCTATGAACGCATTGCTTCGACACGCTGGCTGGACGGTATTCATCGCCGTCATTTTCCTCGCAAGCAACGCACGCGCGATCAGCCCGGTGCAGTTGCGCTGCGAGTCGTTGGACCATCCGCTCGGCGTGGAGGTCGCCGGGCCACGGTTGAGCTGGATTTTGCAATCCGACAAACGCGGCGACCGGCAGACGGCTTATCAAATCGTAGCGGCGACGAGTGAAGACGCCTTGAAAAAGGGCGACAGCGACTTGTGGGACAGCGGCAAGGTGATGTCCGAGGAGACGATTCAAATCGCCTATGCGGGCAAGCCGCTCAAATCGTCGCAGCCAGTTTTCTGGAAGGTTCGCGCCTGGGATGCGGATGGAAACGTTTCTGCTTGGAGCAATCCTGCAACGTGGACCATGGGCATTCTCGCCCCGTCGGCATGGAAGGCAAAATGGATCTCCGCCGCGGGCGCGGAGAAATACGGCCGGTCGTATCCGGGCTTTGAACGCAGCGATTTCACCCGGCGGCAGGAATTTGCCGGCAAGTATCCAAACGCGGACAAGCCCGGCGGACCGAACTTTTCCTCCATGCTGGCACGACGTGCGTTCACGGTAAAACCAGGGCTCAAACGGGCGGTCATCCACATCTCCGGGGTTGGTCAATACGAACTCTCCGCCAACGGCGAAAAAGTAGGCGACGACATTCTCTCTCCGGGCTGGACAGATTATCGCAAGACCGTCCTGTATGACACATTTGACATCACTCACCAGCTCAAGCCGGGGGACAACGCGGTTGGCCTCATTCTCGGCAACGGCATGTATAACCTCCAGCCGGACTATCAGCGCTATGTGAAATTTCTCAATTCCTTCGGCCCGTTGAAGGCCATTGCCCAATTGCCGCTCGAATACGCGGATGGCTCGGTGGAAACCATCGTCACCGACAAATCGTGGCAGGTCGCGCCCGGCCCGATCACGTTTGACAACATTTTCGGGGGCGAAGATTTCGACGCGCGCCTTGTGCAAACCGGCTGGGACAAGTCCGAATTCAAGCCGGATTCGAAATGGACTGCCGCGCTGGAAACTACCGGGCCGGGTGGAGCACTGAAAGGCTTGTCCTGCGCCGCGCCGCCGATGCGCGCGATTGAAACATTGCAGCCCGTTGCCAGCAAAGTCATCCGCACGAACGTCATGGTCTTCGACTTCGGCCAGAATTGCTCAATGATGCCGCGCCTTTCCGTCAGCGGTGCGCGCGGCTCGTTCGTGCGCATCATCCCGTCAGAGCTGCTCAAGCCCGACGGCACGGTGGACCGCAACAGTTGCACGCAGGACGGCGTGCGGCCCGCTTGGTGGCAATACACGCTGGCCGGCGATGGCATGGAAAATTATTTCCCCAAGTTTTTCTACCAAGGCTGCCGTTATTTTCAGGTGGAATTGTTCCCAGCCAACGGCGGCGGGGCCCTGCCGAAAATTGGAAAACTTGAAGGCGTTGTCGTTCATTCCTCAGCCGAACCCATCGGCCAATTTGAAACCTCCAACCCGCTCTTCAATCGCATTTACAAACTCGTCCGCTGGGCACAGCGCAGCAACATGGCCAGCGTGATGACGGATTGTCCACATCGCGAAAAGCTCGGTTGGCTGGAGCAGACCCACCTCAACGGCCCGTCGCTGCGCTATAACTTCGACATGGCCGCGTTTTTCCAAAAGACAATGAACGACATGGCCGACGCCCAGTTGGAAAACGGTTTCGTGCCGAACATTGCGCCGGAATATTTCATCGCCGGCCCGCACGATACTGGAAACGCCATGCGTAATTCGCCGGAATGGGGCGGCGCGTTCATCATGGTCGCGTGGCAGCAATATCAATTCAATGGCGATGTCGCGTTGCTGCGCCGCTACTACGACGACATGAAACGCTACGTTGCATTCCTCAGCAGCACCGCCAAGGATCACATCGTCACCACCGGCCTCGGCGATTGGTATGATATCGGCCCAAACCCGCCGTGGGGTTCGCAGCTCACGCCGCCCGCGCTGACGGCCACGGCGTTTTACCAGCACTTCAATTGGATACTCGCCCGGACGGCCGCACTACTAGGCAAGCCGGAGGAAGAAAAGGACTTTGACGAACTCGCGAATCAAATCCGCACCGCATTCAACAAAACGTTTTACCACCCCGAAACGCACCAATACGCCACCGGCTCGCAATGCGCCAACTCACTGGGCGTCGTGATGGACCTCGTGGACGAAAAGGATCGCGCGGCGGTGGTTGACAACATCGTCGCCGACGTGCGCGCGAAAGGATTGACGACCGGCGATGTGGGCTACCGCTATCTGCTCCGCGCGCTCGCTGACAATGGTCATTCCGATGTGATCTACGAAATGAACAACCAGTCGGACAAGCCCGGCTACGGTTATCAACTGAAAATGGGCGCGACCAGCCTGACGGAAAAATGGGATGCGGGCGTGGGCAGCTTCGGCTCGCAAAACCATTTCATGCTCGGCCAGATCAACGAATGGTTTTTCCACGACCTCGCCGGCATTCAAAGCGACCCCGGCGGACCAGGCTTCAAAAAGATCATTATCAGGCCCGCCATCGTCGGCGATCTCACGTGGGTCAAAAGCACTTACGATTCCTCCCACGGTCCGATCACGACCGAATGGAGACGCACCGCAAAAATGTTCACGCTCAACCTGGAAATTCCGCCGGGCACCATGGCCACGGTCTATGTTCCAGCGCAGGCACCGGACGATGTTTTTGAAAATGGGGGCGCCGTCACAAAGTCACGCGGAGTAAAATTTCTCCGCTCGGAAAACGGCCGCGCAGTTTTTGAAATCGTCGCCGGTAAATATCAATTCTCGGTTTCACCTCAACGCCCTTGATGGGGCGAACCCCAAACTGGCCGACCGCCTGAATGTCCAAAGTAAATCGTGCGGCGCATCCGGCAAAGCACTTCATAACGCCAGCAGCACGAAACCGGTGGAAATCGCCAGAATGGCCTTCAAGAACAGTATCATAATTTTATTTTGCTGATTTGAATTTAAACTGCGTCATCAAGGGCCCATGGCTGCGGGACTCTTCTTCTTCATGGTGGCGGGACCGCGCCGCAAGGATATCCGCACGGCCTAGATAGCCGATCACCCGACCGTGGTCTTTGCGTTCCACCACCGGCATCCGGCCGATGCGATGCTTGATCATTTTTGCAATGGCATCGTAGAGCGGTTCGTCGGGAAAGGTGACAATGAGCCGGGTTTGTCCCGCAGCCAGAACCGAAGCCGAGCCGGTGGGATCCCGTTGCAACACCCGCAGGACGTCGCTCCGCGTGATGATGCCGACCAGTTTGTGTTGGGCGTCCACAATGAAAGCGCCATGCCGTGAGCCGACAGCGGGATCATCTTGCGTGATCCGCCCAGCCAAGGTCTGAATCGTCATCTCGGCGGGAATGACGGGAACTTTCCGATCCATCACCTCGCCGACGCGCATCAGCTCAAATAAATCCACGCTGTATTCGCGGGCGATGTGCTGGCCGCGCCGCGCGAGTTTTTCGGTCAGAATAGAACGCCGCAATAGCAGCACCGTGACGCCCAAACCAGCGACACAGGCAATCAGTAACGCCGGCATCACGTTCAAGTCATGCGTCAGTTCGAGGATAAAAACCATGCCGGTGAGCGGCGAACGCATCGTGCCGCCCATCATCGCCGCCATGCCCACCATGGCCCACAGGCCGGGATCCCCCACGGGCAGACATTGACCGAGCAACGCGCCGAGCGCGCCGCCCATGATCAACAACGGCGCCAGCACGCCGCCCGAAGTGCCGGAGCCGAGCGCCACCGACCAAACCAAAGTTTTCGCCAGCAATAATCCGATTAATCCCGCGCCCAGCAATTGCCCGAGCATCAGCAGATGAATGGTGTCATATCCCACGCCCAAAACGCGCGGTTCAATGCAGCCACCCACGCCCACGACAACCGCCCCGATGGCCGGCCACCACATCCAATGGAGCGGCAACTTCTGAAACAAATCTTCAAACGCATAAACCAGCAGGGTTAACAGGCATGAACCCAGGCCCGCCACCAGACCGACCAGCAAGGCCATCAGCAATTCGTTCGCGCTCATCAAGCCGTGCGGCGTGACGGGGAAAATCGGCCCGGCCCCGAGCAAGGGCACCCGCAAAACGGAAGCGACCATTGCCGCCACGGCGACCGGAATAAAACTGCGGGGCTTCCATTCAAACAACAACAGCTCCACCGCCAGCAGCACCGCTGCCACAGGCGTCGCAAACACGGCGGCCATTCCGCCGGCCGCGCCCGCTACCAGCAACGTCTTCCGCTCGGCGCTGGACAGATGAAAAAACTGGGCGAAGATCGAGCCGAATGCGCCGCCCGTCATGATGATCGGACCCTCCGCGCCAAACGGTCCGCCGGTGCCGATGGAGATGGCTGAGGAAAGCGGCTTGAGAATCGCCACTTTGGGATTGATCAAGCTTTTGCCCAGCAGAATCGCCTCCAATGCTTCGGGAATGCCATGGCCGCGGATTTTCTCGGAACCATAGCGCGCCATCAAACCAATGATCAACGCTCCAATCACCGGCACAATCACGATCCAAAGACCGAGCTGATTTTGCTGCGGCGTGCAGGCTTCCGCGGAGAGGCGATGAAAGAAAGCGAGGTTGGTCACGATGGCAATCAGCCAAAGCAACGCCTTCGCCATTACCGTCCCGATGGCGCCGATGGGGACGGCCAACGCGGCCAGCAGCAGGACGCGCTTGTTAGTGCGGAAATCCGCGAGCAAATCAATGGAGGTATTTTTAGACACAAGGCCGCGCATTTTATATCGTGTCGCGATATATTTCAAGTGGCTTGTTTGGACCGCAGCGGCTATGCTCTGCTCAACATATCCGGAAATGCCGATACCGAAACCCATCACCAAAGCCCACTACGAAACGCTGGCCGAGTTCCGTTATGCGCTCCGCAAATTCCTCCATTTCAGCGAAGTTGCCGCCCAAACGGTCGGCGTTACCCCGCAGCAACATCAAGCCATGCTGGCCATCAAGGGCTTTCCCGGCCGGGACGTGGTAACGATGGGCGAACTGGCGGAACGCCTGCAGGTCAAGCATCACAGCGCCGTGGGCCTGGCCGACCGATTGGTGGCGGAGAAATATGTCCGGCGCGTCACTGACCAGAAGGATCGCCGGCAGGTTCGTCTCTCGTTGACGCCCAGCGGCGAGGCCGTCTTGGAAAAGCTTTCGGCAACGCATTCGGAACAGCTGCGGCGGATTGGGCCGGAAATCAACCGGCTGCTGGAAGCCTTGCAGGGAAAATAAAAATCCCGCCCACGTTTTGAAGCGCAGACGGGATTAAGCGACGAAGCACCTATTTAGTTCACCGGTTCCGCCACGGCGTCGGGTTCCGGCTCCACGTGTTGGCCACCGAGCGACCAGCCGGTTTTCAAGCCGACCACGAACCAGCCGATGCCAAAGGCGCCGAAGGCGAACAAGGTGTCGCCGATGACGCGCAGCCAGCGGAGGTTTTGCATAAACGGCTGTTGGAGGAATTCCGCCGAGCGGGCATACCACATGCCGTGTTCGATGCTCGCGACAGTTTGCAAGAGACCGACCGGCAGCAGGCTCAACACGATCATCAGCACGAGGCCGAGGTTCATCGCCCAAAAACTGAAACTGAGCACGCCGGTTTTCCAGACTTCCTGCCGCGTCATGCAGCGGAGGCAGAACAGCATCAGGCCGATGCCCAACATGCCATACACGCCGAACAAGGCCGCGTGGCCGTGAACGGCGGTGGTGTTCAAACCCTGCATGTAATAGAGCGCGATGGGCGGATTGATGAGGAACCCGAACAAGCCCGCGCCGACGAGATTCCAGAACGCCACCACGACGAAGAAGAAGATCGGCCATTTGTAAACCGAGACCCAGGATTGCGCGCGGCTCAAGGTCAGATTCTCGTAGCCTTCAAAACCGACCAGCACGAGCGGAACGATTTCCAATGCGCTGAAGATGGCACCCACCGCGAGCACACCCGTCGGCGTGCCGCTGAAATACAGATGGTGCATCGTCCCGAGAATGCCGCCGCCGAGATAGATCGCGGTCGAGAAGATCACCGCCGCTGTGGCCGTGGCCGTCCGCAGCAGTCCCATGCGCGTGAACAAAAACGCGATGACGACCGTGGCGAAGACTTCAAAGAAGCCTTCGACCCACAGGTGGATCACCCACCAGCGCCAGTA
>Ga0068856_100000591_pt1 | contig 39705 bp, 32 predicted proteins | sample KBSCornC62_FD_66595 | JGI IMG/M metagenome (GOLD analysis project Ga0068856, IMG submission 66595) | Corn rhizosphere microbial communities from Kellogg Biological Station, Michigan, USA - KBS Corn C6-2 | ecosystem: Host-associated > Plants > Roots > Rhizosphere > Soil ...
TTTTGCCGGTTGACCGACTAACGTAATCAATTCAAATCGTCACGCAACAAATAAGCCCTTAACTAATAGACTATCAATGATTTCAAAGAACAATTTTTATTTTTTAATGGACACTAATGAATTTTTATTGTAAACAATTGATGCTGGCAATTGAAATTGACGGCATGTCTCATATGCACGAGAAAGCTTCTTTGAAAGATGATGTAAGACAAGAAAGACTGGAAAGTTTGGGGGGTTAGGTTTATAAGGTTTACCGAGGCGGAAGTGAAATACGACATGCAAAATGTAATTCGGACATTGGAGGCGACGATTATTGAAATCGTTAAAACTGATAAGACTGTTAAATTACCGAAGGGCTTCGATCTTAGCACGTTGGAATAAATAGTTCGCTAAACCCCTCCCTGCCCCTCCCCATGGGAGGGAATCGCACGACCCACAGCTCGTTTAGCCTGTGAGACGTGCTTCAATCTGGCCAAAACCCTGTTACGCACCCATAAAGCCGGCTTTTCAATTAAATATCGGATCAGTAAGGCTGCCGCTACAACACAAATTAAACAGATCAGCATACAAATGACGTTATTCTTATCCATCCCAAAACTTTCCAATAGTTTTTGAACCAGGTGAATCACGATCTTATGCGATAAATAAATTGAATACGATAATGTTGCGATGAGTGAAGTAACTTTTGATTTAATCCTGAAAAAGATGCACGACGGGCTTACAAGAGCCGCCACAACCAAACCATAAGCTACTGATATAACAGGAAATCCATAGATCGCTGTATTGTAGCTTGCGTACACCCGGCATAGTATAAAAGCAACGATCAGCATTACTACTCCAACGGCCAAAATTAAATAGCTTCGCCTGTTTACCCACTCTTTAACCCCTGGATAAAACGTAAATAATCCGGCAATACTTACGCCGACCAGTAGCCCATCCAGCCGGTTATAGGTAGGGTAATAAACATATTCATTCCACCGGGCGCCGAAGTCATCATGCGTTAGGTAGGGCTCTGCAAAAATTTTCCAGCTTAAAAGCCTGAAAATAAAACCCGCAACAAACAGGCCTCCAACCAAATAAAATGGCTTTTTACCGGCCTTAAAAAAGCTGAACACCAAGAAAACAAGTGGCAGCAGCAGGTAAAAATGCTCCTCGATGCATAACGACCAGGCGTGACTAAAAGTGCCGTATTTAGAAAGATCCTGGCCGAAGTTCAGCGTAAACGTAAAGTATTTCCACAACGGAGAAAGATGGCCCCACTCATGCACAACCGGGAACGCAATGTAAAGCAGCAGTACAAAAAGGTAAGGAGGGATGATCCTGAAAAATCGCTTGACAAAAAACTCGCGAAGCGAAATAGCCTTGCCCCTGGCCACCGTTTCAAAAAGCTGTCCCGCGATCAGGAATCCGCTTAACACGAAAAACAGGTCCACGCCTGTCCAGCCAAAACCGCTCACACTGCCGCGCTCCCAATCGGGGTGACCGAAAAACTGGTAATGAAAAAATAAAACCGCGACAATTGCCAGCGCCCGCAAATGATCTAAACCGTGAAGTTTGTGCTTTTCGCCGATATCGCCGGCGGTAAATTGAGTGACGGGCATTGATTAGGGGTGCTGCGTTTTTCTTTGAAGATATTATAAAAAGCTTTGGCAGACTTACGAAGTTTTGAAAACTTCGTAAGTCTTAGGTGTATCAAACCGAACCCTCGCGTTTTCTGATGAACCATTCGACAGAAAGCAACGCGAGGATCAGTACAAAAACCCATTTCACATCGATAATTTCATTAAACCGCTTGTCCTCATAAACAACGGTTTTGATGTTCTCGTTTTTGCGGATCAGATCAGCAATGCTGCTGATTTGGTTTGGATAAAGCATCTGGCCACCGCTTTGTTTGGCGATGGTTTTCAGCAGCGCATGGTTGGCTGCGCTCTGACGCATTTCCAGGTTCAACGGCTTTATGCTCAATTGCCCGGCGGCAGTAAAAGTTGCCGCGCCGATCTTTGTTGATGCGGCATAGCTGTATTCGCCAACGGGCAATGTTCCGGCATCCAGCTGGTAGCTTTGGTTACTGCGCGTAAACAGGAAGCTGTAGCTTTTGCCCGCTTCGCTTTTAAGGTCGATCCTTACGTCAGGCGTGTTGATCAATTCGAGCGCGTCGTTGTAAAGCTCGGCATTCAGCAATACATTTTCGCCTTCATCAAAAACCCGTTTGGAGGGGTAGACAATAAACCGCTGCCGGTTGGCATTTGCGGTGAGGTACTGTACCCCCTGCGCAAATAATTCCTCCAGCGCATGGTGGTTGCCAAACGCTTCATACTCGGCCAGGCGCCAGCGCCATAATCCCTCGCCGGTAAGTATGCCGATGCGCTGCCCGCCTTCATCCGCGAAGGTCAGCAGCGGATAAGACGTTTCAACGCTGCCGATCTTTTGTTTCAGCAGGGTACTGCCTGCAGGCGGCGTACTATAGCTGCCGTAAGGAGCCAGCAACGGCGGATAAAGGGCAATCTTTTTCCGCGTTGAGTCCGATAAGGTAAAGTCGGTAAAATCTGTCGCAGGCTGGGCGAATACTTCCTGCATCTGGTCCTGCCCCGAGCTAACCTGCAGCAGTTTCTGATCCTGGTCGAACGCTTGCAAGCTGCTTTGGGCGCCCAAAATATACCAAACCGGCACCTTTGCCTTTAAAAAGCTCTGCAGGATGTTATTCCCGGCCGCGGTAACCTGGTAAAGGATCACCAGGCTGTAATCGCCCGGCTTCACGGAGGCCGCCAGTTGCGATAAAAGCTCCGGTTTAACTTCGTAATTCTTATTACTTTCTATCGATTGGCGGATTACGCTGATATCCGGGTGCGGCCCGTCATAAAGCAATAATATCTTTTGCTTCGCATCCAGTACGTCTACATAAATCGTTTCCGCATTGTTTTGGGTTGATAGCTCGCTTTGCACCGGCGTTATGCCAATAGTAAACTTACGCGTGCCCTTTTTGTCAGCGTTCAACTTTAGCGGTACCACTTTGTGAAAATCGTTCGAACTGATATCAACGCTTTGCGATGCTACCTGCCGGCCATCTTCGGTAACGCTAAGGCGCATCGCCTCGCCTTTGGCCTGGTACGCTTCTGCTAAAACCTCAATCACAAAGTCATCACCCAAAAACGCTGTTTTGTTGTAATTGATATTGCCGATCAGCAGGTCGCGTTTCGCTACCGTATCACCCTCGGCAATCGTATATACAGGCGATTTAAAGTTTTTTGCCTCGTATTGCGGGTCGGTGCCCTGGTTGTACAAGCCATCCGTCGCCATTATCACAGCGCCTATGTTTTGGTTTACAAAGCGGTCGTTCAATTGCTTCAGCGCGTTCGCAATATCGGTTTGTTTGCCATTAAAATCCCTGGAGAGGCTGTCCGCGACATCACGGTTAAAATGAAATTCACGCACGTCATAATCATCGCCAAGTTGTTTTTTCAGAGATGACAAACCATTCACAGTTATCGTCACATCCTCCTTGCTAAACATTTTTACAGACTGCGAATTATCCTGCGCAACCAAAACCAGCGGTTTTTGCGGGTTATAGCTTACCGACTTCACCAGCGGCGAAAGCAGCAGCAAAGCGATCACGCCGACAACCAGCGCCCGGAAAACAGACAGCAAAATACGGAATCTATTGTCGAGGCCTGCCGGTTTACGGTAGAGCAGCCAGGCATAAAGTACGCCCAACGCAAGGCAGGCAGGTACCCACCATCCCGAAACCGATCCCCATGTAATTGAAAATAGAAGCTGCATACAGGCACGTGTTACGAACACGTCTAACGTAGACTCGCAAAATGCGAAAATATTGTGAATGTTAGGCCGATATATCCAGGTTTATAACACTAACCTTTAAAAATGTTACCAAATAAAATCTATGTCGTTAAACTGATTGCCCGGCACGAAACCCTCATTCGACCCAAAGTAAATTTCACCTTCATGATAAAAGAGCAAAGCCCAACTTAAACTTGCATCAATTACAGTAAGATCATCAGAGTATTGAAAATCATCAAAGTATTTGATCAACAGTTTCCAGGGAGCAATCATGGCGGTATCCGGTTGATAGGAAAGGAAAACCATTTTGTCAAAAGGTATTCCCCGTTGATAAAGCCATTTTTTTATTCCCCGATCGTTTCCTTCACCAATCCTGACTTCATCAATATTTCTGAAAAAATTTCTCTTAAATGGCACATCGTTGTGCAGACCGGTGGTATTTATAAAATCCCATAAAAACTTAGCAGCGTGGTGGTCAAGCGGCTTAATTTGGTCTGAATGCAATTGAGGGAGTTGGTTGTATTTCTCTTCAGTAAAACGCCATTTCAGGACAAAATCGTCCATAGGAATTACGTGGTCCAATATGTTGTCAAAACCGATTCCCATTTTAGTGCTACCCCATTTGCGCCACCGATCAATTTACAACATACCGCCATCCACGGGAATCACCTGCCCGGTGATATACGAAGCCATATCCGATGCCAAAAAAACGCAGCAATTGGCTACATCATCTGTTTCGCCACCGCGTCTTAGCGGAATATCCTTTTCCCAGCCTTCCACTACTTTAGGGTCCAGCACGTCGGTCATCTCTGTTTTGATGAAGCCGGGGGCAACCACGTTGGTACGTATATTGCGTGAGCCCAATTCCTTCGCAACCGATTTAGAAAACCCGATGATGCCCGCTTTTGACGCCGCGTAGTTGGCCTGGCCGGCATTGCCCCGTACGCCCACTACCGAGCTCATATTGATAAACACCCCGGCACGGTTTTTCATCATTATTTTCGAAGCTGCCTTGGTTACATTGAAGATAGATTTCAGGTTAACTTCTATCACGTCGTCAAATTGCTCTTCCGTCATGCGGATCAGCAGGCCGTCCCTGGTGATGCCGGCATTGTTTACCACGATGTTCAGTGTGCCAAAATCGGCTACAATATCGTTGATCAGTTTTTCAGCCTCGTCAAATTTTGATGCATCGCTGCGGTAGCCTTTTACTTTCGTGCCGAAGCTTTGCAACTCCTGCTCCAGGGCCAAACCTTTTTCAACAGACGATAAATAGGTAAAGGCGACGTTTGCGCCATGTTCGGCAAATTTTTCAGCAATTTTGCGGCCTATGCCCTTTGACGCGCCGGTGATCAGCGCCGTTTTTCCTTCTAATAACTTCATTTTTATTCGGTACAATTTCGGGTGGTGAAGATAGCGATTTTAGTTCACGGTTGATAGTTCATGGTTCACGGTTGTTCATAGAAAAAAGATGAAGAAATGACTTCCTAAAAACTAAACATTATTGTTACTTATTGATGAGTTTATAACATTGCAATTTGGTGGTAAACCTTACATTTATCCTGTTATGATTAAAAAATATACTAAGTTTTTGCTGATCGTGGGCTTTTTGTCGATAAACCGCATCGCCTCGGCACAGTACCAATACCCTTTTCAAAACCCTAATCTGCCGGCGGAAGACAGGATAACCAACCTGCTTTCGCTGATGACACTTGAAGAAAAAGTGAATTGCCTCAGCACCAACCCTTCAGTCCCGCGCCTCGGCGTAAAGGGGACAGGGCATGTTGAAGGCCTGCACGGCCTGGCTATGGGCCTGCCCGGCAATTGGGGACGAAAAACACCAGTACCTACCACCATCTTCCCGCAATCGATCGGGATGGCCGAAACCTGGGACCCTGACCTGTTGCAACAAGCTGCCGCTATAGAGGCCCTTGAAACGCGGTATATGTTTCAAAGCGAGAAATACCACAAAGGTGCGCTGGTGGTGCGCGCGCCAAATGCCGACATCGGCCGCGACCCGCGCTGGGGCCGTACGGAAGAGTGTTATGGCGAAGACGCGTTTTTTAATGGTACAATGGCGGTTGCCTATATAAAAGGCCTGCAGGGAAACGACCCCAAATACTGGATGACCGCTGCGCTGATGAAACATTTTTTGGCCAACAGCAACGAAAACAGCCGCGACAGCAGCTCATCCGATTTCGACGAGCGGCTGCTTCGCGAATACTATTCGGTGCCGTTCCGTATGGGGGTTGAGCTGGGCGGCTCGCGGGCCTATATGGCATCGTACAACAAGGTGAACGGCATACCACAGACGGTTAACCCTATGCTAAAGGACATTACGGTTGATGAATGGGGCCAAAACGGCATCATTTGCACCGACGGCGGCGGTTACCGGCTGCTGGTGACCGGGCATCATTATTTCAAAACCCCGGCCGAAGCGGCGGCAGGCTGCATTAAAGCGGGCATCAACCAGTTTTTGGATAATTATAAAGCAGGAACAAATGATGCATTAAAACAGGGACTAATCACCGAAGCGGATATTGACCAGGTATTGCGCGGCGATTTCAGGGTGATGATCAAACTCGGTCAACTCGATCCGCCTGCGATAGTACCGTACGCAAATATCGGCACAGGCCCGGAGCCATGGCTCTCGCAAAAGAACAGGGACTTCGTCAGGCTGATCACCCAAAAATCAATCGTGCTGTTAAAAAATGAGAACGGCTTTTTGCCGCTGGATAAAAATAAGATCAAATCGATAGCCGTGGTTGGCCCGCGGTCGGAGGAGGTTTTGCAGGATTGGTACAGTGGCACCCCGCCCTACAGCGTTAGTATTTTGGAGGGGATAAAAAATAAGCTCGGCGCCGGGGTTAGCGTGAGCCATACAACGAACAGCAACCTGGCCATCGCCATGGCCAAAAGTGCCGAAGTGGTGGTGGTTTGCCTAGGCAATAACCCAACCGGTAACCTGGGCTGGAAAAAGGTTGACGGCCCGAGCGAAGGCCGCGAAGCGGTAGACCGGGAAAGCATATCATTGGATACCGCTCAGGAATCGCTGATTAAAAACCTGTATAAAGTGAACCCGTATATTGTCTTGGTGATGGTGAGCAATTTTCCGTACGCTATTAACTGGGAGCAGGCTAATATTCCCGCCATCCTGCACGTAACCCATTGCAGCCAGGAACAGGGCAACGCACTTGCCGATGCCTTGTTCGGCGACATTAATCCCGGCGGTAAACTGGTACAAACCTGGCCCGACTCGCTGGCACAACTGCCGCCTATGATGGACTATAACATTCGGGACGGCCGCACTTACATGTATTTTAAAGGCAAGCCGCTCTACCCGTTTGGCTTTGGGTTAAGCTATACCAGCTTTCAATATAACAATTTGAAAACCAGCGCCGATAAACTGGATAAAAATGGCGAGCTGACTGTCAGCGTCGACATAAAAAACACCGGCACCCGCAGCGGCGATGAGGTGGTGCAGCTTTACGTAAAACACCTGAAATCAAAAGTGAGCCGGCCGATGGAAGAACTGAAAGGCTTTAAACGCATCACCCTAAACCCCGGCGAAACGCAAACGGTCGATATAAAATTGGTGGCCTCATCGCTGGCTTATTGGGATGTGGTAAAGAAAAGCTTTGTGGTGGAGAAAGAGCCAGTGGAGTTGATGGTGGGGAGTTCATCGGCGGATATTAGGGTGGAGAAGGAGATAGAGGTGAAGTAGCATTCGGCAATTAAGCAGACTTCCGAAGTTTTAAAAACTTCGGAAGTCTTTGGTTATTTTTGACTTTACACAATAAAAACAAACCGTCATGTTGAACTTGTTTCAACACCTCATCATATAGGTAACCTGCGGATCGGCCGTCAATATGTTTGTTACCTGTCAGTTCACCTGTCGCTTCGTTACTTAGCGCGTGAGATGCTGAAACAAGTTCAGCACGACCTGTTCTTTGGGTTGGATCTCATTCCATCCTCAAACTCTCTACAGGATTCGCCATAGCCGCCTTTATCGTCTTAAACGCAATCGTTGCGAAAACAATAATAATCCCTGCTGATAGCGAAGCCGCAAACATCCACCAGCTGATATCCACCCGGTAAGGGAATTGCCGCAGCCAGTAATTGCCGCCATACCAGGCCAGCGGCCATGCAATAAGATTAGCCAACAGGATAAGCTTTAAATACTGCTGCGAAAACAAGGCCACGATGCTGCCCACACTGGCGCCCACAACTTTGCGGATGCCTATTTCGCGGGCTTTTTGGGTAACGGTAAAGGTGATGAGCCCCAGCAGGCCCAGGCAGGAAACAAATATGGCTATGCCGGTAAATATGCCGCTCATTTGCTGCTGGCGTTCGTTTTGCACGTAGTCGTTATTAAAAACATCGTTTAAAAAGCTAAAGGAAAACGGCGTATTGGGATTTAACGCCCGCCATTGCTGCTGCGCGTAACGGACAGCCCCGCCCATCTGGCGGCCGTTAACTTTAGCGATGATGGTACCAAACCTTTTGGGGTTTGCCAGCATAATACCAAAAGGAAATATGGCGGATTGCAGCGAGAAATAATGGTAATTTTTTACCACGCCCACGATTTTATAATTGTAAACGGCGCCGTTATGTACATGCGACAGTACTTTGCCGGGTGCGGAATATACATCCAAGCCCAGCGCTTTAACCGCTTCTTCATTCAGGATGATCTGCCGGCCCATATCGCTTTGCTCCATATCCTGCTGCATATCGGTGTTGGTAAAGGTTTGAGGGGTGAAATTACTGCCCGAGATAAGTTGCAGGCTGAGTGTTTGCAGGTAACTCTGATCAGCAAAATCCAGGTAAACATCGTGCTTATCGGCAACCGTTTTTCCTTCGGGATAAAGCATCAGGTCGCTGGTGCACAAGGCCCCCGAAGCACCGCTCACCGATTTAAAGGCCGCATTTCCTTTTAATTTATCAATAAGTACACCCACGTTATTGCGCGACTCATCACTGTTAAGGCTGAGCACCAGTTGCTGGTCCTGGTCGAAGCCGGGTTTGGTATTGATCATGAAACGCACCTGGTCCCAAATTACCATGGTGGCAAAAACCAGTACCGTTGCGATAACGAATTGCGCTACGATGAGCACTTTTCGCACGCTGAAAACGCTTTTAGCCGTGCTGATCTTTCCCTTTAGTACCTGAACCGCTTTGAACGAGGAAAGATAAAACGCCGGATAAGTACCGGCCAGCAAACCTGTGAGCAGCGTAACCAACAGCAGCCACAGTGGCAAACTCCTGTTCTCCGGCGCAAAAAACGAAAGAGTCTGCCCGGTAAGGCTGTTAAACTCCGGCAGAAACAAAAAGGCCATTGCAATACCCACCAGCAAGGCAAACACGCTGATAGCCATCGTCTCCAGCAAAAACTGGTAGCGGATAGCGCCCTTACCAGCGCCCATAACCCGCCGCACACCAACCTCGCGAGCCCTGCTAATGGCCTGGGCCGTGGTTAAATTCATATAATTGATGCAACCCAAAAGCAAAATCACCAAAGCAATGGCGCCTAGCAGGTACAGGTATTGGATATTCCCCTGTTTCCAGGCCAGGTAATCCTGGTATTGAGCAGAATGCAGGTGAATATCGGTAAGGGCCTGCAGGCCGTTGGTCATTTTATCGCCGGTGGCTTTCATATCAGCCGAGGCATGGCGTAGTGTGTAGACCTTCAGTTCGGCATTTACATGCGCCACATTGCTGCCCTGACGCAGTTTAACATAAGCGTAATAGTTGGGGTTAACCACCCAGTTGCTTTGGCCCGATATGCTCTGGCTGAAGTGCCCGCTGTGATTTGATGCAAAAAAGTCCGCCTGTATGTGGTTTAAGACATCCTCCTTGAATACCCCCGAGATGGTGTACAAATTCCCCGCGGTCTTCAACACTTTCCCGACGGGGTTACTATGGCCGAATAGCCGTTGCGCCAGCGATGCCGACAGCACAATTGTATTGGGAGCATTAAACGCAGTTTTGCGATCTCCCCTCAAAAAATGAAAGGAGAAAATGTCAAAAAACGTCGGGTCGACCCAATAGCCGGAATCAACCGAATAAGGCGTTGACGGTGCACCCGTTTGCACCTGCACGATCACCGTTCCATTGGTTGGATCCATCCTGGCGGCCTGCGTAATTTCGGGTATCTCGCTTTTTAAAAATGTCGTGTAAGGAAACGGCACGGTGGGCGCGCCGCCTCCGCCAAAGTCGGATACGATGCGGTAGATATTGCCGTTGTCATCAAAGCCTTTATCGTAACTCAATTCATGTTGACAAAACAAAAACACCAATGCACAGGAAGCCAGCCCGACCGACAAGCTTAAAATATTGATAGCCGTGGTTGTTTTATGTTTCCACAAGCTGCGGAAGGCGAGTTTTAGATAGTTTTTGAACATGGTGTTTGAGTTGCTGAACCAAGAGTGCCCGAAAAATCCGCACTCCCTCTTTCCGCGAAGCGAAGAGAGGGATGTCGAGCGCAGCGATGACAGGGTGAATAGACGCGAATGATAACCACTGGCGGCAATGTCCGCCGGGTCGACTCACCCCGACTACGCTTCGCTGGTCGACCCTCTCTTCCGCAAGCGGGAAAGAGGGTAGCTGCATTTTTTTATATCTGCAACACTTACGGTTGTTATCTCAAAAATAGCACGTTTGTGTCTAACTATTGTGTGAAATACCAGATTTAACAGATTTTGACATGGATAGAGGGTTTCACAGCGATAACCTGTACTCCTCCTTCACCTCCACCAAACAATCCGCACATAAACACCCTTCATAATTCTCGCTGATATACTGTGTTTCGTTCAAATTTAACAGCACGGTACTGCACTGGCATTTTGTAAATGCGTTTGCCTTACATTCCATCCTTTTGCCGCAGCGTTCGCAGGATATGATCTCGTGCTTGGTTTGCATCGTATAAAAATAAACAGGGACGCTTAATTAAGCGCCCCTGCTGCATTTATTATAATCTATCAGGTTGACAATTGGTCAAATTTATTATCCGGCGGCGGTGCGAGCATCGCGTCCGTATGGCGGATTTATGCTGAACAAGTCACGCAGCCTTCTTCCATTGAGCAGCTTGGTCCGGCCGGTATTTCATCGGCGATAGTGTCAACCACTTCGGGGATAACAGGCTCCATGTTTTTGCCGCCCTGGTTCTCAACGGTAAATTTAACCGCCTGCGATGCCGCTTGTGTGCGCAGGTAGTACATACCTGTTTTAAGGCCTTTCTTCCATGCGTAAAAGTGCATCGAGGTAAGTTTAGACGCATTGGGCGAGTTGATGAACAGGTTGAGCGATTGCGACTGGCAGATGTAAGCCCCCCTGTCTGCCGCCATGTCGATGATGGTACGCATCTTTATTTCCCAAACGCTCTTGTACAGATCTTTCAGGTCCTGTGGTATTTCTGCAATATCCTGTATCGAACCGTTCGCAGTGATGATCTTATCCTTCATCGCCTGGTTCCACAAACCCAGATTTACCAAATCGCGCAGCAAATATTTGTTTACGATGATAAACTCACCGCTTAAAACTCTGCGGGTATAAATATTGGAAGTATAAGGCTCGAAACATTCGTTGTTACCCAATATTTGCGAAGTAGACGCCGTTGGCATAGGCGCAACCAATAAGGAGTTACGTACACCGTGGTTCATTACATCCAGGCGAAGGTTTTCCCAGTCCCAGCGGCCGCTGTCAGGTTTCACCCCCCAAAGATCAAACTGGAATTGTCCCTTTGATAATGGCGAGCCTTTAAAGGTTTCGTAGGCGCCGTCCTTTATCGCCAGATCCTTCGAAGCGGTCATGGCGGCAAAATAAATCGTTTCAAATATCTCCCGGTTCAGCTTTTTAGCTCCTTCGCTTTCAAATGGTAAACGCAGCTGGATAAATGCATCGGCTAAGCCCTGTACCCCCAAACCGATCGGGCGATGCCTTAAGTTAGAGTACTCGGCCTCCTTAACCGGGTAATAGTTATTATCGATGATCTTATTCAGATTGATCGTAGCCTGGTAGGTTACCTCGTACAGTTTCACATGGTCAAATATGCCTTCGCGTACAAATCTTGGCAGGGCCAGCGAGGCCAGGTTACAAACAGCCACTTCATCGGCCGCGGTGTACTCTATAATTTCGGTACACAGGTTTGAACTTTTGATGGTACCCAGGTTTTGCTGATTTGACTTGCCGTTAGCGGCATCTTTGTACAGCAGGTATGGCGTCCCGGTTTCTACCTGGGCATCAAGTATGGCAAACCAAAGCTCCTGCGCCTTCACGGTTTTGCGGGCGCGGCCTTCCTTTTCGTATTTTTTGTATAATTTCTCAAATTCCTTTCCCCAGCAATCCGCCAGGCCCGGCGCTTCGTGCGGGCAAAACAGGCTCCAGTCCTCGTTAGCCTCAACACGCTCCATAAAGAGATCAGATACCCAAAGGGCATAGAAAAGATCACGGGCCCGGTTTTCTTCCTTACCATGATTTTTACGGAGGTCTAAAAATTCGAACACATCCGCATGCCATGGCTCTAAATAGATTGCAAATGCGCCCTTACGTTTGCCGCCGCCCTGATCGACATAGCGGGCAGTATCGTTGAACACCCGCAGCATTGGGATAATGCCGTTGCTGGTGCCGTTTGTACCGCTGATGTATGAGCCGGTAGCGCGTACATTGTGTATGCTAAGGCCTATGCCGCCTGCGCTTTGCGAAATTTTCGCGGTTTGTTTTAGGGTATCATATATGCCGTCGATGCTGTCATCTTTCATGGTCAGCAAAAAACACGATGACATTTGCGGTTTTGGCGTCCCTGCGTTAAATAGTGTTGGTGTGGCATGAGTAAACCAGCGTTCGCTCATTAAATTATAGGTCTTGATGGCGCTTTCCACATCCTCTTTATGTATACCGATAGAAACGCGCATAAACAAGTGCTGCGGGCGTTCGGCAATTTTGCCGTCGAGCTTTAACAGGTACGATTTTTCGAGGGTTTTAAAACCAAAGTAGTCAAAGCCAAAGTCGCGGTCGTAGATGATCGTGCTGTCCAGCAGTTCGGCGTTTGCTTCGATAATATCCCAAACGTCGTCCGCGATCAGCGACGCATCCTTGCCGGTTTTTGGGTCGATGTACTCATGCAGCCTGCGCATGGTTTCGGAAAACGACTTGGTGGTGTTTTTGTGCAGGTTGGACACCGCAATGCGCGATGCCAGCAACGCATAATCGGGATGCTTGGTAGTTAGCGACGCCGCAGTTTCAGCCGCGAGGTTATCCAGTTCCGATGTGGTTACCCCATCAAATAAACCTTCAATTACTTTTTTGGCCACGTCGATCGGGTCAACCAAAGCAGGGTTTAGCCCGTAACATAATTTTTCAATACGTGCGGTAATCTTGTCAAATTTTACCGATTCTTTTTTTCCGTCTCTTTTAACTACGAACATTTTGAACCCCTCCTGTTTTCTCGCTTTCGCGAATTGTTTACTTAATAAATATACTACTTTTTTTCGAACCTGCAAATATTTGGCTAAATATTTTAGCACCAAATGTTGGGTATTTTCCTTTTTGACACTAATATGTCGTCCCTTAAAAATCTTCGTCCAGCGAGAATGATTTGCTTTCCTGGTTATTCAGCACCCCGCTTTTCTGATAATCGCCCACCCGCTTTTCAAAGAAATTTGTTTTGCCCTGCAGGCTGATCATCTCCATAAAGTCAAACGGATTTGATGCGCCGTATACTTTATCATAACCAAGTTCGCCCAGCCACCTGTCGGCCACAAATTCGATGTACTGGCTCATCATTTTGGCATTCATACCGATCAAGTTAACCGGCAGTGCGTCAGTGATAAACTCTTTTTCTATTTCAACGGCATCAGTAATAATAGCCGTAGCGGCTTCTTTGGATAATTTGTTCTCCAGCATACTGTACAGCTGGCAGGCAAATTCGCAGTGCATGCCTTCGTCGCGCGAGATCAGCTCATTGCTGAAAGTAAGTCCCGGCATCAGTCCGCGTTTTTTCAGCCAGAAGATAGAGCAAAAGCTACCTGAAAAGAAAATGCCCTCAACCGCTGCAAAGGCGACCAGGCGTTCGGCGAAGGTGCCATTGTTTATCCACCTTAGCGCCCACTGCGCTTTTTTGCCAACGCAGGGAACGGTCTCAATGGCATGGAACAAACGGTCTTTTTCTATCGGGTCTTTTACATAGGTGTCGATAAGGAGCGCGTAAGTTTCCGAGTGGATGTTTTCCATCATGATCTGGAAGCCGTAAAAGCAGCGGGCTTCCGGCAACTGCACCTCGCTCATGAAGTTGATAGCCAGGTTTTCATTAACGATACCGTCGCTTGCCGCAAAGAAGGCCAGCACATGACTGATAAAATGTTTTTCGCCCGAGTTAAGGTTTTCCCAATGCTTCATATCGTCGCCCAGGTCAATCTCTTCGGCGGTCCAAAAACTGGCTTCATGCTTTTTATACATTTCCCAGATTTTTGGATACTTTATGGGCAGTATCACAAAGCGGTCCTTGTTTTCTTTCAGTAATAATTCGGTCTCCTGTGCCATTCTCGATCTGTTTTACGCTTCTTTTTATCCCTTATTTATCATTTATCGCCCTGAATTATTTGCAGACAGCAATCCCCCAAGCGCTAGTTTTTCGTTTTGGTGATCACCTCACCGCTAACACTTTAAACGCTCCTGCTCACCAACCTTTACTCAGTATATTTTAATCAATTTGTTTCGGTTTCCGGGGGTTAACCTGGTCGCCATTTATCCATCACCGGTGCGATCCGGCGAAGCCGACAGCCCTGAAAGAACTTATAATCAAATATAGGAGAAGCCCGTTAAGGTGTGAATTTTAGTTTTTAACATACCAACCTTTTATAAACAAAAAGCATGTTGAGAAGTGCCAAAAGAGCAAGTTGGATACATTAAATTAGTGCATAAACTATGTTAAAAAAATTTAAAGAGGGGCGTTTTTATCACCTTTTGTCATTTCGAACGCAGTGAGAAATCTTATACTTCACGATTACCAACCATGCAGTCGGCAATGTAAACTGTACAAGATTTCTCCCTTGTACCTCGGTCGAAATGACATGGCTTTTTATTCTCCCGGCACAAATTTCATCGAAACCGAGTTTACGCAATGCCGTACATTTTTAGGCGTAAGGTACTCGCCTTCAAATACATGCCCTAAATGGGCGCCGCAATTGGCGCATACGATCTCGGTGCGGCGCCCGTCTGCATCGGGTATGCGCTTTACCGCCCCTGGTATCTCGTCATCAAAACTCGGCCAGCCGCAATGTGATTCAAATTTTGATTCCGAGGTGTATAACGGCGTGTCGCACCTTTTGCACACATATAAACCATGGGCCTTGTTGTTTAATAAAGAACCGGTGAATGGCCGTTCTGTTCCTTTGTGTAGTATTACCCGTTCTTCGTCGGGGGTTAATGGATTGTAGTTCATATTTGAGTTTTGAGTTATTGAATTAGTGAATGGATTTCACCGATTTCGTTTTGATTTCACCGATTAGCTTCGTCCTGTGGGCTATCGATGTTTCCGACTTTCGGACTTATACAATATACGACAATTTGGAGGATGGAAGGTTTGGGAAACGGATGTTTACATTAGGTTGACGAGGGGTATGACTATTCGAAGCAGTTAAATAAGTCATCCATTCCTGCAATAGTTGTCGCAAGTCCGTCATACTTATTGTCAACCCCTCAATATTAAAATTTGGCTCATTGAATCGAATTGAAAAAGCCTCGGTTCCGGTTACAATGTAAAAATTGGGATCATAGCTATTTCCGGCAGTTGCTAAAGCGATATTATCTATAAAATATTGTATCTCGTTTTGATCCAAGGCATTAATAAAACATAGCGCGCTATACGGATTGGTAGTAACTGGTGAGTTAACAAAGCTGATGGTTCTTCCATCGGAAACCCCTGCTCCGTTAAAGATCAGGTTGAATTCTTCATGTTTGGTCATCGTGAATCGCGTTTGAAAGGTTTTATAATGTCTTGACAACCGGTCTAAGGCCTGATAGTTGTTGACTGACTTGATTTATAAAATTGCTGCATGAATAACTTTCATCTTTATCCTAAAAATAAAAAATTACGGGTATATTCGAACCAGGATTCTATTATATAAAACAAAAAGCAAACCTTTCGCTCTTTTTCCGCCATAGCTTTAGCGAGGCGGCACTCACAGAAACATAGGTCGATTTTAGTGGGATGGAAAGTTTTCGGGGGATGTTTATACTAGGTCGACGGTATAGATTTAATAGTTTAAGTTGAGTTAATTTTAGCTGCCACGATTTTCTTCGATATATTTATAACTCCTCTCAAAATATTTCCTCACGGTCCGGTTCAGGTGATGTTTCCACGAAATATCCTCATCGCGGCAGTGCGCCAGCCAGGCCATTGCGTAGGCGATCATTTGCTCGGGCAGGTAGCCTTTCTTTTGCATTTGCCAGCCATGATGACGGAGGCCCTGCCATTGCGAAAATTGGAAATAGGAATTGGCCTTGAAAATACCGAACCCGAAAGCGATGACGGTCAGATCTGTTAAATATTCGTCGTTGGTTTCCATACGGTGCTCGCCCAGCAATTTATAGTGTGCAAGTTCATGCGATAAAGTGGAGATCATGCCCGGGACATCATGCAGCATTTCCAGTTTAAGCCATATTTCTTTTTGGCCCAGACCTTTGTCAACATATTGCCCTGCCGACCCCTTCCAGCTGCCTTTTAAATCGGCGGAGGGTGTCTCAGTAATTCCAGGTGAATAGGCTATCGGCCTGTCTGAGTAAAACATCAGTTTGATCTCCCAGGTATCAATATGCATTAACTCAGCAACCCGTTTAAAAATAAATTCTGCATCGGCCTCCGTTCCGCTAAATTGGCGGTTAAAATAGTGTTTATCGGGGGTAACGGTAGGGAGTGAACGGAGATATTCGTCGCCAAACATATCGGCCAGCAGTTGAAAGCCGTTCTCTATCCATTCCTTGTCGGTCTGCGTTACGGGCAGATCATCTTTTCTTTGCCAAAACCAGGTGAATTTTTCTTTTTCCCGTGGCACAGTAGCTTCAACCGGCAAGTACCAGTCGGCATTCAGGCTCATTTGGCCGCAGCCGCCCTTACTACGTTTACATTGTGTATCGATGAACTGCTTACCGCATGTGGGGCATTTACCATGGCTTTCAAATGTATTCCAATGGGTATTACACACATCGCAAACCCAACGGTCAGTTTCGCCTGGTTCCCATCCGCAATTCGGGCAGCTAATGTATGATCCGTCAATTATCATCACCATAAAAATAAAAAATCCCGGTTAAAATCTAACCGGGATTCATTTATTTTAACACGAAAACAAAACCTTTCGGCTTTCGCCTTTAAGCTTTCACCTTTTTTAATTCTTCCGCCATAGCGGCGCCAATCTCTGCCGGTGATTCTACTACCCGGATGCCGCACTCGCGCATAATTTTCATTTTGGCTGCTGCGGTATCATCGGCACCGCCGACAATGGCGCCTGCATGGCCCATGCGGCGTCCCGGTGGCGCGGTTTGGCCGGCGATGAATCCAACAACCGGTTTTGTCCCGTTTGCTTTTATCCAGCGGGCAGCTTCAGCTTCCATTCCGCCGCCGATCTCGCCGATCATGATGATGCCGTGTGTGTCCGGGTCGTTCATCAGCAGTTCAACCGCTTCTTTGGTGGGCGTACCGATGATGGGGTCGCCGCCGATGCCGATGGCAGTGGTGATGCCAAGACCGGCTTTTACCACCTGGTCGACGGCCTCATAAGTTAAAGTTCCGGATTTGGAAACCACACCTACATTTCCCTTGCGGAAGATAAAGCCCGGCATAATGCCGATCTTGCTTTCGTCGGCAGTAATAATGCCGGGGCAGTTAGGGCCGATCAGGCGGGCATCTTTATCTGTAAGATATTCTTTCACCATGATCATATCCTTTGTAGGGATACCTTCGGTGATGCATACGATCACTTTGATGCCGGCTTCGGCAGCTTCCATAATGGCGTCGGCCGCAAACGGAGGGGGTACAAATATGATAGATACGTCGGCGCCGGTTTTTTCAACGGCTTCGGCTACGGTATTGAATACGGGCCTGTCTAAGTGGCTTTGGCCGCCTTTACCCGGCGTAACGCCGCCGACCACCTGCGTACCGTACTCGATCATCTGCGAGGCGTGGTAGGTGCCCTCGTTACCTGTAAAACCCTGAACTATAACTTTGGAATCTTTATTTACGAGTACACTCATTGTGTTTCTGAATTTGTAGGGCAAAGCTAAAAAAAATTTACCCCCTCGACCCGTAGAGGCCGAATATTTTTACAAGCTAATTAAGCATACCTGGCTAACAATGGGCAATTATGAAATTCTTCTGATAACGGGCTTATCAATTGACACAATATCAACGATATGGTTTTGACAATTAAGGGCATAATGTCCTAATGTGTCATTGTAATCGTAAACATAATTAACCAGAGTGGTCTCCCGGATGTAATCCAGAAAGGTCGATTTTGAATAAATACAAAGCAACCGACCAACTCTTTCATCTTTTTCATTCAGTGCCGTAAAACTTTCATTAGTTATAGAATAAGAGCCATAGCTTTCAAAAAAGATCTCATATTCCGCTCGCGGACCATCGGAAGAAATACTTCTTACAGGTCCTAAATTTTTGTTTCCGACAAATAAATCTTCTTGTTCGCTTGAAACCGTTGCTTCTTTAATAGTTATTAATAATTCATTATCAACAGGTTCAACAATACTTATTAAGTATAAATATTTGAGGTTATTTATCTCGTCAAAAAAGTCCATGTAAATTTTAACTCGTCAAATTTGCGACTATTCGGCTAATTATTAACCTCTTAAGTGGTCGGCAGTGTAAATTCCCCCTCACTCTTTGCAATCACAATCGTAGCAATCCCATTACCTATCATATTTGTTATCGCCCGCGCTTCCGACATAAACCTGTCAACGCCTAACAAAATCGCCACGCCTTCCGCGGGAATTATTTTTATAGCAGCCAGAGTGGAGGTTAGTATGATAAAACCGCTGCCTGTTACACCCGCCGCGCCTTTGGAGGTGATCATCAATATGCCGATAATGGTGATCTGCTGCCAAATAGTAAGCGGAATATGAAAAACCTGCGCCAGGAAAATGACCGCCATGGAAAGGTATATGGTGGTTCCGTCGAGGTTGAACGAATATCCCGCCGGGATAACCAGCCCGACCACCGATTTAGAGCAGCCGAATTTTTCCATCTTGTCCATCATGGCCGGCAAAACTGATTCAGATGACGACGTGCCCCAAACCACCAGTATCTCCTCCTTGATAAAGGACAGGTATTTCCAAAAGCTGAACTTATATAAGTAGCAGATGAGATTGAGCACCCCAAAGATAAAAAAGATGGAAGTGAGGTAAACCGAACCCATCAGGAAGCCCAGCGGTTTCAGCGTTTTAACGCCATAGGTGCTGATGGTATAGGCCATCCCGCCAAAAGCGCCGATGGGCGCCACCCGCATCACCATGCGCATAATGATGAAAAACACTTTCGATAATTTATCAAACAGGGCGGTAACCTGGTTGCCGGCCTCGCCCATAAAACTTAGGGCAAAGCCAAAAAGGACCGCAAAAAACAGTATCTGTAAAATATCCCCGGTTGCAAAAGCATTAAAGATATTTGCCGGGATAATATTGGTTAAAAAATCCATCCAGTGCATATCAGCGGCTGCCTTTTGGTAAACCGCCAGTTTAGAACTATCCGCCGCTATTTTATTTACAAAGCCGTCGCCCGGCCTTAAAACATTCGCTACGATGATCCCTATAATGAGTGCGCAGGTACTTACTATTTCAAAGTACAGTAAAGCTTTCCCGCCTACCCTGCCGACTTTTTTCATGTCGCTCATGCCGGCGATGCCCAAAACGATAGTGAGGAAAATAATGGGCGCGATCAACATCGTGATCAGCTTGATAAACATTTTGCTGATGATGTTTGCCGTCGGCCCGAATGACGGGAATAAAATTCCGGCGATAATGCCCAACACAATCCCCGCAAGAACCTGGAAGTTAAGGTTGGTAATAAGTTTCTTCATGCAATAGTTTATCCACTAAAAGTAAATATAAAAGTACAATATCAGCAGCCTTTAAATAAAAGTGTCCGTCCGTTTGGAAGATGGATACTTCCAGACGGACGGACACTATAAATGTTAATTTGCCTGCTGTCAGCTTACTGCGCCGGTTTGCAGGTTAACGGTATAAGTACTGCCATTTATAGTTACCACTGCGGTGTAGTTACCTTTAAAAACAATTGTTCCCTGGTAATTCCAGTTACCCTTTGGACCGCTGCCCGAAGTATTAAAGGTAGCCGTACCGCTCAACACGTCACCGCTGCCATCGCCGGCGGCAAGTACCGATTTAAGCGTATAATCAAAAATAGAGGTGCCGCTGCCCTTATTGCTGCCGGCAAGGATCTGGTAGCTGCCATCCGAGTTCAGCGAGCCGTTAACCAATATGTTCGTCATTTGTGACGATGGATCTGTTGCGGCTATCGTTAAGTTTTCGCCAACATGGTATGAAAATTTTTGCGATGGGCTGTTGTATCCAATCGTGAGGTTGTCAACGGTGGTAAAGGTGCTTAAAATCCCCCCGGTGCAGCCAAATGTAAATTTAAGCGATCCGGCTATGGTGACCGTCGAGTCTCCGGAACTCAAACTCACCGACAGCGTGGTATCCACAGTTGAACCACATGTAGGATCGGACAGATCCTCGATCACTTTGCCTGGTGTTTTGATGGCAAACGATCCTGCTGAGCCGATACCGCCAGACAGATCGACACCGCCCAATCCACCAAATAAACTTTGATCGATATTAAGGGCAACCTGGCCGGCAACCTGTTTTGGTGTAAGCGCCGGTCCGGCCGGCGCACTTGACGTTTTTTTGCACGATGCGTAAATCAGCATTGAGCAAGCTACCAGTGCCGATAAGGTTTTCAATTGTAATTTCATATTAAAAAGGTAATTTTTTGTGATGGTACGAATATAATATTCCGGCTTGAAATTAATATTAAAATACAAAGAAAAAGCCGCCCGAAAAAAAGAGGCGGCCTTCCATAGTATCGGGATTAAGTTTAAATATGTACGATTTTTCCGGTGCCTAAATCAACCAGGTAGACCTGACCATAAAACGTAAGCTTGCCGATGTTGTGGCCAATAAATTCCATTTTACCTACATAATCCCATTTGGTGCCATCAGGATTGGTTCCCTTGGTTTTGAATGTAGCAGAGCCCCCGTCGATGCTGTTTTTACCTTTGCTGGAAATATCCACCAGTGCATCATCGATCACAAAGCTATCATGCTCTGATAATGGTTTAAACGTTTTGTCGGTGTAATTAATGTCTTTAAATGCCTGTAATGTACCGTCAACCTTAAGCAGCGTAGCCGTTGTGTTTAAGCTTTTGATCTGGTAGCCCTGCGCAATATCGTAAATAAACGAATAACCGGGCGCCGTACCTACGGTTAGTAAATTATCGACCAGGGTATAGCCAATAGGATGCCCGGCAAAACAATCGAAGAAAAATTTGCCGTTGCCTGTTACATGGGTTTTGATCGAGTCGCCAACATTAGTTTTATAATCGATGTTTGAATTAGCAACAAAGCCGCAAAGCGCGCTGGCCCCCGGCGGGTTGATACCGCCTATTGAGGGCGCCAATCCCTGGTTCAGGTTTGCTCCGCCCATTGATCCTGCCAGCGCCGCCGAAAAGTTTGAGGCCACCTGGCTGCTAACAGCATCATATCCGGCCGTCGTTGGTGTGTTTTGCGTTTTTGGCGCAGTTGAACTATCCTTTTTACATGCTGAATAACTTAAAGCCATGCCCGCGAATAGTACTAGCGCCCCCTTAGTAGAAAGTTTCATAAATAAAAAGTTTTAGTGGGTACAATAATTTATCGTTTTAAATATAGTGATTATAAAGCGACCATTTAAATAATTTCAAAAAAAATCTGAATTATTCCTGATAATTAACGCAATTTAACCATTAGGAAAACATGCGTTTCCTGATATTAAAAATTCATTAAAAACCGCTTTCCGGCCGCCGCTAATCCACGTGGTATGCGTGCCGTTGATTTAAATTTGCAAGTGCTACTTTTGCTTTATGGACTCAATATATAATTTCAGGAAAGTTTCAGCTTTGCTGGCCTGCTCGGGTCAACCCACGGAAGGACAACTCGTTGAAGCAGCAGCCAGCGGATATGAAACCGTTATAAACCTGGGCCTGTCAGGCGCAAAATATTCGCTTAAGGACGAAGCGGCATCGGTTGATACCCTTGGGTTAGCTTATCACCATATACCCGTAATATTTGACGATCCGAAGCCGGAACAACTCACCGAATTTATCAACCTGATGAATAGCCATCACGACCACAAAACCCTGGTGCATTGCGCGGCCAATTACCGGGCATCCGTGTTTACCGGCCTGTATTTGTTTAGTACCGGTAAAATGGATGAAAGCGCTATGCATGCCTTTATTGAGGATGTATGGCAACCCGATGCGGTATGGGATCAGTTTATTGATGACAGCGTGGAATTGCTGGCAAACGGATTGTGATGGGTTATTAAGTTGGAAGCGTTATGGTGAGTTGCATTGTCAACTTTGAGACAAATCGGCAATAAACTACCAAACTACTAGGGATTTTCTTAATTTCGCGGGCTTATACGCGGAACGACAGAAATGGACTACCAATTTAAAGATATAGAGAAAAAGTGGCAAAGCTTTTGGGCTGAAAATGAAACTTTTAAAGCAGAGAATAATTCGGTTAAACCGAAATATTACGTGCTTGATATGTTTCCCTATCCCTCGGGAGCTGGCCTGCACGTGGGCCATCCGCTGGGTTACATTGCATCTGACATTTTCGCCCGCTACAAAAGGCTGAAAGGTTTTAACGTGCTGCATCCTATGGGCTATGATAGCTTTGGCCTGCCGGCCGAGCAATATGCCATACAAACCGGGCAGCATCCGGCCATTACCACCGAGACCAATATTGGTACTTATCGCCGCCAGCTCGACCAGTTAGGTTTTTCATTCGACTGGAGCCGCGAGGTGCGCACCAGTTCGCCCGATTACTATAAATGGACCCAGTGGATATTCATGCAGCTTTTTAACTCGTGGTATGATAGCGAGGCTGATCAGGCCGGGCATATTAATACACTGGTCGCTCATTTTGAACAAAAGGGCTCGGCGGGTATCCATGCAGTTTGCGACGATGATGCTGCTACTTTCAGCGCAGCCGAATGGAAAGCTTTCAGCTATCATGAGCAACAAACCGAGCTGCTGAAATACCGCCTTACCTACCTGCGCGAAAGCACGGTGAACTGGTGCCCCGCTTTAGGCACTGTGTTGGCCAATGATGAAGTGAAAGACGGCTTTAGCGAGCGCGGCGGCTACCCTGTTGAACAAAAAAAAATGATGCAATGGAGCATGCGCATTACCGCTTATGCCGGCCGACTGCTCAGCGGCCTGGATAGTATTGATTGGCCCGAGCCGTTGAAAGAAATGCAGCGAAACTGGATAGGAAAAAGCGTGGGCGCACTAGTAAAATTTCGCGTTTCCGATTTGGGGTTTCAAAATGCAAAATCCGAAGTCATCGAGGTTTTCACTACCCGTGTTGATACCATCTTCGGCGCAACTTTTTTGGTTCTGGCGCCTGAACATGAACTTGTTCCCTCGTTAACTATAGTTGAACAAAAAAAGGCGATTGAAAAATATATTGCCCAAAGCAAAAAGAAGTCGGAACTGGAGCGTATGGCCGACGCGAAAACCGTGTCGGGCGCCTTTACCGGCAGTTACGCCGTAAACCCAATGACAGGGGAAAATATCCCGGTATGGATAGCAGATTATGTTTTGGCGGGATATGGAACCGGCGCGGTTATGGCCGTGCCTTCGGGCGACCAGCGCGACTACTTGTTTGCCAAACATTACCAGTTGCCGATTATCCAGATCATCGATATACAAAACATCGAAAAGGAAGCGGACCCAACAAAGGACGGACGTTATATCAATTCAGGCTTTATCAATGGAATGACCTACAAAGAGGCTACAGCTGCGCTTATTACTAAACTGGAGCAAATGGGCGCCGGGAAAGCTAAGATAAACTACCGCATGCGCGATGCGATATTTGGCCGCCAGCGTTACTGGGGCGAGCCCGTGCCTGTTTACTTTAAGGATGGTTTGCCTTATCTGATAGATGAAAAGGACCTGCCCCTGATTCTGCCGGAAGTTGACAAGTATTTGCCAACTGATAGCGGGGAACCTCCTTTGGCGAGGGCGAAGGACTGGCATTATACAGCTTCAGCCAAACCCACCTCCTTTGAAAAGGGCCAGGACGAGGCTTTCCAGTACGAACTTTCCACTATGCCGGGTTGGGCAGGCAGCAGTTGGTACTGGTACAGGTACATGGATGCCCATAATAATAACGCGTTTGCCTCGGAACAAGCTATTGATTACTGGAAAGATGTTGACCTGTATATCGGTGGCAGCGAACATGCCACCGGGCACTTGCTGTACAGCCGTTTTTGGAACAAGTTTTTAAAGGACATGGGGATGGCGCCGGTGGAGGAGCCGTTCAAAAAATTGATCAACCAGGGAATGATACAGGGCCGCAGCAATTTTGTGTACCGGTTGGTTGACGAGCTCGGCCGCGGCACAAATACGTTTATCTCGCACGGTCTGATAAAAGATTACCGCACCATACCGATGCACGTGGATGTTAATATTGTTGAAAATGACATCCTTGATCAGGATAAATTTAAAAAGTTCAGGCCGGAATTTGAGCATGCTGAATTTTTGCTTGAACACGGAAAATACGTGTGTGGGGTTGAGATTGAAAAAATGTCTAAATCAAAGTACAATGTGGTTAATCCGGACATGCTGGTTGAGCGTTACGGTGCGGATACGCTGCGTATGTACGAAATGTTTTTGGGGCCGTTGGAACAGAGCAAGCCATGGAACACAAACGGCATTGAGGGTGTATTCAAATTCCTGCGTAAATTCTGGAAGCTTTTTCACGACGACAAATTAAATTTCAGCGTTTCGGATGCTGAGCCATCCAGGCAGGAGCTGAAATCGCTGCATAAGATCATCCGCAAGGTGGAGGAAGATATTGAACGGTTCTCATTCAATACGTCAGTTTCCAGCTTTATGATCGCCGTAAATGAGCTTACCGATCTGAAATGCAATAAAAAGGCCGTGTTGACTGACCTGGTGGTAATCCTGTCGCCCTACGCTCCTCACATTTGCGAGGAGTTGTGGACCATGCTGGGCAATGAAGCAGGGACGCTGTCATACGTGCCATACCCCAAATTTAACCCAACCTACCTGGTCGAAGATGAGTTTGCCTATCCTATTTCAGTAAACGGGAAGACCAGGATGAACCTCAATATTCCGTTATCGCTGGAGCCGGCAGCTGTGGAGGCCTTTGTTTTGAGCAGCACCGACGTCCAAAAATACCTCGACCATAAAACCCCTAAAAAGGTTATTGTGGTTAAAGGGAGGATTGTAAATATCGTTTTATAATCTGTTGCCGATTGCGGTATATTGCATCGCCGTGCCCGAATACGACGGTTGTGCAGGGATGCGCGACAAACCTTTTCCCTCTGGTAACGAATTTATGACAATTGCAATGGCGTGACAAATAATGCCTTTTAGCGTGTAACATTTCAAGTATTTTCGCCTCCAATTGGAAAAATCACGAGAAATGAAACGTTTTTATATACTTTTTGCAATTTTATGCTCTTTTGCCACGGCTAAGGCCCAATTCGGCGTTGGTGGTGGGGGCATCGTCGGGAAAATATCCGGCACCCTTATCGACTCGGTGTCCAAACAACCGCTCGATTACGCTTCAGTAGGTCTTTACCATGTCGGCGGCAAAGTGCCGCTTACAGGCGCGATTACAGACTCGAAAGGAAACTTTAAGATCGACAATGTAAATCCGGGCACTTATAACCTGGTAATAACTTTCATCGGTTATCCCACTAAAACCGTGGGACCCTTTACCACTACCGCCAAGAAGCCCGACAACAACGTTGGCTCGATCATCGTTTCACCGGGCGCTAAAAGCTTAGGCGAGGTAAAAGTTACGGGGCAGGCGGCGCTCATTGAAAATCATATCGACAAGATCGTTTACAATGCCGAGAAAGATCTGACCTCAGCCGGCGGCAATGCCAGCGACGTGCTGCAAAAGGTCCCGATGGTATCTGTCGACCTGAATGGCAACGTAGCCATACGCGGCGACCAGAACGTGAAGGTTTTGATCAACGGTAAACCCTCGGGCGCCACAGCCGCCAGCCTGGCGGACGTTTTAAAAACCATTCCGGCCGACCAGATCAAATCGATCGAGGTGATCACATCGCCATCGGCTAAGTACGATGCGGAAGGTTCGGCAGGTATCATCAACATTATCACTAAGTCGTCCAATATTTCAGGCATAAGCGGGTCGGTGAGCGGCGGTTTCGGAACACGTCAAAACAACGGTAACTTCAACCTCAACTACAACAAAAACAGGTTTAGCTTATCTGTTAATTCGGGCGGCAATTTAACATGGCCCCAAACATCTTTGAGCGACTTTAACCAGGATTTTACTGCACGCCCCAACCCGGTGTCGCAAACCTCGCAGGGCACCAGCCTGGTTAAGCGTTATGCCAGCATCAGTTCAGCTACCGCATCATATTCATTCAACGCATTTAATGATATTACGTCAACATTCCGTTATACCAAAGGGGGATTCAATACTACTTCCGACAATACTACGGATCATAATACCGCGAATTTTCTGAATAACCCGGATTCAACATATTCATACGCATCAAACGGTTATAGCCACAACTCATTCGGCGGCTTTGACTGGACAATGGATTATACGCACAAATTCAAAAAAGATGGCCACAATATAGTACTGTCAGGCGAGTGGAGTCAAAGCAACATCGTAACTGATTTTACCGATCGTTTCACGGGCGCCAATGTTTTACCTAATGCGCAGGAAAATATTAACGGCACCAACAATGAATACACGTTGCAGGCCGACTATACGAACCCCGTAAGCAAAGTATTGAAGGTGGAAGCGGGAGGCAAAGAAATAATCAGGAGGCTGAGCGCTGACAATCAGGTATTCGATCCATCGGGTAACGATTTTATTTATAATGCCGACAATTCGAGTACCTACGGTTACCATCAGAACGTTACAGCAGCTTATACGGTATTGACTTTTACCCTTCCAAAAAAATGGTCAATATTAGCCGGGGGGCGGTTTGAAAATACCGATATCAGCGGTTTCCCTTCCAGTGCGGGAGAACAAAACCTTATGCCTTTTAGCAGCAGTTATCAAATATACATTCCGAGTTTAACCCTGCAAAAACAACTTACGGCAACACAAACACTTAAATTAAGCTATAGCAAGCGTATTACACGGCCCAGCTACCAGTTTTTGGATCCGTACTTGAATAAATCTAATATCCTTTCCCAGTCGGAAGGTAATGTTAACCTGTCGCCGGAGGTTTCTCAAACACTTGAGTTGAATTATAACACTTTTATCAAGTCGTCATTGGTAAATGCGTCAATATATTACAGGCATATCACGGGCGTGATAGAAAATATTGCCAATCCTATCAGGGTGGACACGGCTGCCGGTGAACTGCCGCAAATTGGTACGTTGACCCAATTCCACAATGCTGACATGAACAATTCATTCGGGTTTAACTTTTTTACGCAGGTTAATCCAATAAAAGTATTGACGCTGCGCACCAACATTAACATTTACACTTATAACCCAACGCCGTATGCACAATATGCTTATTACTTTACAAATACAGCAACCAAGCTACAATACAGCATATTTTTGAGTGCATCGGTTAATTTCAACAATGACTGGATTGCTGAAATGTTTACGATACAGAACTCGCCAAGGTACACTTTACAGGGTTCAAGCCCCTCTTTTAGCCTGCTCGCTTTCGGTGTTAGAAAGCAGTTTATGAAAAAGAAGGCTTCGATCGGTATTAACATGATGCAACCTTTTGCAGAATATCTACATTTCAATTCGTATACATCGAGCCCGGGTTTTGTACAAAGCAGCAACTTTGCGTTTCCTTTCCGCTCGGTTGGCTTAACCTTCAGCTACAGTTTTGGTAAACTTAAATTTGCAAACCCGCAGCAGAAGAAGGGCGATGTAGACGAAGAAAAGCAAGGCGACCAGGGAATTGGTGGCGCAGGCGGCGGTGGTGGTGGTGGCGGCGGCAGATAAAAAGAGCCAGGAACCAAGACAAAGAATTCAAAAGCCGGGAGGATCAATCACGGCTTTTGCTTTTTGGTTCTCCCCTTTCATTTACATAAATGCCAATTTGCTCCAGTAACAACGAGGCGTTAAAGGTTTTGCACTCGCCGGGTTTTACCTTGTAATCGAAAAGCATTTTACCATCTTTTACCTGGATGTCAAAATAAAAATTACGAATATAATCCGGGTATTCCTTTTCCAACTCGGCTATCTGCAGATCGTGTGTGGCAACAATACCCACCGCTTTTTTGGCGATCAGCCTTTCAATAACCGCTTTTGATCCCAGGTATTTATCGGCTGAGTTGGTACCCCGCAGCATTTCATCGATCAAAAAATAGATCTTCTCTTCACCCTCGACAGCTTTTAGTAACATCTGCAGGCGATCTATCTCGGCCTTAAAGGTCGAGGTACTTTCATTCAGCGAATCTTTGATACGCATATAGGAAAGGATAGTCATTACCGACACATTCATTTCAGTTGCGCATACCGGTGCACCGCTAAGCGCCAGGACAGTGTTTATACCAACCGTGCGCAGAAAAGTACTTTTGCCGGCCATATTTGAGCCGGTGATGATGTCTATCCGGTAAGTGTCGGTTAGTTCAAAATCATTTTCAACCCTTTTTTTGCTGCTGATGAGCGGATGCGCAAGGCTTTTGGCCGTTAACGTGTATGATGCTTGATCAATAATAACCGGGAGGCACCATTGCGGGTAATTGATAGCTAACGATGAAAGACTTATGATAGCCTCAAATTCGGCTAGTGCATCAAATGCCAGTTCAAAGTTTTGGTGGTTATTTTTTTTCCACTCTTCGATGGCCATGATCTGCCGGATATCCCAAAGAAAAAAGACGTTTAAAATAAATGACATTACCTGGTTTAGCCGGTAGTTGAGTTTATCGATCAGCTTCGAAAGTTGTCTTATTTTGGCCGAGATGTTTTCGCTTTCGCTTGTTTTGATCTTTGCGCTAACGTTTTTAAGATACGGCGAAGCCCAGTCTTCGTCCTCTATCACTTTAAATGCGGAAGAAAAATGCCCAAGGGTCGCCCCTATTTTCCCGGCGATCAAATCGGCTTTATTAATGCTGTCTGATTTGGAACTAACAATCCGGTTATTGGCCAGTGCAAGTATCGGCGCCAGGTAACGGGCCGGAACATAAAAAATACTGGCTATGATAAGGGCCAGTAAAAGCCATGGGGCAATTTGAGCATATAACTTAAGCCATTGGGCATTATCCAATTCAACCGGGATCTTTAAATAACCAAGCAGGTTCTTCACCTGCTCGCGGTTCTGCTTCAGGCAAAACACCAGGTAAGCCTGGAATTCCAGCTTCCAATCGTTTTTGCCGGCGATCTCCTTAACGGCGTCCTGCCGGGCTAAAATGGTCGCCTTGTCTGCAGGTTTGTCCAGCCACTCCGCCAGCCTGGCCATCCCGGCTGCAGTAGCGGCGCGATTAAGCAATTGGTATAGCGAATAGCTGCCAAATATGTCCAGATCGGAGGTGTAATAATGTTTATCATTTCCGAAACCGGCGCCATCCGGGTAAATATTGCTGCCCGCGGTAATGCTGCCGATCTCGTTTTCATTAACTTTTTGTATGTCCAGCCAATAATTACGCAAGGCATCAAAGGCGGATTGTTTATTTACCAGCCAACTGAACAAGGCCACTACCACCGGAAAGGTAACCAGGATCACAATAATTTCGTCGAGGCTTATTGCGGCCACAACACTCAATATAAACAGGGCAAACACGCCCAGCCTATACAGTGAATAATTGTCGGCCAGTTTTTTGAATTTTGCGGCCTGCTCCGAAGCGTAGGCTGACCGTTCAGTATAATCATTTATAATATTTTCTTCCACGCGGTTTTGTTGAATTGTTTTAATGGTGAAATGTTGTAAAGTTGTAATGTTTTTGCATTTGCTATTTAATTCCGCTACCTGAAAATACTCCAATATGTCTACTAGGGAATGTTTTTGCAATTGCGCTTTAACTTTGCAACATTACAACATTTCAACGTTACAACAACAATACAATGAAGATCACTTTCCTCACCGTTGGTAAAACCGATGAAGCCTGGCTAAAAGAAGGAGTCGCCAAGTATGTTACCCGGCTGAAACACTATACCCGTTTAACAGTGGTAGAGCTCGACGAATTGAAGAACACCAAAAACCTGCACCGCGACGAGCAAAAAACAAAGGAAGGCGAGCTGATCCTGAAGAAGATCATGCCGCTTGACCATGTGATATTGCTGGACGAAAACGGCACACAGTTCTCCTCGCAGCAATTTGCTGCTTATATAGATAGAAAGGCCCTGGGTTCGGTTGATCATCTTGTTTTTGTAGTAGGCGGCCCGTTTGGTTTTAGCAGGAATGTTTATGAACGCGCCAACGACAAGATGTCTCTTTCAAGCATGACCTTTTCGCATCAGATGGTGCGCTTATTTTTTGTTGAACAATTGTACCGCGCGTTTACGATACTCAAGGGTGAGCCCTATCATCATGAGTGAGCGGAGTTGACTGAGTTAGAATGGTTGACTAAATGGATTGAGTTAGATGCCGGTTAGCCTTCGAACGGGATTTGGCGGTCATTCTCTCCAAAAAACATCACCCTAATCAACATAGCCAACTCAATCAACTTATCTCAATACGTGCTGATACTGCTGATTCTTTACCTCATCTTCTTTTAACGAAACTTATTTGCAGTTTTTGTTTATTTTTGCTGAATGCCCCACGACCACGATCATTCGCATCATCACCATCATCATGATCATGCGCCAAAGCTCGATCATCTCAATACAGCGTTTATCGTCGGTATTATTTTAAACTCAGCTTTTGTTATTATCGAGGTGGTCGCAGGTTTTATAACCAAGTCGTTATCGCTGCTGACCGACGCCGGCCATAACCTTGGCGATGTTGCTGGCCTGGCCCTTGCGTTGCTGGCCTTTAAACTTTCCAAAGTAAACTCCAGTGATAAATATACCTACGGCTACAAACGGTCGACCATTATGGTGTCGTTTTTTAATGCGGTAATACTCTTTGCTTCGGTTACTTTTATCGTTTATGAGGCCGTAATGCGCCTCATGAGCCCGGATGTGGTGGACGGCAGTACGATGGCCTGGGTGTCATTTATTGGCATTGCCATTAACAGCATCACTGCCTGGCTTTTTGTAAAGGACAAAGACAAGGACCTGAATGTTAAAGGTGCTTATATGCACATGGCCATGGATGCTATCGTGTCTTTTGGGGTGGTGATATCAGGTATTATTATCTACTTCAGCCATTTGTACTGGATAGACAGTGTAGTAAGCCTCATCATTGCCGCAGTTATCCTGCGCGGCACCTGGAGCCTGCTGATCGACAGCGCCAGGCTTGAAATGGATGGTGTACCTAAAAAAATAAACCTGGATAATATAAAAGCGGAGTTGCTAAAGGGCAAAGGCGTAGTTGATGTGCATCACATGCACGTTTGGGCGCTCAGCACAACTGAAAATGCCCTCACCGCCCACATCGTTATAGATCCGGAATATATACTCACATTCGACTCGATCAAGCGCGATCTCAGACACAGGCTGGAACACCTGGATATTTGCCATTGCACATTGGAGCCGGAGTTCAGCAACGTGGAATGCAAGCAGCCGGATTGTTAGGGGTCCCTCGCCAAACGTCGTTGCGAGGAACAGCCTGTCCCGACACAGTTCGGGAAAGCAATCTCTACACAAGCTACTCCATGGACCTGTGCGCTTGGGTTACCTGTCAGCCGCACGCCGGACAATCACTCGTAGCGTTTCACTAACTGTCTGGTGCAGAGGTTGCTTCATTCCTTATAATGACGTATTGTTAACGTTCTGATAATCAACATACATAATACAGTCATCTTGGTCATCTCTACCGCAGGGAGAGATCTTAAACGCTTCACATTCGGGCCATGCCAGACATCGCCCCACCGCTCGTTTAAGATTTTTCGCTTCGCTCAAGAGATAGTTTCTCCTCGTTCCTCGTCGAAATGACATGCTTTTAATTAATCAATGCTGCACTAAATCAACGTCAAGCCCTATTTTTTCCGATTGAGCCGGTGGGTACTCGCAATGACGATTGGTAGGCTAACTATGCTTTTTTAGCGGCGGGTTTTTTAGCCTTGGGTTTGGCAGGGGCTTTTTCAGCTGTTACCACTTCTTTGGTTTCCGGCGCTTCTTTTTCTTCCTTCGCCGGCTCAGGCACTGGTGCACCTGGCTCTTCTTCGTCAAAAAGCGGCAGCACTTTCAAAATGTTATACCAGCCGATCACTTTTTTCATGTCGGAAGCATACACCTTTTCTTCGTCGTGATCTGGCGTTACCTCGCGGAAGAATTTCCGTAACGCCGTTCCGTCGGCTTTGGCATCGGGGATATTTGCAACGCCTTTCATGCGTTCAAAAACGTCCGTCAGCTTAATATCGTCTTCTGTACCAAAAAGGGTGATCTCATTCAGCGCCGCTATTTTAGCGGTTGTCAGGTTAGCCACCATTTTTGTTTTTTGCGCATCAAGGCTTTCCAAAATATAGCCGGTTTTGTTTTGCGCCAGCGCTTTCCACAATCCCGGTTTGCCTGATACGGATACTATTCCTAATAAATTCATATTTAGTTGTAAAGGTTTTAAGGAGTTGTAAGGGTTGTAACAAGTTGTAAGGGTTGTAAAGGTTAAAATCTTTCCTTTACAACTACTGCAACCTTTACAACCATTACAACTAACTTCAACTAATCCTCAATTACTTCAATTCCTAAAATCTTGTCGCCGCGCTGAATTTGATCAACCACATCAACATTCTCAATCACTTTACCAAAAACGGTATGGTTACGGTCCAGATGTTTGGTGTTTTCGCGGTTATGGCAGATAAAAAACTGCGATCCGCCGGTATTACGGCCTGCGTGCGCCATTGACAGTACGCCGCGGTCGTGGTATTGGTTGCCGCCGGTCAATTCGCAATCGATCTTATAGCCTGGACCGCCGGCGCCGGTGCCGGTTGGGTCGCCGCCCTGTACCATAAAGTTAGGGATAACGCGATGGAAGATCACGTTGTTATAAAATCCTGATGCAGCCAGTTTTTTAAAATTAGCTACGGTATTTGGGGCGTCGGCGTCGTAAAATTCGACGGTCATATCGCCCTTTTCGGTTTTGATGATGGCTTTGCTCATTGTTATTTCAAAATAGACGGCAAAGGTAGTTATTTGAGGTGAAAGGCAAAATAGTAATCCGCCGTCGCTGAAGCTATGGCGGACGAAGAAGGCGAAAGGTAAAAATACAAGGAAAGCTTAATGAAGTTAATTGCACCTTCTTCCCTGAAAAACAACCTTTAAACATGCATTTAAAGTGTTCAAAATTTGCACACGATCAGGCTACAAACAGCATACAAAACACCTCATTTTTAGGCGTTTATGATTTAATTTTTCTAAAATCTGGCCAATTTTGAAGGATTTTTTGAACACTGAGTTAGTCCTTATGTTGATCATCAACTACTTATATAAAGTCACGTTTGTCATTTCGGTCTAAAGAAATAAATATACCATTTTCGCCATAAATAGATAGTCATTGCGATGGTACCTAAAAAAAAGGCGCCCATGAATAGCGATGCCGGAACGGGCGAAAACCGGATAATCATGTACAAAAAGAACCCATTCATGCCTAAAGCCAGTATCATGCTAAAACAATTTTGAAAAATGCTATAATGATATTTTGTACTTCCCATCCTTATTTCTGTTTTAGCTGTCATTCTGCTGCATCACCGGCTTGCCGATTGCGGACTTGCTATAAACCTGAAGCTCGTTTTTTCTAATTAAAGTATATTTTTTATGCGCGCCGCAATTCGCCTGCATTTCAAATAATTAGTCAATCCATGGAACGGCGAAGCGCTATTACCCCTGCCCAGGGTTGTGATATTGATAAACATACTATTTTCATCAAAAATGACCGTAATAATTCTTCCCCAGTTTAGCCATCCTGCTGGTTTAAAATTCCTGATCATCCGCTGCCCACCCGGCTGCAAATCAATATCGTTGTAAAACGCCTCCAGGCAATCCTTGATAACCGCCCTGTTCGATGTAATATCTTTTCCTTCTATTTTAACCAGGCTGTTCGTCAAAATTAAATTGGCTATCAACCACAAAACTGTTAAACAGGATATAACTGTAAAACCGGGCGGATGGCTGATCTTTCGGTTTAATAGCGCGCCTGTTAATGCGGCGATCAATATCAGCACTGCCAGATAAATTAAAACAGTGTTGAAAACATACGACCCGGCTAATTTAAACACAAGCCGTCCGCGTTTAAGGCTTTTTTCAATATCGACGATCGGTAAGGGCATGAAGGGATTTGGTAAGGCAATTGCCTGCTAAAATAAGCTTATCGCCAAGATATTGGAATAAAAGGTTGTCGACCTTTGAAAAGTTGACCAATCTGACACGACGGAAGCATCCATTAGATATCACTTATATTTTTCGAAATAGTCCACTATCGTATTGTAAATAGTTTTATCGTCGCCGGCGATGTACTTTGTTGAAATTTTTCTATCCCGGCTCCCATCTTTCATGACAAATCTGATTGACCAACTACCAGTTTTTACGCCTATAACGTAATTTATGCTGTCGATATCTTTCCAATAAATACTATCATTTTTAACAGCATATTGAAGTTTGTTCTTATCCAACTCAAGTATTGTTTTACCTTGAGTTAACGGCAAAAGAAATTTGCGGCAAACATAAGCCAGTATTGCCGCCAGAAACAAAATGGCAGGCCCCATTAACTCCCAGATATTGTCTCCGGGAGTATCGGTTATTATGGCATACAAACACAAAAGAATCAAGCCTGAAAGCAACATAACTGCAAACCAGGTTTGATATACACTGTATTTATATTTTATAACTTCCATTCAGTTCAAATAAAAAGCCCTTTACTGCAACGATATCATTCACACTGCCAACTAATGTAATTACATTATTTCAAAATAATAGCTGTCAGTTTAATTCGTTACTTTTGGATATGAAGCGTCTCAAATACCTCTTAGCGTTCACCATTCTGTTCCTTCCGGTTCTAAGCCGCGCCGCCTCCATCCTGATCCCCATGGATGAAGATCAAAAAGATCACCTGAAATCCTATGGAATTGCCTTTTGGGTTTTAAAAAACGGCGAGGAGGTTGACTGGCTGCTCAATTACCGCGGCGGCAGCTTTATGATGAAGTACGACCAGAAAGTGGAAGACGAATGCAAGATACGCGGGGTAAGCTACGAGGTGATCGCCGATGCAAAGGTTGCCCAGATCATTACCGAAGTAAGCGACCCATCGGTTAATATGGATGTAGTAAAGCTGGAAAAGGCACCGAAAATTGCGGTTTATTCGCCAAAAAATAAGCTGCCATGGGACGATGCCGTGACGCTTGTTTTAAAGTATGCCGAAATACCGTACGATGTGCTGTATGATGAGGAAGTCATCCGCGGCGACCTGCCTAAATACGACTGGCTGCACCTGCATCACGAGGATTTTACCGGGCAATACAGTAAGTTTTACGGCGCTTTCCGCTATGCCGACTGGTATAACGAAGACGTAAAGATACAGGAAGCTACGGCCCATAAATTAGGCTTTAGCAAGGTATCGAAAATGAAGCTGGAAGTGGCCGAAAGGATACGCGATTTTTGTTCGGGAGGCGGGTTTTTGTTTGCGATGTGCTCTGGCACTGATACGTTTGATATTGCCCTGGCTTCAGCCAATACCGATATCTGCGGGCCAATGTTTGACGGCGATTCGGCCGACCCTGATGCGCAGAACAAACTGGATTTTACCCAAACTTTCGCCTTCCAGAATTTTACGCTGGATATGAACCCCATGTCGCACCAGTTCAGCAACATCGATGTTACCTCCACTCGGCAGGTCGACCGCACCCGCGACTTTTTCACACTATTTGATTTCTCGGCCAAATGGGATGTGGTGCCCAGCATGCTTACGCAGGACCATGACAAAGTGATAAAAGGCTTTATGGGCCTTACTACCGCCTTTAATGAAAAAATGCTGAAGCCCGGCGTTACCATTATGGGCGAAATGAAAAGCCTTGGCGAGGCCCGCTACATCCACGGCGAATATGGCAAGGGCCAATGGACCTTTTACGGCGGCCACGATCCGGAGGATTACCAGCACATTGTAGGCGACCCTCCTACCGATCTGAAACTGCACCCCAACTCACCGGGTTACCGTTTAATTTTAAATAACGTGTTGTTCCCGGCTGCGAGGAAGAAGAAGCAGAAGACTTAACCCCCCAGCCCCCTAAAGAGGGAGTAGCAGTGGCAGTAGCAGTGGGCAATTTGCATGATGATGCAGAGAAAATGACGAGACACCAATCAATGTCGTTTACTTACGGGTTCTCCTGAGCATTTTCGCCTCATCCTAAATCCTTCTCCAAAGGAGAAGGACTTCGACGCACAGCGGAAAACTGCCTTTTTTAAGCCCCTCTCCCTTGGAGAGGGGTTTGGGGTGAGGCGAACGCGGTGCCAAGCGCAAATACTAATTCCTTAAGTAAACGACATTGAGACACCAATGACTAAGTACCTTTTGCCTTTCGCCTTCTTCGTCCGCCATAGCTTCAGCGACGGCGGATCACCTGCCCGTTTAAAACTGGTCTCATTGTTTCTCATTCTGTTTTTACCTCTTTTCACAAGGGCTGCTTCCATACTTATACCAATGGACGATACTCAAAAAGATCATTTGAAATCGTATGGCGTTGCCTTTTGGGTACTGACTGCCGGCAAAGAAGTTGACTGGCTGCTCAATTATCGCGGCGGCAGCTTTATGACGAATTACGAAAAACGGATTGAAAATGAGTGCAGGATACGGGGCATCACTTATGAAGTTATAGCAGACGCCAAGACCGCTGAAATATTAAATGAAATCGGCGATCCATCGGTGAACATGGATTTTGTAAAACTTGAAAAAGCGCCGAAAATAGCGGTTTACGCCCCCAAAAACAGGTTTGTTGATGTGGATGATGCGGTTATTATCGTGTTGAAATATGCTGAAATACCTTTTGATGTCATTTATGATGATGAAATTTTAAAAGGCGACCTTGTTAAATATGACTGGCTGCATCTGCACCACGAAGATTTTACGGGGCAATATAGTAAAACCATGAGAAGGGCCGGGAACCAGTTATCGTTTGCTGAGGACAAAAAAATACAGGAAGCAACGGCGCGGATGCATGGCTTTCAAAAAGTATCAAAAATGAAGCTGACAGTTGCCAGGCTGATCCGCGATTATTGCGCGGGCGGCGGTTTTTTGTTTGCCATGTGCTCCGGCGCCGACAGTTTCGACATCGCGCTGGCAGCGGGAAACACCGATATTTGCGACGCGGCTTATGACGGGGATTCTGCCGACCCGGCCGCGCAATCCAAATTGGATTTTAGCCAAACACTTGCTTTTCAAAATTTCCAGGTTGATGTGAATCCTTTTTCGCATCGTTTCAGCGATATTGACGTGGGCCGCAACAGGCATATTTCGCCATCGGAGGACTTTTTTACCTTATTTGATTTTTCGGCAAAATGGGATGTAGTGCCCAGTATGTTAACACAGGACCATGACCGGGTAATAAAAGGTTTCCGTGGGTTGGCTACTGCTTTTAATATCAGCAAGCTTAAGCCGGGTGTTACCATTATGGGCGAAATGAAAAGCAATAACGAGGCCCGTTACATACACGGCGAATACGGCAAAGGCCAATGGACTTTTTACGGCGGCCACGACCCGGAAGGCTACCTGCATAACAATGGCGACACGCCAACCGATCTATCATTACATCCCAATTCGCCCGGTTACAGGCTCATCTTAAATAATGTACTTTTCCCGGCGGCAAGGAGGAAGAAGCTGAAGACCTGAGCATCGGTGTACTTGTGCCGCTGCTTGCGTGTATTAATTTCATGAACCCGGGATAGCGTTTGGCCAAACCTAAAATATAGCACAAGTATTGCCAAGGTAGGAAAATGGTATCATCGGTTCCGCACTTATTATGCAGCAATGCGCACGTTTGCCGTTTCCATTCCCGAACTGATGTAAAAGCGCAAGTCGAAGCAAATCATTTCCGCGCGTTCTGCCGTTTTTTAATTGTTTTGGGACCTGCTTGATTGATAATCTGAAACTTATTTCTAACTTGAGGTTGCCTTTCAAATCTAAACAGATGAAGCGATTACTGATCTTTCCTATACTGTTATTGTTATTTGTAAAAACGAATGCGCAAAACGGCAAATGGATGTATTTGGCAGATAGCCGGGATATTACTTTAATGGTAGACACGCTGTCAAATGACATCCGGGAGACCAGCACTTACCACGGACGTAACCATGTTGTGCTGATATGGACAAAGTCCATCAATAAAAAGGGTGGTTTTGTTAGCTATATCACCTCCCGGTATGCCGTTGATACAACTAATAAGCAAATGCAAACCCTGTCAATTGCCACATACCACGCCGATTCGCTGATCGTGTCAAAATCTTATGACGATCTGCCCTGGGAGGATGTTATTCCAGAATCAAATAATGATGTTTTGATCCTGTTTTGCCGGGTCTTACATAATCAGCGATTGATGCATAAATTTATCTTGAATGCCCGATCGTACGATCTTAAATCGCCGCCGGACAAAAAGCCAAATTGAGACACTAAAATATTCAAAACGGTTGTCGGTTTCATTAAGCTTCGTTGGTCCGGATATAATATCCGGACTGCGTTAATTGCAGATTTGCATTTTGTATGGCCGTTAAAAACAAAAAAGTTTCAAGAGTTTTGACTTTGCTTGTAGCCGGAGCAGGACCCGAATCTATCACCTTTCGGGGCCCGGCGTTAATTATAAAACAACCAACTCACCCCAAACTTCAGCAGGTGATCCATTTGCGGGTAACGATTGATGGTATAAAATCCCTTGCTCAGCAGGCCCTGGTTGGCATAATCATACATCACAAAAAAGTTGGTGTGCTGCAGCGTTGCTTTCAGGAAAACCGTTGCAACCGGGAAGGACGAGAATGTTACATTCGGCCCGTTGTAAAACTGGCCAAGGCCCGGCGCATATGAGGGGGCAACGTATTCGGTGTTATAACGCACGTCCATCCCCACATTGGTATTCAGCACGTTAAAAAACAACGCTTTGTAATAAAGGCTGCTGTAATTGTAAACCTGCGGCGTGCGCAGCGTATTCTGGTAGTCTGATTTTTGGTATACGATATAATCGTCAAAATGCCAGTGGCGCCAGCTCAGGCTTTTGCCAAAACTCACCTGCAAAACATTAATGTCCGATGCCAGCTGGGTCGGTGTTGCATCAATACCACCGCTTTGCGCCTGGAAATACAGGTAGTCGCTTACCAGGAAGTATTGCACTTTCAAATCAACCCGCAAGGCATCGTTAATATAATTAAAGGATACGCTATTGGTTTTAGTGTTGCTGAAGGTGTTGTGAAAAATAAAGTGGTTGGATATCCAATCCGTATATACCAACGGCGGCGAGGCATTTTGCGAATATCCTTCCAAAACTATCCTGCCCACTTTGTCACTGCCGGCTACGGTTAGCCTGGCATCGTATAAAAAATAACCAAAATCACGTCCGGCGGCCACTT
>Ga0068856_100000594_pt1 | contig 39535 bp, 42 predicted proteins | sample KBSCornC62_FD_66595 | JGI IMG/M metagenome (GOLD analysis project Ga0068856, IMG submission 66595) | Corn rhizosphere microbial communities from Kellogg Biological Station, Michigan, USA - KBS Corn C6-2 | ecosystem: Host-associated > Plants > Roots > Rhizosphere > Soil ...
CGGCGCCTCGGCATCGATGAGACGATCGAGCTCGGCAGATTTTTGTGCCGCTCTGCGCAATGGCTGCTGCGGCATGAACTCATTCACGGCGATCTCAAGCCCGACAATGTCCTTGCCCTTCGCGAGGATGGGGAAATCGCATTCAGGCTTCTCGACCTCGGCCTTGCGGCCCCGGTTTTCACCGACTCTGGCATTTCCGGCACGCCGACCTATCTCGCACCCGAGCGCTTCGCCGGGGCGGCGCTCACCGAGCGCACCGAGATCTATTCCATTGGCGCGACCCTCTACGAAATGCTCACGGGCCGGCCGCCGCACGGGCATATCGAGCGCTTCCAGACGCCGAATTTCTCCCGCGTCCGGCCGCCGAGTCATTGGAACCGCAATGTGCCCCCGTGGCTCGATGCCGTCATCTTCAAGTGCCTCGCACCGCGCCCGAACCAGCGCTTCGAGGCATATTCCGAGCTCCTCTTCGCGCTCGATCACCCGGAGTCCGTCACGTTCTCCCCGCTCCAGCAGCCGGGAAATCCCCTGCTCTTCTATAAAATCGGCTTTTGGGTGCTCCTCGCAGTCACCCTCGCCCTCGTCTTCCAAATTCTAGCTACCCATCGATGACCATCCCTCAAATTCCTGAATCCGCTCCATTCGACGCTTCCCAGCGCACATGGCTCAACGGTTATCTGGCCGGACTCTTCAGCTCCGGCGCGCTCTCCACCGCCTCCGCCCCGGCGGCAGCCGCCCTGCCCTCGCGCGGCCCGCTCCTGTTTCTCTGGGGCTCGCAGACCGGCGGCGCGGAAAACCTTGCCAAAAGCTTCGCGAAAAGCGCGAAGAAGCTCGGCTTCGATGCGCGGGCGATTGGCCTGGAGGATTATGCCTCTGTCGACCTTTCCGCAGAGAAGCGCATTGCCATTGTCACGAGCACCTATGGCGACGGCGATATGCCGGATAATGCTCAACCCTTCTGGGATTTCATCAAGAATGGCACCGCGCCCCGACTCGAGCACATCGAGTACTCCGTCCTCGCGCTTGGCGACAGCAACTACGTGCAATTCTGCGAGGCGGGAAAACGTTTCGATTTGCGGTTCGAGGAGTTGGGCGCCAGACGCGCACACCCACGCACCGATTGCGACGTCGATTACGAGGCGCCTTCGAAGGCGTGGTTCGACGGGCTCGTCGTTGCTCTCGGCGGAGATGTGGCACCGGTTGGAGCAGAGGATGCGCCCCCAACAGAGGCCTCGTTTGGAAAAGCGAATCCATTCCCGGCCCGACTAAAAACCAATCGCGTGCTCAACAAGCCCGGGTCGGCAAAAGAAACACGCCATTTTGAGATCGTTCTCGAAGGCTCCGGGCTCGAATACGAGGCCGGCGATGCCCTCGGTGTGTTCCCGACGAACTGCCCCGAGTTCGTACAGGAGTTGCTGGATGCAGCCGGATTCCATGGCGAGGAAGCCGTACCCTCTCCGACGGGATCCGACATCGCCTTGCGCCATGCGCTCACGCATCATTACGATCTATCGAAACATCTGGCCGAGTTTCCCGCGAAGGGCCTGTCCGCCGCTGAATGGGCAGCCTCACTGCGCAAGCTCCAGCCGCGCCTATACTCGATTTCATCGAGCCCGAAAGCCCACCCCGGCGAGGTCCATCTTACCGTCGGCATCGTTCGATACGAGCTCGACGGACGAGTGCGCAAGGGCGTGTGTTCCACCTTCCTCGCCGATCGAGTGAATAGCGAGGCTCACGTGCCGGTGTTCGTGCATCGATCGCCTCATTTCCGCGTCCCGGCCGATGGCTCCCGACCCATCATCATGGTCGGCCCCGGCACGGGGATCGCGCCATTCCGTGCATTCCTCGAAGAACGACGCGCCACAGGAGCGACCGGGAAGAACTGGCTCTTCTTCGGTGACCAGCGGGCATCGACGGATTTCCTCTACGAGGAGGAACTTGCTGCCATGCGCGCCGATGGTTCCCTGCACCGTCTCGATCTGGCGTTCTCACGCGACCAGGCGGAGAAGATCTACGTCCAGACTCGCATGATCGAGAGTGGGGCCGACATCTGGGCGTGGCTCCAGGATGGCGGCCATTTCTACGTGTGCGGCGATGCCAAGCGCATGGCGAAGGACGTCGATGCGGCGCTCCATCAAATCGCCGAGTCCGCCGGCGGCCTCAGCCCGGAGAATGCCGCCTCCTATATCCAGCAGCTCAAAACCGAGAAACGTTACGTCCGCGACGTGTATTGATCATGAACTCCACTTTCATTTCCGAAATCGACGGCAAGACCCTCAATCCCGATCAGCAGAATTACCTGCAGGGATTCTTCGCCGGCGTGCAGCAGCGCGCGGTTGTCTTTGGCGATCTTTTTCCAAACGTACCGGCCGCAGCTCCGGCCGGTGCCGAAGAAGAGGACGAGAAGCCATCCACGGCAGAGGAGCGCATCAAGAACGAAGAGCATCCGCTCGACTCGTATTACCGCCTTCTCGAGAACGCCCGCCACAACCAGTCGCCGGACAAGGAAGAGACCTTCCGCTTCAAATGGCAGGGACTCTTTTTCCTCACGCCGGTGAAAGATGCCTTCATGGCGCGGCTCCGGATTCCCGGCGGCATCGTCCAGAGCTATCAACTCCGCGAACTCGCGCGCATCTCGAAGGATCTCACCACCGGCTACATGCAGGTCACCACGCGCGCAAACTTCCAGCTCCGGCTTATTGCGCCGAAGGATGCTCCGGAGTTCCTTCGGCGAATTCAAGGTGTCGGTCTGCACTCCCGAGGCGCGGGGGGTGACAACATCCGAAACATTACCTCGAATCCCACCGCCGGCATCGATCCGCTCGAACTCATCGACTGCACCCCGTATGTGCGCGAGCTCTCCGATTTCATTCTGGCACATCGGGAGTTTTACAACCTGCCTCGCAAATTCAATATCGCCTTCGACGGAGGTGGACTGATCGGCACCGTCGAGGACACGAATGACATCGGAGCAAAAGCGGTGCGCCTTGCCGACGGAAGCATTGCATTCCGCATCGCTCTGGGCGGTGCCACCGGGCACAAGGCATTCGCGCGCGACCTCGGCGTGGTTGTTCCTCCCGAGGATCTGGTAAAAGTCATCGTCGCCCTCGTCCGCGTCTTCATTGCGAATGGAAATCGCGGCGACCGCAAGAAGGCTCGCCTCAAGCACCTGCTCGACACCTGGTCGCTCGAGAAATATCTCGCCGAGACCGAGAAACTCTTCGGTGCGCCGCTTCGCCGGGAACCATTTGTCGCGGAGAATCTCACCTATCCCGCATCGCGCGTCCCGCACAGCCATATCGGCGCCTATTCTCAGAAGCAGTCCGGCTTCAGCTACGTGGGTGTGACGCTTCCGATCGGCCAGATCACCCCTTCCCAGCTCCTTCGCATCGCAGACCTCGCGGATAGCCATGGCAGCGGCGAGGTGCGCCTTACCGTCTGGCAGAACCTCATCATTCCAAATATTCCCGACTCATTCGTTCCCACGGTAAAGCGGGCGCTTGATCGGATGGGGCTGGGTTCCACGCAGTCTCATGTCGCGAGCGGCGTGATCGCCTGCACGGGGAATCGATTCTGCAAGTATTCCTCTACGGATACGAAGGGCCATGCCGCCGAACTGGTGAAGTACCTGGAAAAGCGGGTCGAGCTCGACCAGCCGGTAAACATTCACTTCACCGGCTGTCCGCACTCGTGTGCACAGCATTACATGGGCGACATCGGTCTCCTCGGCGCAAAGACGCGCGATGGGCGAGAGGCATACCATGTCTGCGTGGGCGGCGGCTTTGGGAATAACGCCGCGTGCGGGCGACAGGTCTTCCAAGCCATGCCATTCGACGAGGTCAAATCCACAGTGGAGCGCATGCTTGGCGTCTATCTGGAATTGCGGCAGGACGGCGAAAGCTTTCAGCAATTCACCACCCGGCACGACCTCAATTCCCTTCAAACCCTATTCGGCGGCCAATGAGCACCACGCCCGGGCTCGTCAACGAGGTCAATCTCATCGACCAACTCCTGGCCGAGCAGCGCTCGCTGACGGCCGTGGAGCGCTTCGCGCGCAGGCACGAAGCGTGTGACGCGCCCGCGCAGGCGCGCTATTATCATGACCTCATTCCCCTCTCGAAGCCCGCAGCAGGCCAGCAATATGCCTTCGCCGTGGATCTCGACGCGTGCACGGGCTGCAAGGCATGCGTGAGCGCGTGCCACAGTCTGAATGGCCTCGAGGAAGATGAGACCTGGCGGGACATCGGACTACTCGTCGGCAGCATGCCCGACGAGCGCCCTTATCTTCAAACGGTGACCACGGCATGCCACCATTGTGCTGAGCCCGGCTGTCTGGAGGGCTGCCCGGTGATGGCCTATGAAAAGGATGCAGAGACCGGCATCGTGCGTCATCTCGATGACCAATGCATCGGCTGCCAATACTGCACGCTCAAGTGCCCCTATGGCGTCCCGAAATACTCCTCGCGGCTGGGTATTGTACGGAAGTGTGACATGTGCCACGAGCGTCTGGCAGTGGGAGAGGCTCCAGCCTGTGTGCAGGCCTGTCCGCATGAGGCGATTACGATCCGGCTCGTCGATATCGAGGAGGTTGCCACCAGCGCACATCCCGGGACACAAATGATCTCGGGCGCTTTCGACTCCAGTTACACCAAGCCCACCACGACTTACCATTCGCTTAAGCCGCTGCCGGCAAATGCAGCGCCTGCCGACGCCCACCAGCTTCGACTGGAGCATGCGCACTGGCCGCTTATTCTCATGCTGATCTCGACGCAGATGGCTGTGGGCCTCTTCGTGGTAGCGGCGCTCACGCGTGCGGCAGAGTTTCCGCTGATGGCCGCGGGCTTCGCTGCGCTCAATGCCGGCCTCTTCGCCGCCGTATTCCACCTCGGCCGTCCGCTCGGGGCGTGGCGCTTCTTCCTCGGCCTGAGGACATCGTGGATGAGTCGCGAGATTCTGGCGTTCAGCCTGACCGCCACGATTGGCGCGCCTGCGGTGGCTGCCTCCTTCCTCTTTCCGGGGAGTGGGCTCGCCTTCGCCTTGAACCTGATTACCTCCATGTTGGGACTCGTCTCGATATTCACCTCCGCAATGATCTACGTGGATACTCGTCGCGCTCTCTGGTCTCCCGTTCACTCGTTTGGTCGGTTTTTTGGTACGACAGCCATGCTTGGCATCATGGGAAGTGCCGTCGTCTTCGGCGCGTCCGGCTGGACTCGCGGGATGCAGTGGGCACTCGCTACTGGAATGCTTGCTCACCTGTTCCTACTGGCGGCGGGTTATGCAGGATATTTCTTTCCGAAACGCACCCGGCAGTCCGCTCACACCCTCCGCAGATTCCTGCCATGGTTACTCCCGGCCCGTGCGATCTTGTTCACGATCTCCGGGATCACTTCGATCCTCGCCATGCAGACTGGATGGCCATTCGCCATTGCAGCACTGCTTTCCTGCACGGCAGCCCAGCTGCTCGAGCGGTATGCATTCTTCACGACCGTGCACGCGTACAAAATGCCCGGGGGAATCTAAACATGAGCGGCTCTGCTAACATTCGCGATCGTATTCGCGCACTCACTCCTACGCGTGATCTCCTCAGCCTCCGCGCCTGGCGCGGGCCGCTCACGGAGGAGCTCGTCCGCAGCCCTGGCCAATTTGGACTCGGACAGATTCCTACGACGCTGGCGCCTGACGCGACCACCACGACCGTTTGCGGCTTCTGCTCCACTGGCTGTGGCCTTAATGTCCATCTCAAGGATGGCCAGGCGGTGAATCTGAGCGCGGATACGACTTATCCGGTAAACCTCGGCATGGCTTGCCCGAAAGGCTGGGAAGCTCTCACTCCCCTCTCCTCACCCGATCGAGGCACGACGCCACTCGTTCGTCGGCGCCGCGGCGGACTGCTGGAACCCTCGGATTGGGAAAGCGCGATGGTCCTGTTTTGCGAGGAATTGAAAGCTCTCAAGGCCAAGCATGGTCCCGAATCCGTCGCATTTTTAAGCACGGGGCAGATTCCGACCGAGGAAATGGCGTTTCTCGGCTGCCTGTTCAAGTTCGGCATGGGTTTCATTCATTGCGACAGCAACACGCGCCAGTGCATGGCCACCTCGCATGTCGCCTACAAGCAGTCCTTCGGATTCGATGCGCCACCCTTTACCTATGCGGACTTCGAGGAATCGGACGTTCTCGTGTTCATCGGAGCGAATCCCTGTATCGCGCATCCCATCATGTGGCAGCGCGTCATGCGCAATCCGCACTCTCCCGAGATCATCGTTGTCGATCCCCGGGCGACCGAGACGGCCATGGCGGCCACACAGCACTATGCGATTCAGCCGAAGAGCGACCTCACGCTTCTCTACGGTCTGGCTCATTTGCTCATCGAAATGAATGCTGTGAAGCGCGATTTCGTCGACGCTCACACCACCGGCTACGAGGAATTCGCTGATTTCGTCCGTAACTTCCCGCCGGCCCGGGTTTCCGAGGCCACGGGTATTCCCGAAGAGCGGCTTCGCGCGTTTGCACGCTCGATCGCCAATGGACAACGCGTCTCGTTCTGGTGGACGATGGGCGTGAATCAAGGCCACGAATCCACGCGCACCGCCCAGGCGATCATCAATCTCGCACTGATGACTGGGAATATCGGCCGGCCGGGCACGGGAGCGAATTCTATCACGGGCCAATGCAATGCGATGGGATCGCGCATTTTTGCAAACGTGACGAGCCTCGTCGGCGCGCACGATGCGACGAATCCCGCCCACCGCGCCAAGGTTGCGCGGAGCCTAGGCATCCACGAATCGGTGATTCCTACACAGCCTTCTCTGGCATACGATCAAATCGTACAGGGCATCGCAGATGGGCAAATCAAGGGCCTTTGGGTGATCGCAACGAATTCTTCTCATTCGTGGATTCACCAGAGCGAATTCAACGCCATCCTGGACAAGCTCGAGTTCCTCGTCGTACAGGATCTCTATCCGACCACCGAGACCGCCCAGCGCGCCGACCTTTACCTTCCCGCTGCAGGATGGGGCGAGAAAGAGGGTACCTTCATCAATTCCGAACGCCGGATCGGCCTCACCAAGAAAGTGCGGCGCGCCCCCGGTCAGGCCCTCTCCGACTTTTCGATCTTTCAGCTCATCGCCCATTATTGGGGATGCGGCGATATGTTCTCCCGATGGACCTCGCCCGAGGCCACTTTCCAGCTCCTCAAAGAAATCTCACGCGGCCAGCCGTATGACATCACCGGCATAGCCGATTACCGCCACATCGACGAAAGCGGCGGGATCCAATGGCCTCTCCCGGAGGAAACCTCCGATGCGGTCGCCCCATCCGTCTCATCCGCTTCCACGCCTTCCGTCGAGCCGGAGCGCCGCCTCTTCGAGGACGGCCAATTCTTCACATCCGATGGCCGCGCACGCTTCCTGTTCGACGAGCCCCGCCCGATGGCCGAGCGCCCTGACGATGCATACCCCTTCCTCCTCCTCACGGGCCGAGGAACCTCCGCGCAATGGCATACAAATACCCGCACGGCGAAATCCGACGTATTGCGCAAACTTTATCCCGCACGCTGCTATGTCGAGATTCACCCGGACGATGCCGCCCGCCTCGGCATAGAGCCGAATGCGCCCGTCCGCATTGCCTCGCGCCGTGCGGAGATTACGGCCGCGGCATTCATCACGCCGACCGTGCAGCCCGGGCAGATTTTCGTCCCCATGCACTACGGTGAGCTGAATCAGCTCACCTTCCCGTCATTCGATCCCCACTCGCGCCAGCCGAGCTATAAGGCCTGCGCGGTGCGTATCGAACCGGCGTAAGCATCGCCCCCCCTCTTGACCCGCTCGCGGCCGGTGAAATACACGGGCGCCTATCCGGCATTCCGTGCCTCGCCGTTTGTTCATGTATTCCGGTTCGACTGAATGAATTTCATTCATCTAAATCCCGACAAGCGTTCCTTCTAAAATCCAGACAGACTTTCTCGCGCGGCATCATGCCTGCTTGACGTGCGTCTGGTACGTCGCCTGCTTTGGCCATAATCGGTCCTTTCCGACATGAACGGCCGTCATATCTGAAGCGAGGGATTTCACCACCGAACCGACAACCAAACAGAACCAACAAATCCTATGTCCTATCTCGCTCCTACCGAGTTCGTGAAAAAGATGGTCGATGCCGGCGAGGCAAAGATCTTCATGTCCACCCGCGACACGCTGATACGCGCCTATATGGCTGGTGCCATTCTCGCGCTCGCAGCCGCATTTGCCGTATCCATCAATGTACAAACTGGCCAACCGCTCGCAGGGGCGGTCCTTTTCCCGGTCGGATTCTGTCTCCTTTATCTGCTTGGATTCGACTTGCTCACAGGTGTGTTCACGCTGACGCCGCTGGCCCTACTGGACAAGCGCCCCGGCGTCACCGTCGGCGGAGTCCTTCGCAATTGGTGGCTGGTCTTCATTGGGAATTTCGCAGGCGCCGTCACAGTCGCGGTAATGATGGCCGTCATTTTCACGTTCGCCTTCACAGTTGCGCCGAATGAGATCGGCCAGAAGATCGGCAAGATTGGCGAAATGCGCACACTCGGCTATGCCGCGCATGGCTTCGCCGGCATGCTCACTCTCTTCATTCGCGGCGTGCTCTGCAACTGGATGGTCTCGACTGGCGTCGTAGCCGCCATGATGTCAACCAATGTCGCGGGAAAGGTCATGGCGATGTGGATGCCGATCATGCTCTTCTTCTATATGGGCTTCGAGCATTCCATCGTGAACATGTTCCTCTTTCCCTCCGGCCTGCTGCTTGGCGGCCACTTCTCGTTCATGGACTATATGCTCTGGAATGAGATCCCGACCGTGGTCGGCAATCTCGTCGGGGGCATCACCTTTGTCGGTCTCACGCTCTACTCGACACACGTGAAAACCGGACCACTGCGCAATATTCCCGTTACCAAGGTTCCCGTCTCCGCGAAGTAGAAGCCTCCAATTCACGCGCGGCCGTGGCCCATCCCGCGGTCGCGCTTCTCCTCATTCATTGTCGCATCCCCGTCGTAGGAGACGGAAACATGAGCATGGATCACGAGGCGGCTATGTCTCCCGGCTCATTCCAGTTCTCAAAGAGCCCGCGCTCCGCTTCCGTGACCTGGCGCGGCCTGAGCAGTCCCGCAGCGATTCCCTCCCGAATGAAATGCTGCAACGAGTGATCCACATCCGCCGCAAGTCGGGCCGCGCAATCCGCCAGCGCGCGAGGATATACCGCTGCGAGTCCTTGGTAAAAGCCATCCAGCTCGGGCACCACGCCTGCGTTTGCGGCCATTGCCTCGTCCACCAACTGCCCGAGAAACTCAGTAGTCATCGTCGGTAGATCGACTGCCAGCACCACAATGAAAGGTTCTGATGACGAAGCCAGGGCCGCCGCCAGCCCGCCCAGCGGTCCGCGATCCGGCTCCGCATCGAGTAATTCGCGTGCGTCGTCCGGTGTATCGAGATCATCGCGTCCCGCGCCGCAAAGGAAGATTTCCGCGGGGTCCAAGGCACGGAGCGTCGCAAGTTGTCGACGCCAGAGAGGTTCGCTCTCGATTTCGATCCAAGCCTTGTCAAAGCCCATTCGCGTCGAGCGTCCGCCAACGATCAGTGCCGCAGTGAGTTCCCTCATGGCGCATCCACCCTCAAAAAGCCGTTTGTCAGGATCCGTGCCCGCAGACCGCCGCGACCACTCAATGCCTTCATTGCGCCCGGGGCGAAGGCCGTCTCCATCCATTCACATGGCGATGATTCGCCCGTACCGAGAAAGCGTATCCCCTGTATCTCGAATTCCTTGCCCATCCATGCGTCGAGATCGGCTCCCCGGGTGATCACATTGCGTCGGAAAGCCGAAGGCTCCTTGTCGCTCACGCCGAGTTCACGAGATACCGCCTCGTAGGTCTCCCAAGCGAAGAACGTCACCTGCCCCTTGTATCCCTCGGGGAACTTCTCCGGCTTGAAACCGAAAAAGCGATCTCCCACCAGCCCCATGCCAGCCACACATTCGACCTCTTTTACCTCCGAGATCGGATGCTCGCCGGGAGCCATGCCATAGTGGCCGAAGAAATTATGCCCGGGGGAGATGTAGATGCGGGCAATACGAACTTCCATTCACGGAAGTTACCATACTCCCGGCAGGGCGCGAAAGCAGGGTCTCGGTCGCCCGGCACTTCTATACTTCGAGCGCGGCCGCCTTCTGCCGGTTTATCGCGGCTCTCCCGCCAAACCCTCGTGGAGTGCCGTCATCCGCGATACCGAATGCCACAGCGAATTCGCAGACCCATGCCGCCATCTCGAATGCACGATCGTATTCGTAAAGCTGCACCAATCGCCGAAGCATTCCGATGTCGGGACGGATGCCGTCTCCGAACGGACTGGACGTTCGATAGAACTCATCGACGTAGAATTCGCCAAAGGCCCGCGCCAGGCCCGGCCGACACTTCTCTGCTATGTTGAACGTACTCGCATAGAATGCGTGTCGTTTCTCCGGATCGGAAATATGCGCCAGCGCTCCGAGCAGCGCCTCGCGATCACCCCGACGACACCATTTGTCAAATTCGTCCCGCGCCATTCGATCTCCCCCCACCGGTTCGCCATTCGCTAAGTGAGGTCTCGATTTCCGGCAAGCTCAATCACTGAAGTTCGCTCGGTATTCGGATTCGTACTCGTTCCGGATTTTCCGCTTTCGTTGGGAGGCCCGAGTTGTCACCTTCCGCAGCCATGGGCTTGATCGCATCGGCATTCGCGTTCTTCATTCTCGAGCTCGGCCTCATCGCGGGCATCATTGCGTTGAGCCGCCGAACGGATCGACTCATCGTCGCTCCGGGTCTCGATCTCGTCATGAGCGTCCTCACGTGGATCCCCTGGGTACTCGCCCTCGCCGGCGATGGCTTGCTGGGGCTGATCGGCTGCATCGTCGGCCAGATCGGTGCGATGGAGGCCTTCTGCTTCTGGCATGAGAAGCAATACGAGAAGCTCCATGGACCGAGAGATGCCTCGATCCTGAAGACTCTCAATGGCCTTACCAGCCCGGCGGCGAACTACATCGCATTGCTCGCGACGCTTCCCGCGCTCCCGGCATTCCTCCTCATCCGCTTTTCCGAGCTGACGACCTATCCCATCCTCGTGAAGCTCGTGCGGCTGCCGCCCTATGACAATTCCGAGTGGGTGAGCGTCTCGCGGCAGAAGTTCGACGGGCTCGTCGGACACGATCTTGTCTGGTGCCTTTATTGCGACTGGATGACTGGCATCTACGCACTCGGAGGCGAGATGCTGCGCAACCTCGAGAGCTTCTGGTGTCCCATCCGCTTCTACCCCGGAAAGAAGTGCGAGAACTGCAAGCTCGACTTCCCCGACATCCCGAACTGGGTGCGCCCCGACGGCTCTGTGGCTGAAGTCGAAGCCAAGCTAAAGGAAAAGTACGAAGGTCGAAAATGGAATAGCTGGTGGCAGCATCCCGAGCGAAAGACGGAATCGTGCTCATCCTGCGAACCGCCGATGCCGCCACCAGCGGCCCCCCAGTAGAGCCATCGCCTCTCATGGGGCTGTCCAGGAAGTCATCGGTCCATTCGAGCATTAACGCTGCGCAACGGCGGGGCGGCTCGACTATAGCGCCTCGCCGAGTTTAATCGCTTCCTTGCGGAGCCGATGCCGCTCGCCTTCCATGTGTGCGCGCTCGTGATCTTCCAGATCCTTCACGGAACCAAGCACGATTGTGTGATCGTGCTCCGCGCCGAGTACACCGCTCAACTGCTCGGCGGGCTCTCTAAAAGTATCGATCTTGCAAGCCTGATTACGCAGGCAATCGCTCTGGTACCAGAGATCCTTCATCGCCTTCCGCCATTCGTGGAAGTCCGTGGCATCGTCCGATTTCGCCGCAGCTTTCATGACTTCGCGGGCATGGCGTACGTTTCGTTTCCATCTCCGGCAGAGCTCATGGGAACTCAGCTCGTCGAAATCGAGTGCTGCAGTTATCTTCACCAGCTCTCGTCCCGCGACCTGAAGCGAATTTGAAAAGATTTCTGGCTCTCCCTCATGCGGATGCTTGAGCCCCAGCTTCCTGACCGCCTCATCGCCCAGCCCTTTTTGGACCGTTTTGAAGATCACGAGATCGTCACGGGAAGCGGCGACCTCATTCTTGATCGTCCGCACCTGTACGAGGATCGCCTTCCGCTGCCTCTTTGGAAGGACGTCACATGCCAGGCGCAGCAGCGCCCGGTATTTCTTCATTCCTGTGCGCAGCTCGTGGATTCGATCCTCTGGATCGTCCGCGATATGCAGGATGTCGGTCCTGGCCTTCCGTGCCAGCGAAAGCAACACCGCCCGTAATCCCTCGGCCGGAGGCAGCTTCGATGGCAGGCACAGTTTCAACGAGTGCCGCCGGTCGAAGGCTCCGCCTTCTCCAGTGCCTCCAGAGCTTCACGGGTTATGGCATGGCGGACTCCGCATCGCGGGCAGCTCATGCGGATCACTTCTTCCCCCTCGAAGAGCGACTCCGCGTCATGCCGGAAAGTCGGCAGGAGCACCCGCATCATGCGCTGCTGATTGCAGCCGCACTCGAATCGATAGTATCTCTGCTCCAGCAGCGCGAGCTGCTCGCTCTGATCGAGGTTTCTCACCGCTTCGTCATTCAGCGATTCGAGCCACTCCAGATCACAATCCGGCTGGGCGCATATGAGCACGAAATCCTCCTCGCCATGCAGGAAGAATCGCGCAGGCCGCTGCTCGCTATGTGCATAGTACCGCTCCGCGGCGCGGAAAAAGTCCGCACCTTCGAAATCCACCACACTCCGACGGGGAGCCTCCTCGCCTCGGATCGTATCTGCATAGAAAAGGTTCGTCTCACCCTCTCGCACGTTCTCGGTAAAAACGTTCGCCACGATGGAGCCGCTTGGGTTGTCGCATGCCGCGAAGACGTTCAACAGGGGCTTCTGAAAATTGACCGTCCACGCCACGCGCTCGTTGCGCGGCCGCGAGGCTCCGTGGAGCGTCACTGCGGCCAGGGCGCTCTTTACGAATTCCGCCACCTCTGGCTCCACGGCCAGCCCGCAGTCGGCCACGTGCAGGTAATAATCCACATAGATTTGGGAGAAATCCGCGCGGGCCACCAGCGCATTACGGCCGCGCACGAAATACGTGCGCACTTCAATATGTCGGTCGTCGCTCAACTCTCTCACAGCTTCTACAATATTGGTTTATCTTCTCACGGAATCTCGATGACGCCAAGGCCTGAGCCCATGGCGCTGCATCCTCATGATGCCGCTCCCTGCCCGAGTCGCTTTCGGAGGGCATTGAGGGCCGATTGGGCGACCAACTCTTTGAATGTCGCTCGATCGGTTGGAAAAAACTCCCGCCAGACGATGGTCTCGCGACCCTTTTGCGCCAGTGCGAGAAAAACCGTTCCCACGGGCTTTTCTTCGCTTCCTCCGCCGGGGCCGGCGATGCCAGTCGTGGACAATGCAAAATCTGCACCCGAACGCAGAAGCGCTCCCTCCGCCATCTGGCGGGCGACAGGCTCGCTCACCGCTCCCACCATCTCGAGCAGATCAGCCTCCACGCCGAGCTGTGCCGCCTTGATCTCGTTCGCGTATGTCACCCATCCCGCGGAATATACCTCCGATGCTCCCGGCACATTGGTCACGCGATTCGCAAGCAGGCCGCCGGTACAGGATTCGGCCGTCGCCAGCCACATCCCACGCTCGCGGAGAGCGGCAACAACCACATTCTCGAGTTCCTCCTCGGTGCTCGAGAAGATGAATTCACCCAGTTCCTCCAGGACGAGCGGTTCGACCTGGTCGAGCAACGACTGCGCGCCAATGAGCCGCAGATCGACTTCGTTAGGCCTCGCGCAATACCCGACTTCCAGTCCCGGTATTTCTATCAGGCGCATCCCGATCCGGGACTCCACGAGAGATTCTCCGATGCCCACGCAACGATAGACACGGCTGGCCGGCGCATTTGCCATATCCTGCATATCGCGGAGACGAGGCATGACATGCGTCTCGAACATCGGCCGGAGTTCTCGAGGCGGTCCCGGAAGGAGAAAGATATGTGGCGTATGCCCCTGCTCTCTCTCGCGAGGCGCGACATACAGGCCGGGGGCCGTGCCGTAATCATTGGGCAAAATGACAGCACCTTCCGGGACCATTGCCTGCCGGCGCATTCGCTCCTGGAAGGCAAATCCGCGGCGTGCGCACCGGCTTTGGATTGATTCCAAAACCTCCACGCTCAACAAAAGCGGAAGTTCCAGCAGCTCCGCGAGACACTCACGCGTGATGTCATCAGTCGTGGGCCCAAGCCCGCCGGTGACGATGAGGATCTCGCATCGGCGAAATGCGTCGGAAAATGCTCCGTTTATCATCTCGCCATCTGGCACGGTTGTCTGCCGGGTAATACGCAAGCCGACCGAGAATAGCGTGCGACCAAGGTATGCCAGATGAGTGTTTAAGATACTGCCCAGGAGCAGCTCGGTACCGGTATTGAGGACTTCTACGATCAAGAAAATCGAGGGTTTGTTTCCCTCACCGATAGCCGCGTGACCCATTGTCCGCCAGCAACGATTCGATCTGGCGGATTCTGGTATCCCTTACCACTTCCCGCAGGTACTCTGGAGGGATCCTCCAGGGCGCGTTCAGTCGGGAGATCAATTCTCCGGCAATACCCGGATGCGGCCGCCGCTCAACACTCGGCCGTCAGCGCACGGATCCAGCTATTCACCTTATGGTGCAGCTCACGCTTGCGCTTGAGATCGTAAACATACAGCAGGTTGGCCAGCACTCGAATGAGGATCTGCCGCGCGGTTGCATCGGCGAGATGGCATTTCTGCAACGTGAGGTGCTGCTTGGCGAGAATGGCCGTACAATCCGCAGTCGTCAGAATCCGCCCGCGATGGAATGGGTCGAAATAAAGATCACCATGCCGGGCGATGAAGTGGCCAGGCAGATTGATTCCCTCCACACACATCCCCGCGCGAGCAGCCACCATCATGTAAAGCAGGGTGAGCGTAATGGGTATCCCCGTGCGCGTCTCGATCACGTGCGGCAGCAGGCAATTCCGCTCGCTGTAGTAATCTTCGGTATTGCCGCGAAACCCGAGTTCGCCGGACATGAAGTTGGCCAGCAGGAGCACGCGCTCACGATTCGATACGGCTCCCGAGCTCTTGATGAGAAACTGCCGGCCCCATGCGTTGACTTTCGTCTCGAGCGCCGTCACATCCACTTCCGGAATGAGTGCCCGAGCGAGCATCCAGTTGGCCCGTTCGAGATCGTGATGATCCCCGAAGAAGTGACAAAGCAACGCAAACTCGTCCTCCGCATCGCGCTCTACGATCAGCCCCAGCACTTCCCGCACATGGGCGGAAACCTTCTCGTCTTCGTATTCTGCCAGGGCTGCCAGCGCACCGATGGCGTCAGCTCCCGCCGTGGCAAGCTGCTCCTTTACCAATCGGACGGTATCAGGATCGTTATCCCTCAGTAGACGCAGGATGGCTTCCTGTTGCGCGATCAGCATTTCGTCCACACCGTTAGTCCACAATTCGCCGCCGCGCAAGGGTCAGGCTGCAGTGATTTTGATGTCCACCACCGATCCCGGCTCACTCTGCACGGATATTGTCATCGGCCGGCAGCAGACGGCGCAATCCTCGATCAACTCGATGCGCGGCTGCGTCGTCTCGACTTCGATTGTAAAGATCTCACCACATTGCGGGCAGGCGATCTCGATTTCTTCGACAATATCCATGGGCCAAATCTAGCCACGGAAGCCGCGGAAAAGCAAAACCGCCTCATGCAGCAGTGGAATATGGGCCTACTTGTCGGCAATGGCCTTGGCCACGGTCGCCGCTATGATTGCCGCACCCGCCGTGTTGGGATGGATCCGGTCAACGAACAGCTCGGGATGTGGCTGGAGCGCGGTGTGAATATCGATGACCTGAAGCCCTTCCTCACGGGCGAGCTGATCGATGATCGAAATCTCGCTCTGCACATTCGCCTCGTTGATGCCGCAGTTTCCTGGCGCCGGCACCGGGCAGGGCCGGCATATGTAAACCTTCGGCTTGCTGGGCAGCGCGCGGAAGGTGTTCACCAAGTCCCGATAGTCGTTGTGAAACTCGTCGTGAAACTTCCAGTTCGGCGCCTTGGTGTCATTCGTGCCGAGCATGATGACCACGACATTCGGTTGGAACTTCTGCGCATCGAGGAAGGCTTTCTCCTTCCAATAGGGATGGTCCCCCTTGCGCAGCAGCGTGCGACCGCCGACACCGAAGTTTCCCACCTGCCAGCCACTGCCCAGAAGCGCCTGTAATTGGCTGGGATACGATTTCTCGGGGGCCGCTCCGGCTCCGAATGTGATGCTGTCGCCCACACAGGCCACGCGCACAGGCGCCGGTGAAGCGGAAACTTGGGGCGGTTCCGCTTCCGCTCTCACGAACGAGAGGACGAACGCGGCAACAAATACGAAGGGCTTCAGAGATTTCATGGGGAGCCCCGGATCTTAGAAACCTCGACAGGACCTTTTAAAGTCCTATTCGTGCAAATACCTGCCCGATAGGCGCCTCAGGAACCCTGAGTCGCATCGAAAGGCACCCGAGGGGCATCGCCCCAGAGATCCTCGAGCATGTAAAATGACCGCGCCTCGCGGTGAAACACATGGACGATCACCTGTGCGAAATCGATAACGACCCATCGGCTTATTGGGCCGCCTTCTTCCCCGAGAGCACCCGCACCGAACTCTTCGCGCGCTCGCTCACGTACGCCAGCGGCGATCGCCTTGAGCTGCGGGTCGGAGGTACCACTGCAGACTACGAAGAAGTCCGTGAAATCCGAAATGCCTCGAAGGTCGATGATCTGGATGTCCTCGGCTTTCTTGTCCGCGGCGGCTTCCGCACAGGCGCGAGCCAGACGCTCTGCCTCGCTCGGCTCTTTATCAACGGATGAAGCCTTACTCATTCCGATACAACCCCAGCCGGTAAATTACTTCGCATGCTCGATATGGGAGCAAATACCGGATCGACTGCCCGCGCGCAACGCGATTTCTCACCTCGGTGCTCGATACATCGATCTGCCTGTACACCCGAGGGAACTCGCATGGGCCGCCGTCACTCTCTCTTTCGAGCACCACGAACTGCACCAATCTGCGCAATTCCTCGATTTCGCGCCATGTATCGAGAGTCGGCAAATTGTCCGCCCCGATGAAATAAAACAGCTCGTCCGATGGGCTCCTCTCGCGGAAATGTCGAATCGTATGGATCGTGTAGGATGGGCCTTCGCGCTGGATTTCGCAGTCATCGACCTCGAATCCCGGCTCTCCCTCCACTGCGGCGCGCACCATTTCCAGCCGAGCCTCTGCCGGGGCGGGTTCCCTATCCATTTTGTGGGGCGAAATCGCCGCCGGAATGAAAATCACTCGATCAAGCTTCAGTTGCTCTCTCGCCTCGCGCGCAAGGATCAGATGCCCGATGTGAATCGGGTCAAAACTACCGCCAAACAAGCCCACGCGCTCTGCCATGGGCCGCATTCAATCGCAAAATGCCGTTCGCATCAGCCGGAAAACGCCGGAACCCTCGGCGCTCGATTCGGAAAACCCTGTGTCCGCACTGCGAAATTCAAAATCTAAAATCCAAAATCCAAAATTTCCTGCTATCGATCCCCGATGCCCATTGATCATCCCGGCCAGCTCCTTCTCGTCGGCGTGCCCGGCGCCGAGCTCGACGCCGCCACCGCCGAACGCTTCCGCGCCATCCAACCCGGCGGTTACATTCTTTTCGGACGCAATATCCAGACGGCTTCCCAGCTTCGGAAGCTTATCGATGACCTGCGCAACCTTTCGGATGTAGAGCCCGTCATCACCATCGATCAGGAAGGCGGCCGGGTTTCCCGCTTGAAGCTTCTCGGCAATGAGCCGCCGAATGCCCAGCAGCTCCGGGAGAAAGGCGATATCGATCTCATTCGCCGGCACGGCGAGATTACTGGCCGGCTCCTGCGTCTTTTCGGATTCAACCTGGATCTCTGCCCCGTACTCGACATCTCGTTCGACGACGAGGCGGACAACTCGTTGCGCGGTCGCTGTTATGGGACGTCTGTCGAGCAGGTCATCGAGTATGCAGGCGCGTTCAACGATGCCATGCGCTCCACCGGCATCCTGAGCTGCGGGAAGCATTTCCCAGGATACGCGAGCGCCGGACTCGACCCTCATCACGAGCTTCCCCGCATCTCGCGCTCAAGCGAGCTCATGGAACAGCACGAGCTCGCCGTCTTCCGCCATTTCGCGGACAAGGTGGATAGTATGATGATCGGCCATATTGCCGTCGATGGACTCGATGCCAGTGGCCTGCCCGGTTCGCTCTCTCCGACCATCATCACCGACCTCCTGCGCAAGGACTTGGGCTTCGAGGGCTTGGTCATGACTGATGATCTCGATATGGGCGCCATTCTGAACCACTACGGCTTCGCAGAAACCATGCGTCTCGCGCTGGCTGCCGGGAACGACTTCCTCATGATCTGCCACCGTATCGAAATGGCAGCCGAGGCTCTCGATGTCATTTCCGCCCTGCCCGCCGGCGAACTCGCCCCTGCTCTGGCCCGTGTGGCGGCGTTCAAAGCCCGCATGGCGCCGCCCGATCCCTTCTCTATTGAGGCACATAAGAAGCTCGACGAGGAGGTGTGGAATCTCCGTGTCGCAACTCTCGGAGAGGAACAGGCCGCCCAGCGCAGCCCGGAGGACGGAAAGCGCTCCCCTGTCGAGCTGTATTGATCGTCCTGCCGCACAACAGCAGCGAGATCCTCGCGGTCAACGACAATGAGTTTCTCGTGCTCAAGCGTGATGGACAGGACCTCGGCGATGTAACGAATGCGCCAGGCGCCTTCGCCAGCGCCGCGCTATCGAGGCCTGAGCCGGATACGAATCGAACCCCAGCAAAACCGGTGAATATACGCGGGGGTTTCCCACGAAACCCCGGCGTTTCCGCATTTGGTGCAAATCAAAGTTGCCGATCCACACGGCATTCGCTCTAACTAGCCCTCCAGAATGGCAGCGCAAAGGGAGACTTCGGACTATATTTCCTCGGGAATCGCCAAAATCGATTCCGATATCCAATACCTCATCGATCGTCTCGCCACAGTTCTGGAGACGCTCGGCGAGGAGGAGACGGCTCATCTCCTGCCCTGGCAGGAGGGCTCCCTTCCTGACGCGGCTGTAGCTCTCGACTCCCATGCCATCGAGCAGGCGTACTCGATCGCCTTCCAGCTCCTGAATATGGTCGAGGAATGCGCCGCCGGTCGAACCCGCCGCCTGCGCGAACTCGCCGACCAATCCAGCGATAATGCCGGCACCTGGGCCTATTATCTCCGCCGATTGAAAAATGGGGGCTTCACGGGCGAGCAGATCGCCGACGCCCTGCCGGGCGTACGTGTCGAGCCCGTCCTCACCGCCCATCCTACCGAATCGAAACGTCCCGCCGTCCTCGCCCAGCATCGCGCCCTCCATGGCCTGCTCGAGTCGATCGATTCCGCCGGATTGTCTCCTTCCGAGCGTAAGCGACTCCGCGAGACCCTTACCGTCGCCCTCGAGCGTCTCTGGCGTTCCGGCGAAATTCTGCTCGAGAAGCCCGAGGTCGCCACCGAGCGCACAGGCATCGTTTTTCATCTGCGTGATGTCTTCCCCCGAGCCGTCGCGCTGCTCGACAAGGATTTCGCCGAAGCCTGGGAGGGCGCCGGCTTTTGCACCAGCTTGCTGGAGTCGCATTCCGCCTGGCCGCGGCCGCGGTTCAGCACCTGGGTCGGCGGCGATCGCGATGGTCATCCTCTGGTCACCGCAGCGGTCACCCAGGAGACCCTTACCGAGCTTCGGCGCAATGCATTTCTCGTGATGGATCGCGAGCTGCGCGCGCTCGGCTCGGCGCTTCCCCTCTCGATGCTCGTCCAGCCGGCCCCGGAGGCACTCGAACGGCGCCTCGCTGAGCTCGCTGAGATGGTCGACCCGATTCGGTTGGCCGAAATCCGCCGCCAGCACTCCGATGAGCCCTGGAGGCAATTCGTCCTCCTCGTCCGCGAGCGTCTGCCTCTGGATGAAAATCGCGATGAGAACGCGCGTATCAACGAGAAGCCCGGCTCGTACCGTTTCGCGGAGCAGCTCGACTCCGATCTCGCCATCCTCCATGACTCCCTCGTCGCCATCGGGGCACAGAGACTGTCCCGCAGCGCAGTGTGGCCGGTACGGCGCGCACTCGATGTCTTTAGCTTCCATCTCGCCTCGCTCGATATTCGCCAGAATAGCGCGTTCCACGACCGGGCTCTGGGGCAAATCCTTGCTGCCGCCGGTTTTACGGATTCGAACTTCGCCGAGTGGAGCGAGGAGAAGCGTGTCCAGTTCCTCACGTCCGAGCTAACCGGGCCACGCCCGTTCCATTTCCCCGACTCGCGCATTGGCCCCGAAGCCGATGCCGTGCTCGACTGCTATCGCGTGCTCCGCAAGCAGCTCATTGATTATGGACCGGAGGGCATTGGAGCCCTGATTGTGAGCATGACACGGTCACTCTCCGACCTACTTGCCGTGTATGTGCTCGCCCGCGAGGCCGGCCTCACTCGCTGGGAAAATGGCCAACTCCTTTGCGATCTGCCGGTCGTCCCGCTCTTCGAGACCCAGGATGATCTCGAAAAGAGCGCCTCTCTTATGGCACAATTCCTGGCTCATCCGGTCACGCTCCCCAGCCTGCGCCATCAGCAGACCCTCCGTCGCAGCATGCCCGCTCGCACAGCCTCGCGGCCGATCCAGCAGGTCATGATCGGCTACAGTGACAGCAACAAGGACTGCGGCATCCTCTCGAGCCAGTGGGCGCTCTACAAAGCCCAGCGCGAGCTCACCCAGACCGGCGACGAAGCTGGAGTGCAGATTCGCTTCTTCCATGGCCGCGGCGGCACCATCAGCCGTGGAGCGGGTCCCACGCACCGATTTCTGGATGCGCTTCCAGCGGGAACGATCCAGGGCGACTTCCGCCTCACCGAGCAGGGCGAGACCATCGCCCAAAAATACGCCAATCTCTCCACGGCAGCTTTCAATCTCGAGTTACTGCTGGCCGGTGTCACGGCTGCCTCGCTCGAACAAAAGGCCGGGCAGGCGGGCGGGCAGGCCGAGCCGGATCCTGTCTGGGAGATCCTCGCCTCCGCCAGTACTGCAGCTTATAGCGAGTTCGTTCACGCCGAAGGCTTCAGCGATTTCTACTCGCATGCGACGCCCATTGACGCGTTGGAAGTTACCCGCATTGGTTCCCGGCCTGCACGGCGCACCGGTCGCCGCACCCTCGCCGATCTGCGTGCCATTCCCTGGGTCTTCAGCTGGAATCAGTCCCGCTATTATCTCCCCGGCTGGTATGGGGTAGGCTCCGGCCTGGAGGCTCTCGCGAATCAAAAGCCCGCCGAATTCGAGGCGATTCGCGACGGTCTCCGCGACCGCCCGATGATGTATTACGTGCTGACGAACGTGGAAACCAATCTCGCCAGTGCGGATCCCGGCATCATGGCCGCGTATGCCGACCTCGTCCCGGATGCCGATCTGCGCGCCACGTTTCAGGAGCGCATCATGAGGGAGTTCGAGAAGACGCGACGTATGCTCGACGAAGTGTTCCAGGGAACTGTCGAAAAGCGCAGGCCCCGGATGCTCAATACGTTGCACCGCCGCGCCGTGGCTTTGAATGTTCTGCATCGCCGGCAGATTGCCCTTCTGCGTGCCTGGCGCGGTGCGAAATCACCCGAGGATGCCGCCGCCCTCCTGCCCCGAGTGCTTCTGTCGGTCAATGCCATCGCAAGCGGCCTGCGCACGACTGGCTAGAAAATGCGCATCGTCCGCTACCTCGATCCAGCAGGCGCCGCGCACTATGCGAGCGCCCCGGCTGGCCCAGCCCCCGCTCTCCGAATTCAGGGTGATATTTTCGGTGAATTCGAGGTGACATCCGAGCCTGCCAACATTCGGAAGCTTCTCGCACCTGTCGCCCCTGCCGCCATCCTTTGCGTCGGGTTGAATTATCGCCAGCATGCGCTGGAAACGGGCGCCCGCATCCCGAGCCATCCCGTCCTTTTCATGAAGCCGCCCGGGGCACTTCAGAATCCCGGCGATCCCATCGAACTGCCGCGCCACCTCCGCAGCGAAAGGGTGGATTTCGAGGGCGAGCTGGCCGTCGTCATTGGTCGCACCTGCAAGAACGTCCGCCCCGAGCATGCCCTCGACTATGTCCTCGGCTATACATGCGCAAATGATGTGAGCGCCCGCGATTGGCAAAAGGATTTTGGCGGCAGCCAATGGTGCCGAGGGAAAGGCTTCGATACCTTTGCTCCGCTCGGCCCCTGCCTCGTCACCGCGGATGAGATTCCCGATCCTGCCATGCTCCGACTGCGGACCATCGTGAGCGGAGAAATCCTGCAGGACTGTCCAGTCTCCGATATGATCTTCGGCGTGCCGGAGCTCATCGCCTTCCTCAGCGGCAGCAGCACTCTGGTGGCCGGCACGGTCATACTCACTGGCACCCCCTCTGGCGTTGGAATGGCCCGCACGCCACCCCGTTGGCTCCAGCCGGGCGATTCCGTCACCATCGAGATCGAAGGTATCGGCTCGCTCGTGAATCCGGTCGTCGAAGAGCCCGCGCAATCGCATTGAACTCCTGATTATGGAGGTCTATCCAAGGGGTATTCCCATGAAAGCCTCGTCGTGCTTGTTCGCTTTCGGCGCGCTCGGTCTACTGCACCTTTGTGCTCCCCTCGCCTTCGCCGATGCGCCACCAACCGGCACTCCATCCTCGAGCACTACGCCCGCGATCCTTTCACCAAAGGCCGAGGGCCTGAAGATCCGCGATGACATCCTCGCCCTTGCCCAAAGCGGTGATGGAAAGGCAGCCGATTGGGATGCTATCGATCGGAAAATCCAGGGCTATGCATCGCAGTTCAGCTCGAATCCGGAGGGGCTGAAGTTTATAGCCGCCCTCCGGAGAATGCAGCTCCAGCTTGCCAGGACCCTGGTAGACGAAGCCTATTACAAGAATCTGCTTTCCACACTCCAGGCATCGAGCATTCCCGATGTTGTCGCAGTCGCCAAACAGCAACAGGAGGTCGCCGATCGCCTCGCCCGGTTGAAGGTCGCTCCCATGGAGTTGTCATTCACTGCTGTGGATGGCACGCCCATGAATCTCGCCAACTTACGAGGAAAGGTCGTGCTCATCGATTTCTGGGCCACATGGTGCGGCCCCTGCCGCGCTGAAGTCCCCCACATCGTGGCCGCTTACCGGAAATATCACGACAGGGGCTTCGAGGTACTCGGCATCTCCCTCGACAATAATAAATCGACCCTGCTCTCGTTCACCAAAAGCCACGATATGCCCTGGCCTCAGTGCCTGGATGGAGCGGACGGCAAAAATACCATTGCCAGGAGCTTCGGTATTTTTGCAATCCCCGCCATGTGGCTCGTCGACAAAAATGGAATGTTGGTCACTACCGAAGCCATCCTCGATCTGGATGGGCGGATTTCGAAGCTGCTGGGGAAATAATACCTCGCAGGCGGTGCAGATCGATTCGATCGGCTTGCAGGCAGCGAGATAGGAATTGATCGACGTATCAGCAGATCGGCACCGTTGCAGACATTAAAAATGCCCGGCTCTCGACTCTGCGGAAGGCGAGCTGATCTGTTGATCGAAACTAGATGCAGGAGGCGGGGACTTGCCCCGCCACCGCATCAGAACGGGATATCGTCGTCCTCGGGCTCGGCGGGCGGGCGCGAGGGCGCGCTGCCTCCGCGTGGGCGTTGTGGCGGTGCGTCATCATAATCGCCACCGCCACGGCTTCCACCGGCGCCGCTTCCGCCACCCTCTCGCGATCCGAGGAGCTGGAGGTTCTCTCCGACCACACGCAGCTTGCTGCGCTTCTGGCCGGATTGCTTGTCCTCCCAGCTATCCATCTGGAGACGCCCTTCGATGTAAACAGGGCGGCCCTTCTTGAGATATTCGTTCGCAATTTCCGCCTGGCGACCCCACAGCGTCACGTCGATGAAGGTCGTCTCCTCACGCCGCTCACCGCCTTCCGAAGCAGGAATGAAGCGGTTGATAGCCAGGCCGAGGTCGGTCACCGCAGTGCCCTTCGGCGTGTACTTGATTTCGGGATCTCGGGTGACGTTCCCGATGAGGATGACTTTATTGACGTTCGCCATGGTGTTCGGGCGGAATGCGAGGGGTGGTTAGGCCGCGGCTTTGGCCGACGGCAACACCAGATAATTCTGCAGAGCCACCTCGGCGTCGAGCTTCAACTTAGCACGAAGCTTCTCGAGCTGCGCCGGCTCGGCCGAAATGATGAAATTCACGTAGTACGCGGACTTCTGGTGATTGTGCTCGTAGGCGAGCTCGCGACGCTCGAGGCGCTGCACCTGCTCGACGGCGATGCCGTCTGCGGCGAGTTCCTTCTCGAGACGCTCGATGATGTCCTTGGAGCTGTCTTCCTTGCCGTGCGTGTTCAGCGCCAGCAGGGCTTCATATCGTTTTTTCATGATGGTATGTTCGTTTGGTTGGAATTGAATCGATTCATCGCCGCCTCGAGCCCGCTTTCCTGAGCGAACTCCACGGCATCGGCCGCCCGGCTGATCGCGTCATCCAAAGCGACCTGTTCGTCGTTGGAGAATTTGCCGAGTACATGGCCGACAAGCGAGCCTTTTGAGCCACTGCTTCCGATGCCAACACGCAGCCGCGGCACACGCTCGGTGCCCAGGTGCATGAGGACGGATGCGAGACCGTTGTGCCCGCCATCGCTACCCGTCCCGCGGAGACGCAACCGGCCCAGCGGAAGTGCAATGTCGTCGATGACGACCAACACCTGGCTGGGCTCGATCTTGTAAAACCTGCAGAAGTCACCCACGGATTCCCCGCTCAGATTCATGAATGTCATGGGCTTCATGAGCGTGAGGTTTCCGGCGCGAGCCACATCTGCATTCCACTTCGAATCGTGGACAAAGGCCGTTCCGGCCCGCGTCGCGAGCAGATCTGCGATGAGAAAGCCGACGTTGTGGCGGGTACGGGCGTATTCCCTTCCGGGATTCCCGAGTCCCGCCACGAGACGATAGCGGCCTTCCATGGGCAGCGCGAAGCCTTACTTTTTGGCGGCCTCGGCTTCCGGCTTCTTCTCCTTGATCACCTCGGGCGCGGCAGGCGCCTCGGCGGCAGGCTCGACAGCCACGCTCGGCTCCGAGACGAGGAAAGCGGTGATTTCGCCGTCGGCGATGGCTTTCACACCCTCCGGGAGCACGATGTCCTTCACATGGATGGAATCGCCGATATTCAGGGCGCTCACATCCACCGTGATGATCTCGGGCAGATTCTGCGGGAAGCACTCGATCTCAAGGCTGTGGAGCTGCTGCTGGAGCAGTCCGCCATGGGTCTTCACGCCTACAGCTTCGCCGGTCGGCTCGATCGGCACCTGGGAGGTCACCGTCTCGTCGGCCGAGACCGCGTGGAAATCCACGTGGAGGATGTCACCGCGCACCGGGTGGTGCTGGATTTCCTGGATGATCGAGAGCTTGTTCGTGGCTTTGCCGCCATCGTTGATCTCGAGTTCGACGAGGACGTGCTCGCTCGCCGCATGGGCGAGGACCGTCTCGATTGCCTTGCGATCCACTTCGAGATTCGAGGGCGCCTCATGCGCTCCGTAGATCACCGCGGGCACTGCGCCCCGCGCACGCACCTGCTTCACCGCATTGCGGCCGGCTTCAGAGCGCGGACGGACGGAGAGTTTCACTTGCTTTGCCATAACGGAATTACTTTTCGGTTTTTTTCTTCAGTTCAAAAAGCGACGTCACCGACTCGTCATCGTGGATGCGCATGATGCCTTCGCCCAACAGCTCGGCTATCGATAGCACCGTGACGCAGCCGACCGCGCCTGAATGAACAGGCGTACTGTCGGTGGTGATCAACTCCTTGATTGAAGAGTTCTTTAATCGCTCAACCGCCAAATCTGTCAATACTGCGTGAGAAATGCCAGCATAAATCTCTTGTGCCCCGCGATCCCTCAAAATCGCAGCGGCATTCGTGATCGTACCGGCAGTCTCGGTCAGATCGTCCACGATCAGGACATTGCGCCCGTAAACGTCGCCGATCACATGCGAGGCTTCCGTCTCGGTCGCGGATTTCCGCTTCTTGACGACAATGGCCAGGCTGACTCCCAGCGCCGTCGCATAGGCGGAGGCCATTTTGACGCCACCGACGTCGGGTGAGACGACAACCAGGTTCTCTAGATTCCGCGAATGCAGGTAATCCATCAGCACCGGCAGAGCATAGAGGTGGTCCACCGGAATATCGAAGAAACCCTGCAACTGCTGCGCGTGCAGGTCCATGGTGAGCACACGCTGCACACCGGCTGCGACGAGCAGGTTTGCCACGAGCTTGGCCGTGATCGGCACGCGCGGCTGATCCTTGCGATCCTGTCGGGCATAGCCAAAAAATGGAATTACGGCCGTGATGCGTGCCGCACTCGCCCTCCGAGCTGCATCCACGAGGATGAGCAACTCCATGAGGTTTTGATTCGTGGGCGGACAAGTCGGCTGGACGATAAAGACGTCGCGGCCGCGGATGTTCTCGTTGATCTTGACGAAGGTCTCGCCATCGGGAAACGAGCTTACGGACGCGTCGCCGAGCGGAACCTTGAGGTAGTCGCAGATGGCCTGGGCCAATTTCCGATTGGCCGTACCGGTGAAAATCTTCAATTCAGGATTGTTTCGCAGGAGCATGGAGCAGCCCAACGGATGCTACGGCTGCGATTCGAGGTGGCAATGCCAAAATTCTCGCCACATGCCGTATAGGCAAAGCTCACGGCGAAAAACTACATGAACCCATCCATTCGCGAATTTCGCGAACCGCACGATGAGGCTCGAGCCATTGCCTTCCACGGCTTCACATGTGATGGCATACCGCCTCATTCGAGCCGGCGAAGCGTCCATGCCGCCGGCTTCTCCATTCAGTCTAAGTGCATCACACGGCGCTGGGCTCATCCGCAGTCACGGGTGCCGCCACAGCTTCGCGCGGAAGCATGAGAGTAAAGATGATCGCAGCAGCAGCGAAGATAGCTCCGGCCCAGAGCGGCGTGCGCGCATAGAGATCCTTCGCATGCCCGATATCCATCGCCAGCAGCCAGCCTCCAATTGCGGGACCGACCCAGCGCGCGAGCGCACCGCCGGATTGCACAAGGCCAAGCCCCCTCCCCTGCCAATGCGAATCGACGCTGCGCGATGCGAGACTCGTGAGAGTCGGCATAATGAGGCTGTTTCCGATCGCAAGGCCGATACTGGCCAGGATCACCGTTCCCATGCCGCTCGCCAGCGGCATGGCGAAAAGACTCACCGCGAGGACCACCGCTCCCACGGTCGCCAATCGCGCCTCGCCCGCGCGCTTCACGAGCCGGCCAATGAGGCCGCCCTGGATAAGCACACCCACGAAGCCGACGAGCGCCAGGAGATTCCCCGTGCCGCCCGGCCCGATGTTGAACCGATGCGCCATGAACAGCGCATAGACAAACGTCATCAGCGAAAATCCGGTCGTGAGCAGGAAGTAAGCGGACGTTACGGACAGGTACACCCGGCGATCGCAGTGCTCAAGCACCTCGAATACCGACGAACGCTTCTGAACACCACGCCGCTCCTTGGGCAGGCTCTCGGGCAGCGTAAGAATGACAAGCACCACATTGATGATGGCCAATCCCGCAGCCACAAACATCGGAGCCTGGTAGCTGTAGTGCCCCACCCAGCCACCGATGGCTGGGCCAAACATGAAGCCCACACCGATAGCCGCACCAATGAGGCCCATGCGCTTGGCGCGCTCCTCCGGCGCGGAGATATCTGCGATATATGCCTGGGCGGTACCGATATTACCTCCCGCCGCACCAGCCAGCGCCCGTGCAAGGAAAAGCAGCGTGAGATCTCTTGCAACGCCCATGAGGATGAAGCCCACCGCCGTTGCGCTGATGCTGATGAAAAGCACCGGCTTGCGCCCGATTCGGTCCGAGAGCTTGCCCCACAGCGGAGCGCAGATGAATTGCGCCAGCGAGAATATGGCAACGAGCAGGCCGTTCTGCTCGGGGGTGGCGTGGTAATGCTCGGCATAGAGCGGCAGCACCGGAATCACGATGCCGAAGCCGATCATGTCGATCAGGATGGTGAGGAAGATGGTGCCCAATTGGGCGCGCTTGCTACTGGCCATGTGGAGAGCGGATATTGGTCGAGGTGGTGTTGCTTAGTGGCAGCCACAGCTGCTACCGCAGCAGTGGGATGAAGGGGCCGGCGCGGCATTTCCCTTCGCCATGTAGCCGTATCCGCCGGTAATCACGCGGCGAATTTCCTCGCCTGTCTCCGGATGCACGCTCAGTGCAGCGTCTTTCATGCTCTGTTTGATCTCGTAGCGGCGGGCCGGTCGCTTGACCGTCTCATAAACATAAATCGGCATGGACGGGACTGTAGGTCCTCGCATCGCACCGTGCAAGGGAGCCAAGAGTTTCCACCGATTTTTTCCCGGCGATAAAAATGGAAAAGGCCGACTACCAGCAAGGGCAGTCGGCCTTTTTCCTCGGGAGGGAAAGCGTTTAGCGTTTGGAGAACTGGAAACGCTTGCGGGCGCCCGGCTGACCGGGCTTCTTCCGCTCCTTCATGCGCGGATCACGCGTGAGAAGACCTTCTTTCTTGAGCACCGGACGGAACTCCGGGTTGATCTCGACGAGCACACGGCTGAGGGCGAGGCGCAGCGCGCCGGCCTGGCCATGGACACCGCCGCCATTCGTGCTCACGCGGAGATCGAAAGCGTGAACGCTGTTGGTGAGCTCGAGCGGACGCAGAATGTCGTTCTGCAGCGAGAGGCTCGGGAAATATTCGGTGAAGTCGCGCTCGTTTACGCGGATCGAGCCGGAGCCGTTCTTGGCCCAGATCTTGGCGATCGCGTTTTTGCGACGGCCAGTGGCGGTGTGTTCGTTGGTGACGCTCATGATGCGGGATTAAAGGGTGACGGCTTGGGGATTCTGCGCGGTGTGCGGGTGCTCCGCACCGCTGTAAACCTTCAGCTTGCGGTAGGCCGTCGATCCGAGGCGGTTGTGTGGGATCATGCCCTTGACGGCACGCTCGACGAGGAGTTCGGGACGACGCTCGCGGCGGGCGCGGAACGTCTCGGACTTGTGGCCGCCGACGAATCCGGAGAAGCTCATGTATGTCTTCTGCACATCCTTCTTACCGCTCACACGAACTTTGTCTGCATTGATAACGACGACGAAATCACCCGTGTCCACATGGGTTGTGAAAGTCGCCTTGTGCTTGCCGCGCAGGATAGTCGCGGCTTTAACGGCAACGTGGCCGAGCATTTGGTCCTTGGCGTCGATCACCCACCAGGCTCGCTTCACGTCTTCTGCTTTGGCCGAAAAGGTCTTCATGGAAAAGGGTCAAGAAGACACCACGTCCTCTCCCCTGTGTCAACCGATAAATACCATCAAATTGCTGCAAAATGAAATGGACCGTCGCCGCCATCGGTAAACCACGCCTCGCCTATGCCCGCCTGGGCATCGATGAATATCTCCAACGGTCGCGCCGCTTCGCCGAGATCGAGCTCCTGACGCTCAAAGGAGGATCACAAGTCGAGGAGAGCCGCTCATTGCTCGATCGCACCGAGGGCTGCCATCGCATTGTCCTCGACGAGCGGGGCAAATCCCTGAGCAGCTCCGAGTTTGCCCGTATGATCGATACACTGGAGCAATCAGGCCTTCGCCGGATTGCTGTTCTCGTAGGTGGAGCAGACGGCCACATTCCCGAGGTCCGCGAGAAAGCCAATCTCGTGCTCGCTCTCAGCCCCCTTACACTCCAGCACGAACTCGCGCTCCTTGTCCTTCTCGAGCAAATCTACCGAGGCTACTCCATCCTGCGCGGCACCCCATATCACCGGGAGTAAGCAGATTCCGTACTCCCCCGTTCCGCTCCCTCACCGGCGGATCGCCCTCGAAATCCCCGCATAAAAAAGGCGGCTCCGAGTTTCCCCGGAGCCGCCACCCATTCAGTCAAAATCGAAAACTACTGCGCTGGTGCAGGCGAGCCGTGGTGCCTCATCCCGTGCTTTTTCCGAAGCTCTTTGAGCTTGGCCTGCTGCTCGGGAGTGAGCACTGCGTCCACCTTGGCCTTGGTACTTTCCACGATGGGCTTGCTCTTCTCACGCTTCTGCTCCTTGGAGAGAGATGTATCCTTCCAGATCGGATCCAGCTGCGCTTTCTGATCTTCGAAGATGGCTTTGAGCTTGGTGACCTGGTCGTCGCTCAACGAGAGGGCATCCTTCATGCGAGCCAGGCGCTCATCGATGTTCATTCGGTGTTCCGGCGCTCCGCCGGCATCCTGGGCACGAACGATAGCCGGGGAGAAACATGCCGCCATCGCGACGGCACATAAGGGGAGAAGATAGGTGCGTTTCATAGTTCAGAGAGTGTAACCCGGCTGATTGATCGGGGTTGCAAATTTTCTCCATTCGCAAGGCCTTGCATCAAAGGTGGTGCGACGAGCATATTGTCCGCGCTCGTCCCATGACATCCTTCCTTCGCTGGCCACTCCCTACAGCGCTCGTCATCGCGCTGGTCGCTTCCTGTGCGACAAAATCCACCTCTCCCCGGAAATCCTCTCCGCATCCGGTCCACGCGACCCATGCGAAATCGACTCCCGCGCCAGCCATCACACCCTCCCCGGCCCCGACTCCCCATGTGCAATATGTCGCGACCGTGAGTGTCGAGGGAGGCCCCTCCACTCAGCAGGTCCTCTCGGGAGCCAGTCCCTCGCCCACGCCGGCAGCATCCACGTCTCCCACTCCTCAGCCCGGCACAAGCCCTTCGCCCACGCCCAAGCCTAAATCGCCCAATTTTCTCGTAGGCGCGTGGCACAAGATTTTCCCGACCAAGGCGAAGCCCTCTCCAAGCCCCCAGGCGAGCCAGGAAACCTTCCACATCACGACCAGCACGGATGATCAATCGGCGCAGGCAAGCTCCGAAACGACCTCGCTCGTTCCGACCCCGACGCCAATGCCGACAGAAGCACCTCCAAAAGCCGCTCGTGAAAGCGTCTTCTCCCGGATGTGGCATGTCATTTTCCCCGTAAAGCAGAGCCCGCCCACAGCTCTGGCGCCACGCTGGCTCGGCACCGTGAAGCTGGTGGACCAGCATGAGGGATACGTCCTCATCGATTCGCCGACCTATTCGGCACTGGCAACCGGCCAGACGCTCAACTCCCTCGGCAACGACTCGCAGACAGGGACCCTGCGGGTCACTGCAGATCGCGAGCCACCGTTCGTGATCGCCGACATCGTAAGTGGTGCTCCCCATGCGGGAGACCGTGTTTATTCGCCCCAGTGATTAGCGAATCCGAAGCGCTCGATCGCATTTTAGCTGGGATAACTCCTCTCCCGGCCGAGTCCATCCCGCCCGTGCTGGCGGCAGGCCGCTTTTCCGCCGAAGAGATCCATTCCCCGATTGCCCTGCCCGCACTCGATCAGTCCTCGATGGATGGCTATGCCGTGCGGTCCGCCGACACGCCGGGCGCGCTGCGCCTCGTCGGGGAGCAACCCGCCGGCGTCGCCCGCAACCTGACCGTCGGCCGCGGTGAGACGGTACGTATCTTCACCGGCGCGCCCATGCCTGCTGGAGCGGATGCTGTCGTGATGCAGGAGGATGTCTCAGCCGATGGCGGTATTGCCCGGATTGGCGAAGCCATACCCGTGGGAGAATTCGTGAGACGGAGCGGCTCGGACGTCTGCCGCGGCCAGTGGCTTCTCGGTATCGGGGAAGCCATTACTTCGGCCCGCATTGGCCTTTTATGCGCCGCCGGCATCCAGGAGCTAAAGTCCCATTGCAGGGCGCGAATTGGAATCATCTCGTCCGGAAATGAACTCCGACAGCCGGGTGAGTCCCTCGCTCCCGGAGAAATCTTCGAGTCCAATGTCCCGATGCTCTCGGCGCAGCTCGCCTCGGTGGCGACCTGCATTGGGACAGCCCATTCCCCGGATGATGATCTCGTGCTCGCGGAGCGAATTCGCGCCCTTTCCGCTGCAGACGCGCTTATCCTGAGTGCGGGCGTATCCGTCGGCGAATACGATCCCGTTCACGAGGCTCTTCGCCGTCTCGGCGCGGAGGTCGATTTTTGGCGGGTGGCGGTGAAGCCCGGCAAACCGTTTCTTTTCGCGCGCCTCGGCACTCAATGGATTTTCGGCCTCCCGGGGAATCCCGTTTCCTCGTTCGTGACCGCTCACCTTTTCGTGCGCCCTGCCCTTGCAAGGCTCTCTGGCGCCTCCGCTGCATCGGCCGCTCCCGCCCGCATCCGCGTGCCACTCGCGACGTCGATCGACAATCCCGGCCCTCGACCCCATTATGTGCGCGCAGCCATTAAAAATGGTCTTGCCTGCCCGGCCGCCCTCCAGCAGTCGCATGGCCTCTCCAGCCTCGCGGCCTCCGAGCTGCTTCTCCGAGTCCCCGCAGATGCCCGCCTCCAGGAGGGAGATCTCGTCGATGCGCTCCCGATCACTTTCTGATTGACCCCCGTGCCCCTTGAATGTTCAACAAGCACTAACTTCTTACGTCATTAATTAATGATTGATTCCGAACGGCTTTCCATTCCCGTTGAATCGATCGGTCGTCTGGCCGATATCATTCTTTCCCTGCAAAGGGGGTTCCTCTCGCACTTGTCGGTCTCGCTGGGCGAGGGGCAGGTTTCCTTCGTCCAGTTCTTTCTCCTGAGCCACATTTGCATGCATGAGTCTCTGAACATGACGGAGATTGCCGCAAAGATGAACCATACTACGGCGGCCGCGACAGGGCTCGTGGATCGACTGGCGAAGCTGGATTATGTCGAGCGGATTCCCTCCCCCAATGATCGCCGTAAGGTGCTCGTCCGCATCCGGCCGAAGGGCATGGAACTGGTCGAGCGGATTCGCCGGGACATGATTTCCAATCTCTCGAAGGTCATGCTGGAGCTCGATCCGCAGGAACAGTCGATGTGGATTCAGATTTACGAAAAAATCTTCGGCTATTGTCAGAAGCACGACCGCTGTGGCACATATCTCGGCGCCGCGGATTAACTCTCACCTGTTATATGCACCAACGCCTCGTTGTCAGCGCCCTCGCGTTAACGTCCGCTCTCCCCCTCACGGCCCTTGCCCAGCCGACCCCCTCGCCGACCCCCGCGTCCGAGAGCAGCCCAGGCGTATCTCCGACAGCCTCACCCGCGGCGAGCGCCACGCCGTACTACTCCGCCGTCCTCCCCGGCGCCACGATTCCGCCTACACTGGGGGCGACGCCATCTTACTCTGCGACTCTGCCGGGTCTGAGTTCACCCGTCCCGGGAGCCACTCCCACATATCAGGCCCTGATGCCGGGTGCCTCGGCTACTCCGCCGCCGAATGCCACCCCGAGCCCACTGGATGAGTCCGCCCTGCCTTCGATTCAGCCGGACCTCGACACCTCTCTAGTCAATCCCGGTGCGGCACCGCTCCCCTCCAGCGTGCCAATGGTCACGCGCAATCCGGAGGCCGTCACTCCCAGTAAGACGACGATCCAAAAAGCGAATGCTGCATTCGTCGAGCGGATCCAGGCTTTCTCCAAGAGCCAGCGGAATCCGGCGGTCTCCGATATTACGCTCGATCAGGCCGTAAACTACGCCCTCAGGCACAATCCAGACGTACTGAATGCGATTCAGCAGATTCGGCTCACGCACGGGCAGATCGTCGAGGTCACTTCGCAAGCCCTTCCGCACATCAATGCGGTCGCAGGGTTCCAGCAACAAGAAGAGACACTGGTGAATCCGAAGCAGCCGCCCTCCAGCTCCTCGGGAAACACGCTCCTCATTCCGCTTCCGAACGGAGGCACCCTGCCCGTGGACTTCTCGGGGGGATCTTCCGGCCAGCCATTCACGAACCCGCAAGCATGGAATGTCGGATTCCAGGCCAGCCAGCTCATCTATGATGGCGGTGCTGTGATCGCCGGCATTCGATCCGCAAAGTTCGTGGAGGACAGCACGTATTTCAGCCTCCGCCAGTTGATCGACCAGACGATCGCCAACGTAAAAACCGCATTCTATCAGGTCGTCCTCGATCGAGCGCTCGTCGTGGCCCAACAGCAATCGGTCGATCTCCTCGCCCAGCAGCTCAAGGATCAGCAGAGCCGCTACGAAGCCGGCACGGTGCCGCGTTTCAACGTCCTGCAGGCACAGGTCGCACTCGCCAATGCCCAGCCGCCGCTCATCACTGCGGAGAACAACCTGCGCATCTCGCAGTACCAGCTCGTCAAGACGATCGGCATGGATTACAAGCCGCTCAAGCCGAGCGAGGTGCCGTTCAATGTCGTTGGCGGCCTTCCCTACGAACCGCGAGCCATTAATCCGAATGAATCCATTCGTATCGCAATCCAGCGTAGCCCGGCGCTGAAAGCCCAGCGTCAGAATATCCTCGCCCAAGCCGAGAATGTGCATGTCCAGTTCGCCGGCTATCTGCCGAGCATTTCCGCCACGGCCGATTACACATGGCAAAGCAATCCGGCGTTCCACAGCCTCAGTGAAGTGACGCAAGGCTGGACCTATGGCTTCCAGGGAAGCTGGGCGATCTTCGATGGATTCAACACGGCCGGCAAGGTGCAGGTCGCGAAAGCGCAGCTGCAGCAGGCGGCGATCAATTACGACAACCAGGTCCGCCAGGTCATCCTCAATGTCCAGCAGGCCATCTCGAATCTCCAGACGGCGCAGCAAACGCTGACCAGCCAGGAAGCAAGCGTAACGGAAGCCACCGAGGCCCTTCGCCTCGCCCAGGAGCGCCTGGACGCCGGTGCGGGCACACAGCTCGACGTACTGAACCAGCAGACCCAGCTTCTCCAGGCGGAGACGACCGTTCTGCAGGCTCGCTACGACTATCTCGCCGCGGAGGCCGCGTACGATCTCGCCCTCTCGCTCGATGCGCAGTACGAGGAGACTTTCAAGGACCCTCTCACCAGCCGCGAGAATGCGAGATTCCACAAGGTCACCATGGCGAATGCTCCCCAGCCGCCTCTCCCGGGCAAGCTTCGCAACCAGGACCCCATCTCCGGCTTCTCGCAGAATGCTCCGGTACCGTACGTGGCCGCCCATAAAGGCAGCGCCGCCAAACCCGCGGCCACCCCGAAGCCGAAAAAGAAGTTCCTCGGAATTTTCTAAGCTGGCTCGGGCGGCGGAACGCCGGCCCGATCAAACATCGAGATTCCCTTTCGCCGGTGAGCGATCCTTGTGAAACCTTTCCCGCGCTGGATGCGCTGCCCGGCATTCGGGCAGCCTTCATCGCGCGAATCCCAGGCATTGATGTCGCAACGGATCGCGAGACCGCACTCGCCCGCCTGAGCGAGCGACATGCAAGCCTGGCCATTTCGATGGGATTCGGCAGCCCGGCCCTCGCCGAGCAGATTCACGGAAACCATGTCGCCGTGGTGGAAGCCGTCGGAGAATACCCTGCGCCGGGAGCAGATGCCCTGGCGAGCGCAACTCCCGGCCTCACGCTCGGTATCTATGTTGCAGACTGCGCTGCGGTCTATGTTGTCGATCCGCGTCTTCGTGCCATTGCCCTCGCCCACTCGGGACGCAAGGGTTCCGAGTTGAACATTCTCGGCAATGCGGTCGAAACCCTGCGGACGCAGTTTGGCTCCGCCCCGGCGGACCTCGTCGTGGTCGTCAGCCCCTGCATTCGCCCGCCACATTACGAGGTGGATTTCGCCGCGATGATCGCCGCGCAAGCATGCGCGGCTGGTGTGGGCGCATTCCATGACGCCGGCGTATGCACAGCCTCGCATCCCGAGCGTTACTATTCCTATCGCCGCGAGCTGGGAAAAACGGGGCGAATGCTCGCCCTGCTCTCGATTTCCGCATGAGTCGGCGCGAATTCGACCCCTCGGTGCGGGAGGAGATGGATCTCGATCAGCCGATCACCTCCGAGCTGGAGCGAGACTTGGTAAATCTGGTCACGCTCAATCGCCTGTTTGGCAGCCACGCTCTCGTCATCCGCTTCCTGCGCGAGCGACTGCGGACCGGCAGGCCATGGCGCATCCTCGACCTCGCCACCGGCTCGGGCGATATTCCCCGCACCATTGCAGATTGGGCCGCTCGTTCCGGCATTGAAGTCTCGATCGATGCCGTGGACCAGCAACCGTCCACATTGGAAATCGCGCGCCGGCTTTCCGGCTCATTCCCAAATATTTCGTATCATCAGGCCGATGTTCGCGAGTTCGGGAGTGGGTCGTCATGGGACATCGTCCTCTGCTCGCTCGCGCTTCACCATTTCTCCGAAGCGGACGCCGTGGTCGTTCTACGCCATGCCGCGGCGCTCGCCAGTCGCTCCGTGCTCATTGCCGACCTGCGTCGCTGCTCCATGGGCACTTTCGGCGTCGATCTCCTCACTGCAGTCTGGATGCGCGAACCGATGACCCGGAATGACGCGCGCATTTCCGTACGGCGGGCATTTTCTTTCACCGAGCTTGCCGGTCTCGCCCAAACGGCAGGCTGGCGCGACTATGGCCATGCCCGCAGGTTCTGCTTCCGCCAGGCAATCTGGATGGACAGAGCCTCCTTGTGAGATTTCTTATTTCCTGCCAGCGGCGTGCCCTCTAGCCTCTCCGCATGAACAGTATGACGGGCTATGGACGCGGCGAGGCGTCCGCTTCCGGCACAAGTTGCGTGATCGAATGCGCTTCCGTGAATCGGAAAGGCCTCGAAGTCGCCTGCCAAATGCCCCGCGAGCTCGCCAGTCTGGAAGCCGCCATCCGCGAAAAGGTCGCGAAATTCGTCTCCCGGGGTCGTGTGAACGTAAGCATCACGTTCAACAGCTCCGCCGAAGCCGCCAGGGTCGAAATCGACCATACTCTTGCCCGCAACCTCCTCCGCGAGATCCGCGCGCTGCGGGACGAGCTTTCGATGTCCGGCGATATCGATATCAATACGTTGCTCAGTCTTCCAGGGGTGATCCGTACGTCGCAGCAAACCGCCGGCGATCTCGAACCGTTGATTTTGCGCGCGCTCGACATTGCTCTACGCGCTCTCGCCACCATGCGGGCAAAAGAAGGCCGCAACCTCCATCGTGATCTCACGAAGCGACTCGGCACCCTTCGCAAAGGTCGCGTCCGCGCGTCGAAACTGGCATCCGAAATCGTTTCGCGCTATCGCGCGGAATTGCACGCGAGACTCGACCGCTCGGGAGTGCATCTTCCGATCGATGACACCCGCCTCGCCACCGAGATTGCGCTCTTCGCCGAGCGCTGCGATGTGTCCGAGGAGCTCACACGGCTGGACAGCCATTTCATCCAATTCGCCGAGCAGCTCGATTCCACCGAGCCGTCCGGCCGCGCGCTCGAATTTCTCACACAGGAAATCTTCCGCGAGCTCAATACTCTGGGATCAAAGGCTGGCGATTCCGCACTCACCCGGCTCGTCGTCGAATCCAAGGTCGAGCTCGATAAAATCCGCGAGCAGGTTCTCAATGTCGAATAACTCACCCTCCTTCACCCGCACAGGCATTCTTTTCGTCGTCTCCGCGCCATCCGGCGCCGGTAAGACGACGCTCACCACCGCCCTCCGGCAGAAGCCCGATTTCGTCTATTCCGTCTCCTGCACCACCCGCTCCCCGCGTCCCGGCGAGGTCGATGGCGAGGACTATTTCTTTCTTCCGGAGGACGAGTTCCGCACCCGGATCGAAGCTGGTGAGTTTCTCGAGTATGCGGAGGTGCATGGCCGCCATTATGGGACGCTCAAGCAGACCGTGATCGAGCACCTCGAGGCCGGCGTCGATGTCTTGATCGATATCGACACGCAGGGAGCAGCGAATATTCGCGATTGCAAGGACCCCTTCATCCAGAGCGCCCTGGCCGACGTGTTCATCATGCCGCCAAGCCTCGACGAACTTCGCCGCCGTCTTCTCAAGCGCGGCACGGAGTCCGACGAGCAGATTAATCTCCGCCTCGCAAATGCGGCCGGCGAGATGGAGCGCTGGCATGATTACCGGTACACCCTCATCAGTGGCTCGATGGAAGAGGACATCGAAAAATTCCGCTCCATCATGCGCGCCGAGCGCTATCTCAGCCGCCGCCTTATCCACCACCCCGCATGAAGACCATCGTACTCGGCGTCACCGGCTCCATCGCCGCCTACAAAGCCGCAGATCTCACCAGTCGCCTCGTGAAGCTCGGCTACGATCTGCGCGTCGTCATGACCCGCAATGCCGCCGAGTTCGTCACTCCCCTCACGTTCCAGACTCTCTCCAGAAATCCTGTCACCCTCTCGGTCTTCGATGAGAAGGAGTCGTGGCACCCAGGGCATATCGATCTCGCCGATCGAGCCAGTCTCCTGCTCGTCGCTCCCGCCACGGCGAATGTAATCGCCAAGCTCGCATGCGGTATCGCAGACGATGCTCTCACATCCATTGCTCTCGCCGTCGCAGCGCCCGTCCTCATCGCCCCCGCGATGAATGGCAAGATGTGGCTCCATCCCTCAACTCAGGACAATGTCGGACGACTCCGTGCGCGTGGAGTCGAGTTCATCGGACCCGAGGAAGGCCTGCTAGCATGCGGCTACGAAGGCATCGGACGTCTCTGGAGCGTCGAGGAAATCGCGGCTCGCGTGAATGCAATCCTTGCTTGAGCGCAAAAATTCCCCTCAAAAAAATCAAGCGTAATTCGAAAAATTCATTGACGCAGTCCACGCGAAATTTTATTCACATCGCCAGTGAGTTATTCACAAAGCTTTCACATTTTCCGCTCCTGCGGCGAGGAAGGGGGGATATTGAATGGCAGTTGCTAAAAAACCAGCAGCAAAGAAGGCCCCCGCTAAAAAGCCGGCCGCTAAGAAGCCCGTAGCCAAAAAGGCTCCCGCCAAGAAGGCAGCCCCCGCTAAGAAAGCGGCAGCGAAGAAGCCTGTAGCGAAGAAGGCAGTCGCTAAGAAGCCCGTGGCGAAGAAACCCGCCGCTAAAAAGGCGGCTTCGAAGAAATAACCCTACAACTCTCGCGTAAGCGAGTATTGCAGCGTTCTGATTGGGAGAAGCGGTCGTATCGACAGCTTCTCCCAATCGCTTTTCGGGGGGAGTTGTTTCGATGCCTCGCGTGCGCCATTCTCCGGTGCGGTTCTCTGCCCCTCGTCCCGTCGACCGGAATTTCCAAAGAGCCCTGGAGTTCCATCGTCACGTCGCCACCCACCCGTGGCATGCTTCAGCGATGCAGATTCAATCAGAAATGAATTTTCGAGTTGGATCGTCGCGCAACGCGAATGGGCTCCATGCGGCATGAAAATGAGGATGCCACAGCGGCAAGGGACTGCCCCCACCCTACCCTCGATGGAACGTCGCCGAAGCGCCGTGCGGCAGCACGATTCGCATCCACGGTAGGGCCGGCCAGTCCCTTGGCCGCCGACTTTTTGAACTTTCGAGTCAGGCATCATGGCCGCCTGTCGGCGGCCACCCTTCAGCATGAAAATATGGTACATTGTATCGAACTGGCGGCGCGAAGGTCGGAGTGGTATCTGGTGCCCTTGAGCCC
>Ga0068856_100000597_pt1 | contig 39489 bp, 35 predicted proteins | sample KBSCornC62_FD_66595 | JGI IMG/M metagenome (GOLD analysis project Ga0068856, IMG submission 66595) | Corn rhizosphere microbial communities from Kellogg Biological Station, Michigan, USA - KBS Corn C6-2 | ecosystem: Host-associated > Plants > Roots > Rhizosphere > Soil ...
TCGGCGACGATCAGCAGCGGCTTGCCGGCCTTCGCCACGCCTTCGAGGATCGGCAGCATTTCGCGGACGTTGGAGATCTTCTTGTCGTACAGCAGGATGAAGGGATCTTCCAGCTCGACCTGCTGGCTCTGCTGGTTGTTGATGAAGTAAGGCGACAGGTAGCCGCGGTCGAACTGCATGCCTTCGACCACGTCCAGTTCGTTTTCCAGACCCGAACCTTCCTCGACGGTGATCACGCCTTCCTTGCCGACCTTCTTCATCGCGGTGGCGATGATGTCGCCGACGGCGACGTCGGAGTTGGCGGAGATGGTGCCGACCTGGGCGATGGCCTTGTCGTCAGCGGTGGGCTTGGAGAGCTTCTTCAGCTCTTCAACGGCGGCCGTCACGGCCTTGTCGATACCGCGCTTCAGGTCCATCGGATTCATGCCGGCGGCGACGGCCTTCAGGCCTTCGCGCACGAACGCCTGGGCCAGCACGGTGGCGGTGGTGGTGCCGTCACCGGCGTTGTCGGAGGTCTTGGAAGCGGCTTCCTTGACGATCTGGGCGCCCATGTTCTCGTAGGCGTCGGCCAGTTCGATTTCCTTGGCGACGGACACGCCGTCCTTGGTGACGGTGGGGGCGCCGAAGCTCTTCTGGAGCACGACGTTGCGGCCCTTCGGACCCAGTGTGACCTTGACCGCGTTGGCCAGGGTGTTTACGCCCTTGAGGATGCGGGCGCGGCTGTCTTCGCCGAAGCGGACTTCTTTAGCTGCCATGGTTAGATACCTTCAATTCGTTAAGAGGGTTTGCAAAGAGGGCGGGAGAAGCCGATCAGGCCTCGATCACCGCAACGATGTCGTCTTCCTTCAGGAAGACCAGCTCTTCGCCGTCGATCTTGATTTCCTGGCCGGCGTACTTGCCGAACAGCACCGTCTCGCCGGCCTTGACCGACATCGGGCGGACCTTGCCGTCTTCCAGGATGCGGCCTTCGCCAGCAGCGATCACCTTGCCGCGGGTCGGCTTTTCGGTGGCGCTGTCGGGGATGACGATGCCACCGGCGGAGACACGCTCCTCCTCCAGGCGCTTGACGATGACGCGATCGTGCAGCGGACGCAGTTTGCTCATGAGTTGGACTCCAGCTTTGGCTTGAGGATGAAAAAGTTGAGGACCCCGGCCCGGCCTGGGCGGCCTGCTAGCACTCAGGGTACGTGAGTGCCAATTCTAGTCGCCAAAAAAACCCCTGCAATAGGGGCCGGATAGGTCGTGCAGCGGTTATGGGGGAGATGCGAGGGCTTTCAAGGGCGAGCAACGAAACGACGCAGTTTGCAAATTGGCCTGGAAGGATCGACACGGCCCTCGAAAATGCGAGGATGCTCCGTTTCCACACAGGCACCAGGCAGTGAGCAGGGACCAGACATTACGCGAGCAGATCGTCGCCCATGGCTTGAAGCTGACGCCATCGGGCCTGAGCCAGGGCACCTCCGGCAACCTCAGCGTGCGCAGCGGCGACGGGTTCCTGATCACCCCCAGCGGCACGCCCTACGAGGAAATCACCGCCGAAGGCGTGGTGCAGGTGGCGATGGACGGCAGCCATGCACCAAGCCTGCGCCCCTCCAGCGAGTGGCGCTTCCACCGGGACATCTATGCCGCACGCCCGGACGTGCATGCGGTGGTCCACGCCCATCCGCCCTGCAGCACCGCGCTGGCGATGTGCCGGATGGACATTCCCGCCGCGCATTACATGATCGCGGTGAGCGGCGGCGATTCGATCCGCTGCACCGCCTACTACACCTATGGCACGCAAGAACTCTCCGATGCGGTCGTTCACGCATTGGACGGTCGCCTGGCCTGCCTGCTGGCCAACCACGGCATGATCGCGGTAGGGGCGACGATGGAACAGGCGATGTGGCGCGCGGTGGAAGTGGAAACCCTGGCCCGCCAGTACGCGCTGGCGTTGCAGGTCGGCAAGCCCGCCTTGCTCAATGACGCGGAAGTCGCGCAGGTGCTGGAAAAATTCGGCAACTACGGTTTGATGTCGCGCCAAGAACCATCATCATGACCACGACCGATTCCGTGCTGCTGTGCTATTGCACCTGCCCGAACGCCGAGAGCGCGCGGCATCTGGCCGAAGCGCTGGTCGGCGAAGCGCTGGCCGCCTGCGTCAACCGCATTCCGGGCGTTGAATCGACGTATCGCTGGAAGGGCGACGTCACCACCGACACCGAAGAGCTGCTGCTGATCAAGACCACCGCCTCGCGCTTCGAAGCCTTGAAAGAACGCGTGCTGGCCTTGCATCCCTATGAGCTGCCGGAATTGATCGCCGTGCCGGTGGAGCGCGGCCATGCGGCTTATCTGGATTGGGTACGCGCCGCCGGCGGCGATTGAGCGCCGGCGCGATCCCACACCGTCAATGTCGCGGCAGGCGCGGCGACGAAGACCACCAACATGGTTGCCGGTTCCGTCGCGCTCGCGTTGCCGCTGACGATGTGATGCGCGCCCATCGGCTCAAACCAGCTGTCGCCCGGACCATAGGTGCGCTCGGCAGCGCCTTCCACCTGGCTGCGCACATGGCCGCTCAACACGTAGACGAAGGCATCGCCGCCATGTCGATGGGGTGCGGAGGATTGCCCAGGCGCATACGTCACGGTGACCGCTTTCAGCTCGTGATCACGGATGCCTGTCAACGGTGACGACAGCAGCGCGCGTTCCTCCGCGGCGAAGGTGCTGCCGCTGACACCCAACGCCATGCATAAGACGGCAATCTTCAGGTATCGCATGCGCCAGCCTCCCTCTTTCATCTTGCCGACAGCGCTTTCAATTCATCGCCCAGTTGTGCATCGACGCCTTCGATGCGCCGCACGAGCTGACCGTGTGCATCGAACACCAGCAAGGTGGGCACATGCATCACGCGGAAGCGGCGGAACAGTGCGCCGGATTCGTCCAGCGCCAGAGGCATCGTCAGACTGTGCTCGTGTTGATACGCACGCAGGCCATCCTTGTCCGCCCAGAGGCCGGAGGCGATGCCCAGCCAGCGCACATGTTCGTCGCGCGACAGCGTCGTCACTTGCTCGCGCACCGCGCGGCAACTGGCCGCGACGGCCGGGCGGCTTTTCGCCAGATAGGTTTCGCACCAGGGCGACATGAAGACCAACACGGTTGGCTGGCTGCCAGCAGCATTCAAATGGAACGTCGCGCCCGCGAGCGTAGGCACCGTCATGTCCGGCAGTTGGCTGTCCGCAGCGACGGGACCGCTCGCCGCAGCGTTGCTCGCGACAGGCGATGGCGTTGCCTTGCGCGCAGCCAACAACGCCGCATTGAGCTTGTCATTCGCTTCGTGACCGACATACAGAATGCGGCCGTCGCGCCCGATCACCACGTGTTGCGGTGTCACGCGCAGATGGAACGCCTCGCCGATGGAACCGTCATCGAACACGATCGGCATTTTCAAACCCATTTCGCTGCGATAGCGACGCACGTCTTCGACGGTGTCGTCAAAACCGACATCAATGGCGATCACCGCCAGATCCGAGCCCGCTTGCTCGTAGACATGCTTCAGATGCGGCATCTGCTCGCGGCACGGGACGCACCAGGTAGCCCAGAACTTCAGATACACCGCTTTCTTGCCGTAATAGCTGGCCAGGTCGATGGTCTGGCCATCGATGGTCTTTAGCACCAACCTGGGCGCAGGCGTACCGACCAGGCCACGCGCTGCGGCCTGCGCATGCTGTTCGCCGGTTTCGGCCTGCGCCAGTACGCTGAACAACATCAACAACAGAAGCACCATGCTACGCACGATCATCTCCTTGCATGAGGTGCCTGCATGCTCGCGATTTGATGAGCGGACCATAAGAGCCACTTTGCGGTAATTCATATGGACCACATCACACGACCGAAACTGGAAAAACCACAGGCGGTACCTTTCATCCCAAACCGCAGCGTTCACGCAAACAGCTTCATCAATTTGCGTATGGCCTCATCCACGCGCGCAGCGTCGATCATGCCCAGGCCAAACGCGAACCCGTTGACCGCAACACCATCGGCGGCATAGGCGTTCAAGCTTTCAAGATTGATCCCTGCTTGTACCGCCCGCTCGAGCAACACCGGCGCATCGATCGGCACCAAGAGATTCGCCGCCAGATGCAATCCCGCGTCCGACGCGCATACCTGCAAACGTCCCTTTCCGTAACGGCGCAGCGCATCCAGCAGCATCTCGCGCCGCTCCCCGTATACCTTGCGCATATGCCGTACGTGGCGCACCAGATGTCCTTCGGCGATGAACGCCGCCAGCGTATCCTGTGCCAGCACGTCGCCATGCCAATCAGCCTGATGCTTGGCGTTGACGAAGGCCGTGCGCAACCATGGCGGCACCACCGCGTAGCCGAGGCGCAAGGTGGGAAACAGGCATTTGGAAAACGTACCGACATAGCAGACGGTGTCATCGCGATCGAGTGTCTGCAACGCATCCAGCGGCCGGCCGCTGTAGCGGAACTCGCTGTCGTAATCGTCTTCGATCACCAGGGCGCCACGCGAGCGCGCAAATTCCAGCAACTCGACGCGTCGACGCGGTGACATCACCACGCCGAGCGGAAACTGGTGCGAAGGCGTCACGTAGATCACATGGGTGTCGCGCGGAAGCTGCTCGACGATCAGCCCTTCCTCATCCACCGGCACGCCGATCACTCGCGCACCGGCAGCGCGGAATACCTCACGCAGCGGCGGATAGCCAGGATCTTCCACCGCCACCACGGTGCTCCCGGGCGTAACGAGCACACGCGCCAGCAGATCGAATGCCTGCTGCGCGCCGCTGGTGACGACCACATCCGCGGCTTCGCACGACACCGCGCGCGCAAAGGAAATGTGCTGCGCAATCGCCTGGCGCAATGGCAGCCGCCCCTGCGCGAGATCGTAGAGCGGCGCGGCCTTGGACAGATTGCGCAAGGCGCGCGCGGAAAGCCGCCGCCAGATGTCGTAGGGGAAGGATTGGCTATCGGGAATGCCGAGGCGAAAGTCATACGTGTATGCGCCGACGTGCATCGGCTTTGGCAAACCCGCGAAGGTTCGCCAATACGGCGCCAACCGGCTGTCGGGCGTGGATACATCGATGCGTGCACGCCGATCGCTACCTCGCATCGCGAGGTCGACCACGAAGTTGCCCGCGCCGCGACGTGCTTCGATGTAGCCTTCGCCGAGCAGCAAGTCATATGCCGCCACGACCGTGTTGCGCGATACCTCCAGCGCCTCGGCCAGTTCGCGCGTGGCGGGCAGACGCAAGCCGGGCTTCAAACGCCCGTCGAGAATCGCGGCGCGCAACTGGCCATGCAGCGCGGCCATGCGCTGGCGGGAGCCGCGTTCCGGCAAGGTCAGCGGAAATTCGAATGGATGGTCCACGTGGCAGGGTTCCGGACAAACTGGACCCATAGATTTGATCGAATGTGGTTCTTTTACAAGGCCACCTGACTACCTAGGATGGCTTCAACGTCACCGGAGCAGGCCGCCATGATCGACCTCTATTTCGCCGCCACGCCAAATGGCCTCAAGGCCAAGCTGTTTCTTGAAGAGGCGCAGCTCCCTTATCGCGCGATACCGGTGAGCCTCAGCAAGGGCGAGCAATTCAAGCCCGAGTTTCTGGCCATTTCGCCGAACAACAAGATTCCGGCGATCGTCGACCACGCGCCCACCGGCGGTGGCGAACCGGTGCAATTGTTCGAATCCGGCGCAATCCTGCTTTATCTGGCCGAAAAGATCGGCCGCTTCATTCCGCAAGACATCCATGGCCGCGCCGAAGTGCTGCAATGGCTGTTCTGGCAGATGGCGGGCCTTGGGCCGATGGCCGGGCAGATCGGGCACTTCAATGTCTACGCGCCGGAGAAAGTGCCCTACGCCATCGACCGCTACACGCGCGAAACCAGCCGGCTCTACGGTGTGCTCGATCGGCGCCTGGCCGATCGCACGTTCATTGCCGGCGAGTTTTCGATTGCCGACATCGCCTGTTACCCATGGATCGTTCCGCACGAAGCACATGGACAGGACCTCGGCGCTTTTCCGCATCTGAAGCGCTGGTTCGAAAGCATGGCAACGCGGCCTGCCACGTTGCGCACGTATGAAGGTGTCGAGAATGTGTATGCGCCCAAGCAGGCGATGTCGGACGAGGAACGCAAAATGTTGTTCAACCAGGGTGCCAAAGTTCGCATCTAGGGATGCTCCATGCGTCTGCTGACACGAGTTGTCAGCGTGCAGGATTAGGTTTGGCTGTCCCCTCCTATGAGCATCTCTGCCATGAAGAAATCCGATGTTGCCGCCTTGCTGTTGCTCGGTGCCCTCTGGGGTGCTTCGTTCCTGTTCATGCGCATGGGTGCCGCGCAGTTCGGCAGCATGGCGTTGGCCGGCATGCGCGCGATTGGGGCGGCGATTTGCTCGATACCGTTGTTGATGTCGCGCGAACGCTTGGTCGAATTGCGCGCGAACTGGCGCTCGGTCACGCTGATCGGGCTGAGCAATTCCGCGCTGCCGTTTTTGCTGTTTTCCTATGCGGCGCAGAGCTTGCCGTCCGGGCTATCGGCCATCTTCGATGCGATCGCGCCGCTCTTGGTGGCCGCGTCGGGTTGGCTGTGGCTGGGCGAACGCTTGAACGCCACGCAAGCGAGCGGCCTGGTGATCGGCATGACCGGCGTGGTGTGGCTGATCGGCGGCAGCATGGGCTTCGGCCACGGAGGCGCGGCGGTGGGCTGGGCGATGGCGGCCTGCGTAGGCGCCAACGTCTGCTACACCTTCGGCGCGCATTACAGCCATCGGCGCGTGCAGAGTGTCTCGCCGCTCACCATTGCGATCGGCAGCCAGGTCGCGGCGGCGATCATGCTGCTGCCCTTCACCGTGTGGCTGTGGCCGGCCACATCGCCCAGCGTGCAGGCCTGGGTGGCCATGTTCGGCCTGGCCTCTGCATGCACCTCGCTCGCCTACGTGCTGTTCTATCGATTGCTCGCCCGCATCGGCTCGACCCGCTCGATGGCGGTGCTTTACCTGATCCCGGTGTTCGGCGTGGTGTGGGGCGCGATGTTCCTGCGCGAGTCGATCACGGTAGCGATGGCGGGTGGTTGCGCCGTCATCCTGCTCGGAGTGGCACTCACCACTGGCATGGTGAAACTTCGTCCGGCGGCACCTGCGCCGCTGGATGCGGTCGAAAAAGCTTGAAAAATGCTCGCGCTCGGGCTTCCGTCGCGCGCTGGTCCATAATCCCCCTTCGCGCCATGGCGCGAACCCTACAGCATGGAGTTGGAATGCGTTCGCTTCGTTACGGCCGCGTCGCCGTCTATCTACTTACCTTGCTCACGCTGATGTTCGGCATGCAGGCCTTCGCGCAAGATGCCGAAGACAATCTGTTGCCCGTGACCGAGGCCTATAAGCTCACCGCCGACGCCAGCACGCCCGGCGTGGTGAAACTCCACTGGACCATTGCGCAGGATTACTACCTCTATCGCGGCCGCATGGCCTTCAAGGGCGGCGATGGCGTGACGCTGAGCGAAGCGCAACTGCCCAATGGCGAGAAACATGACGATCCGTATCTGGGTCCCGTGGAGACGTACCACCACAGCGTGGACGCCACCATTCCCTACATCGTGACGCCCGGCACCACCACGCTGGCGTTGAGCGTGCGTTATCAGGGTTGCCACGAAACCGATCCGAAGATCTGCTATCCGCCGCACACCGAACACTTGAACCTGCCTTTGCCGACCGCTGCCGTTGCAGCACCGGCGAACAAGCTCGCAGCGGCATTCGGTGCATCGGCGCAAGCGCTTCCCGGCAACAACACGCCGCAGCCAGCGGAACAGGCGTTCCGCTTCGACGCCATCGCACAGGATGCGCACCATCTATTGCTGCGCTGGACCATCGCGAAGGGTTATTACCTCTATCGCGACCAGACCAAGCTCGAGGTGAAGGATGCGCCGAAGCTTTCGCTGTCGCCCACCTGGCCCGCCGGTGTGCAACATCGGGATGCGCACTTCGGCAACACCACGGTGTATTTCGATGAGCTGACCTTGCCAGTCGCCGTCAATGGTGACACTCAAGGCATGACATCGCTCGCTATTGTTGCCAGTTTCCAAGGTTGCCAGGACGGTGGCCTGTGCTATCCGCTGATGACGCGCGAAGCGCATATCGATCTGACCGGCAATGGCGGCACGAAGGTCGAAACCGCACCCAATCCTGCGCCCGAAATGCCGCCGGCGAACGTGAAGAAAGCCGATTCGCTCAACGTGAGCCTCTGGTACGCGCTGCTGCTCGCACTCGGTGGCGGCCTGGTGCTGAACCTGATGCCGTGCGTATTGCCGGTGCTCTCGATCAAGGCGATCGGCCTGATCGAAAGCGGCGAAAACCCCGCGCGCCGGCGCCTGCATGCGTTGATGTACACCGCCGGTGTACTGGTGAGTTTCGCGGTGCTGGGCATGGTGATCATCGCGCTGAAAACCGCATGGGGCGCGCATCTGCAGAGTCCGGTGGTGGTCGCGGTGCTGGCGTTGATCATGCTGGCCGTGGCGCTGTCGATGTCCGGCGTGGTGCAGTTCGGTGCGTCGCTGGGCAACACCGGCAGCACGCTGGCGAGCCGCTCCGGTCCAGCCGGTGATTTCTTTACCGGCGTGTTGGCGGTGGTGGTGGCCAGTCCCTGCACCGCGCCATTCATGGGTACGGCATTGGCGTATGCGCTGGTTGCGCCTATTGCCAGCGCCATCTGCGTGTTTCTTGCTTTAGGTGTCGGCCTGGCGCTGCCGTTTCTTGCCGTGGGTTTCGTGCCGGCTTTGTCGCGCTGGCTGCCACGCCCCGGCCGCTGGATGGAAACGCTGAAGGAAGTGCTGGCGTTCCCGATGTATCTGACCGCGGTGTGGCTGGCATGGGTGCTGGCGAATCAGCGTGGTGCCGACGCGGTAGGCCTGCTGTTGGTGGCCGCCGTGCTGCTGGCGATGACGCTGTGGTGGTTCGAGCGCAGCCGCAACCGTGGCGTGATCGGCCGCGCACTGGTCGTCCTGCTCGCGCTTCTCACGGTGGCGCCGCTGTATTACCTGGCCACCTTGCCGTTGGCGGCACCGGCCGCCGGCACCGCCGACGGCATCGTCGCCTACTCACCGGAAAAACTCGCCGCGCTGCGCAAGGCCGGTACGCCGGTGTTCGTGGACATGACCGCCGATTGGTGCGTGACCTGCAAGGCGAACGAGCATGCCGTGCTCAACGGCGATGACTTCAAGGCATTGCTCAAGCGCACCGGCGCCGTCTATATGAAGGGCGACTGGACCAACGAGGATCCGGCCATTTCTGCGTTCCTGCAGGAATATCATTCGCCCGGCGTGCCGCTGTACGTGGTGTTTCCGAAGCACGGCGGCGCCGGCCAGAAGCTTCCCACGGTGCTGACCTTCTCGCTGGTGGAGCAGGCGTTGAACAAGGCCGCGGAGTGAGATCATTCGTCGCCCGGCGAAGCTGAAGGCAGCAGCAAGTCGCTGGGCACCGGCGTTCGCCGGGGCGACGAATTTCCCCCATCTTCAGCCAAAGGCCCTCGATGCTCAGCCGCACCAATCTTTTCATCCTGGCCCTGGCGTTGCTGGCCGCCATCGCCGGCGGCTGGCTACAGCACGAAAGCCGGCAGGCGCACGTGCCGCCAGGCGTTCATGTCGCGAACGTCGGCGATCTTCGGCCGGACGTAGCCTTGCGGGATATGGATGGCCGGGAGCGCCGTTTGTCCGGCTATCAGGGCAAGCGTCTGCTGCTGAACTTCTGGGCAAGCTGGTGCGGCCCCTGCCGGGCCGAGATGCCCGCCTTGAATGCCGCCCAGCACAAGTTCGCCGATCAAGGGGCGATCGTGCTCGGTATTGCGATGGATGAACCTGATCGCGTGCGCGCCTTTCTGGCGCAGCATCCGGTGAACTATCCCATCCTGATCGGTCAGCTCGACTCGCCCAGCACCTCGCTGCGCTTCGGCGATACGGATGAAGTCCTGCCCTACAGCGTGCTGCTGGATGAAAACGGCCGGATTCTGGCCACGCATCGAGGTGCCCTGAGCGAAGATCAGCTCAACCGGTGGCTGTCCCCGGCAACCGCGCCCTGACGCGGTTTGCGGCCCCATACGTCTCCGCACGTTTAACATCTTCTTTCTCCGGCAAACATCGTCGATCTACGCCGAACTGGACAATATTCCTGGTACCGCGCACACTCTCGCGGATTCTGGCCATCCCGGGGATGTATGGCGAAGCTGCTGGTCCTGCACGGACCCAACCTCAATCTGCTCGGCGTACGCGAACCGGACATCTACGGCCGGGAGACGCTCGCCGACATCAACCATCAGCTTGCCCAGCGCGCCCAGGCGGCCGGCCACGAGCTGGCCTGGTATCAGTCCAACGCCGAGCACGAGCTGATCGGCCGCATTCATCAGGCCCGCGACGAACAGATCGCCACCATCCTGATCAACCCCGGCGCGTTCACGCATACCAGCGTGGCCTTGCGCGATGCGCTGGCCGCGGTGGGCATTCCCTTCATCGAGCTGCACATGAGCAACGTGCACGCACGCGAGCCGTTCCGCCACCACTCCTACCTGTCGGACCTGGCCATTGGCGTGATCTGCGGCTTCGGCAGCGCCAGCTACCGCCTGGCGCTGGAGGCGGCGCTGGGCAAACTTGAATCCAAAGCGGCCGGCTAAGCCGCCCGCACCGTTTCCTTTCACTTTCAGGCCGCCAAGCTGCGGCCCCCAGACCCTGAGAAGGCAAGCCCCATGGATCTGCGCAAGATCAAAAAACTGATCGACCTGCTCGAGGAATCCAACCTCGCCGAACTGGAAATCAAGGAAGGCGAGGAAGTCGTCCGCTTGTCGCGCGTGCCCAAAGGCGCCATCACCGTCGCCGCGCCGCAACCCGCGCACGTGCCCGCCCCGGCTCCGGTCGCCCCGGCACCCGCCGCGCCCGCCGCAGTCGAAAGTGCCGAGCCGGGCAGCAGCCTGCCGGCCGGCACCGTGGTGAAGGCGCCGATGGTCGGCACGTTCTACGCCTCGGCCAGCCCCGGTGCTGCGGCGTTCGTGAAGGTGGGCCAGCAGGTGAAGGCCGGCGAGACGCTGGGCATCATCGAAGCCATGAAGATGTTCAACCAGATCGAAGCCGAAGTCTCCGGTGAGGTGAAGGCCATCCTGGTCGAGAACGGCCAGCCGGTGGAATTCGATCAACCGATGTTCGTGATCGGCTGAGCGGCCTTTCGATATGCAGAAGCTCGAAAAGGTCGTCATCGCCAATCGCGGCGAAATCGCGCTGCGCGTGCTGCGCGCGTGCCACAGTCTTGGCATCAAGACGGTGGCCGTGCACTCCACCGCGGATCGGAATCTCAAGCACGTCGGCCTGGCCGACGAAGCCATCTGCATCGGCCCGGCGCCGTCGGCGGAAAGCTATCTCAATATTCCACGCATCATCGCCGCGGCGGAAATCACCGACGCCAACGCGATCCATCCTGGCTACGGGTTCTTGTCCGAGCGCGCGGATTTTGCCGAGCAGGTGGAGCAATCCGGCTTCATCTTCATCGGCCCGACCGCCGACGTGATCCGCCTAATGGGCGACAAGGTGGAAGCCATCCGCGCGATGAAAGCGGCCGGCGTGCCGTGCGTGCCGGGTTCCGGCGGCCCGCTTGGCGATAACGTCGAAGAAAACATGCGCATCGCGCGCGAGATCGGCTACCCGGTGATCATCAAGGCCGCCGGTGGCGGTGGCGGCCGCGGCATGCGCGTGGTGCGCACCGAAGCGCACCTGGGCAACGCCATCACCATGACCAAGCAGGAAGCCAAGGCGGCGTTCGGCAACGATCAGGTGTACATGGAGAAGTTCCTGGAAAATCCGCGCCACGTGGAAATCCAGGTGCTCGCCGACGGCCAGGGCAACGCGATCCACCTGGGCGAACGCGACTGCTCCATGCAGCGCCGCCACCAGAAAGTGGTCGAAGAAGCGCCTGCGCCCGGCATCACGCCGGAACTGCGCGCGCAAATTGGCAAGGTGTGCGTGGATGCGTGCTTGCGCATCGGCTATCGCGGCGCGGGCACATTCGAGTTCCTGTTCGAGAACGGTCACTTCTACTTCATCGAAATGAACACACGTATCCAGGTGGAGCATCCGGTGACGGAACTCATCACCGGTGTGGATTTGGTGCGCGAGCAATTGCTGATCGCGGCCGGTGAAAAGCTGTCCTTGAAGCAGGAAAACATCAAGATCCAGGGTCACGCGATCGAGTGCCGCATCAACGCGGAAGATCCCGACACCTTCATGCCCTCGCCCGGCACAGTGAAGCGCTTCGAAGCACCGGGCGGCCCCGGCGTGCGCGTGGATACGCACCTGTACGACGGCTACAAGATTCCGCCGAACTACGATTCGATGATCGGCAAGCTGATCGTGCACGGTCCCGATCGCGAAACGGCCATTGCGCGCATGCGCCTGGCGTTGGCGGAAACGGTGATCGAAGGCGTGAAATGCAATGTGCCGCTGCAGCAGCGCATCATGTCGGACGTGGGCTTCCAGCAGGGCGGACAGAACATCCACTATCTGGAAAAGCGCATGGCGGAGAGCAAGGAGCATCCGCATAGCGGGCATTGAGCTGTTCGCTCGTCATTCCGGCGAACGCCCACCGCTGTCCGGGGAAAAATAGCTGCTGATCTTGCAGGAAGACTCCACCGCCCGTCATCCCAGCGAAAGCCGGGATCCAGTGACTGCAAAGCGTGAAAGACACTGGATTGACCAGCTTCGCTGTTGTGGAGCGCCTCAGCTTTCGCTGGAATGACGAATCGGTAGCGTTGAATTTGCGGATAAAAATCTCGCATCCGGTTGCATGTCGAGATTTCCTTAGCGATCCACGTTTCCCCGGGACGGCAGTGGGCGAAAGCCGAAATGACGGTGAGGACGATCATCCATTTCGCTGCGAGCAGCTTGAACCGCATCGCAAGTTCCACCCCTCGCTCTACCCTCCCCCACAGCGTGCGAGGGACAATCCCCGCATCACCGCCTCACGGAACACCGATGCCCTGGCTCGAACTCTCCCTGATCGTCCGCGCCGAACAACAACCCCGCGTGGAAGAAGCGCTGGATGATCTTGGCGCCTTGTCGGTCACGCTGCGCGACGCCAACGCCGAAACGCCCGACGAGCAGGCGATCTTCGAACCAGGCGTGGGCGAGCTGCCGTTGTGGCCCACGATCACGTTGAACGCGCTATTCGATACGGATACCGATCGCCGCGGGCTGAGCGAGGCCTTGAGCGAATTGCTGCCATGGCTGGAGCCTGACCAATTGAGTTTTCGCGACGTCGAGGATGAGGATTGGGAACGCGCATGGATGGATCAGTATCAGCCGATGCAGTTCGGTCGGCGATTGTGGATTTATCCGTGGAACATCGCGCCGCCCGATGATGCGGACACCGTCATCGTCCAGCTTGATCCCGGCCTCGCCTTCGGCAGCGGCACGCATCCCACGACAGCGCTGTGCCTGGAATGGCTGGATGGCCTGGATCTCGCCGGCAAGCGCGTGATCGACTACGGCTGCGGCTCAGGAATTCTCGCCATCGCGGCACTCAAGCTCGGCGCTGCGGCGGCGATCGGCGTGGACAACGATCCGCAGGCGCTCACCGCCTCTGCGGACAACGCCGAACGCAACCATGTAGGCGACCGTTTGGCGCTGTTCCTGCCCGAGGATTTTGCTGGCGAGGCCGCCGACGTCTTCGTCGCCAACATCCTGGCCGGTCCCCTCGCTGAACTGGCGCCCGAATTCGCGCGGCTCGCAAAACCCGGCGCACCGTTCGCCCTGTCCGGCATCCTCCACGGCCAGCACGAAGAACTGCTGGCACGCTATGGCGAATGGTTCGATGCATTGCGCGTGGATGTGCGCGAGGACTGGGTGCGGATCAGTGGTTATCGTCGCGTTTGATCGCGCGCTCCCCTGCTAAGCTTGCCGGATACAAGTTCCGGCCGTCGCATGTACACGCAATGCCCTGAATGCCTATCGGTATTTTCCGTCGATGCGCGCACGCTCGCGCAGGCACATGGCTTTGTCATGTGCGGGCATTGCGGCGCGGGCTTCGATTGCATTGCCACGCTGGCCGATCAGTTGCCGCCGGACCCCTTTGACGAGCTGCCGGCGCACGACCCTGGCGTGGAACCGCCACGCCTGGAAGCCGCCGTTTATCGCCCCAAGCCGAAGACGGAGCCCGCCGAAAGCGAAACCATGCCAGTGCGTGATGATTTCGCCGATCTCATCGTCACGCCGCGTTTCGCTCGCGATACACGTATCGATCGCCCGCGTCGCTGGCCATGGATTCTCGCTTGCCTGTTGCTGCTGTTCGGCTTGCTGGCGCAACTTGGATGGGCGCTGCGTGACACGCTGATCGCCGATCCCACCATGGGGCCGCTGCTGCAGAGCGCATGCAACGTCATGCAATGCCGATTGCCGCCGGTGCGCGAAGTCAACAAACTGCGCTTGCTGGCACGCGACGTGCAGACTCACCCCACCGTTCCCGGCGCATTGTTGATCAGCGCCACCGTGCGCAACGACGCACCATTCACCCAGCCCTGGCCGGTGGTGGACATACGACTGTCCGACGGCAATGGCAAGACCATCGCCATGCGCCGTCTCAATCCTTATGAATACCTCGACGACGTGGACGCGTTGCGTCGCGGCCTCGCCCCGGGCGCTAGCACAGCTTTGGTGTTCGAGGTAGAGGATCCGAGCCACCACGCCGTCGCCTTTGACATGGAATTTGAATAACCGGTGCTTAGTGCCTGTTCGGCATGGCGTTCTGCGTTTTCATACGTTTTCATCGCCGAAGGCTCTTAATTTTGTCGCGCGTGACGAGTACACTCGATCCCTCGCGCTGAAGGGATGCTCCGGTTCAAGGCATGCCGTGGCGCAACTGCCGACCCGCCGCGTAAGCGGTAACTGCCAAAACATGGCAATGGCCAATGCAGCCGTTGCGTGGAGTACGTGAGGGGTAATGTCCTTGAACGCCGTCAGACTGCCTGCCAACGAGGCCGTGCGTGAATCCTCGTCGCAGAGCGCACTGAGTGAATGCGTAAGCCGTACCGTCCGCCGCTATCTCGCGGACATCGGCGACACGCCGTGCGACGAAGGTTTGCACGCACTGGTGATTCGCGAAGTCGAAGGTCCCCTGCTGCGTGAAGTACTTGCATTCCACGATGGCAACCAGAGCCGCGCCGCCGCGGTGCTGGGCATCAATCGCGCCACGCTGCGCAAGAAGCTCGCCGCGCACGGCCTGCTTTGAATCGCCGGCCGAGCCTGGCCGCAGTCATTTCGTTTAGCCGTCCAAATCGCTGACGCGGGTATGCTGCATCGCGCTATAATGCGCGACTTTCATGCTTCCGGAAGCCGCCATGCCCGCATCTGCCCTCACGCCCATCCGCCGCGCCCTGATCAGCGTCTCGGACAAGACCGGGCTGATCGAACTGGGCCGCCGTCTGGCTGCGGCGAAGGTGGAATTGCTCTCTACCGGCGGCAGCGCCAAAGCCTTGCGTGATGCTGGCGTGCCGGTGAAGGACGTTAGCGACGTTACCGGTTTCCCCGAGATCATGGACGGCCGCGTCAAAACCCTGCACCCCAAGGTGCATGGCGGCCTGCTCGGCCGGCGCGGTACGGATGATGCGGTGATGACCGACCTCGGCATTGCACCGATCGACCTGCTGGTGTTGAACCTTTATCCGTTCGAGGCGACGGTTGCCAAGGCCGATTGCACGCTCGAACAAGCCATCGAGAACATCGACATCGGCGGCCCCGCGATGCTGCGTTCGGCGGCGAAAAACTGGAACGACGTAGGCGTGCTCACCTCGCCCGATCAATACGAAGAAGCCTTGGCCGAAATCGAACAACACGGTGGACTCACCCGCGCGACGCGCTTCAAGCTTTCGGTCGCCGCCTTCAATCGCGTGTCCAACTATGACGCCGCGATCAGCGATTACCTGTCGGGTCTCAAGCTCAACGATGCGCAGGATGCCGTCGCTGGTCACGACACGTTCGGCAGCCAGGCTAATGGCCGCTTCGTGAAGCTGATGGATCTGCGCTACGGCGAAAACCCGCATCAACAGGCAGCGTTCTACCGTGACCTGTATCCGGCACCCGGCACGCTCGCCACGTTCCGGCAGGTGCAAGGCAAGGAACTGTCATTCAACAACATCGCCGATTCCGACGCGGCATGGGAATGCGTGCGCAGCTTCAGCAAGCCGGCTTGCGTCATCGTCAAGCATGCCAATCCTTGCGGCGTGGCCGTAAGTCTTGATGGTATCGGCCGCGCCTACGATCTGGCTTACCAGACCGATCCCACTTCTGCCTTTGGCGGCATCATCGCGTTCAATCGTGAAGTGGACGCCGCCACGGCCCGCGCCATCGTCGAGCGGCAGTTCGTGGAAGTGGTGCTGGCGCCGGGTTATGCGGATGATGCGTTAAAGGCTTTTGCCAAGAAGGCCAATGTGCGCGTGCTGGTGATCCCGCCGCCTGCCAGCGGCGATCTCAGCCAGCCTCATCCGGGCAACGATTGCCGCCGCGTGGGTTCGGGCCTGCTGATCCAGACGGCCGATCGCGGCATGGTCACCGCAGCGGATCTCAAGATCGTGACGCGCCGCGCGCCCACGCAGGAAGAAATCGACGATCTTATCTTTGCCTGGAAGGTGGCGAAGTACGTCAAGAGCAACGCCATCGTCTATGCGCGCCATCGCCAGACCATCGGCATCGGTGCCGGCCAGATGAGCCGCGTGTACAGCGCCAAGATCGCCGGCATCAAGGCCGCCGACGAGAAACTTGAAGTGCGCGGTTCAGTGATGGCGTCCGATGCGTTCTTCCCGTTCCGCGACGGTATCGATGCCGCGGCAGACGCCGGCATTCGTGCGGTGATCCAGCCCGGCGGCTCGATGCGCGATGCGGAAGTGATTGCTGCGGCGGATGAACATGACATGGCCATGGTCTTCACCGGCATGCGCCATTTCCGCCACTGAACCGGGCCGAGATGCTCATCGTTGGGTTACCCCAGACTTGATCCCGGGGTAACCCAACGATTTCCGCCGTCGCTGTCGCGATATACCGCGCCAATCCAACCTACGCTAGTCGGCGGCAAATTCTTCCGCTTGAGAAGCATTACGTTTGTCGGCTTCTGCGCGCTTGGCGTATTGCCGAGCCAGCACCGCGCACGTCATCAACTGCATCTGATGGAACAGCATGATCGGCAACACGATCATGCCCAGTGCATGCGCGGGAAACAGCACGTTGGCGATCGGCACGCCACTGGCCAGGCTTTTCTTGGAACCGCAGAACACAATCGTGATTTCGTCCTCGCGCTTGAAGCCCAGCGCGCGTGAACCGTAACGCGTAATCAGCAGCGCCGCCGCAAGCAGCACCGCGTTGACGATCAGCAGACCACCCAGCACCGACAACGGCAGCTGCTTCCACAAACCCTGCAATACCGCCGCGCTGAACGCGGTATACACCACCAGCAAGATCGAACCCTGATCGGTCAATCCGATCAGCGGACGATGGCGCTGCACCCACCCGCCGATCCAGCGCTGCGCTATCTGTCCGGCCACGAACGGCACGAACAGTTGCAGCACGATGTCGCCCACGGCCTGCCAGGACATCCCGCCTTGCCCGTGCGCTTCCAGCACCAAGCCGGTCAGCAACGGCGTCACGATAATGCCGAGCAAACTGGACGCCGATGCCGCACACACCGCCGCCGGTACGTTGCCGCGCGCGATCGACGTGAAAGCGATCGACGATTGCACCGTCGACGGCAACGTGCACAAAAACAGTACGCCGACATACAGCGCCGGCGTGACGAGCGGCAGCAGCAACGGCTTCAACAGCATGCCCAGCAGCGGAAACAGCACGAACGTGCTGACCAGCACCACCAGATGCAGGCGCCAGTGCGTGACGCCCGCCACCACCGCTTCGCGCGATAGCTTGGCGCCGTGCATGAAGAACAACAGCGCGATCGCCAGGTTGGTCAGCCACGCAAAGACGTGCGCGGCATCGCCCCGGCACGGCAGCACGCTGGCGAGGATGACAGTGGCGATCAGGCACAGCGTGAAGTTGTCGGGCAGGAAGCGGCGCAAGAACATGATGAGAGAGAATCGAAACAGGTGGATTCATGCGCGGCGTCGATGGGAAAACGCTCGCGCGAGGCCTGCGTAGGGTAGCCGAACACGGGCAGTGATCCAGGCAACCTTTCAACATTGAAATCTGTTTCGCACATGCGCGTATCCATCTACACAAAAAATTCAGCGTCCACGCGAGATGTTAAAAACCATCGTGCGGGAGGATCCTCATGCGCTACGAACTCTATTACTGGACCGGCATCCAGGGCCGCGGCGAATACGTGCGACTGGCGCTTGAAGACGCGGGCGCGGACTACATCGACGTGGCGCGCGAACGCGGCGACAAGGCCATCATGCCGTTCCTGCGCGGCAAGCAGGGAGGCGCGCTGCCGTTCGCGCCGCCGTTCCTCAAAGCCGGGCGCGCGGTGATCGCGCAAACAGCCACCATCCTTGCCTATCTCGGTCCACGGCTCGGCATGGTTCCCGGCGGACTATCCGCGGAAATCTACGCGCAGCAATTGCAACTGACGATTGCCGATTTCGTGGTGGAAATTCACGATACGCATCATCCCATCGCCGCCAGCGACTACTACGAAGCGCAACGTGGTGCCGCGCGCGAGCGCACGCAGGTTTTCCGTGATGAACGGCTGCCGAAATTCCTCGACTACTTCGAACACGTGCTAGAACGCGGCAACGGCCGGCAGGCGCTCTCCCGCCACTCATACGTGGATCTATCGCTGTTCCAGCTCATCAGCGGTCTCGACTATGCATTTCCCAACGCCATGCGCCGGATGCAAAAGCGCATACCGCGCCTGCGCGCCCTGGCCGAACGGATCGCGGAGCGACCCAATATCGCTGCGTATCTCGCTTCGCCGCGGCGCATTTCCTTCAACGAAGAAGGCATCTTTCGCCACTATCCCGAGCTGGATCCCAGGCGCTGAACGCGCGCGGCGCAGTCGTCAAAACAGTGCGATCACCAACGAGCCGGCGACGATCAGCACACCGCCGATCAGCACCGGCCAGCTGGGTTTTTCACCGAGCACTACCAACCCAAGCACGATCGCCATCGCCACGCTGAGCTTGTCGATCGGCGCCACCTTGCTCACCGGCCCCAATTGCAGCGCGCGGTAGTAGCACAGCCACGAAAGTCCGGTGGCGATGGCCGAAAGCACCAGAAACACCCAGCTATGCCACGGCAGCCCGGAAGGCTTGGCCCATTCGGAGCGCAGACTGAGAATGCCCGCAGTCACCAGCAGGATCACCACTGTGCGAATGAACGTGGCGAGGTTGGAATTGATGCCCGCCACGCCAAGCTTGCCGAACAACGCAGTGAGCGCAGCGAAAAACGCCGAGCCCAGGGCGAACAGCAGCCAGCTTTCGCGCACGTTCATGCGAGGAACGTCATTGCCCGTTGTCTTCCGTCGACGAAGCCGACGCCGGCTTGCTGCTGCCCCAATGCATGATCTCGTACATCACCGGCTTCACCGGCGGCTGGCCGTTCGGATCGAGCATGTGGCCGTCCTTGTCCACGTTGTAGATCTGCTGCGGACCATGCTTGGGCGTAACCACCACCATGTAGACAAGGCCGTTCTGGCGGTATTCCTGGATGGTGTTCTCGCCCTGCTGCCGCACCGAGACATCCGGCGGCGGCTGTCCGTTGGCGTCATGCCCCGCCGGGACGCCGGCCTCCCTTGGCGTCGGAATCGGCTTGCCGGGCAAATGGCTGGGTTCGAGCTCTGCCGGGCTGGATACCGGCTTGCTGCTGGTGCTCGCCGCGGCCGGTTCCCGCGCCGGATTCACGCCCGGATCGTTCATGCCCGGCGGCGGCGGCGCGGGCGCAAAATGCGGCGTGCCTGATGAAGAAGACGACGTCTGCGCAAAAGCCGACGAGGCGGCCAGGAGTGAAAGGGCGAGCAAGCTAGCTGCATATTTCATGATGGGGGGCACCTCGTCGTGGACGGCAAGCATACCAATCCCGGCAAGCGTAGATCGTGAATCGTTGCATTAGCCGTGCACAAGCTTGCGGATAGGCGTCCTTCTCCATTTGCGGGTCCCGATTGGCGATTCCCGATAGAATCCCGGCATGCCAAAACTCACGCTCATCGACGGCTCGTCGTATCTCTACCGCGCCTTCCACGCATTGCCACCGCTCAGCAACGCACACGGCGAGCCGACCGGCGCATTGTTCGGCGTGGTGAACATGCTGCGCACCACGCTCAAGGCAAAGCCCGACTACGTCGCGTTCGTCAGCGATGCGTCCGGCCCCACTTTCCGCAACGTGCTGTATGAGCAGTACAAAGCGAACCGTCCACCGATGCCGGACGATCTGCGCGCGCAGGTCGAGCCGATGTTGAAGATCGTCGGCGCGCTGGGTTTCCCGATTCTACGTGTCAGCGGCGTCGAAGCCGACGACGTGATCGGCACGCTCGCCACGCAGGCGCACGAACATGGTATCGAGGTACTGATTTCCACCGGCGACAAGGATCTCGCACAACTGGTGCGCCCCGGCATCACGCTGATCAACACCATGACCAACACCACCATGGACAGCGCCGCCGTGATGGAAAAATTCGGTGTGAAGCCCGAGCAGATCATCGACTTCCTCAGCCTCACCGGCGACACCGTCGACAACGTTCCCGGCGTCACCAAGTGTGGCCCCAAGACCGCCGCGAAATGGCTGGCCGAATACGGTTCGCTCGATGGCGTGATCGCCCATGCCGACAAGGTCGGCGGCAAGATCGGCGAATACCTGCGCGAGGCGCTGCCCGCGCTGCCGCTGTCGCGCGAGCTGGTGACGATCAAGATCGACGTGCCACTGGATTTCACCGTACAGCAGCTGGCCTTGCGCGAACGCGACGTGGATGCGTTGCGCGAGTTGTACACGCGCTACGAATTCAAGGCGGCGTTGAAAGAACTCGACAGCGCCACGGCGGAAGTCGTCACGACGCCTCCGTCCATCCCCACGGAGGCCGTCATCGAAACGGCTGCCGCCGTTCCTGCCGCACCGGCGAAGGAACTCGCTGTCCAAGGTCAGTACGAACTCGTCACTACCCTGGCACAATTCGATGCATGGCTTGCGCGCCTGCACGACGCGCCGTTGATCGCTTTCGATACAGAAACCACCAGCCTCGATGCGATGCAGGCGGACGTGGTCGGCATCAGCCTTTCCGTACAGCCCGGCTACGCATGCTACATCCCGCTGGGTCACGATTATCCAGGCGCTCCCGCGCAATTGCCGCGCGACCAGGTGCTCGCCGCGCTCAAGCCGATCTTCGAAGATCCCAAGCGTCCAAAGGTCGGCCAGCACGCCAAGTACGACATGAACATCCTGTCGCACTACGGCATTGTCGTGCGCGGCCTGGCGCACGACACCATGCTCGAATCCTATGTGTGGAACGCCACCGCCACGCGGCACGACATGGATTCGCTGGCGAAGAAATACCTCGGCTATGACACGGTGAAATACGAGCAAGTCGCCGGCAAAGGCGCCAAGCAGATTTCCTTCTCGCAAGTCGATCTGGATACCGCCTGTCGCTACGCCGCTGAAGACGCCGACGTCACGTTGCGCCTGCATCACGCGCTGTGGCCGTTGCTGGAAACCGAGCCCAAGCTGCGCAAGGTCTACGAGGAAATCGAAATACCGATGGTGCCTGTGCTCGCGAGCATGGAGCAGCGCGGCGTACTGATCGATGTCAACGAACTGCGCAAGCAGAGCCAGCAGCTCGGCAAGCGCATGCATGAATTGCAGCAGGATGCGTGGAAATCGGCCGGCCGCGAATTCAACCTCGATTCGCCCAAGCAACTGCAGGCGATCCTGTTCGATCAGCTCGGCCTGCCGGCGAAACTGAAAACGCCTACCGGCCAGCCTTCGACCAACGAAGAAGCGCTGGAGGCGATTGCCGAGGACCACGCGCTGCCGCGCCTGATTCTCGACTACCGCGGCCTGGCCAAGTTGCGCTCGACCTATACGGAAAAGCTCGCCGAAATCGTCAACCCGCGCACCGGCCGCGTGCACACCAGCTATCACCAGGGCGCGGTGGCGACCGGACGCATTTCGTCCACCGATCCGAACCTGCAGAACATTCCGGTGCGCACCGAGGAAGGCCGGCGCATCCGCCAGGCCTTCATCGCGCCGGAAGGCTGGCGGGTGATGGCGGCGGACTATTCGCAGATCGAGCTGCGCATCATGGCGCACCTGTCGGGCGACGAAGGTCTGCTGCGTGCGTTCCATGAAGGCGGCGATATCCACCGCGCTACCGCCGCGGAAGTGTTCGGACTGGAACCCGATGCCGTCACCAACAACCAGCGCCGTGCCGCCAAGGCGATCAATTTCGGCCTGATGTACGGCATGAGCGCGTTCGGCTTGGCCCGCCAGCTCGGTGTCGACCGCGGCGAAGCCAGCGACTACATGGCCCGTTATTTTTCGCGCTATCCCGGCGTGCATGCCTTCATGGACGCCACGCGCGAGCGTGCGCATCGTGATGGTTATGTGGAAACACTGTTCGGCCGGCGTTTGTATCTGGAGAACCTGAGCTCACGCAATCAGGCCCTGCGCGCCGGCGCCGAACGCGCCGCCGTCAACGCGCCGATGCAGGGCACCGCCGCCGACATCATCAAGCGCGCCATGATCGCCGTGGCCGCCTGGCTGAAAGGTCGCGACGATGCGCGCATGCTTATGCAAGTGCACGACGAACTGGTGTTCGAAGTACGCGCCGATGCTGTCGATACCGTGCGTGATGCGATCCGGCAACACATGTCCGGCGCCGCCGAACTGCGCGTGCCGTTGGTGGTGGATGTAGGCGTGGGCAAGAACTGGGACGAGGCGCATTGATCTCAGCGCTCGTCCTCTACCAAGAAAGCAAGATGATGCGAATGAATCTTTGCCAACCAATCCTGTTGTCACGCATCACTCGGTGAACTTTTTCGCCTCGGCGCTGCTCTAACCTTTCGGATGCACGCAACGGCATCCCCCGGCGCCCCACCTCCCTGGGTCGCCAACCGGAGTCGGACCTCTCCCCTGGGTCTCCGATTCCACCCCGGCCCCGCGAACTTCCCCCTAAAGTTCGCGGGGCCTTTTCTTATCCGGTTTCAGGTTTTTCTTGCCCTGCGTCAGGACAGACGACGGTGCAACCGTTAGGATGCCGTTAGGGGCGGCCGCCGTCCGCTGGTTGCCAGAGCAAAAGAGCCGAGCCGCAGTGCACATCAAGGGGAAACCCACTTCCTTCGACATCGCGCACCTGACCGGGGTCTCGCAGTCCACGGTCTCGCGTGCCTTGCGTGGCAGTCCGCTGGTGAGCGAGGAGACGCGACAGCGCATCAAGGCCGCAGCCGACCAGCTCAACTACAAGGTGGACAAGAACGCCTCCAACCTGCGTTCGCAGCACTCCGGCACCCTGGCGCTGCTGCTGTTCGAAGATCCCACCGCCGACGACTCGCACATCAATCCGTTCTTCCTGTCGATGCTGGGCTCGATTACCCGCGCCTGCGCCTTGCGCGGGTATGACCTGCTGATCTCGTTCCAGCAGCTTTCCGATGACTGGCATGCAGACTATGCCGACACCAAGAAGGCCGACGGCATCATCCTGCTGGGTTATGGCGACTATCTGGCCTACCGCGACAAGCTGCTGAAGCTGACCGCCCAGGGCACGCGCTCGGTGCGCTGGGGCGCGGTATTGCCGGACCAGCCGGACGTATCTATCGGTTGCGACAATTTGCAGGGCGGACAGGCCGTGGCTACGCACCTGATGGCGCAGGGTTGCCGGCGAATCGCCTTTCTCGGCGACGCTTCCAGCCACTATCCCGAATTCTTCGACCGCTACCGCGGCTACGTCGCGGCGCTGCAGGAAGCCGGCATCCCGTCCGACCCCGCCTTGCAGGTAGACGCCGCCGAAAGCACCGAGCAGGCCGGCTACGACGCGGCCCAAGCGCTCCTGCAACGCAAGACCAAGTTCGATGCCGTGTTCGCCGCCAGCGACCTGATCGCCATCGGCGCCATGCGCGCACTGGCGGACCGCAACATCAAGGTACCCGAACAGATCGCTGTGGCCGGCTTCGACGATATCCCGATGGCCCGCTTCCTCAACCCGCCGCTGACGACCGTGCTGCAAGACACCAAGCTGGCCGGCGAGACGCTGGTCGACAACCTGTTGCGCCTGATCCGCCGGGAGCCGGTGGAGACGCGGCTGCTGCCGGTAAAGCTGGTCGTGCGTCGCTCCAGCCAATACAAGGCTTGACCGCGCCTCGCCTCGCCCGCCCCGGGGCGCCATTCCGTCGGCTTCTTCGGCCTCGTCGCGATTTGTCGATTTCCTCCTCGCTGTTTCGTCTTCTTCTCGAAAGCCCGCCATATCGGGCGCTCGCCATCAGACGGAGGAAGCACCATGTACGTCCAGCCCTACCTGTTCTTCAACGGCCGCTGCGAAGAAGCCATCCACTATTACGAGAAGCACCTGGGCGCCAAGGTCAATGCCAAGATGCGCTACAAGGAAGCGCCACCCAGCGACGGTCCCGGCGCCGACGCCAATGGCGAGCACATCATGTACAGCAACCTCACCATCGGCGACACCGTGGTGATGGCCTCGGATGACTGCGTGAACAAGGACACGAAGTTCCAGGGTTTTTCGTTGTCGCTCACCGTCGGCAACAACGCCGAAGCCGATCGCGCGTTCACCGCACTGGCCGATGGAGGCCAAGTGCAGATGCCGCTGAGCCAGACCTTCTTCTCGCCCTACTTCGGCATGGTGGCCGACCGCTTCGGCATCCACTGGATGGTCATGGTCCCGCCCGAGGCATAAGGAGAACCGCCATGCGTTTCATGATGCTGATGATGCCTGCCGACCAGTGCAATGCCGCGCCCGATGCGCTGCCAAGCGTGGAAGCCGTCGAGCAGATGATGCGATTCAACAAATCGCTGCAGGAAGCGGGTGTGTTGCTTGCGCTGGATGGCCTTCACCCGCCCTCGGCCGGCGCGCGCGTACGGGTCGTCGACGGCAAGGTGAAGGTCACTGATGGTCCCTTTGCCGAAGCCAAGGAAGTGGTGGGCGGCTATTGGATCATCGATGTGGGCTCGCGTGATGAAGCCATCGCCTGGGCGACGCGTTGCCCCATCGGCCCCGGCAATACGATCGAAGTGCGCCAAGTGTTCGAGATGAGCGAATTTCCGCCCGAACTGCGCAAGGCGGTCGAGGGCTTCGAGGATCCGCGCCATTCGGCGGTGTGACGCATGGCCAGCTTGCGCAAAATCGCTGCAAGTGCTGTGATCGGTGGTCATGACGGCCACCGACATCCATCGCACGATCGAAGCGGTATGGCGCATCGAATCGGCGCGGCTCATTGCAGGCCTCGCGCGCATGGTGCGCGACGTGGGGCTGGCCGAGGACCTGGCGCAGGACGCGTTGATGACCGCGCTGGAACGCTGGCCGGAAAGCGGCGTGCCGGACAACCCCGGCGCATGGCTGATGACTGCCGCCAAGCATCGCGCCATCGACCAGATGCGGCGCAAGAAACTGATCGAGCGCAAGCATGAAGCCCTTGCCTACGAAGTCGAAGGCGAGATGGCCGATGGCAAGTCGGAGCTGGAAACCATGCTCGACGACGATATCGGCGACGATCTCCTGAGGCTGATCTTCACCGCCTGCCACCCGGTGCTTTCCGCCGAGGCACGCGCCGCGCTCACCTTGCGCCTGCTCGGCGGCTTGACCACCGACGAGATCGCGCGCGCGTTCCTGGTGCCCGAACCCACGATTTCGCAACGCATCGTGCGCGCCAAGCGCACGCTGTCGGAAAAGCAGATTCCGTTCGAAGTGCCGCGCGGCGAAGAACGCGAGGAACGGCTCGCTTCCGTGCTAGAAGTGATCTACCTGGTCTTCAACGAAGGCTATGCCGCCACTTCGGGCGACGATTGGATTCGTCCGGAACTGTGCAACGAAGCGATGCGGCTGGGCCGCGTACTGGCAGGGCTCGCACCGCAGGAACCGGAAGTGTTCGGCTTGCTGGCCCTGATGGAAATCCAGGCGTCGCGCCTGCATGCGCGCACCACCGCCAGCGGCGAACCGATTCTGTTGCCGGAGCAGGATCGCAGCCGGTGGGATCCCTTGCTGATCCGCCGCGGGCTCACCGCGCTGGAGCGCGCCGAAAAACTCAGCGGCGCGCGTGGACCATATGTACTGCAAGCGGCGATCGCCGCCTGCCATGCGCGCGCGCGCAGCGTGGAAGCGACGGATTGGAATCGCATCGCTGCGCTCTACGCAGAGCTGGCGCAAGTGATGCCGTCGCCGGTGGTGGAGCTCAATCGCGCGGTGGCCGTTGCGATGGCATCCGGCCCCGCGGCGGGGTTGGCCTTGGTCGATGCGCTGGCGAATGAACCCTTGCTGCGTAACTACCATTTGCTGCCCAGTGTGCGCGGCGATTTGCTGAGCCGCCTGGAACGCCACACCGAAGCGCGCGAGGAATTCGAACGCGCCGCATCCATGGCGCGCAATGCGCGTGAAAAACTCTTCCTGCAACAACGCGCGGCGGCGAGTGCCTTGGCCGCGAACCACCAGTAGGTTGGGTTACCCCGGACTTGATCCGGGGGTAACCCAACGTCTTCGAAGCGATATTGTTGGGTTACGCTGCGCTAACCCAACCTACTGAGCATTCCCGCGGGCACGGGCTCTTTCACCCGTAACACGCTCAAGCCTGCCACCAGCAAGCTCGCGCCGCCCAGCAACAGCGCATAGATCGGCTGCCCGTGGAAGAACACCCGCAGCAGCATCCCCAGCACGCTGGCGGCGAGCAATTGCGGAATCACCACGAAGAAATTGAAGATGCCCATGTATACGCCCATCTTCTCCGCCGGCAGGTTGTCCGACAGCAACGCGTACGGCAGCGAAAGAATCGACGCCCACGCAAAACCCACGCCTGCCATCGGCAACAGCAGCCAGTCCGGATTGCGGATCAGCAAAAAGGACACCAGCCCTGCGCCACCCAGCCATAGGTTGACCAGGTGACTGATGCGCAAACCCCAGCGTCGCACCATCAGCGGAATCACCAACGCAGCCACGGCGGCAAAACCGTTGTAGGCGGCAAACAGCACGCCCACCCAGTTGGCGCCATTGTTGTACGCCTCCGACTGCGGATCGCTGCTGCCGAAATGCACCTGCGCCACGCCCGCGGTGGTGTAGATCCACATCGCGAACATTGCGAACCACGAGAAGAACTGCACCAGGGCAAGACGGCGCATGGCCGGCGGCATCGTGTGCACATCGGTCATCACCTGCACGAACATGCCACCGCCCTGCGCCACACTCAGCCACAGTTGCGCCAGTCCGAACGCGACAAATCCGCCGGTGAGCAGGTACAACTCATGCTCCAGGCGATAGGCATGCACTAGCCATATGCCCACCACGCCACACGCCAACCAGACCAGGCCGTGCTTGCGCGCGGTAGCGCGCTCCATGTCCACCGGTTCGGTTTTCACCGCATCGTCGAATTCGTGCAATTGATCCGGCGGGTATTCGCGCGTGGACAACACGGTCCACAGCACCGAGCAAAGCAGCACCGCAGCGCCGATGTAGAACGCATCGCGCACCGTGGCGGGCACGCCGCCCGGGCCGGCCACATTGCTGACGCCCAGATGCGCCAGCAGATACGGCAGCAAGGACGCCACCACCGCGCCCAGGCCAATGAAGAAACTCTGCATCGCGTAGCCCAGCGGACGCTGCGCCGTCGGCAACTGATCGCCGACGAAGGCACGGAACGGTTCCATCGATACGTTGATCGACGCGTCCATCACCCATAGCAGCAGCGCGGCGATCCACAGCACGCCCGAGTTGGGCATCCATAGCAGTCCCAGCGTGGCGAGCACGGCGCCGGCAAGGAAATAAGGGCGGCGACGCCCCAGCTTTCCCCACGTGCGATCGGAGGCGTAGCCGATCAGCGGCTGTACGATCAGCCCGGTCAGCGGCGCGGCGATCCACAGCATGGGAATGTCCGCCACGCTCGCGCCCAGCGTCTGGAAAATGCGGCTGACGTTGGCGTTCTGCAACGCGAAGGCGAACTGGATGCCCAGAAAACCGAAGCACATGTTCCAGATCTGCCAGAACGACAGGCTCGGCTTGCGGTTCATGGCATACCTGTCGTAGGTGTGATGAGGAGATCGCCGATGCGCGCATCGTTGAGCGGCCCTTCGCTGCCGCCCTTGCCGCCGGTGTAGTGCGCGAAATGCTTGAGATCGCTCATGTTGAAGCCCTGCTCCAACTCGAAGCGGCACACCGTGCCGGCTTTGGCCGCGATCACGCCGTAGGTGGACGATTGTTCGCCCACGCTGTGCGGCATCACGATCGGCACGCGCTGTACCGCATCACTGCCGCAATGCGCCACCAGGAATTTCACCGCCGCGGTGACGCCGGTCTCGATCGTGCCATGGTCGTTTTCGTAGCGCAGCGCGACGCGATAGCGGCCGGTAGCGGGCGCGGTCCACGAGCGTGGCCAACCGTCGCCGATCGCCACGGGCTCACCGCCGCAAACCATCGGGCTGTGCAGCGATTCGATGCCGTGCTCGTCCACGCGCGTCACGCTCACGCACGGCGGCTGCGCACCTTGCGCAATGTAGGTGCTGCCATCGATGCGGCCGACGCGCTGCGCATCGGCGTACAGCACCACTTTGCCGTCCGCCTGCACACGCCAGCCTTTGTTGTCCTTGTCGATCGATGGCGCATCGGGTGCGGCCGGCGCATAGAGCGGTGCGTCGGTACGCATGGGAATGGCCGATACGTCGATCGCTTTCAGGGTCACCACGGTTTCCGTTCCGCGCTGTTTGATGGCGTCGGCCACCAGCAGATCGCCCTGCAAGGCACGCGGACGGCGCAGCGTAATGGTGCGATCCGGCATCGCCAGGCTGATGCTGTCCTTCTCGCCGAACAGCATGGGTACCAGCGAGACGGGCAGCTTGGGTTCGATCCGACCGTCCTGCGTAAGGCCGAATACGCCTTCGCTCACCATGTCCAGATACGCCGCCACCGACCACAGCTGGCGCGGCGAATCAACTACCGGGCCGCTGAGCTTGCCATCGTCGACGTGCGTGGCCTGCGTGAGGAGTTCGTAGTTCTCCATGTTGGAGCCGGACATCGCCGCGCCGCGCATGATCGAGCGCAATTCGTGCGCGATGCGCGCCGGATCGTTCACCACGCGCGCCGCACGCAAGGCGTAGGCGCTGACGAATGGCCAGATCGCGCGGTTGTGATAGATCGGCTGATCGGCGCGCTCCGGCCAGATCACCGGGCTGCCGGCCGGCCAGGTCGGATAGTTCGCCAGCGCAATGCGCGCCGCCTCGCCCTCCGCCACGCCGCTGGTGATCGCCAAGGCGGTACCGAGCAGATCGTAGGTGTCGTACGGCGTGCCGTCGCCGCCGAGGTAGCTCATGTACAGGCCGCGATCCTTGCGCCAGAAGTGCGCGTTGATGGCGGCTTTCAGGGCGGTCGCCTGGTCCTCGTAACGCTTTGCTTTGGCCGCATCGCCATGCGTCTTGGCCAGGCGCGCGGCAAGCTGCAACGCCTGGTAATGCAGCACATTGGTGGACAGCGCGAACGATTGCGCGATGAACGCCACGTTGTCGGCCGTCCACGCCGGATAGGTCTGCTGGCGCCAGTCGAGGAAGGAGGTTTCGCCGCGATACAGTCCCATGTTCGCGTCGAACACGTACTGGCGATCCTGCGCCAGTGTGTCGTTCAAGGCGTGGTACACGTTGTCGGCGAAGGCTTTGTCGTCCAGCAGATGCTGCGCGCCGAGAAACCACACCACGCGATCAGTACTGATCGGCCAGCTGCCGCCGGAACCCGTGTCCTGCATCACGTACAAACCTTGCGGTTGTGCCGGCTCGCGCACGTCCGACAACTTGAAACTCAAGCCGTTGCGCGAGCGCTGCGGATCGAATTTCCACAGGCCCAAGTCGATGGAATAGGAAAGATCGCGCGTCCACACGTACGGCCATTTGGCGCCGGTCTCGAAACATGTGCACGGAATCGGCTGGCCATGATCGAACGCGCCATCGCGGATCGCGGTGACCGAGTCCTGCGTGAGTTCGTCCTGCGCCATGGCGAACAGGCCATCGAACATCGGGCTGGCGGTTTGCGCGCGCATGCGCTGCGCGGCGATATCGCGCCTGCCAAACGGGCCGGTCAAGGTGAAGCGCCCATCCTTGGCTGCGGTCATATGCGCCTGCGCGCCGCGCCAGGTCAGCTCATCGCGCCACGTATCCCCTTGGGCGCCTGCGGCCAAGGCCGCCATCATCACAACGCTCAGCATGCACACTCCGCGGATGGATCAGCCACCCCATTCTCTCTCTGGTTTATGTCATGACGCGAAGCGATGCACATGCTGCGACTGCAGCATGGCGGTCATCGGTCACGTGGGCGAGCGTGCATGGTAGGCAAGACGAAGGCGGCCATGGCCTTTCTGCATACGTATTCATGCGTGCGTCCCTTCCACAAACCTATGTGGAACCCGCGCGTGATTGGAGTGACGGGTATCACCGCAATTCGACCACCACCAATCCCTGCGGCGGAATGTCGATCCGCAAGCGGCCATGCTCCAGCGCCAGCGATTCCGGCGCCGCCAGCTGGCCCGCCGTGCGCAATTGCGCAATCTGCTCGCGCGTGGGGAAATCCGGCCGCCCCATGGCGTCGAACGCCGCCACCGCGTTGCCGTGGGTTTCGTCCACGCGCCATACGGTCGCTTTTGCATCTGCAGCCAAGTGCGACACATCGACGTCGAAATGCTTCACCGAGCCCTGCGGCGCGCCCTTGGTGTAGGTATCGGTATCGCCCACTGGCGGTGCGTAGTTCCATAGCGCCAGCACCAGCGTACCGTCCGCGCGGCGCGTGGCCAGCGCGCTATCGGAAGACACCGGCAGGCGCAGGTCGCCCAGGCGATGCAGCATGGCGAACGCGTTGAACGCCGGCTTCGCGATGCGATCGGCCGCGATCAGGCCAAAACCGCCATAGAACGGATTGCGCACCACGCCTTGCTCCTCGAACACATCGGAGAAGCTCCAGTAGCTCATGAGCTCCACCTTGCCGGCGCATTCGCGGATCGTGTTGGCCATCCACGGGCCCATGTAGACGGTGTCGGTCACGTTCGGCAGGTTCGCGTAGGACGCGTTGTACTCGCTGAAGATCAGCGGCATCTTCGGATACGGCGAGGCGGCGATCTCGCGATGCACCTTGTCCACCGCTCGGCAGACCATGTCGGCACGCGGAATGTTTTCGCCGGTCTTGAACACGTTCTGCGCGGTGTCGTCGCCGTAGACGTGCGTGCTGACGAAGTCCGCCGGCACGTGCGTGTCGTGCACATGCTTGAGGAAATCCGGCACCCAGGCCGCCTGTGCCGTCGCCGGACCGCCCACACGCAGGCGGGGACTAATCGTCTTGAGCGCGCGCGCCGTGTGGTCGTACAGCGTGTAGTACGTGGATTGCTCCGGGTGTCCGCCCCAGAACGCGAGGTTGGGTTCGTTCCATACCTCGAAATACCAACTGGCCACTTCATCGATGCCGTAGCGCGCGATCAGGTGCTCTACGAAGGCGTGGACCATCGCGTCCCATTCGGCGTAATCCTTCGGCGGCATCACGTTCGGGTGATACCAGAAATCATGGTGCTGCGCTGGATCGGAACTCAGCTCCGGCGGCATGAAGCCAAGCTCGACGAATGGCTTGACGCCGCGCTCCAGCAGACCGTCGTAGATCTGGTCCACGTAGGAGAAGTTGTAGGCGATGCGGCCATCCTTGTCGCGCCGTACCACACCCACGTCGCGATCGAAGATGCCGTGGAAGCGCACGTAGCCGAAACCGGTTGCGGCGTGCACGGCTTCGATGTCCTTGCGGTAATCGTCCCGCAATGCGAGCGATGCGCGGCCGGAACCGAACATCTGTTCCCAGAAATGCGGAAAAGCCGTGCCCTTCGCCGTGGCGTCCACCTTGAGCGCGACGGTATCGGCCGAAGGCGGCGTTGCAGCATGGGCGGCGCCGAAGGTCAGCAAGATAGCGAGGCCGAGCTTTGATGCAGTGCGGCGCAACGTGGCGGAATGGAGCATGGCGATTCCTCGAGGTTTTACCGGCATGTAAACGTTTACTCTCCGAACGCGCAAGTGTCTTACAGACGGGGTCTGCATTCAATGCGCGATTCATACTGAATCTGCCCCGACTCGATCCTGCGGGTGGACCGGAATCGGCGCATAGAACTTAAGCTGCATCTGACTCGCTGTTCCCCTACACCCACTTGCCTCTATTCCTCATTGCTCACCGCGGTACGCGCTTTACGATCGTACGCTCAGGGGTTCTGCAAGTGACGAGCACTCAAAGCATCGTCACATCGAGCGAAGAAAGACAATGCATTGGAAAAGCATCGTGGCGATCGCGTCGGCCATGTTGGCGACGGTCGCCGGCTTGTACCTGTCAGGCTGGATCACGCTGAAGCTGCTGGGCCTGGGAACGGTTCCGTTGCAATGGAATACATGGTGGTCGTATTTCCAGGTGACCGATCTGCCGCAGTTCGTGCCGTATGCCACCAGGATCAAGCTTGGCGGCTATCTTGGCTTCAGTCTGCCGTTGCTGGCGTGGCTGGGGTTGCTGCTGCCGTTGTTCCGGGAGAAGGAAACGCCATTGCATGGCGAAGCCCGCTTTGCCCACATGGGCGACCTGAAGAAGGCCGACATACTGGCAAAGAAGCCTGAAAGCATCGTCGTGGGCAATTACAAGGGCCGCCCTATTCATGTCAACGGCGCTTACCACGTCATCATGGTAAGTCCAACGCGGTCAGGCAAAACGACCTGCGTTGCTGTGCCGGTGCTACTCACCTATGAGCACTCCGTGGTTTGCCTCGACGTGAAAGGCGAACTGCTCAAGCTCACAAGCGGCCAGCGTGAGGTGATGGGACAGGAGATCATCGTATGGTCGCCCTACGACGAACAGAGTTGCACGCACCGCTTCAACCCTTTGGCGCTGGTATCGACCGATTGGCGCCAGCGCATCAGCGACATCCAGACCCTCGCCGCCATTCTCTATCCGGACCAGAACGCACAAGACCCCTTCTGGGTGGCGCAAAGCCGCGGCGCGTTCGTCGCCTTTGCCTCTTTCATGTTCGAACGGTGGGACGAACTGGCCAAACAGAATCTCGCAGCCGATCCCAACACGTCGCCACTGTTCCCCAGCCTCGAGCGCCTGCTGCACTTCTCCACCGCCGACAGGGCAGCGGTACAGCAACTGCTCGACGATCCTCGCAACGCTGGCGTCATGCGCGAGCAGACCCGTACCGGTTTCGCCAAACTGGCGAGCCTGGCCGAGGAAACCTTCTCCTCCGTCATCGCCACCATGCAAGCACCGCTGCAGCCGTTCCTGAACCCGATTCTGGCTGCCAATACCAACGGCCAGGATTTCGACGTGCAAGCACTGCGTCGGCGGCGCATGACCCTCTACTGCGTCATCCCACCTGACAAGCTGGGCGAATCCAGCAAGCTGATCAACACGTTCTTCAGCACGCTGATCGGCCAGAACCTGAAAGTGCATCCGGACGCCGACCCGACGCTGAAAAACCAAGTGCTGTTCCTGATGGACGAATTCACTGCCATGGGCCTGGTGGACGTAATCGCCGAACGCATTTCGGTGGCTGCCGGCTTCAGCGTGCGCTTCCTCACCATCGTGCAGAGCCAGGCCCAGTTGCGCTCCACCTACGGAGCGGACCGGGCGCGCACCTTCAGCACCAACCATGCAGTGCAGATCGTGTTTACCCCGCGCGAACAGGAAGACGCCAACGATTACAGCGACATGCTGGGTTACCGCACCGTGCGCCGGAAACATCGCTCGGTCACGCGCGGCCAGGGTGGAAGCAGCGTGTCCCACAGCGTCACCGAGGAGCGGCGCGCGCTGATGCTGCCACAGGAGATCAAGGAGTTGCCCAACGATGAGCAGCTGATCTTCGTCGAACGCTGCCGACCGATCCGCTGCCGCAAGAACTGGTATTTCAAACTCACGTTCTTCAGCAAGCGAGTGCTGCCGCCAGTCGAGGCAAAGGCGCAGCGGGTGGTGGGTGTGTCAGGAATGGTCGTCATGCACGGAAAACAGGGCGTGCAAAAGTTGACGGGAAAGTAGTGCTGCGAAAAAGAGAGCGCCTATGAAGGATTACAAGTCAACCTATCCCAACCCCAATGACGATGACCAGCCCGAATCGGAAAATCAGGATGGCGAAGGCGCGCGTCCGTCATCGTTGGTCGCGGTACATCGCCCGAAGGTGATCGATCCACTGCACGAACTGAATTTGTTGCGCATGATGCAAGTCGCCAACGAACGCACGACACGCGAGCTTGGACCATTGCCACCGGGTGGATTACCGGTGCCGGACAAACGCAAGCCGACGGCGCCTTATATGGATTTCCGAGGGCGCGTTGCGCCGGATGAACAACTAATCGTTGAGGAGAATGATGAGATGAAGCTGGCACAAGTAGCTGCAACGGCAGCTTTGGCGGTGGGCACAGCCGCATGCAATCCGCCCACGCAAGCGAGCGTGGCCGCTGATTCACCCCACAAAACACCAGGCTCTACGACCCGCGCGCCTGAGAAAGCCGCTAAACCCATGTTAGGTCCCGAATATAAGAAAATCGATTCGTTCGTGGATTTTAGAAAAAAGCTGCTAGCCGACGGGTGGAAGCCGGTCATCAACCCTGATTGCCATGACGCTGTATTGGGTAACACTTTCGACGAAGTTTGCCGCAAGGACCCGCGTGATGTTGGCTGCCGGGTTTGCGACATAGTTCCTGAAATATTTCGGAACACGTCAGATGGTTACAGCGTCATGCATTATGTCAAGGATGGAACGCCACTTAGCGTAACCACCTACGGCGACATAATGAGTTTTGTTCATCCAGAAACCTATGATTTCGTTGTTGCTGGATGGGAATACACCACCAGCATAAATGTAATTCCAATGGACTGATCTTTCTCACGAGGAATTAGAAAATGACCAATCCATTGATGGAGATCATTGCGAGCGGCGAAGGTGACTACAACTCGTACAATCGAGGAACTTACAAAAATGACCTTGGGAAGCATGTAATTATTCCAGCTAACAAGGCGATTGATTTTTCACAGATAACCATTGGCGAAATCCAGCGAAGGCAAAAACTTCCCAAAAGCGACCCGGACTCTTTATTTGCTGTGGGCAGATACCAGTTCATCCCTCGCACGTTGGGAGCTGGGATAAAGAAGCTCAAGCTCGATGACTCCGAGAAATTTACCTCCGAGCTACAGGACTGATTATTCAACGAATATCTCATTCCCGAGAAACGCCCTGAAATCAAGGCATACATCACAGGGAAAGCCGGTACTACTCTTCACGATGCACAAAAGGCAACTTGTCAAGAATGGGCGAGCGTCGAAGATCCCGATACGCCTGGACATGCGTTTTCATTTTACGAAAAACATGGCAACAAAATGAGCACCACGGCTACCCAGATCGCCTCTGCCCTGGACGAAATGCGGGCTGAATACAAAGCCCATATTGATAAAGGTATCTCCGCCGATGAAGCATGGCGAGCCGCCATGACAATGGGTGCTGGGCAGTTCCATCACATAGCCAAATCGCACACCGTACGCTATCGCTCAACCAGCATCTTGAGCGAAGGCGCCTACAGCCCCGCGGTCGGCGAACTGCAAACTCGTCTTCGCGAACTTGGTTATACCGACACACAAGGCCATCCTCTGACGATTGATCATCACTTTGGGCGCAACACACGTCATGCCATTGAAGCTTTTCAGCGCCATCACGCGCTGAGTACGGATGGCAAGGCTGGACCGAACACATGGGCCGTTCTACGCGAGGCCACGCCATCGATCGGTCCGTCCCTTGCGCCCACAGCATCCCCTGCCGCAGTCTTCGAGCCGCCTGCTTTCCCGCAGGTGGCGCCACCATTAGATCTCGATCCTGCCGCCATCCGCACCCTCCAACAGCAGTTGAACATGCTGGGCATGACCGATCATCGCGACCAGTCCTTGCCACTAACAGGAATGTACGACACCCGCTTCGCAGTGATGGAGTTTCAGCGGGGGCAAGGATTGCCACGCACTGGTTTGGCAGATCCGGCCACCCGAGGGCTGATCGAGGCACGCGCAACGATCGCAACGCTAAAGCAGAGCGCGACCTCGCACGACCCCGCGGCACATAACACATCGTTGCTTGAGAAGCTCGCACAGACATCGAGCACGCGCGCGGTCACTATGCAGGATCAGTCGTCGGCACAGGGTGAGTTGGGTCCACCGCACTACGTTGCACACGCATCGCATCAACGCGTGGGATCCCAGCCAGCAACATCCCTGACGTCCCCCGAACCCGTTGCATCGCGGCTCCGCCATGATGCCCTCCCTGATCAAAATCCTTGGGCTGCCATGCAAGCGCAACTGCACGACATGCAACGCCAAATGGACGCCATGCATCGGCAACGCGAGCAGGAGCGCGAGAAGAAAAGAGCGCAAGAGGACTTGCGCGCCATGCCAACCGAACCGGCGCATCGCAGTGCCTATGAAGCGCAGCGCCACGAAACAGGGACCCCGCCTGCGGCCGAACCGTTGAGCTACAGCAAACCTGACCATCCGCAGCATGCGCTATACGCCAGGCTGAAGGAATTGCTTCCGCCCGGGACAACGGAAGAACGATTGGAGCAGTCAACTGCCGCCTGCTACATGGGCCGGATCACCCGTCCGGAGCAACTGCATCAAATCCACATCCGCGACGATGCCGTGCATTTCCTGACGACGCGACCCGATGCGTACGCCTCGATCAGCCTGGATCAGCCGGCGCCCACCGTGCAGCAAACCATGTGGCAAGTGCAAACGCACGATCAGCAACAAGCGCAGATGTTGGCGCAGTTCGAAGTGCAGCGGCGGGAAAGCAACGCGCGTGGCGGACCGACGCTGCACGGGCCGGCTTGCTGAACCTGCTGCGTAGCTAACCCCTCCCTACTGCATGTAGGGGAGGAGATTGCGTCTCGCACTCAAGCGACCGCTTCAACGCGCATCGGACGCATGAAGCACCACATGCTTTGCCTTGTCCGCGGCAAGCCGCAGGAACGTCACGCTGCCATAGCGATCACGATCCACCGTCCAGCCCTCGCCCTTCGCCTTCTGCAAAGCGTCTGCGCTTGGATAGGACTTGAGTGCGTTCACGCCAGTGGCTGCTACACCGTGCACTTTCACCAGGTAATACTTAAACGCCGGCTTGTAGGTGCCGTGCGGTGCATCGATATCGAACTCGTCATGATCGCCATGTCGCCGCGTACTCAGACGTTGCGCGTAAAACGCAGCATGTTCATAGGCATAGGTGCTGCCGTCATCGTCGTAGTAGTCGAAATGCGTGGCGCGGTCGGTGGGAAACACGTCCACGGTCAGCTCACTCACCGGATGCTCGCCCACGTAATCCATCGCCGGTTGCGTGGGGATGATTGCGCCTTCGCGGATGAAGAGAGGAATGTCGCCCCAGGTCTGGTCGTCGACCGCGTAGCGGATGACCTGGCCGCCCTCATAGACCTTGCCGGTGAAGTAATCGGTCCACTGGCCGGCCGGCAGATAGATGTCTTTTTCGGTTTGCCCTTTCGCCACCACCGGCGAGACCAACAGGTTCTCACCGAACATCCAGGCTTCCACGTCGTCGCGCACCTGCGGATCGTCGGGATAGTCGAAGGTAAGCGGCCGCACGATGCCCACGCCTTCCGTCGTGGCCGTGCGCTCGTAGCTGTAGATATAGGGAATCAGCGCATAGCGCAGGCGCATGGCGTCGGCAGCCGCCTTTTCCGCGCTCGGGCCATACATCCACGGCTGGCGCTTTTCGCCCAGCGTGCCATGCACGCGGAAGATCGGCACGAAGGCGGCGAACTCGATCCAGCGCGCGTAGTTTTCGCCGTCGGGGTGACCCTTGAAGCCACCGCCGTCCATGCCCCACTTCATTTCGCCCACATCGATGGCGCTCAACATGCGCTGGCGCTGTGCGGCCATGCTGTCGAAGCCCGTGTCGATGTCGCCCGACCAAAGGCCGTATGCATAACGCTGCGCGCCGAGGTAGAAGTCGCGATTGATCGACCACACTCGGGTCGGGGTGTACGCTCGCTGGCCTTCATACAGCGCGCGCTGCATGTTGAGAAATTGCGTGTTGCTGTTGGTGTCGTCCGCCTCGTCGTTCCACCAGCCTACGATGCCGGTATCGAACGAATGCTTTAGCGCATCATTGAAGAACCACGCGCGCACGGCGGACTGGTCGAAATCCAGTTCGCGCACAAACTTCAGCGAGAAGTAATCCGGATTCTGCGGCTTGTCGGATACCCAATAGCCATGCGCCTCGGCGTAGCGACCTTCCATCGTATCGACATGGATGCGCGGCTTCATGATGCCGGTCATGTGCATGCCGAGCTGATCCATGCTGGCTTTCAGCGCACCGCTGGGGCCGCCAGGGAATTTCTTTTCGTTCCAGCGGAACTCGCCATAGTTGTCGTCGCCCCACGCCTTCCAGTCGAAATCGAAAGTGAAGTTGTCGATCGGAATATGCCGACTGCGGTAGCCCTTCACGATGGCCAGCAGCTCCTGCTGATCGATGCCCCACTGGCTGTTGGTGAATCCCATCGCCCATTTCGGGAACATCGGCGGCGCGCCGCTCAATGTGGCGAGTGCGGCGAAAATCTTTGGCGGCGTGCCGGCAATCACGTCGTAACTGACATCCTCGCGGCTGATGCCGGTGACGTTGAGACGATCGTGAGCCAGGTCGAATTTGGCGCCGACCGTATCGACCAGCACGCCGTAGCCGCGCGTGCTCCACACGAACGGGCCGCCCGGATAACCTTGCTCGCCGGCCTTCGCGATCTGCACGCCATGGCGTAGCAAGCCGCCCTTGGCCGGCTCGAAGGCGTCGTAGCCGCCAATGCCATAGAGCGCATCTCCAGCGTCGTGCTGCAGGTCGATGCGGCGGTCCATCAAGCTGGCCGGATCGGTCTGCAGCAGCGACTTTCCTTGTACGTCGGCAATGCTTAGGCGACCGGCCTGTTTGTCCCAGGTGACGATCAGTTCGCTGCTGGCCACCGATGCGCTATCCGCGCTGGTGCGCACGCGCAGGTTCGACAGTGTGTCACGCGAGCCATGCGGGTCCATCACGATGCCCGGCCGCGTGCTTTGGCCGTGCGGCATGCCGTGAATCTGCACCACGTTCGAGGCGACGAAACGCACGGTGATGCGGTCATTGCCATGATGGAGCTCGATGCCGCGTGCGTCGGCGTGATCGAGCTGGAACGTCGGTGAGGTTTGATCAGCGAAAGCCGAGTAAGACGAGGAAGCGATCAGCAGGCCACAGAAGGCCAAAATACGCAGGATTGTCATCCACCCATCCTTTCTATGTCACTGCTTGCGGGATGCATCCCTCTCCTCGGA
>Ga0068856_100000598_pt1 | contig 39437 bp, 32 predicted proteins | sample KBSCornC62_FD_66595 | JGI IMG/M metagenome (GOLD analysis project Ga0068856, IMG submission 66595) | Corn rhizosphere microbial communities from Kellogg Biological Station, Michigan, USA - KBS Corn C6-2 | ecosystem: Host-associated > Plants > Roots > Rhizosphere > Soil ...
AGGTGGATGGGGTACCCTGGGTGGCAGCGGCGTCCTCTTCGAGGTTCGTTGCGCGTCCCGCAGGGACGCGGCTACAGCGGACTTTTCCTCCCCTGCGACCTTCGCGGCCTCCGCGTGAGGCTCCATGAATCCGAAACAAAGCGGCATGGGCTCTAGTTTCGATTGACACTGCGATCCGATGGGGTTACGAATCTGGGCAGTGTTGAATCACATTTCCATTCTCGTAGCGGTATCCGCCGTCGTCGCTAAGCGCGACGCCGTGGGTTCGCTTCGTATGGAATAGGTCCAGCACCACCAACGAACAAAGCAAACCCACGGTTTCGGAAACGACCGTGGGATTTTTATTTTCCGCGGGACGCGCCCGGAGTCGGGGTTCCAATCGAACCAACGAACCAATGCAAACGCTCACCGAAGAACCGCCGCGCACCCAGCGGCGCGAGAACTACACACCCGGCTATACGCAGAATGCGATCGCCTTCATGTCGGGACGCACGCTCGACACGCATGCCGAGTTTGTCCTGCCGCTGCTCGACCGCGGCCTGGAGGTGCTCGATGCCGGATGCGGTCCGGGCACGATCACGCAGGGCATCGCGCAGCATGTGCTGCCTGGCCGCGTGACCGGCCTCGATCTCGATCCGGCCCAGGTGGCCCGCGCCTCGCGCCTGGCCGAGGGGCTGGAGCAGACGAATGTGCGCTTCACCACGGGCAATGTGTACGAGCTGCCGTTTGCCGATGCGTCGTTCGATCTCGTGTTTTCGCATGCTCTCTTCGAGCACCTGTCGAATCCCCGCAGTGCGCTGGCCGAGCTGCGACGCGTGCTGCGTCCGGGCGGATTGATCGCCTTGTGCAGCCCGGATTGGGACGCCTTCGAGATGCAGGCTCCGACGCCGGAGGCGGAGGAGGCCATCCGCACCTATCGCCGTCTCCAGGAACGGAATGGCGGCAATACGCGGGCGGGCAATCACCTCGAGACGTGGTTGAATGAGACGGAATTCGGCATCCTCCAGCGCGGCGAGAGCTTCGACACGTACGAAACGCCATCGCGGATCGCGACGTATCTGGCCCTCCAGCTCGACGCGGCGGGTCACCCCGGCGCGGCGCGCGCACTCGTGGATTGGAGTACCGAGCCCGGCGCAAGCCTCACCGGCTGCTGGCGCTATGTGGTCGGGATCAAGTGGAATCGGTAGGCGCGCGGGAGCGCGCCTGGGTTCCGGGTTCCGGGTTCCGGGTTCCGGGTTCCGGGTTCCGGGTTCTGGGTTCTGGAGTTTAGGGTCCTGAGTTCCGCTGAGTTCTTGGTTTTGGGGATGTCTGCCTGCGCCGGATGGTGGCAGGCGGCATCGCCTTGGGGCTCGTCTGTGTGTGACGCTTATATTGAATGATCACCGCTGATAGGTGGAATCCACGGCGGTCGACGGCGCGACTCGCCCTACCACCCGGGACGATCGCTGGCGCTCGGGGTGAGGTCCGCATGTTGCGCGACATTCGTTCCCAATGGTAGGGACGCCGCGCCGCGGGGTCCCACTTCTTCCAATCCTGGATCGTGCTCTGGGAAACCCCTCGCCCGTGATCCCTCGCAATGCGCAGCTTCAACTCTGCGGCAATTCCGCAACTAACACTTGCCAGCCCCCGGCGTGGTCGGTGAATGTCTCCGGCTCACCATGAAATCGATCGGCATCGGACTGGCGGGCTTCGGCACCGTCGGCGGAGGAGTTTACAAGAATCTCGAATCGAACCGGGCACTGCTCGCACAGCGGCTCGGTGCGACGTTCGAGATTCGCCGTATTGCCGTGCGCGATCTGGCCAAGTCCCGGCCGGTCGAGGCCCCGGTCGATCTTTTCACGACGGACCTCGATGCGCTCATCTCGGATCCGTCGATCCAGGTCATCATCGAGCTCATGGGCGGCGTGGAGATTCCCCTCGCCTTCGTGCGCAAGGCGATCGAGGCGGGCAAGATCGTGGTGACCGGCAACAAGGCGCTGCTGGCCGAGCACGGAGCAGAGCTTTTCGCCCTCGCGCGGGAGAAGCGCGTCCCGATCTTCTACGAGGCGGCGGTGGCGGGAGGCATCCCGATCATCAAGACCGTGCGCGAGGCTTTCATTGGAAATCGCTTCCAGAGCATCCATGCCATCCTCAATGGCACGAGCAACTATATCCTCACCCGCATGAGCGAGGCCGGGCTCGACTTCGCACCAGCGCTGGCCGAGGCGAAAGCGCTCGGCTACGCGGAGGCCGATCCCACCCTCGATATCAATGGCTGGGATGCGGCGCACAAGGCGATCATCCTCGCCTCGCTGGCCTATGGATTCTGGGTCGAATCCAGCCAGATCCATGTTTCCGGCATCGACAAGCTTACGGGCGACGATATCCGCTTCACCAGGCAGCTCGGCTACACGATCAAGCTGCTCGCCACGATCAAGGCCGATGCCGCCGATGAGATCGAGGTGCGCGTGTGCCCGACCCTCATTCCGAAGTCCCATGTGCTCGCATCCGTAAACGGAGTCTTCAATGCCGTGTGGCTGCGGGGCGACGTCGTTGGCGAAGCGCTCTTCTATGGGCGCGGAGCAGGGCAGGACCCGACCTCCAGCTCCGTGATCGCCGATCTGGCCGAGACCGTGACCGCGCTCGAATCGCCGAGCCGCTGCTATGGATTTACGTCGCACGACCTTTACGGGAAGCTCAAGCCGATCGAGGACGCGACTTCGCAATTTTACCTCCGACTGCTGGTCGATGATACACCGGGCGTGCTCGCACAGATCGCCGGCATTCTCGGCACTGCGGGGATCGGCATTTCCTCCGTGATCCAGCCCGAGGGACACGATACCGGCCAGCTCCCGCTGGTGCTCATGATCCACGATGCTACTTTTGGCCAGATGCGCGAGGCCGCCTCGCAGATTGCGGCGCTCCCGTGCGTGAAAGCCGAACCCACCCTCCTGCCGGTGGAAACCTTTGCCTAATTTTCCTCGATGAAGTCTCCGCTCCACGACCACGGCGTCATCAGCCGCTATCGCCAGTACCTTCCGGTCACTGACGCCACTCCCGTCATTTCCCTCAACGAGGGCTCGACGCCGCTCATCCATTCGCCGCGACTGAGCGAGCGCGCCGGGCGGAATGTCTTCATCAAATACGAGGGCCTCAATCCTACGGGTTCGTTCAAGGACCGCGGAATGACGGTCGCCATGTCGAAGGCGGCGGAAGCCGGCGCAACCACGGTCGTCTGCGCCTCGACGGGCAACACCTCGGCCGCAGCCGCGGCCTATGCCTCGCGCGGCGGCATGAAGTGCGCCGTGATCCTACCGGCAGGCAAGATCGCCATGGGCAAGCTCACGCAGGCCTTCGTCTATGGGGCGACGGTCGTCGCCATCCGCGGGAACTTCGACGACGCGCTCCGCCTCGTGCGCGAGCTGGGCGCCGATGGATCGGTCGCCATCGTGAACTCGATCAATCCCCACCGCATCGAGGGCCAGAAGACGGCCTCCTTCGAGATCATCGATGAGCTGGGCGATGCTCCGGCCGTCCACATCCTGCCCGTCGGCAATGCCGGCAACATCACTGCGTACTGGCAGGGATACCGGGAATTTCTCACCGCCGGGAAATCCACCGTACTCCCCCGCATGATCGGCTACCAGGCTGCAGGGTCCGCGCCGATTTATTACGACCGCGTGATCGAGCATCCCGAGACCGCAGCCAGCGCGATCCGCATTGGAAATCCCGCAAGCTGGACCGGGGCCAAGGCGGCCATCTCGGAATCCTCCGGCAGCATTGGCATCGCGACCGACGAGGAGATCCTCGACGCGCAGGCATGGCTTGCGAAGAACGAAGGCATCTTTGTCGAGCCGGCCAGCGCCGCCTCAGTCGCAGGCCTCTTCAAGTGCCTCGCGGCGGATTCCAGCCCGCTCGATGGCGTGCCGGAAGGTGCGAACATCGTCTGCACCGTCACCGGCCATGGCTTGAAGGACTCCGATACGGCAATGCGCGGTCGCGGATATGCCCCGATCGAAGCGGAGGCGACGATCGACTCCGTGCGCAAGGCGCTGGGGTAGCCGCCGCCAAGGGCGGCGGAGTTTTAAGACTTAAGAATTAAGTTTTAAGTGGAGAGGTCCCGCAGTCGCGGGACCAATAGGACGGATGCGACGGGATCGGCTTCATACGAGGCTCGATGCAATGCGCTGTCGGCCCAGCGACAGGTCTATGATGGCTCGTTTTTCAATATGCCGCGCCTCGGGCGGGTGATCATTTTGGAGAGCGTGTTAGGAACAACCGCCCCACCTGAAATCGATCCCCTGCCCTACCCCGCTTCTCTGTTTCGGTGACTTTAGTCAAATTGCTGCGGCTCATTGCGCTTGCGCTTTCGGCGTGAGAGACGACATCTATCGAGCAACGAAATCATGACGCCCATCGAGCATACCGACCCGCTGAACGCCCGCATCCTCGCCGTCTCCGAAGACAAGATCAAAGGCTTCGTGCGCGAGCCCTTCCAGGAAATCGCCCGCCTCTCAGGGGTCGATCTGCCGGTGGTGATCGACCGGATTCGCGCCATGCTCGAGGCAGGGACGATCCGCCGCGTGCGGCAGACGCTCATCGCCACGAACCTCGCCGATGGCGCGCTGGTGGCGTGGAAGGTACCCGCGGACCGGCTCGATGCGACGTTTGATTTCATGTTCAAGGAGGACCCGTTCTCCGGCCACGTGGTGGTGCGCTCGACGGATGCGAAAATCCCAGGCGAGGCCTACAAGCTCTGGACGACGGTGAAGGTGCCGTCCGGCGAATCGCTCGCCGAGCATTGCGATGCCCTGCTTCGCCTCACCGGCGCCGAGGGCTATCGACTGATGCCGGCGAATGGAATCTTCGCCCTCGGTGTGGGCCATGTGCGCCGCAAGGTGATCGAGCCGGGCGACAAGTCCGACGCTCCCGCCTCGATGCTGAAGGTGGCAACGGTCGAGCTCACGGATGAGGAATGGGACGTCCTCATCGAGCTCAAGCGCGAGCTCACGATCGACGAGGTCGGCGAGCCCCTCTGGCCGAAGCGCGCCGAAGCGGCCGGAGTCTCGCTGGAACGTTTTTACGAGATCGCGGAATCGCTCGATGCCCGCAAGGTGATCGGCCGATTCTCGACCTTCCTCGAGCACGTGAAGCCTTCCCAGGCCGGCGTGCGGGTGACGCGATTCAATGGCTTGTTCCACTGGGCGGTGCCTGCGGGCCGCGAGATCGAGGCTGGTGCCGAGGTGGGACGCCACGAAATTCTTACGCACTGCTACTGGCGCGAAGGAGGCCCCGAGTTCAACAATGTGAACATCATGGCCGTCGCCCATGGCACGGATCGGGCGCGCCTCCTCGAGCACAAGGCCGCTATCGATCGTCACCTCGAGGCCTGCGGCATCCCCGTGAGCTATACGAACGTCTTCTGGGGTGGCCGAAGCGAGATCAAGCCCTCCGAGATCTCCCCGCACGTCTATCGCGAGTGGCATGCGGAGCGTATGGCTGCGGTGTAGCGCATCGCTGTTTCTACAGCCGAGAGTAAAATATAAGTGGGACCCCGACGGCGCGGCGTCCCTACCAGCGAAACGATCGCTCGCGCTAGCATGATGACCGTATATCGAGCGCCAGCGTTCGTTCTCCTGCGGTAGGGCGGGTCGCGCCGCAGACCGCCCACGCCATAGGCGGGCACGGCGTGGATTGAAGCATCGCTGGTTGTGCTGCCGAGTGTAAATAAATGGGACCCCGCGGCGCGGCGTCCCTACCAGCGGAACGACCGCTTGCGCTAGCATGATGACCGTATATCAGGCGTCGGCTTTCGTTCTCCGACGGCAGGTCGGGTCGCGCCGCAGACCGCCCACGCCATAGGCGGGCACGGCGTGGATTGAAGCATCGCTGGTTGTGCTGCCGAGTGTAAATAAATGGGACCCTGCGGCGCGGCGTCCCTACCAGCAAGACGATCGCTCGCGCTAGTATGGTGGCCGTATATCAGGCGTCGGCTTTCGTTCTCCGGCGGCAGGTCGGGTCGCGTCGCCGACCGTTCACGCCATAGGCGGGCACGGCGTGGGTTGAAGCATCGCTGGTTGTGCTGCGGGGTGTAAATAAATGGGACCCCGACGGCGCGGCGTCCCTACCAGCAGGACGATCGCTCGCGCTAGTATGATGGCCGCAGTTCGAGCGGCAGCTTTCGTTCTCCGGCGGCAGGGCGGGCCGCGGCGTCGACCGCCGTGGATTGGCAATGTTGTGCGCTTGTCTTGGGGTTTGGCCGGATTTGTCTATTCGACAGTATCTGGGTGCGGCTAAACGTTCTCGCAATGCCCGGACGGAGATCGCTTCCTCATACGCCGCCACTGAGCATCGACTCCACGCAGGAGATTTGGTTTATCACGATTTGTCGCTCCCGCCGCGACGAGAGCCAGCTCACATCACCGAGCATAGGTGACGCCTTGCTGGAATCCGTGCGGTATCGATGGATGCAGGGACACTGGTATCCGCATCTTTTTCTGCTGATGCCCGATCATTGCCATGCACTGATTTCATTCCCCATCGATCGACCGATCCGCAGGACCATATCCGATTGGAAGCACTGGACGTCCGTGAATCATGGTATCGGTTGGCAGCGCGACTTTTTTGACCATCGCTTACGCGGCGATGAAGCCTTTACCGAGAAAGCGTCGTATATTGCCAACAATCCGGTACGAGCTGGGCTGATAAGTAGTCCCGAAGAGTGGCCCTATGTCTGGCGAGCACCTGGGTTCGTTACTGGCACTCAAATGGAATAATGGGACCCCGACGGCGCGGCGTCCCTACCAAGCGGAACGATCGCTTGCGCTAGCATTGTGGCCGTATATTGAGCTCCAGCGTTCGTTTTCCTGCGGTAGGGCGTGTCGCGCCGCGACCGCCGTGGATTTGCATCGCTGTTTGTGTTGGCGAGATAGCCGTCGGCTATCCAGCAGTTGAACCTCACCCGCCCCGCTCGCCTGTCGAGCCACTCAGACTCTCGAACCGCTTCGCCAGCTCTGCGCGGCTGATTTTTCCGCGGGCATTCACCGGGAGGGCGTCGAGTTGGATAATTGAGCGGGGCACCTGCCAGGTCGCTAGGCGGGCCGCGCAGTATGCACGTAATTCCCCCTCGCCTATCTCGCCTCTGGCCACTACGCAGGCGCATATGGCCTGCGAGCGCGCATCGCATTGCACACCGAAGACGACTGCCTCGCGCACCGCAGGATGCTCGAGCAGCAGACTCTCGACCTCCGCGGGATTCACCTTTTTGCCGCCGACGTTGATGATGTCGCTCCGCCGGCCCACGATGCGCCAGCCATCCGGCGTTTCTTCAATGAGATCGACGGGCCGGAAAATGCCGCTCGACAACGCCTCCTCCCCCATCGCAGCCGGGAAATAGCCCAGACCGACTGCCTGGCTATGCACTGCGATCCCGCCATCCTCGAGCGTCTCGATGCGCACGCCATGCATGGGGCGGCCCACAAAGCCGAGCGCAAGTTCCTCGTCCTCGCTGCCGTCGTAGGCAATCCCGCCGCACTCCGAGGCCCCGTAGAAGACATGCACCTTCCGACCGAACCGCTCCCGGAAAGCACGCGCCGTATCCGGCCGCAGGGGAGCTCCGGCGGATATGCATAGGCGGAGCGAAGGCATCGCGCCCTCGACCGCGCCGAGGGCCTGGAAGACGGCGGGGACCGCCGGGAGCACGGTCGCGCCCGAGGCCGCCATTCCCGAGAGCACGGCACGCGGGAGCGCATCCTCCGCGGCGACCAAAGGCACACCTCGACAGAGCAGCGGCGTGATGAGGTTGCTGAACCCGTATGAGTGCGAAAACGCGACCACGCCGTAGTTCCAATCCGCCTCGCCGATGCCCATCGTCTCACAGATTTGGTCGCAGTCGGCGGCGATCTGTGCGGAGGTAAAAAGAATCGCGCGGGGAATTCCCGTCGTGCCGGAGGTGAGCTTGATCAGCTCCGGGGTCGCATCGCCCATTTCCGCGTGCGGATGCGCGAGCGGCGTCATTTGTGCCCGTCCGTCCTGTCCCCACCCCAGGCGGGCCAGGGCACCGCAGCCTTGCTCGGCGGCATCCCGCGCGATTTCTCCCAGTGTGTGATCGAGAAGCAATGGGCAACCGCCTGCCCGCCAGATCGCAAGCAGGAGCGCGGGCCACTCCGGGCAATTCGGCGCCTGGAGTGCGACTACATCCCCTCGCCCAATGATCGGCGCCAGCTCTGCGGAAATTCGCCGGGCGGTCTCGTCGAGCTGTGCAAACGTGAACGCCACTTCGCCCGAGGAGCGCTTCACGGCGGGATGCTGCGCCTTCCTGGCGAGAATGGCATCCCATTGCACAAGGATTTCGTTTTTCAACTTGCTTTCAGTGCCGACAGAGGCATTATTTGCGGTTCCACTTTTTGACATGAAGGCTGACATCCATCCCAACTACACCGAGACGGTGATCGTCTGCGCATGCGGCGCCACGTATCGCACCCGCTCGACGCGTGACAATCTCAAAATCGGTATTTGCGCGGCCTGCCATCCGTTTTTCACTGGGGAGCAGAAGTTCGTCGATACCGCTGGCCGCGTCGAGAAATTCGCGCGCCGCTACGGCAGCGTGAAGGCTACCCGCGCCGCCCGCAAATCCGCTTAAATCAATTTCCCCACCTAGGAAACGGTGATGTCCTGGCTATAAGCCGGCGTCACCGTTTCCGTGTTTATGGACTTCTCCGCCCTCATCGCTCGCAAGCAGGAACGCTTCTCCGAACTGGAGACCGCTATTACTTCGCCGGATCTTTTCAACGATCCGAAGAAGGCGCAGGAAATCCTGCGCGAGCACTCCCGCCTGAAATCCCTGCTCGAGAAAAGCTCTGCGTTCGAAAAAGCCCAGCGCGAGCTCCGCGAGAACGAGGAAATGGCCGCGGGCGATGATCCGGAGATGGCCGAGCTGGCCCAGGCAGAAATCCCCGCTCTCCGCGAGGCCGTGCCAAATCTCGAGCGCGACATGCAGATCGCGCTGCTCCCGCCGGAGCCAGACGATGACAAGGATGCGATCGTGGAAATCCGCGCCGGCACGGGCGGCACGGAGGCAGCGCTCTTCGCCGCCGACCTCTACCGCATGTACTGCCGCTTCGCCGAGACGAGCGGGCTGAAGGTCGAGGTGATGGAAAGCAGCCAATCCGATCTCGGCGGCCTCAAGGAAGTGATCTTCCGGCTGAGCGGTGAGTCCGTCTTCCGCAAGATGCGCTACGAGAGCGGCGTGCACCGCGTGCAGCGAGTGCCGGCGACCGAGGCGCAGGGCCGCATTCACACCTCCGCGGCGACCGTCGCCGTGCTCCCCGAGGCCGAGGAAGTCGACATCGACATCAAGCCCGAGGATCTGCGCATCGAAGTCTGCCGCGCTGGAGGACCCGGCGGCCAGGGCGTGAATACGACCGACTCCGCCGTGCAGGTGCTCCATATCCCGACCGGCCGCATCGTGCGATGCCAGGACGGCCGCAGCCAGCAGCAGAACAAGGAGCGCGCGCTCCAGATCATGCGCTCCCGCCTGCTCGAGGACAAACGCCGTGAGGAGGAGGAAAAATACTCCGCCTACCGCAAGAGCCTCGTCGGCAGCGGCGGCCGCGAGGAAAAAGTCCGCACTTACAATTTCCCGCAGAATCGGGTGACCGATCACCGCATCAACCTTACGCTCTACAATCTCGACCAGTTCATGGAAGGCAACATCGGCGAGATGATCGAGACGCTGTATGCCTCCGACGTCGAGGCGCGTCTCAGGGAAGCGGCACAGTAACGGCGCTACCCCCGGGGGTGTTGTTGTTGGTCGGCGCACTCTTTTCGAGATTCGTTGCGCGCCGATAGAAAAGTGTAGTTATCGGATTGCTACGGCGCCGGTCTTTGAGATTCGTTGCGCGTCGGGGATGCGGCTAAAGCTTACTGCGCCGCTGGCCAGCGGAAGAGTTTCTACCCGGTGACGTTTTCGTTACGTTTACGGGCGTTTCATCTGCTAGTACGGGCGCTAGAGGACTTTCCCCGCGGATTCTATGCTCATTGCCACAGTCACCTCGCCGTTCTGGCTCTATTTTTTCCTCGTGCTGGCCGTTGGGCTGGCCCTCGGCTTCGAGTTCGTCAATGGCTTCCATGACACGGCGAATGCAGTGGCAACGGTCATTTACACGAATACGCTGCGCCCCTGGGTGGCGGTCGTGTGGTCCGGCCTCTGCAATCTCACGGGCGTGCTCCTCTCCTCGGGCCTCGTGGCATATAGCATCGTGTCGCTTCTGCCTGTAGAGCTGGTCCTCAACGTCGGATCGGGGGCCGGCTTTGCGATGGTCTTCGCCCTGCTGCTGGCGGCGATCATCTGGAATCTGGGCACATGGTACTTCGGACTGCCGGCCTCCAGCTCGCACACCCTCATCGGCGCGATCATGGGCGTGGGCCTCGCGAATTCCCTACTCACCGCCGGCAGCCATTTCGGCGAGGGCGTGAATTGGGCCAAGGCGCAGGATGTGGGACTGGCGCTGGTGGTCTCGCCTATCGTGGGATTCGTCTGCGCGGGCCTCCTCCTCCTTCTCTGCAAGTTGCTCGTCCGGCACCCGGCCCTCTATTCGGCCCCCGAGGGCAATAAGCCGCCACCATGGTGGATCCGCCTCATCCTGATCGGTACCTGCACGGGCGTGAGCTATGCGCATGGCTCGAATGATGGCCAGAAGGGCATGGGCCTGATCATGCTCATCCTCATCGGCATTCTGCCCGGTACGTTCGCGCTGAACATGAACGCCACTTCCAAGGACGTGCAGGTGGTCGCGATGGACTCCGCGGCCCTCGTGCCGGTCTTTGCCGCGAAAGCCGCAGGGCAGACCAGCGCGAATCCGACGCAGGACATTTCCAATTATCTCAAAGGGAAAGCCAGCCTTTCACCCACCGTCTTTGCAGCGCTCTCGGACTGCTCCGCCGACGTGAGCGCGAAGCTCAAGGCAGCCGGAAGCTTCGACAAGGTGCCGAAAGATGAGCGCCGCACGATGCGAAGCGATCTCTACCTCCTCTCGGGAGCGACGGCGAAGCTGGTGAGGGCGGGCGCGTTTTCCACATCCGCAGATGCAGACAAGGCCAAGGAGCTCGCCAAGTCCGCCGATGCCCTGACGAAGGATATCCCCACATGGGTGAAGGTGGCCACCGCTCTCGCACTGGGCCTCGGCACCATGGTCGGCTGGAAGCGCATCGTGGTGACCGTGGGAGAAAAGATCGGCAAGTCGCACCTCACCTATGCGCAGGGAGCGTCAGCCGAATTCGTCGCGATGGGCACGATCCTGGCGGCGGATCACTTCGGACTGCCCGTGAGCACGACACATGTGCTCTCCTCCGGCATTGCCGGTACGATGGCGGCAAATCGCTCCGGCCTCCAGATGGAGACCTTGCGCAATATCCTGCTGGCATGGGTCCTCACCCTGCCGGTCTGCATCTTCCTCGGCGCGCTTCTGTTCGCCTTTGGCCTGAACGTTATCCTCTGGCTCGGGCTGAAGTAGGGAAAAACTGAATCAATCGGCAGGGGCATGCGCGAGCGATCTCCGCGGTCTGCCTGCGTCGCTAGCCAAGGCAGGCTCTTCGGAGCCAGTATAGAGAGAGTTTACAGTCTTCGGTTTTAAGTTTTAAGTACGGCACGCAAAACGCCGTCCTGAGACGGGCATGCCGAAAACTCCAAACTCTCCTTCATGACCGTACTCGAAGTCATCCGATCCGCCACCGGCTATCTCGAGAAGAACGGCGTGGAGGATGCGCGACTCAACGCGGAACACCTGCTCGCACATACCCTCGGCAAAAAGAAGCGGCTCGATCTCTATATGGAATTCGACCGCCCGCTCTCGGACGCCGAGCGCGCACCCCTGCGCGATCTCGTGCGCCTGCGTGCGCAGGGGCAGCCGCTCCAGCACCTGCTCGGGAGTGCGGAATTCCATGGGCGTGAGTTTCGCTGCGATGCGCGGGCGCTCGTTCCCCGCCCCGAGACGGAGCAGCTCGTCGAGCTCGCGCTGCAACGGGCGAAAATGCAGGAGATATCTACGATCCTGGACGTCGGTACCGGCAGCGGGGTGATCGCCGTCACCCTCGCGCTCGACCTGCCGCAGGCCCATGTGACCGCAGTGGATTTCTCTCCCGTCGCGCTGGAACTCGCTCGCGAGAATGCGGAGCAGCTTGGCGCATCGGTTACCTTCATGCAGGCCAATCTCCTGCCGGAGGGTACGGAGGCTTTCGACATGATCGTCGCGAATCTTCCGTATATCCCAGCTGGGGAAATCCCCACTCTTTCAAGGGAGGTCCAATGCGATCCGGTCTCCGCCCTGGATGGCGGTGCGGATGGTCTCGACCTCGTACGAGAGCTCATCGAGCGTGGGCACTCTCGATTGACGGATGGCGGATGGATGATCCACGAGATCGGACATGATCAGGCCGCGCGCGTCGCGGAATTGTTTGCAACGCATGGCTATCGCGAGATCGCGGTGCATCGTGATTACTCCGAGGTCGAGCGTTTCGTGAGCGCGGTGCGGTAGAGGGCCGAGCTTCAGCCGAGGAGATTCTCCCGCGGAGACGCAGAGGCGCGGAGATTGAGTTTTTTTATCTAGGGCTCGGACGGAGCCTCGCCCTCCCGCTCGGTCGAATCTTTCGGAGGGCGCCATGCTACGTGAGAACGAGGGAAGCTACGGAACCCCGCGGCGCGGGTTCCCTACCGCCCAAAAGGAAGGCTCGCGCCATTGCGAACCAATGACCGCAGCGACCAGAAAACTACGCGGCGTCTGCGCGCAACTTCCGCACGCGATCAATGAAGCTCTTCACGCGCTCCGGATCGATGGGTGCGTCCCAGCGGCCATCCTGCTTGAAGTGCGAGCCTACGATCATGGCGCTCGCATGCTCGAAGAGCGCATCGATGTTCTCCAGGCTCGCGCCGGATCCGACCAGCATGGGCAGCTTCGTCGCCTCCGCTGCCGCGGCAAGGTCGGCAATGTCCACCGGCTCCCCGGTCGCCGTGCCAGTGACAATCACGCCATCCGCGCAGAAGAACTCCGCCGCCTTCGCCGTCTCGGCGAGGCTGACGTCCGACGTGATCGCGTGCGAGCTGTGCTTCTTCTTGATGTCGCAAAAGATGCGCACGCCGTCCGCGCCCCAGCTGCGCCTGGCGCGCAGGAGCCGCCCGGCGCAACTCTCGATGACGCCCTCGTCGGCGACATGGGCAAAGACGAACCCTTCCGCCCGGATGAAGTCCAGCCCCGCCGCCAGGGCGATGGCGACGGCCTCCTCGTTGGCCCCGGCAAGTACCTGCACCCCGCAGGGCAGGTCGATCTCGCGGCGGATGGCACAGGCGATCGCGGTCATCACACTCACGACCTGGGGACCCGCGGCCCCGCGCAGATAGGGCCGGTCGTGCATATTCTCGATGAGCAGGGCGTCCACCCCGGTCTCCGCAAGCTGGCGCGCCTCTCGGCAGGCGCCATCGATGATCCCGGGAATGGAAAGCCTGTAATGCGGAGAACCTGGCAATGCCTGGGCATGCACCATCCCGATCACAGCGCAACGGCGTCCGAAAAGCTCCCTGCTCATGCAGCGATTCTGCCGGTCAGTCGCAGGATTGCCAAGCAAAGCACTACCCCGGATTTTCACCTTCTCGTGAAAAATCCGCCCGAAGGGCCGACCCCGTCGGGGTAGCCGAGACAAAGTCGCTCCCTCGAGATCCTTGTACCCAAGGACCTCGCAGGGACGTAAATTTCATGCCTCGGGAAGGCATAAAATTTACAGGCTAAGAGCCTGTCGGATTTCGGCGTTTTTGATCTCCAAACGCGATTTTTTGCACGCTAGGGGACGTCTTCCGAAAATAAAAACGGCATATATGCCATTTTAGGAAGGCGGGTTTTGAAAGTCGGACAGGCTCCTAAGGAACATTGATTGTCTCCGCTCGTATTTTCTGACAAACATCAAGAGCCCTCGCAACCATGACGCCGGCTTCCCCTACTCATAGGCCGCATCCCCGTACCATAGGCTGGATCGGAACCACTGCCATGGCGATGGGTGGCAGCAACCAGAGTATCTTCATCATCACGGTACTGCTTGCGGGCCAGGGCGACATTCATGGCCAGTGGAGTGCGGCCGTGCCGCTGCTGATCATTGGCCTCCTGCTGAGCTGGGCAGCCGCCCCGGGCTGGATCGAGCTGATCTTGATGTATCCGAACCGCATCGGCGGCATTGCGGCGACCTGCGGCGAGGCATTCAAACCCTATAGCCCCATCCTCGCGAATCTCACGGGCGTCTGTTACTGGTGGGGGTGGATTCCGACCTGCGGGCTCACGGCGATCTTCTCCGCCACGGCGCTGCATGACTGGGGGCATCTGCACATACCGGTGCAATGGATCGCGAGCGTGATCGTGCTGGCCTTTGTCGGAGTGAACCTCTGTGGAGTGAAATGGGCCGCGCGGCTGGCGATCGTCTTCGCGGCCTTCTCCGCAGGCCTCGCATTCCTCTCCGCTCTCGGGCCCGTCCTTACCGGTGCGGTGAATTGGAAGCAGGCGGTGGATTTCCATCTCACCACGCCGTTCCCCGGCTGGTTCGGAGCCGTCACGAGCGCCATGGCCGGCCTGTACCTCATCGGTTTCGCCGCGCCGGCATTCGAGGCGGCGACCTGCCATGTCGGCGAGACCATCGATCCGGAAAAGAACGTCCCGCGAGCCGTCTTCGCGAGCGCCGCGATGGCAGGCGTCTATTTCATCATCCTGCCGATCATCTGGCTCGGCGTCCTCGGGCCGGGAAAGCTCGGCACCGACCCGCTCATGGACCAGCTCGGGCCGACCTTCGCGATCCTGGGCAGCGGAGCCAAGGCGGCAGCCATCGGGTTCATCATGTTCAACATGTTCCATGGGACGCTGCAGCCGCTCGCCGGCGCGGCCCGTACGCTCTCGCAGCTCGCGGATGACGGGCTGCTGCCCGAGCTTTTCTCTCTGCGCGACAAGGAGGATGCCCCGCTGGTGGCGACGCTGATCACGGCGGCGTTTGCGATTTTCTTCCTCTGGCTAGGAGATCCGATCTGGCTGGTGGCCTCGGCAAACTTCACCTACCTCATCGGCATCTGCCTCCCGAGCATCGCCGTCTGGCTCCTGCGCAAAGACGAGCCGGGCATGCGCCGGCCGTATCGAGCGCCTCGCGGCACCATCGCCCTGGGACTGTGGGCGGCGGGCGCGTGGGGATTGTCGGCCATCCTCGGCTTTCAGCAGTTTGGCCTCAAGACCGTGCTTATCGGCTTGTTCTTCGCGTATTCAGGATCGGCACTGTATGCGTGGCGCAAGTTCAGCGATCGCCGCAAGGCCGGGCTGCCCGGCATCGCCCGCACTCTCCATATCAAGCTCACGGGTGCGATGCTTCTCGTGCTGATCCTCGATGGCGCAGGCTATTACCTCGCGGTGCAGAGCGTGGGTGCGCATGAGGTCGTCCGGCGCGCCGTGCTCGAGGATATCTTCGTCATGGTCGCGATGCTTACGATCACGGTCGGCCTGGTACTCCCCGGAATGATCGCCCATTGCGCGGTCGAGGTCTCGCGCGCTGCGAAGGATCTCGTGCGCGGGACGCTCTCGGATTTCTCCAACGCAATGCAGGCTCTGGGACATGGCAATCTCGACGCCGCTCACGCTCGTGTGGAATTCCAGCCAGTCCCCGTCAACTCCCGCGACGAGGTGGGAGAAATGGCGATCAGTTTCAATATCCTGCAAGCCGAGGTGGCCCGGGGCGCGGAGGGGTTGACAGGCGCGAGAGAGGGCCTGCTGCGAGCGCGAAACGACCTTACCGAGACAAACGAAAAGCTGGAGCAGCGCGTGAACGAACTCGCCATCGCCCTGCTCGAGCGCGAGCGGGCCGAGGTCGAGCTTCGCCAGGCCAAGGAAGCTGCGGAGTCCGCCGATCGCGCGAAGGGAGAATTCCTGGCCATCATGAGCCACGAACTCCGCACGCCGCTCAATGGCATCCTCGGCTTCTCGGACCTGCTCGAGTGTACGAAGCTGGACGACGAACAGCACAAGTCTCTCGATATCATCCGCACGAGTGGCGAGACGCTGCTGGCGATCATCAATGACATTCTGGATTTCTCGAAGCTCGAGGCGGGTCGCTTCCGTCTCGCCTCGAAGCCATTCCATCTGCACGACTGCGTGCGCGATGCCATGCTGCTATGCAGCCCCCATTCCAATCCCAAGGTGAAGCTCGAGTGGGATGTCGCGGCCGAACTGCCCGAGTGGATCGTGGGCGATGCGACCCGCCTGCGGCAGATCCTGATGAATCTCACGACGAACGCGGTGAAATTCACCCCGAAAGGAACGATCAGCGTGACCGCGCGCCAATTGCGGCTGTCGGCGGGCGAAATGATCGAGTTTCGAGTGAGCGACACCGGGATCGGGATTCCAACGGATCGGATCGAGGATATTTTCCGGCCATTCAGCCAGGTCGACAGCTCGAGCACCCGGCAGTATGGCGGGGCCGGCCTCGGCCTCGCCATCTGCAAAAGCCTGGTCGAGCTCATGGGCGGCTGGATCAAAGTTGAAAGCATTCCGGGGAAAGGATCGACGTTTGTCTTCGAAATCCCACTGCTTCGCACCGACACCCCCTCCGCCAGGCCCGAGGCCCTGCCTTCGTCCTTTGCCGTCCCGCTCAAAATCCTCGTCGTCGAGGATATCGAGGTAAACCTCCTCCTCGCTCTGCGCATGCTCGAGGAGCTTGGCTACCATGCCGACACTGCGAGGGATGGGCAGGAATGCCTCGAGAAAGTCGCTTCCCAGACATACGATCTGATCCTGATGGACCTGCTGATGCCCAGAACGGATGGCCTATCGGCTGCGCGGGAAATCCGGCATCGGGAGCGGGTAAGCGGAGTCAAACCGGGGGCCTATCTCTGTGCGCTCACGGCAAATCTTTTTACGCGCAATCGCGAGGCGTGCGCCGATGCGGGAATGAATGACATACTTGCAAAACCTTTGCGTCGAGATGATTTGGCCGCCATTCTCACACGTTGCGGTAAGATGGCAGTCGACCGCCGGGCGACAATTTGACGGGACAATCGCGGCCGGCCGGACTAATCAGGCAGTTTAGGCATGGATAAGATTCTGGTTCACGGTGGCGCAACATTGAAGGGGACGGTCCGCATCAGCGGGTCAAAAAATTCGGCTCTCCCGATCCTCGCCGCGACCCTGCTCACGAACGACCCATGCATCGTTCACCGGGTGCCTGATCTGAGTGACATCCACTACATGCTCACGATCCTGAGCCACCTCGGCTGCGACGTGGAGCGTGCGAGTGGCACGGTGCAGGTGAAGGCAGCGCAGCTGCGCACCGAGGCGCCCTACGAAATCGTCCGCAAGATGCGCGCATCGGTCTGTGTGCTGGGCCCCCTGCTCGGCCGCGAGAAGGAGGCGACGGTATCCCTGCCGGGAGGCTGCGTCATCGGAGATCGTCCCATTGATCTGCACCTCAAAGGCTTCGAGGCTCTCGGAGCCGCGGTACGCGTGCAGGGCGGAAACGTGAAGGTGCTCGCGCCCCGACTGAAGGGCGCATTGATCGACATGCGCGGGAAGTACGGCTCGACCGTGCTCGGGACGGACAATGTGATGATGGCTGCCGTGCTCGCCGAGGGCATGACCGTGATCGACGGCGCGGCGGAGGAGCCCGAGGTCGTGGACCTTGCGAATTTTCTCATCAAGATGGGGGCGAAGATCGAGGGCGCAGGCACCTCGCGCATCATCATCGAGGGTGTCAAAGAGCTCCATGGAGCCGAGCACACCGTGATCCCGGATCGCATCGAGGCCGGCACTTTCCTCGTCGCCGGGGCGATCGCGGGTGAGGAAATCATCCTTCAGAAGGTCAATCCCCAGCATCTGCTCTCCGTCACCGTGCCGCTTCAAAAGGCGGGCTATGTCGTGGAAACGAATGGCGAGACGCTCAAACTGCGCCGCAATGGGGGCAGCCTGCCGCTGGAGCTGGAGACAGAGCCCTATCCCGGCTTCCCCACCGACATGCAGGCCCAGATGTGCGCGCTACTCGCGACTTCGCCCGGCACGAGCCGCGTGACGGAGCATATCTTCCCGCAGCGATTCATGCATATCGCGGAACTGAAGCGCATGGGTGCCGACATCGAGCTGGAGAATGCGACAGCGGTCATCCGCGGGGTCGGGCAGCTCAGCGGGGCGCCCGTGATGGCGAGCGACCTGCGTGCGTCGGCGGCGCTCGTGCTGGCCGGGCTGCGTGCGGAGGGCATCACCGAGATCAATCGTGTCTATCACATCGACCGCGGCTACGAGAGCATCGACGAGAAGCTCAATCTCCTCGGGGCGAACATCGAGCGGGTGAAGGCATAGCAGAGCTCTGGATGGCTTCTCTACCGGATCGCAGGGACACATCGAGGCATGGCGAACGAGCCGATGCATACGGCCAGCAGATCTTACGGATGCGAAAGAAAAGTGACCCGACCGCCCATCGGCCGGGCGGATACAAGCGCGGCATTGCATAACGTCTGACTTCCTGCAATCTAAGCACAACATGTTGAGACTGGTCGGCGCGGAAAGCCTGCGAGTAGTTTCAGGACTCGGCGATTTTGCCCTGTTCACCGGGCAATCGTTCCGTTCCGCATCGGCATCGCGCAAGCTCCTGCGCCGGATTGCGAGAGCCATCTACGAACAGGGCACACTCTGCCTCCCGGTCGTCCTCACGATCGGCGCCTTCACCGGTCTGGTGCTCGGCCTGCAGGGCTACTATGTGCTCGACCGATTCGGCTCGCAGGGGTTGCTCGGGGCTCTCGTCTCGCTGAGCCTCGTGCGGGAGATGGCCCCCGTGCTCACGGCGCTCATGCTGGTCGGACAGGCGGGCTCCGCTCTCGCGGCGGAACTCGGCATCCAGCGGAACTCGGAGCAGATCGTCGCACTCGAGACCATGGGCGTAAGCAGCCATGGCTATCTCGTCGCGCCGCGCCTGATTGCGGCACTTTTCGTATTCCCCGTGCAGACGGCGCTTTTCGTAGCCATCGGCCTCTGGGGCGGCAGTCTCTCCGGCTCGATGCTGCTCGGCGTGGACTCCGGCGTGTATTGGTCGGGGGTCGAGCGCGCGGTCGAGGCCAAGGATGTGCGCGAGTGCCTGCTCAAGGCCGCCATCTTCGGCCTGCTCACCATCAGCATTTGCGCCTACAATGGCTTCCATGCCCATCGGTGCCGCGGCGCGACTGGCGCGCGGGCCGTGAGCATCTCCACCACGCGCGCGGTCGTGTACTCGAGCATCATCGTCCTCGCGGCGGATTACGTCGTCACCTCATTCCTCGTCCGATGATCGAAGCCGTGGCCCAAGATCACATCCTGCGCATCGAGGCTCTGCACAAGAGCTTCGGCGAGCATGTCGTGCTCACGAACGTGGGCTTCGACGTGCGCCGGGGCAGCGTCTTCACCGTGCTCGGGCCGAGCGGCGCGGGAAAATCCGTCCTCCTCAAATGCCTCGCGGATGTCGAGCGCCCGGACTCCGGCCGGATCACCTTCGATGGCCGTTCGCTCGGTCCAGACGACGCCGAGGCAAAAGCGGAATTCCGCCGCCGCTGCAGCTTCCTGTTTCAAGGGAACGCCCTTTTCGATTCCCTCACGGCGCTGGAAAATGTCTCTCTCCCGCTGGAGCAGACAACTACCCTGGCCGACTCCGAAATCCGCAAGCGCAGTATGGAGGCACTGCGGCAGCTCGAGATCGATACGTTCTGCGACCGCTACCCGAGCCAGCTCTCGGGCGGCATGCAAAAGCGCCTGGCGCTGGCGCGCGCGATCGTCACTCGGCCGGAGATGGTCTTCTTCGACGAGCCGACCGCCGGCCTCGACCCGCTGCGCCGTAATGCCGTATTTTCCATGATCGCCAAGTACCAGCGGCAGTTTGGGTTTACGGCCCTCGTGGTTACGCACGATGTGCCCGAGGCACTCGTCGCCAGCGACCGCGTCGCTCTCCTCGAGAAGGGCCGCATCTGCTTCGAAGGCTCCCCCGAGGAATTCACCTCGAGCCACCATCCTATCGTGAGTGGATTCCGCGACAGTGTGGAAGCGCTCGGCGCCGCCCTTCGTTCCATTCGCAACAATAACGATCCCTTGTGAAACAAAGTAAACTTGAGCTCTCCGTCGGATTCTTCGTCGTGCTGGGCCTGGCCGCACTCGCCTGGCTCACGCTCAAACTCGGCTCCGGGTCCAGCGTCGGCGGCAATACGTATCTGATGGAGGCGAGGTTCGACAATGCGGGCGGCCTGCACAGCGGCTGCGAAATCGAGATGGCAGGAGTGCGGGTCGGGCGCGTCGAAGCCGTGCGATTCGATCCGCAGGACTTCAGCGCGATCGCCACGCTGCGCATCGTCTCCACGCTCCAACTGCCGACGGACACGATGGCCTCCGTCAAGACAGCCGGCCTCATTGGCGATAAATTCGTCGCGCTTTCTCCCGGCGCAGATGCTACCAATCTCAAACCCGGCTCGCGCATTACGATGACCGAGTCGGCAGTAGATCTCGAGTCACTGATCGGAAAAATGGCTTTTGGCAGCGTCAACAAAAACCAGCAACCCACCCCAGCAGCTCAATGAACCCGCGTGCTCTCCTCACCTTCATTGCCTCGCTCACCCTCCTTCACTGCGCGGCAGCCGCATCCACCGCCGATGCCGTGGCCCAGCTGCACGTCGCCGTGGACTCCGTCGTAAAGACGGCCGAGCACTCCTCGACCAATGCCGGCTTGGCCGAAAAGCTGCGACCATTGCTCGAGAAATACATCAGCTTCAATACGATGACTCGTCGCGCCGTCGGCCCCGGCTGGCGGCAATTCTCCGGGCCGCAACAGTCCGATGCGATAGGCCTCTTCACCACGCTGATCATCCGGACCTATGCGGCCAAATACGTCCCCGGCGAGCATCCGGTGATCACCTATAAGTCTGCGACATCACCGGCACCCGGCCAGGTCGAGGTCCCGACGACCATGGTTTACAACGGCAGCACCTACTCCGTGATCTACCGCATGGAGCAGGCGAATGGCTGGCAGGTCACCGATATCGTCGCCGAGGGTGTGAGCCTCGTGGCGAATTACCGCGCACAATTCGACTCGGAATTCAGAAAAGGCGGAGCAAGCGAAGTCCTCGCAGCTCTCAACCACTCGGTAGGAGCCACCAAATGAAAACACAGTCCCCCCACCTCCATATCCTCCTCATCGCGGCAATCGTGCCTCTCCTGAGCCATTGCAGCTCAGGTCCCAAGCATGCACCGAAAACCGCGGCTGCCACCACTGGCCAGGCCAAAGTGGATGGAAAAGCAGCTGCAGACGACAATAACGATGGTTACAACACGCCGCTCGTCGCCGATCCCGCCGAGCCGGTGAACCGCGGTATCTTCTGGGCAAACCATCAGATTTACCGGTACGTCTTCCATCCCGTCTCGAAGGCCTATCGCTTCGTCATGCCGAAGCTCGCGAGGGATAGCCTGTACAATGTCTTCGACAACGCGCGCTACCCGATTCGCGTCGTGAACGACACCTTGCAATGGCGACTCGAGCGCGCCGGCCAGGAGACGGCCCGGTTCTTCGTAAATAGCACCTACGGCCTCGGCGGCCTCGGACGGCCAGCCGACCGCGTCCCCGGCCTGGAGAATGTCCCGGCAGAGGACACCGGCCTCACCTTCGCACATTGGGGCATCGGAAACGGTCCCTACATCGTGCTGCCGATCCTCGGCCCGTGCACCCTGCGCGATGGCGTAGGACTCATCGGCGACTATGGTCTCAACCCGGTGACCTGGGTCGGAATCATCTGGCCATATAGCTGGATCATCGCCATCCCGACCACGAATACGGTGCGAGCCCTGCCCCGCCAGATGGATGCCTATGATGCCGCGACAGAGAATGCCCTCGACCGCTACCTGGCTGTGCGCACCGCGTACATCCAGTATCGGAACGAGGCGGCGGCGAAGTAGGTCGTACCAGAAACAAATCCGGAGAATGCCGGGCGATCTCGGCGCGAGCCATCCTTTGGGTAGGCGCGTCCGGCAGCTGCCGGACCGCCGTGGTTCCCATTTTCATCCCGCATGGAGCCCCGCGTATGGGGCATGCGAATCTGGCTTCCATATCCATTCCCCTCCCCGATTCCGTATCACGCCTTGGGCAGCGTGATGAGCACGTCGTCGCCGTCGCGACGGGTCGTCATTTTGTCGGATTGCACGGGGCTCGGGAGGGTCACGATCTGCGTGGAGCTCGACATCTGGTAACTGTTCGAGGATGAGCCGTTGGACGAGTTCTCGTTGCGCGAGGTGATCTTGAGCAGGTTGCCGTTGTCCACGCTCACATCGAGCTTTGTGGATTGATCGACGCCCTTCGCGCGGATTACGTAGTCCTGGCCCTTGTCCTCGATGCTCACGCCGCCTCCCGAGGGCGAGGCACCGCCGAAACTGCCCGCCATCGAGAAGGGATCGGCCTGCATCGAGCTATTCATCATCGCATTCATCTGCCGCTGCATCTGGGCCATCTGCCTGATCGCCTGTTGTGCCCATGCATCCATCGAGCCGGAGGTGGAAACCGATGGCATGGCCTGGATCGGAGCTGCGTGGATTGCGGGGAAATTCTGCGCCATTGCGGCCGGCGCGGGATTGCTGCCTGGAGCGGCCTTCGGCACGGAAATGACAACGTGGCCGTTATTCTGCGTGATCGCCGGGCTCGCGAGCGCATCGGCCGATGGCAGATGGAATTTTTGCTCGAAGGTCGCGCCTCCGGAAGTTTGCCCCGAGGAGATGCGAAGCGTCCTGCCCTTGAGATTCACGTGGAGGTGCGAAGCATCCTGCGCGGGGATGTCCAGAGTCACGGTGTAGGATGAGGGGCCTTCCTGGATATCGACGGCCTGGTGCGCGAGCGAAGCCGATGCGGCGGGCTGGGAAGCCGCGGTGGCGCTCGGACCGGTGCAAATGAAGCCAGCCAGTGAGGCGAGGGCGATGATCCCGGCCCTGCGAAGCGAGCCGCTGGAAAAGCGGGCGACATGCTCTGCAATGGAAGCCGGACGAATGACAACGGGACTTTTCATCATTGGTTTCGAAGAGTTCATGTTTTCGGTTTTTCCCCGGAAACGGGTTCCATTGAGAAATGACACTCGTTCGCGCCCCGCGTTCATTGGATTTTTTTGAATGGAGTGCGTCGTCGGCCGGGCGCGCATGCCTAGCTGCACCATCCAAAGCGTCGCTCGCCAGAAGAGACTCCTCGGCGACCGGCCGAAAGATCGCGGATGGCAGCGCGACGGATTTGGGGATCGATCCGGTCACTGACCAGCGGACGACTTTTCCCCGCATTTTCCCTTGCGGGCGCGGCACGAAAGGCGCTTTCTTCAACCCCATATGTCAGACGCATTTCAAACGCTCCGCTCATTCGAGGTCGCAAACGGGAAAACAGGATTGCTCTACTCGCTGCCTGCGCTCGAGGAAAAAGGCGTCGGCCCCATTTCGAAGCTGCCGGTCAGCATCCGCATCGTGCTGGAAAGCGTCCTCCGCAATTGCGACGGGAAGAAGGTCTCCACGAAGGATGTCGAGACCCTCGCGAATTGGAATGCCAAGGCCCCCGCTCCGGAGGAGATCCCCTTCGTCGTGGCGCGCATCGTTCTCCAGGATTTCACCGGCGTGCCGCTTCTCGTCGATCTGGCCGCGATGCGCAGCGCCGTGAGCCGCATGGGCAAGAACCCCGGCGTGATTGAGCCCCTCGTCCCGGTCGATCTCGTCGTCGACCACTCGGTGCAGGTGGACTTCTACGGCTCGGCGGACGCGCTTCGTCTGAACCTGGAAATGGAATTCAAGCGCAACCGTGAGCGCTACGAGTTCCTCAAGTGGGGCCAGGGTGCGTTCCAGACCTTTGGCGTGGTGCCTCCCGGCATCGGCATCGTTCACCAGGTGAACCTCGAGTACCTCGCCAAGGGCGTGCTCTCCGGTGCGGCCAATGGCGGCACTGTTTACTATCCCGACACACTCGTCGGCACCGACTCCCATACGACCATGATTAACGGTCTGGGCGTCGTCGGCTGGGGCGTGGGCGGCATCGAGGCGGAGGCCGGCATGCTTGGCCAGCCGGTCTATTTCCTCACGCCGGAAGTCGTGGGCGTGCACCTCACCGGCCGTCTGGGCGAGGGCGTCACCGCGACCGACCTCGCTCTGCATGTGACCGAGCTGCTCCGCAAGACAAAGGTCGTGGGCAAGTTCGTCGAGTTCTACGGCGAAGGCGCGGCCTCGCTCCCCCTCACCGATCGTGCGACGATCGCCAATATGGCTCCCGAGTATGGCGCGACCATGGGCTTCTTCCCCGTCGATGCCGAGTCGGTCAATTACCTCGCAGCCACGGGCCGCACGGACGAGCAGTGCAGCGCATTCGAGAACTATTTCAAGGCGCAAGGCCTCTTCGGCATGCCCACGAAGGGACAGATCGCCTACAGCGTGGACGTCGAGCTCGATCTCGCCACGGTGCAGCCGGGCGTCGCAGGCCCGCGTCGTCCGCAGGACCGCATCAACCTGCCCGACCTCAAGCCCGCGTTTAATTCCTATCTCACCAAGGCGGTGAGCGAGGGTGGCTACGGCAAGACCGGCGAGGCACTCACGGCGACGGCGATTCTCGCCCGCAATGGACATCCGAGCACGGACGCCGGCACCGTCGAGCCCGCGGAGCGGAATGAGTCCGAGATGGTGACGAATCGCCCGACGGCCGATCCGATCCAGAACTTCCCGCGCTCGCCCTTCCATGAAGAGCACAGCACCCTGCGCAATGGCAGCGTGCTCATCGCGGCGATCACCAGCTGCACGAACACGAGCAACCCGTCCGTGATGCTCGGCGCCGGCCTCCTCGCAAAGAAGGCGGTGCTCCGCGGCCTGCGTGTGGATCCCGCCGTGAAGACGTCGCTCGCCCCTGGCAGCCGCGTCGTGCAGGACTACCTCTCCAAGACGGGCCTCCAGCCGTACCTGGACGAGCTCGGTTTCCAGATCGTCGGCTACGGCTGCACGACCTGCATCGGCAACTCCGGCCCGCTGAATCCCGAGATCGAGGAAGCCATCGTCGGCAATGACCTCGTCGCCGCCGCGGTGCTCTCCGGCAACCGCAACTTCGAAGCCCGCATTCACCAGAACATCAAGGCGAACTTCCTCATGTCCCCGCCGCTCGTCGTCGCCTTCGCGCTGGCTGGCCGCGTGGATATCGATCTCACCTCCGAGCCGCTCGGCAAGGATGAGAATGGCGTCGATGTCTATCTGCGCGACATCTGGCCGAGCCTCGATGAAATCAAGGCCGAGATGCAGTCGGCGCTCAAGCCCGAGGTCTTCCGCAAGCTTTACACCGACTTCGCCGAGCAGAATCCCAAGTGGAACGAGGTCCCCGCTCCCACGGGCGAGGTCTTTACCTGGAATACCGACAGCACCTATATCCAGGAGCCCCCGTTCTTCGAGAATTTCGGAATGGAGGGCGGCACTATCAGCGCGATCACGGGCGCCCGCCCGCTCGCCATCCTCGGCGATTCGGTAACCACCGATCACATTTCGCCCGCAGGAGCGATCAAGGCCTCGTCGCCGGCCGGCAAGTTCCTTCAGTCCAAGGGCATCGAGCCTTCCGACTTCAATAGCTACGGCTCGCGCCGCGGCAACGACCTCATCATGACGCGCGGCACATTCGCAAACGTGCGCATCAAGAACCTCATGATCCCGGCGAAGGAAGACGGCACCCGCGTCGAAGGCGGCGTGACGCTCCACCAGCCTGATGGCGAGCAGTTGAGCATCTACGACGCGTCGATGAAGTACCAGGCCGCCGGCACCCCGCTCGTGATCATCGCCGGCCAGGAATACGGCACTGGCTCCAGCCGCGACTGGGCAGCCAAGGGCACCCGCCTGCTCGGCGTGAAGGCCGTGGTCGCGCAGAGCTACGAGCGCATCCACCGCTCGAACCTCGTCGGCATGGGCGTGCTCCCGCTCCAGTTCAAGGAGGGAACCACCGCCCAGACGCTCGGCCTCGATGGCACAGAGGTCTTCGACGTGCTCGGCCTCGACGAGGACGTCAAACCGCGGCAGGACCTTACGCTCAAGATTACCCGCAAGGACGGCTCCAGCATCGAAATCCCAGTCACGCTGCGCATCGACACCCCGATCGAGGTGGATTACTACCGCCATGGTGGCATCCTCCCGTTCGTTCTCCGCGAGATTGTTAGTAAGACGGTCTAACGACTATCTTCGCTTCAGCTTCGACAAAAAAAGGGGACGGCATGAATGCCGTCCCCTTTTTGTTGAACTCACAGCGAACCGCGCTCGAGCTTCCAAAGCTCCATGGGGCAGAAAGAGGCCTTCCTACTTCCACCACTAATAATCGGAAAACAGTCCAATTCAACCGGTTAAACTTTCGATCTGTCAGTTGACAAAAATCATTGGCAGGCAAACTGTAACCCGATAACAATCCAACTTCCCCCTGTAAGCTTGCCCATGAACGTCCTCATCCGTCCGCTACTCGCCGCAGTTGCGCTGCTTCCGCTTGGCCTTCATGCCCAAGTGACCTCGGACATCTCCGGCTACCTGCGCATCTCCGCCGCAGCAAATACCGATACGCCAATCACCACGACTTTTGCGCGGCCCAGCATCTGGCGTAGTGCGATCAGCTCGATTTCCGGCTCGACCATCACGGTAAATGGCTCACCCGCGTGGACGGCCTCCAGCCTGGCCCCTGGAACGAGCACCTACTATGCGCGATTCACGTCCGGCGCGTTGAATGGACAATTCGTCACCGTCACTGACAATGGCGCCTCCACGATCACAGTGGATGCCGCCGGTCTCAACATCGGCAGCGTGGTCGCCGGCGACACGCTGGAGATCACCCCGTACTGGACCCTCGCCACGCTCTATCCGGCAAGTGATGCAGGCACTTCGTTTGTGGCGTCGAGTTCGCCCCTCGTTCGCCAGACTCAGCTTCTCTTCTACGATGCCAGTGCTACCGGCATCAATCGCGCACCTTCGTCCACCTATTACTTCTATAATGGATCATGGCGCAAAGTCGGCGTGTCGGCCGCCACTTCTTTCGACAATACAGTCGTTTACCCAGATAGCTATTTCATCCAGCGAAATACGGCTTCAGCCACCGCACTCACCCTTTCCGGGCGAGTGATGACCGGATACATCGGCACCATTTTGGAAGGCATCTCCGGCTCTCAAAACGACAACTATGTCGGCCTCGCCTTTCCTGCCGATACGACACTAGCTGCCACAGGACTGGCGTCGAATGGCTTCTCCGCGAGCAGCTCCCCGCTGAATATCAGCGACCGACTTCTGGTCTTCGATCCGGCCGGGACGGGATACAACCGAGCCCCGAGCGCCACCTATTACTACTATAATAGTGGCTGGCGAAAAGTGGGCTCCTCCGCCTCTACGGATTTCAGCACCTCGACCATCCTCCCAGCCGGCACTGGCATAATCGTCCGCAAGGCCGCCAATGCCGTTGCCGCGACGTGGCAATTCAATACTCAATTGTAACTCCGCCGAAACCAGAATAAGCAACCAGTCACCCGTTAGATGAAGAAACTCGTCCTCCTTTCCGCCGCTCTCGCCTGTCTTACCGTTACCGAGATTCGCGCGGGTACGATTTCAATGGACTTCCAAGTTGGCGTGCTCGCCGATTCCTCTGGAACGCCAATTACTGACGGCTCGCTGTTCCAGATCATCGCCTCGCCCGATACCACTTTCTCGGCGCCCACGCCAACGAGCTTTCTTGGAAATAGCAGCAACGATGTTCTGGTTTGGAGTGGTGGCTTTGACAGCTCTACGGTCGGTGCCGGTCCAGGTATCGCCGACATGGCTGTCAATAATATCGATTTGTCCACCTATCCGATCGCTGGCGACTATCTAACTATTCGCTGGTTTCCCACACTTACTAGCAGCTCGCTCCAGCCGGGCGCCTCGACGTCGTATGGACAGTATGGATACCTGAACGATAATTCATGGATCGCGGGAAACGCAGGCTCCTCGATTACATATACATTTCTCACTCAAAGCACCGGAATTGGCTCCGCCACAAACTCTCTCGGGTACGCGAATAATACGGTCACTCCCGTGCCGGAGCCGTCGAGTTCCGCAATCGTTATCGCTCTCTGCGCTCTGGCTGTGACCATTCACCACCGGCGCCGAGCAGTGCAAGCCGGGCGCTAATCGCTTGGTATTGTCGAATGCATACCCTCTTGCTGCAGCCCCGCAAATGCGGGGCTGCTTTTTATTCATGACAAGTTAGCTCGTCCCACCCGGCGTTGGCAGGCACCAAAAATGCCGCTTCCGCCTGCCCGCTGTTTCTGGTTCTAAATAAACTGGAACTCCCCCCAATCCTCTCCCCCATGAAGAAACTCATTCTCTCCGTTGCACTTGCGGGATTATTCGTCGCGCAGCTTCGAGCGGATTCGATTCACATCGATTTCTCTCTAGGAATTCTTGCTACGTCAGCCGGAACTCCGGTCCTGGATAATTCGCTGGTTCAGATCATCGCCGCTCCCACCACTTCGACGTTTGCGAATCCCACGGCCACCGACTTTCTGGGAGGCAGTTCGGACGAATACATCGTTTACAGTGGTGCATTCGATAGTTCTACGAGCGGCGGCACTCCCGGCGCTGAACTTTTCGGCGTAAATATTGACCTCACGACTTACCCAATTGCCGGCGATGCTCTGATCGTTCGGTGGTATCCTTCGCTGACCACCTCCAGCTCCGCACCTGGCCTCACGACCTACGGTCAGTTTGGATATCCGAATAATCCGAGTTCCGTCGATCCGTCGAATACCTGGATAGCTCCGAGCGGCGGAGGCAGTGTCGCGTTTTCTTTCCTGACTACCAGCGCCGGCGGTCCCTACCCGGATTCCATGGGCAATGCCAGCAATACGGTCTCCGCTGTGCCGGAGCCGTCGAATTACGCGGTGATCATCGGTATTTGCGCCGGCCTGATGGCCCTACGCTATGGCCGCCGTGCTGAGCGTACCCGAGCGAGCTAGTTTCGTCGGTGGATCATCCCGCGCGTAGCGCGGCAATATGAACGATACGCGTTAGAGATCCCGCAACTTCGGACCGTTCCATCTTTCATCCACAGCTCGGGAGGGACTTATCCCTGGTTCCTCGAATTTTCGAGCCAGATCGCCATGCCCCTCGTAGGAGTTCGGCGAGGCCTAAGATGAGGGAATCCACGGCGCTTTCGGCGAAAACGCCCTACCCACCCAGACGTGGTCGCCCGCTGGGCGAATGGCCTGCCCCGACAGAGTCGGCCCTGTGGGCGGATTTTCACTGGATGTGAAAAATCCGGGCTGGCGTCCCCATCAGCCACAAATCGCTCTCCGCGCGTCAGCGCGTCGTCACCCGTTCCGGTAGGGCGTTTTCGATGAAAGCGCCGACTATTCTCTCATCGAACCACCGTAACTACGTCGCGGCTCGAACGAAAGACCCTCTCGGTTCCGTGCCCGCCGCATTCGGTATGCTCCCCGACTCGGGAACTCATGCCGCTAATGCGAATCCCAAGCCGATCAGTTCGATTCGTCCTGTTCTTCCTGCTTGTCCGAGCCCTTGTCGCCCTTCTTGTCGGGGGCGAAGATGCCTGCGAGCACCTTTCCGATGAGCGGAGCGGCGCTGCTGCCGCCGTGCACGGTGTTATCGCCGGGCTCGCCTTCGTAGAGCGCGGCAAAGGCAAATCGAGGATTCTGCGCGGGGGCGAAGCCGGCGAACCATGCTGCCGTGCGCTGCTTGTCCTTGGGTCCCCACTGGGCGGTGCCGGTCTTGCCCGCGACATGGATGCCCTCGCATTGCGCGTGGTGGGCGGTGCCATTGCCGTCCTCGGTGACCGAGACGAGCGCCTTGCGAAGCTCGTCCATGATCTGCGGCGTGATGTTGAGATTATCGCGGACGCGGTCGGGATAGGCAGCCACGACTTTGTTATCCAGGCTCTGGATCTGGGACACCAGACGGGACTGGTGGAACTGTCCCCCGCTGGCGATCACGCCGTAGGCCTGGGCCATCTGGACCGGCGTAATGAGAATGTCACCCTGGCCGATGGACATGTTGGCCACGTCGCCCTGGAGAATCTTCCGCTTCTGCACGCGCAGCATGTAGGTGTCGTTCGGGATGTTGCCTTTCTCCTCGGCGCGGAGCGGGATGCCCGTCTTCTGGCCGAGGCCAACACGTGTGGACCAGTCGATGATCGGCTTCGACCCCATCTTGAGGCCGGCCTGGATGAACCATGTGTTGCACGATTGCGTGAGCGCCTCGACGAAATTGAGCGTACCGGCGTCGTATTTCTTCCAGTTGTGGAATAGCGCATTGCCAACCCCGTAGGCGGTCGGGCAGCCGAAGGTCGTGTTCTTGGTGAGCTTGCCTGTCTCGAAGCCCGCCAGACCCACGAACGATTTGAAGGTCGATCCCGGCGGATAGGCTGAGCGATATGCGCGAGGGAGCAGCGGGACGTCCGGATCCTTCTGCACGGCCTCGTATGCCTGCTTGTTGACGGTGGGGACGAAAATATTCAGATCGTAGGTCGGCCAGGAGGCCATCGCGAGGATCTCGCCCGTATTGGGGTCGATCACGACGATCGCGCCACGCTTGGCGTTCTTCGACAGAACGTCCTCGCAGAGGGCCTGAAGCTTCGCGTCGATGGTCAGGATGACGTTAGAGCCCGGCATGGGTGGTCGTGTGACGCGCTCGGAGGTCTTGCGCCCATCCTTGTCGAATGTCACGTCAAGGACACCCGGCTGGCCGCGGAGCTGGTCGTCGTAGACCTGCTCGATACCCTCGCGGCCCTCGCTCGCGGGAAAAATGAGATCGCCGTTCTCGATCGGGCGAAGGGAAAGCGGAGCCTGGCGGCCAACATAGCCGATGATGTGGGACGCGAGTTTACTCTGCGGATAGAAGCGCACGTAGGTCTGCCGCAGGATGAGTGTAGGAGTCACGCCGCGGGCCACGATGGCGAGTTCCTGCGGCTGGAGATCCTCGGCAATGTCGTAGGGCAGCACACCTCGGTTCTTATAATGATCGAGGATGGCCTTCTCGTTGAGGCCGATGTCGCGGCCCAGCAGCCCCTTCGCAAGCGTGACCTGCTGGCGCGCGAACTCGAGTACCTGCTTGTCCGTGAAGTTGAGAGGCGTGGGAAAGCTGATCGCCAGATTATAGCTCAGCCGCGACTGCGCGAGCGGCTCGCCGTTGCGATCGGTGATGAGACCGCGTGGCGCGGGAATGCCAAGCTGGTAGGTGCTCGCCTGCTTCTGTGTCTCCCAAGTGGGCTTCGGATTTTCAACGACGCCGGTATTGTCGAGGACGGCTTCCTGCGCGAATGCGGCGGCGCTCAACGCAAGGGAGGAAACGAGACAGAACAGTGGCTTCATGCAACGGAAAAGACTCGTAAAGCACACGAGGACGGGACGCAACTCCCTTGGTAAGAACCGCGCATTTAAACTTTATTTGCCCCAGAAGCAGAAAATCATACTTGAAACTTATTTTTCTTGATACGCCCCCCTGCCTTTCATTTCCTCACGCGCGAAAAATGAGAATTTTACTATCTCTCGCTGCGGTGTTTTTTCTCGGAAGCTCGGCCTTTGCCACCACGGTAAAGGATTTCGTCGGAACGTGGGCTGGAACCCGAGTGAAGACTTACAAGGGTACGGTATCGAAATACCTCGAAGTGGATTCCTACCGCTCGACGGGCGACGGCGGCCTGGTAATGCGCTCGACGATTCACATGCCCCAGGGTGTCGCGCATATCGTCTATGAATTCTTCAAGAATGGCTCGGTGGAACAGACTGGCGTCTTGAAGGGGGAGCTCTACGGCAGCTATTCGGGATCCTGGCGTCTGAACGAGAATACGCTGATTGTCTATCTCTATTCGGATGGAGGCGGCACCCGCCGTTACGGCACGATCAAAGTCCGTCTCGTTGGTAACGCTCTTGCCCTCACCAATTCGTGGTCCGATGGGGTGCAGGTGGCAGCCCACCTCGTGAAGCGATAGGCTCTCAACCTTCCGCTGTGGCAGGGTGAAGCCGTGGGCCAGCCCTGGCCCGAAAATTCATTTCCGACGGGATCTGCGCCATTGGAAAATCCAGGGAACCCGACGGCGCGGCTTCCCTACCGCAGTAAAACGAATCCGGCAACCCCCGGGGTGAGCTATTCTTTGGGTGGTAGGGCGCGTCCGGCAACTGCCGGACCGCCGTAGATTCCTATTTTCATTCCGCGTAGAGCCCCGCCTGCGGGGCATGCGTATCTGATTCGAACGAAGTTCGATGGAGCCACCTTCCTATAGGAGCGCAACGAATCCTGAATACAATGCCTGTTCGGTAGCGGTGCGCCTCCCACAGAGTGACGGCTACAGAGCGAGTCCGGTTATTTTGTCAGGATGGCGTTACCGCCGATCGTCGCGCTTGACGGTCCGCGCCAGAGCAACGCCGCAGCCCGCGCATGGCCCGGGTTTTGCGAGGCCGACGGAGGTTTCACCGCTCGAGCAGCAGCCTTGTTTTTTCCGCCGGGTGACCAGCCAGACCACGGTGAGCGCTATCAGCAGGCTGACGCCGACGAGGATGAGATCGAGCGGGTTCATTGGATGCGTGAGACGATTTGGTAGGTGAGCACGGCGGCGATCCATGCCAGCGACGTGAGATACACGAAGGCGAAGACGGCCCATCGCTGTCCCACCTCGCGGGCGATAACGGTGAGCGTGGATGCGCACTGCATACAGAAGGCGAAGAAGATCATTACCGAAAGTGCGGTCGCCAGGGTGAAGACCGGCTTGCCGGCGTAGGGACCGTCGTGCCAGGTCGCCTTTCGCAGGGCATCCCGCAGCGAGTCGTCCTGCGCGTCGTCGCCCAGGCGGTAGATGATCCCGAGAGTGGAGACGATCACCTCTCGCGCGGGGAAGCTCGCCAGCACGCCAATAGTGATTTTCCAGTCGAAGCCGGCGGGCGCGAAGATTGGCTGGATCGCCTTGCCGGCGCGGCCGAGCACGCTCTGCTCGATATAGGCTCCGGCGACGTCGTGAGCCAGCCCGCCATTGAGCGCCGCGTCCCCTGCAGCGAGGCGGGACTCGATGGCAGCCGGAGTGGTTTTCTGGGCCGCCGCAGTTTCTGTGACGAACTCATGGCGCGTATCTGCGGCGACCTTCGGCGAGCGCGGAAAATAAAGGAGAGCCCAGATGATGACGCTCAAGGCAAGGATGACGGTACCCGCTCGCGTGAGGAAGGCGCTACCTCCCTCCCACATGCGCCAGAGCACATCCTTCGGGTGTGGCATGCGATAGGGCGGCAACTCGAGCAGGAAGGCCTGCGAGCGAATCTTGAGTACCTTGCGATTGAAGAACCATGCGGCAGGCAGCGCGATGACGAGCCCGACGATGTGCATGATGAAGAGCGCGAGCGCGGCCACCGTCGGTCCATAGACCGGCTGGACGAAGGCCCCGATCATCAGCACATAGACGGGCAGGCGCGCGGAGCAGCTCATCAGCGGAGCGATGAGCACGGTGAGCAGGCGTGCCTTGGGATCCTCGATCGTGCGGGTGGCGAGCACTCCAGGCACTGCGCAGGCATAGCTGGAGAGCAGAGGCACGAAGCTCTTGCCATTGAGCCCGCACCAGCCAAAGAGACGATCCATCAGGAATGCCGTGCGCGCCAGGTACCCGGTGTCCTCCATGAGCGCGATGAAGAAAAACAGCAGGAAAATTTGCGGAAGAAAGACGATCACCCCACCGACGCCGGAGATCACTCCGTCGCAGACGAGCGACTGGAACATCGGCGTGCCCGCGAGTAATGGGCGTACCCATTCGCGCAGGGCGCCCGCCGTATTCTCGATCCCGTCCATTACCGGAGTGGCGAATGTGTAGATCGATTGGAAGACGAGGAGCATGATGCCCACGAAGATGAGCAACCCCGTCGTGCGGTGAGTGAGCACGCGATCGATGCGCTCGGTGCGGGAAAGACCCGCGCCATGAGTGCGGCTGACGACCTCCTCGAGCACGGAGTCGATGAAGCGATAGTGCACGAGGGCCTCGGCAGCCAGAGGGTGCATGCCGGCCACGCGAATGGGCCGCCGCACGTGGTCCAGCAAGGGGGCGCATTCCGCATGCTTCACGCCGAGCCGACCGAGCAGGCTGTAATCGTCCTCGAAGAGCATGCGCCGGAGCATTGCGTCCTCGACGCTCTCTCCGCCCCGGCGGGAGAGTTCCCCGCGCAGTAACTCGACCGAGGCGTCGATGCTCTCGGGCCATTGAAGGGGCTCCAGTGCCGCCGGACTTCCGACTGCGGCTGCCATTGCCTCGCGCAGGCGCTCGATCCCCTCGCCCTCGCGAGCTGCGATAGGGACAACCGGTGCGCCTAGCCGCTGCGAGAGTCGCTCGACATCGATCGCCAGGCCGCGTGATCGCAGCTCGTCGGTGAAATTCAACGCCACGATGAGCGGCCGCCCGAGATCCGCCAGCTGGCGCGCCAGGAAAAGACTGCGCCGCAGGTGAGTGGCATCCACGAGACAGACTACCAGGTCGGGCAGATTCTCGCGCCACCCCTGGAGACACTCGATGGCAATGCGCTCGTCGGGCGAGGTGGCAGCCAGCGAATAAGCGCCGGGGAGATCGATCACCGTCACATCGCGGCCGGAGATCTCGGTATGCCCGGTCTTCCGCATCACGGTCACGCCGGGGTAGTTTCCCACCCGCTGCCGCATGCCGGTGAGCCGGTTGAAAAGGGTCGTCTTGCCGGTATTGGGATTCCCGATCAGCGCCACCGTGATCGGTCGGCGCTCGCTCAGGACGGCAGCTGACATTCGGACTGCACGGTCACGTTCATCGCATCTCCCTTGCGCAGACACACCACGCACCCAGGCAACTCGACCCGGATGGGATCGCCGAAGGGAGCCCGGCTCAGCAACCGCAGGCGGCAACCCGGCATGAGGCCCATCGCCAGCAGTCGCTGCCCGATCGAGGCTTCGTGGTCGATGCGCTCGACCACTGCACTGTCGCCCGGCTGCAAGTCACAGAGTGTGCGAAGGGTAAATCCGGCGTTCATATGATGTTGAGACTAAATCTCAATCTCAGGAATTGTCGAATCGAAACCCGCGGAATTTTGATGGAACTCAAGGGTAGGGCGGTTTTTTTGCTCCGCTGCCTGTTGTGCGAACAGGATCTCGGATCAGACACCCTGCGAGGAGCCGGGCGCGGCATATAAATAAGAAGCTACGGAACCTGCGGCGTCGGGTTCCGGGGAGTCCTGCAATACATATTTGATGGGCATTTACAGACTGCCAATCTGCGCAATTCCAGGAAATATGCCGGACTGGACCCGTTGAGCCCTAGAAACAGGATCCAATATCCCGCGAAGAGGCGCTGCCGAGGATGCGGGCGGGCCGTCCGCTCAGGGGGATCTCGCCAGCAGCGGCGGATGCGAGCCGATCGTCCTTGAGGAGGCGGATCATCTCGGCGTCCAAGGCCTCGCGCTTTTCCTTCAGTCGCGTGAGGCTCCATTGGTAGTCGTCCACCTCATCGGCGGAGAACCAGACTCGCTTGCGGGATTCCATGATGGAGGCGATGTGGCGAATGGGGTTCTTGTAGAGCACACCGGTCGGCACATCGGGGATAAACTCACAGTCGCCGCGAAAGAGCGCGACTGACTGGACGGCGTCCGGGGCAACATTCAACGCCTTCGAGATGAGTGTGACGCTGCGCGCACACTGGGCGAGCGGACTTTCGAAATGACGATGAACGCCGGATTCGACCTGAGTCCATTCTGCGTTGCCTTCACCCACGAAAATTTTCCCATCGGTGCGGAATGCATGAATGAGGAGAATCCCCCGGCAGGAGATCAGCACATAATCGAGCCGTAGTTTCTCCGTCTCATCGGAAACAACCAGATCGGCCACGCGGCGGCAGCCTGTCCGATCAAGCAGCAGAAACAGCCGGGCTCGAAAAGCAATATCATCGATCCCATTCTTCAGTGCGGACATCATCACTACAGACTGCTCTCACCGCAGGAGGATACCAGAGGGGCGATTATGTATTTTCGGATGGGGGTTTTCTGTAGTCAGCTTGCAACGTCTCCGCGAAATCTTTCGTCATAGTTCGAAAGATTCCCCATAAAACGGCCTCCAGAAGACGCGACCCACCGGGCATGCATCTTGTAGGTAAGCTTTTTATAATCAATATCTTATCAAATCCATGCATCCCTATCCCCTCGCCCTCGGCGTGGTGATGTGCGCAGGCTTGAGATACAGGGGTTCGAGCGGGCGTTCTGCCGGTGGCAGAGATTCCGCAATTCGACCGATAATCGCGGCATCTGGCGCGACGACCTGGGTGCCAGGCACGAGCGGCAGTCGCGAGGTCGAGAGCCGGGGCCATAGCGGATCTGCCTCCAGCTCGGCGATAGCATCGGCCGGCGGCAGCAGACGGAAATCCCCCTGGATTTCACGCCCGACCACTCGCGCCAGAACGAGGACCCCGCCTCGGGCATCTCCGAGTGCGAAATAGGCCTCACCCTCGCAAGGCAATGCGAGGAACGAGGACACCGCCACGCGCTCCGCACCGGTGGCGAGATGCAATGCCTCCGAGGCGCTCACCGCCGTGCGCAGCCCATTATACGAGCCGGGACCCACGCCTACGGCGATACGATCCGGTCGACCGGTCGCGCGAAGCGCACGGTCGAGGCTCAGAAAAAACTCGCCTCCCCGGCCGCGCGGCGAGTCGAAGCGCTCCGCGAAAACCACTTCCCCGCCCTCTCTCACCGCCACGCTGCCCTGCGCCGATGAGCAATCGAATGCCAGTACTCTCACGCCACGTGCTCCCAACGAACGACACGGGAGGAACCGGTCACTTCAAATTTCAATCGCCATACACCCGGCGGCATGAGCTCGGGGAACTTGTCGCCCCATTCCACGAGAAGTGTCTCGCCGCCCTCGAGATAATCGTCCCATCCGAGGCCGAGCACTTCTGCCGCGCCTTCCAGGCGATACCAATCGAAATGCACGAGTGGCAGGCGGCCTCCGCCGTACTCATGGACGAGGGTGAATGTGGGGCTGCTCACCTCACCGGCATGACCGAGCGCCGCCGCGAAGCCTTTTACAAACTGCGTCTTTCCCGCGCCGAGCGGCCCTTCCAGCGACAGAATGGCTCCCGGTGCAAGAGCTCCAGCGAAGCGCGCCCCCAGCGCCTGTGTCGCCTGCGGCGATGCGCATTCCGCCTCCCCGTATTTTACAAAGCCGTCACCCGGCGGTTTTCCGTTTGTCATGCCGTCTCGAATCTAGTTTCTTCGCCGGTATGGACACAACCTCCCTGTGGGCTCGTTTTCAAGGTACGTTCCTCCGCTACGAGGATCTCGGCATCTCGGTGGACATCAGCCGGATGAATTTCCCCGATGACTTCTTTACAACGATGGCTCCGAAGGTGGAATCCGCCTTCGCATCCATGGCCGCACTCGAGGCCGGCGCCATCGCCAATCCCGACGAGGACCGCATGGTCGGCCACTACTGGCTGCGTGATGCCTCGCTGGCGCCCACGGCGGAACTCCGCTCCGATGTCGAGAATACGAAGAACGATATTCTTGCCTTCGCGAAATCCGTGCATGCCGGCGAAGTCGTCGCCGCAAATGGCTCGAAATTCACCGATGTCCTCTCGATCGGCATCGGCGGATCGGCACTCGGGCCGGAGCTGGTGAACGACGCCCTCTGGAGCCCGGAGAACCCGATCCGCGTCCATTTCTTCGATAACACCGATCCCGATGGCTTCGAGAAGGTGTTCGACCAGATCGGCGACAAGCTGGCGACCACGCTCGTCATCGTGATCTCGAAGTCCGGCGGCACGAAAGAATCCCGCAACGGCATGCTCGCCGCGCAGGATGCTTTCAAGAAGGCGGGCATCCCGTTTGCCAAGCAGTTCGTCGCCGTCACCGGCGATGGCAGTGAGCTCGACAAGACTGCCGAGGGCGAGGGCTGGCTGCGCCGGTTCCCGATGTTCGACTGGATCGGTGGCCGCACGTCCGTGATGAGCGCGGTCGGATTGCTCCCGATGGCCCTGCAGGGACTCGACGTCCCCGCCTTCCTCGCGGGCGCGAAGGCGATGGATGCCAAGACGCGCGTGGCCGATGTGAAGAAAAATGCCGCAATGTGGCTCGCGCTCATGTGGTGGCAGGCGGGCGATGGTCGCGGCAAGAAGGACATGGTCGTCCTTCCCTACAAGGACCGGCTCCTCCTCTTCAGCCGTTACCTCCAGCAGCTCGTGATGGAGTCGCTCGGCAAGCAGCTCGATCTCGAGGGCAAGGTCGTGAACCAGGGCATCGCCGTCTATGGCAACAAAGGCTCTACCGACCAGCATGCCTATGTGCAGCAGCTCCGCGATGGCGTGAATAATTTCTTCGTTACCTTCGTCGAGGTGCAGAAGGCGAGCGAGAAGCCGGAGCTCCAGGTCGAGCCGGACGTGACCAGTGGCGACTACCTCCAAGGCTTCCTGCGCGGCACGCGCAGCGCGCTGCACGAAGGTGGTCGCGACACGATCACCGTGAGCATCCCGAAGGTGGACGCCTACTACCTCGGCGCCCTCATCGCCCTCTACGAGCGCGCGGTTGGCTTCTATGGCTCGCTCGTGAATATCAATGCCTACCATCAGCCCGGCGTCGAGGCCGGCAAGAAGGCCGCCGCCAAGGTGCTCGAGGTGCAGGCCAAAGTCGTGGCCGCGCTCAAGACCGCCGGCGCGGCCCGCACGGCGGACGAACTCGCTGCCGAAACCGGCGCGGATGCGGAGACCATCTTCCACGTCGCCCACCACCTCGCGTCGAATCACGCGGGATTCCGCGCAACGCCCGGCGCCACGCCCGCGGCCGACACCTTCTCGTACGCGGCATGAGGCGGTCGTTCGCTCCCTTTCTCGCGGTCCTCGTCGCACTCGGTCTCTCCGGGTGCGACCGGCCGCAGAATACGATCGACCAGACCCGCAAGGATATCTCCACGTACAAGGCGAATCCCACCGACGCCGGCCAGGCAAAAGTGGAAGCCGATCTCGCCAAGCTCGACCAGGAGATCGCGAAGCTCGAGTCGAAGGGCAAATCGGATGAGGCCGCCGGCTACCGCTCGACGGCGGAGAACCTTCGATCCGACTATCGCGCGGCGCGCATGATGCGCGCGATGAAGGATGCGCAATCGGCCCTGCAAGGCATGGGACAGACGCTCAAGGAGGCAGGCCAGAGCATCGGCGATGCCTTCCGCGACTCGGCCTCCAGCCCCTCTCCCACTGCCCCCGCGGGCAAATAAAACCCATAGCTCTCCTCTCCCCATGAAATCTCACCGCCGTCACTCCAAAAAATACGAAGCCGCAGCCGTAGGAGCCATCGTCGTGGGCGGCGCAACGCTCGGAGCGCTCGCCGTGGGAGCCATTGCGATCGGCGCAGTCGCGATCGGTCGCCTCGCCATCGGCAAGCTCGACATTGCGCATCTCCGCGTGAAGCGACT
>Ga0068856_100000602_pt1 | contig 39385 bp, 33 predicted proteins | sample KBSCornC62_FD_66595 | JGI IMG/M metagenome (GOLD analysis project Ga0068856, IMG submission 66595) | Corn rhizosphere microbial communities from Kellogg Biological Station, Michigan, USA - KBS Corn C6-2 | ecosystem: Host-associated > Plants > Roots > Rhizosphere > Soil ...
AAAGCGGCTCGCGAGGACGCTCGCCCCACCTTGTTTTTACGCCTTCGCCGCCGCAATCACCTTCATAGCCTCCGCCGTGAGCGCGGTGATCTTGTCCCACGACTTTTCCGTGACCAGCTTGCGATCGGCCATCCACGAGCCGCCGATGGCCGCAACCTGCGGGATGGCGAGGTAAATGGGAAGCGTCGCCGCCGTGATGCCGCCGGTCGGAACAAACCTCACGCCGGTATGACCGAACGGACCCGCCAGTGCCTTCAACGCATTCACGCCGCCGAAAGTTTCCGCCGGGAAAAATTTCAAATGCTTCCAGCCGAGTTCCAGTGCCGCCATGACTTCTGTGGGTGTGATGACGCCGGGGAACAGCGGCAGCTTGTTTTCATGCGCCGCTTTGGAAACGGCCTCGCTCAACCCGGGCGACACGCCGAATTGCGCGCCCGCGTCCACGGCTTGTTTCACATTGTCGGCGGTCAACAATGTTCCCGCGCCGACGACGGCATGGGGCAGCGCCTTGCGGATGCGCGCGATAGACTCTGCCGCACCCGCGGTGCGGAAGGTGACTTCGATGGCGTTGAGTCCGCCTTTGAGCAACGCCTCGGTGAGCGGGACGGCGTCCTCGGGCTTATCAATGACCGCGACGCAGATGAGCCGCTGTTGGACGAAAGATTCAATGTTCATAGAATTGTGTGGAGAATGATACACGGTCGCGGCAGCGAGTGAATCGGAAATTAAAACCTGATTTTGATTTTTAATTTTAGGTTTTTAATTTTTAATCAGGCCATGAAGATTGCCATGGAACACATCGGCCTGCCGGCGACCGACCCGGTGGCGTTGAAGAACTGGTATGAGCGGGTGCTGGGTGCGCGCACGATCTGGGACAGCGGCGAAACGCCGCCGGCATATCTGGTCGCGTTTTCGGGCGGCGGTTGGCTGGAGATTTACGCGGCCAAAGAGAAACAACCCGCGCCAGACGATAACAACCTCCAAGGTTTCCGCCATCTGGCGCTGCGGGTGGATTCCATCGAGGCGGCAAAGGCGGAAGCAATCAAACGCGGCGTAGTTTTCACGAGGGAAGCCGGCCCGGCGGCAGGCGGCGGGCGCGTGCAATACTTCGCCGATCCGGAGGGGAACCTGTTGCACTTTGTCGAGCGGACGGCGGAACCCAGACTGGGTTGACGAAGATTTTTGGCGCGAACTTCAGATTTTTTCCGGTTGGCATTGGACAAATTCACCAACTCGTAGCAGAATTATTGCAATATGAGCGATGAAGCGATGAGTAATTTCACGCCACGCGCACAGCAGGTGCTCGCGCTGGCTCGCAAGGAGGCCGACCGGTTGAACCACAACTTTCTCGGCACGGAACACCTTTTGCTCGGCCTGATCAAGCTGGGCCAGGGCGTCGCCGTCAACGTGCTTCAGAAGATGGGCCTCGACCTCGAAACCGTCCGCCTGGAAGTCGAGAAGCAGGTCGGCACCGGCCCCGATCAGAAGATGATCGGCAACATTCCCTACACGCCGCGCGTAAAGAAGGTCATCGCGCTCGCGCAAAAGGAAGCCAAGAATCTCAATCACACCTACGTCGGCACGGAGCATCTCTTGCTCGGTTTGCTGCGCGAAGGCGACGGCGTGGCCGCGAAGGTGCTGCGTGCGTTGGACGTGGACATTGAACTCGCGCGTCAGGAGATTTTGAAAGAATTGGATCCGAACTTCGCCGCGCAGGCCGGCGAAGAACCGGCGCAACCGGGCGAGCCTTCCGAAAAGCCAACTCCCGGCGAAAAGAAGGGCGATGTCAAAACGCCCGCGCTCAAGGCGTTTGGCCGTGATCTCACCGAAATCGCGCGCAAGGGCGACATGGACCCGGTCATCGGCCGCAAGAACGAGATCGAGCGAGTCATCCAGATTCTCTGCCGCCGCACAAAGAACAATCCCGTTCTGCTCGGTGAAGCCGGCGTTGGCAAAACCGCCATCGTCGAAGGTCTCGCGCAGGAAATCGCGGCGGGTAACGTGCCGGAAATTTTGTTGAGCAAGCGCGTCATCACGCTGGACCTCGCGTTGATGGTAGCGGGCACCAAGTATCGCGGTCAGTTCGAGGAACGCATCAAGGCGGTCATGGACGAAATCCGCCGCGCGAAGAACGTCATCTTATTCATTGACGAATTGCACACCATTGTTGGTGCCGGCTCTGCCGAAGGCACGATGGATGCGAGCAACATCATCAAGCCCGCGCTCTCACGCGGCGAGATGCAATGTGTCGGTGCGACCACGCTGAACGAGTATCGCAAATACATCGAGAAGGACGCCGCACTCGAACGTCGTTTCCAATCGGTGAAAGTCGAGGCACCTTCGATTGAGGATGCCATCGAGATTTTGAAGGGCCTGCGCCACAAATACGAGGAGGATCACAAGGCCGAGTTCACGGACACCGCCGTCGAGCAGGCCGTGAAGCTTTCCGACCGTTACATCACCGACCGGTTCTTGCCGGACAAGGCGATTGACGTTTTGGACGAAGCCGGTTCGCGCGCGCGCATCAGCACGATGACGCGTCCGCCGGAAGTCAAGGCCATGGAAGCCGAGATCGAAGTGATCAAAGGCAAAAAGGAAGGTGCCATCAAGAATCAGGATTTCGAAGGCGCGGCCAAGATGCGCGACCAGGAAAAACAGGCGAAGGAAAAGCTAGAAACTGTCCTGAAGGAATGGCGCGCCAAGGGCGACGAAAAACGCGTCGTCGTCGGCGAAGAGGAAATTTTGCAGGTTGTCGCAAAATGGACCGGCATCCCGCTCCAGCGCATGGGGCAGGGTGAGATGCAGCGATTGCTCACCGTTGAAGTCGAGATGGAAAAAGTTGTCGTCGGCCAGCGCGAGGCGGTTTCCGCCTTGTGCAAGGCGCTCAAGCGTTCGCGTGCTGACTTGAAAGATCCGCGCCGTCCGATCGGCACGTTCCTCCTGCTCGGCCCGACGGGCGTCGGCAAAACGCTTTTGGCGAAGACGCTCGCGGAACAGATGTTCGGTGACGCGAAGTCTCTCATCCAGCTCGACATGAGCGAATACATGGAGAAGTTCAACGTGTCACGCCTCGTCGGTTCACCGCCCGGCTACGTTGGCTACGAAGAAGGCGGCCAGCTCACGGAGAAAGTCCGGCGCAATCCGTATTCAGTTGTGTTGTTCGACGAAATTGAGAAGGCGCATCCCGATGTCTGGAACATGCTGTTGCAAATCTTGGAAGAAGGAAAATTGACCGACAGCATGGGCCGTATCGTGAACTTCCGTAACACGATCATCCTAATGACGTCGAACGTCGGCTCGGACACGATTCGCAAGCAGTCCACGCTGGGCTTCTCGCCGATCAGCGACGAGGCGACTTACGAGAAGGCCCGCGAACGCGTGCTTGAAGAGGCGAAGAAAACCTTCCGTCCGGAATTCTTGAACCGGCTGGACGATTTGATCGTGTTCCGCACGTTCACCAAGCCAGACCTAATCCAGATTTTGAGTCTGGAAGTGGAAAAAGTTTTGGAACGCCTGCGGAAGAAAAACCTCAAGCTCGAACTCGACGAGAAGGCGAAAGACTTTCTCGTGGAGAAAGGCTACGACCCGCAATACGGCGCGCGTCCGATGCGCCGCGCGGTCGAGCGGTTCTTCGAAGATCCGCTGGCCGAGGAAATCCTCAAAGGCGTGTTGCACGAAGGCGAGCTGATCAAGGTTACGGCTGACAAGGATAAACTGGTGTTCAACCAGACTGCCGCCGCCGAAGGCACAGAAGCCGTTGCCTCTTGAAATGGTTTCAACATCAAGCCGCGTTGAAAAACGCGGCTTTTTTGTTGGCGAAATGGGTGGCTAACTTTTAGGCTCTGCGTGAATGAAAGGCATTATCCTGGCCGGTGGGGCTGGCTCCCGGCTGTATCCGCTCACGCTTGTGGCGAGCAAACAGCTCCAGCCGGTTTATGACAAGCCGATGGTTTATTATCCGCTGACGACGCTCATTGAGGGCGGCGTGCGTGAGATATGCCTGATTTCCACGCCACAGGATTTGCCGCGCTTCAAGCAACTGCTTGGCGACGGCTCGCGCTTCGGGCTGACGATTGATTATCGCGAGCAGGCAAAGCCCGAGGGCATCGCGCAGGCATTTCTCATCGCGGAAAGTTTCATTGGCAAGGACGCCGTGACGCTGATCCTGGGTGACAACATTTTCTACGGCGGCGATGTGTTCACGCGCGTGTTTGGGGAATTCCAAGGCGGCGCAACGATCTTCGGTTATCACGTCAACGACCCGGAACGCTACGGCGTGGTGGAGTTCGACGCGAATGGCAAGGCGGTTTCCATTGAGGAAAAACCAAAAGCGCCCAAAAGCAATTTCGCCGTGCCCGGGCTTTACATTTACGACAACGAAGTCGTCGGCATCACCAAGGCGCTGAAGCCCTCGGCGCGCGGCGAACTGGAGATCACAGCGGTGAACGTCGAGTATCTGCAGCGTGGCACGTTGCGGGTGCAGCGGCTGGCGCGCGGTTTTGCCTGGCTGGACGCCGGCACCAGCAGCAGCCTGCATGATGCGAGTGCGTATGTGCAGACGATCGAGAAGCGCGCCGGCATCAAGATTGGGTGTCCGGAAGAAGCGGCTTTTCGGCAGGGCTTTGTTTCGCTCGCAGAACTTGAGACGATTGTCGCCAAAATCCCGAACTGCGAATACCGCGCTTATCTCGAAGCCGAAGTCATTGCCGAAGCCAAGCGCCTGCAAAAATAATTATGATACTTCTTCTCGGTGCCACTGGTTACATCGGCGAGGCGTTTACGCATGAATTGAAGCGGCGGAAAAAAGTTTTCCTCACGTTGTCGCGTTCGCAGGTGGATTATTCGCGGTTTGACGTGCTGCTGGAATTTTTGCGAAGCAAAAAGCCTGCTTTTGTCATCAACGCGGCTGGCTACACCGGCAAGCCGAACGTGGATGCGTGCGAACTCGACAAGGCGGGCACGCTCGTCGGCAATACGCTGTTGCCGCAGACCATCGCCCATGCCTGCGCGGCGGCGGGAGTGCCGTGGGGGCATGTTTCGAGCGGCTGCATTTATTCCGGCGCAAAGATTTCCGAGAACGGCAACATACGTGTCGAAAAGGACATGACCAAGCCCGAGGCTCATGCGCTGGCGGAAAAGTCTCCGGAGAAGATTCTGGGCTTCACAGAAAACGACACGCCAAATTTTTCTTTCCGCGACCAGCCTTGCAGTTTTTACAGCGGCACCAAGGCGCTCGGCGAGGAGGCGATGACGGGCATCGGCCAGAGCTACATCTGGCGGCTGCGGATTCCGTTCGATGAGTTCGACAATAAGCGGAATTATTTGAGCAAGGTGCAGCGTTACTCGAAGGTCTATGACAACGTGAATTCTATTTCGCATCGCGCCGACTTTGTGAAGGCGTGTCTCGATACTTGGGAACTGCGTGCTCCGTTTGGTATTTATAACGTGACGAATCCCGGTTTTGTCACCACCCGGCACGTCGTGGAACAGATTGAAATAATCCTCAAACCCGCGCGGAAGTTCGAATACTGGGCGAACGATGAGGAGTTTTACAAGGTTGCCGCCAAGACGCCGCGCTCTAATTGCGTCATGGATGTCTCCAAACTGCTGGCGACAGGCGTGAAGATTCGCGGCGTGGAAGAAGCGCTGGAAGCTTCTTTGAAAAACTGGAAACCGGAATAACTTTCGAACTTCAACTTTCAATCATGAACTTGCTTATCACCGGCGGCGCGGGATTTATCGGCTCTAACCTCATCCAGCATATCATTGATGATCCGGGCGTCGCCAAACTCGTCAACCTCGACTGTCTGACTTACGCGGGGCGTTTGGAAAATTTGGAAAAGGTTTCCAGCCATTCAAAATACATTTTCGAGAAGGTGGATTTGCGCGACAAGACGACCACGCTGCGTGTCGTGGAGCAGCATGGTATCACCCACGTCATGCACCTCGCGGCGGAATCGCATGTGGATCGTTCCATCAGCGGGCCGGGGGATTTTATTCAGACGAACATCGTCGGAACCTTCAATTTGCTCGAAGCCTGCCGCAGCTTTTGGGGCGCAAACTTGAGCGGTAAGCGTTTTCACCATGTCAGCACGGACGAAGTTTATGGTTCACTGGGCGCGACGGGTTTGTTCACCGAGACCACGCCTTACGCACCGAACTCGCCGTATTCCGCAAGCAAGGCTTCGAGCGATTTTCTGGTCCGCGCCTATCATCATACCTACGGCCTCGACACCGTCATCACGAATTGCTCGAACAACTACGGGCCGTTCCAGTTTCCGGAAAAGCTCATTCCGGTCATCATCCAAAACGTGCTCGCACGCAAGCCACTGCCGGTTTACGGCGATGGCATGAATGTCCGCGACTGGCTTTACGTCCGCGATCATGCGGAGGCGCTCTGGACGGTGCTCAACAAAGGTAAAACCGCCGAGACCTACAACATCGGCGGCCACAACGAGTGGGCGAACATCCACATTGTGCAGCTCATCTGCGACACGATTGACGAATTTGCGCCGGAACTCGGCGGCGGTTCCCGCAAGCTGATTTCCTTTGTCAAAGACCGCCCCGGACATGATCGTCGTTACGCGATTGACGCGTCGAAGATTCAGCGCGAACTCGGCTGGACGCCGGCGCACAAGTTTGAGGACGGTATTCGCGAGACGATTCGCTGGTATCTCGACAATCAAAACTGGGTGCGCTCGGTGCTGAAGAAATAATTCGTTGAACGCTGCCGCCGGGTTTAACCTCTAAACGTCATGCGTTGCGTCAAACCGCTTCTATTCTTGGTGCTCGTGTCAGGCTTGCTGCTCTCCGCCCGCGCGGCCAGCACCAATTCTATTGTCTGGCAGACGGCGACGGACCGCGTCACTGCCGACGTGCGCGGCGAGGCATTGTGGCCGTTGCTGGAAGACATCGCGCATCAGACCGGCTGGCATATTTTCGTGGAGCCGGGCGTGGATCGGAAGGCGGACGTAAAATTCAAAGACCTGCCACGGGGCGAGGCTTTGAAGAAATTGCTTGGGGACTTGAACTTCGCCTATGTGCCGAAGACCAACGAGGCGGATCACCTTTACGTTTTCGCCACCACGATGCGGGCGGCCACTCAACGCGTCGTTGAGCAGGCATTGGCCAAGGCGGCAGCGCACCCCAAATATGTCGCCAATGAACTGCTCGTGAAGGTTAAGCCCGGCACGGACATAGACGCGCTCGCCAAATCACTCGGGGCCAAAGTCGTGGGACGCGATGACAAGCTGGGGCTTTACCGTCTGAAACTTGATGACGCGGCGGCCACGGAAACGGCGCTCGGAAAACTCAAGGACAACCCCGACGTGGCCACCGTGGATTACAATTATCTCTACGATCCGCCGGTCGGCCCGCAACGGATTGCGAATGCTCCAGTCGGTCCGGTTTCGCTTGCGCTGAATCCACCGGGGGACAACGGACGGGTTATCGTTGGTCTGGTGGACACGGCCATTCAGCCGCTGGGCGGCGACTTGGATCAATTCATTCTTAAGCCGGTTTCTGTGGCGGGTGATGCGGGCGTGAACAGTTCCGATCCAACGCATGCCACCAGTATGGCGGAAACGATTTTGCGGGCGATGGCCGCGCAGGGCGGCGCAACATCCGCGCAAATTCTGCCCGTGGATGTTTATGGCTCGGATACGATGGCTTCGACGTGGAATGTCGCCCTTGGCATCCAGCAGGCAGTTAATGCCGGAGCCAATCCCATCAATCTGAGTCTTGGAAGTTCGAGCGACAGCGCAATCCTCAACCAAGTCATCCAAGACGCGCAGGCGCAGGGAATTGTTTTTTTTGCGGCGGCGGGCAATCAGCCCGTGAGCACGCCAACCTATCCGGCGGCGCTGGCTGGAGTTTATGCCGTGGGCGCCACCCAAGGCAATCAACTCGCGTCTTATTCCAACTACGGAAGTTTTATCGCCATTGCCTTGCCGGGAGCGAGTGTCGTTTATCTCGGAGGCATGTCTTATGTCGTGCAGGGAACTTCTCCAGCGACGGCTTACGCTAGCGGCATTGCAGCGGGAGCGAAAAGTTCGAGCACAATGACGTGGGCGCAAATCCTCAACTCCATGCAGCAGAAATTTCCCGTGCCGAGCAAATAGGGCCTTGGGTTTAGGATCTTGGGTCTTGGGAAGACAAAATCGGCAGCGAACTGTTTCAGGTTTTCAAAATCGCCCCCCCCAGACGCCAGACCCCATCCGCAAATTTTAGTGCGACAAGCAGCCGAACTTGATGAACGTGCCGAGGAAGACGCCGACGGACGCAAGCAACAGCCACGGCGAACCGTGCATCATCAGGATGACTCCCCAGCTGATGGAGAAGGCAAACACAAGAAACGTCAGAATGGCCAGGACAAATTTCATTGCGCATAGTGTAGCGTTTTTCGTTTCCGACGCAAGCGCCTCGCGGGGGCTTTCCGGGTTGGGCCGGATGGATTTCCCTTTGCCAATCCGTATCGGCAGTTCCATCATCCGCCCCATGAAATTCATCTACGCGCTCCTGCTCCTCGTTGGCTTCAACGCCAGCGCGCAAATAGAACGGTTTTACGTCGGCACCTACACGGACAAATCGCCGAGTCAGGGAATCTACGTTGGCACTTTGGATGTCGCCACGGGGAAATTGGGGCCGCTCGAACTCGCGACACCGGCAAAGAATCCCAGCTTTCTTGCGTTGACGCCGAATGGGAAGTATCTGTATGCGGTCACGTCCACCAACGGCGGTTCCGTCGCGGCCTATCGCGTGGAAGCGGATGGTCATCTGGCGCGGCTGAATGATTTGCCCACAGGCAACGGCGGCTGTCATGTCGCCGTGGATGCGAAGGGCCGAAATGTTTTCGTGGCCAACTACGGCGGCGGCAGCATCGCCAGTTTTCAGACGCAGACAAACGGTGCTCTCGAAAAACGGATCGCGCTGATTCCGTTCACCGGCACCGGCCCGGATCAAAAACGTCAGACCAAACCCTACGCACATTCGACATACACTGATGCGAGCAACCGCCATCTTTATGCCTGCGATTTGGGAACTGACAGTGTTTGGCTCTTTGACTTGGACGCGCAGACCGGCACGTTGGTGCCGGCGAATCCGCCGTCCGCGAAAGTCCCGCCCGGGAGCGGCCCGCGCCATCTGGCGTTTTCGTCCGAGCAATCATTCGCTTACGTCAACGGTGAGATGGGAATGAATGTTACTGCGTTCGTTCACAATCGAAAAACCGGTGCACTCACCGCGATGCAAACAGTTTCCTCCTTGCCGCCGGACGTGGATTCGAACGGCATGACTACGGCGGAAATTTTCTGTCATCCCTCGGGCAAATGGCTTTACGTCTCCAACCGTGACGTCGTCGGGCGCGGACGCGACAGCCTCACTGTGTATTCCATTGGCGCGCATGGGAAATTGACGTGGCTCCAAAATGCGCCCGCCGGGGTCAAAGTCCCGCGTGGCTTCAACATTGATCCGACCGGACGTTGGTTGATCGTCGGCGGACAGTCCGATAATCAAATCACCGCGCATCGGATTGATGCTGTCACGGGCAAGCTTTCGCCGACCGGGCAAACCGTCGCCGTCGGTGCGCCGGTCTGCGTCATTTTCGCGGGCCGCTGATTTTGAAACTGCGCTGACATTGATCGCCAGGTTCGTGCTGTAAAAACAAGACTGATTTTTGCAGGCGAGTCGTGCTAGTCTTCGCCGCGTGAGTGTTTTCAACGAGCCAGCTTTCGCCTGGGAACCAATCACGCCGCGTGGCGTGGCGGCGTTCGCGCGTGCCTCATTTGAACGAATCTTCGTCGTCCAAGCCGTCTTTGCCTTGCTCTCGTCTCTGGCGGTGGTCTGGCTTTTGTCTGACGGCATTTATCCGACCGTTGAAGCCACCATCGAAAATCTTCCTGACATGGGCAGCATCCATGGCGGCCAACTCGACTGGCGCGATGATTCGCCGTTGCTATTGGCCGAGGGCAACATTCTGGCCGTTAGTGTGGATCTTGAACATGGCGGGTCGCTGCATTCGCCGGCGGATTTTCAATTGGAATTCGGCCGCGATTCCGTGCGGGTGTTTTCGCTTTTCGGCGAAGCGGAAGTGGAATATCCCCACGACTACATCATTGCAGCCAACGTGCGCGACGCCCGCCCGGCGTGGGGCGCTTGGGCGCCGAATGTTTTGGCTCTGGTGGCGATCGGCACCTTCTTCGGACTGCTGGCAATCTGGGCGGTGCTGGCCACGCTGTATTGCCTGCCGGTGTGGCTGATCTGTTTTTTTGCCAACCGCGATTTGAACATATTTGCGAGCTGGCGATTGGCGGCGGCGGCGCTGATGCCTGGGGCTGCATTGATGGCGCTGGCGTTGGTGCTGTATGATCTGCGCGCTTTTGATTTAGTGCAGTTGTGCTTCGCGATTGGGATGCACTTGATCATCGGCTGGATCTATTTGTTCGTCAGCCCGTTATTTTTAAACCGCGCGCTGCCGGCTGAGACGAAAAATCCCTTCGGCGGCTAATGAATTGTCGATGCCTGAATTTGCCGGAAGGCTTGCATAAATGACGGTTTGCATTAGTTTGTGACTCAATTAACGCCAAATGCGGGATACGTTATGGGCGACAAAACTTCCGAAGCCAAATCAACCATGCCAAAGCGGAGAATCATCTTGATCGAGGATGAACCCGTGATGTGGGAAATTTTTGAGATCTGGCTGCGTCAATGGTTCCTCGATTTCGAGCTGCTGAAGTTCGACGACGGCGACAAGGCTTGGACGGAATTATCCCGTCAAGAACCCGATCTCCTCATCATGGACTGGGAGCATCCGGGGATGCACGGTCGCGAAATCTTCGAGAAGCTCGTCGAGAAAAAGGTCAAGTTCCCGCTCATCGTGAGTTCCGGCATGGTCAAACTGGAATCCGGCGTGACCTCGTTTACCACGTTCGGTTTGAAAGTGGGTTTCCTCTCCAAGCCGTTCAAAAAAGAACAATTCTGGCGGCAGCTCAGCGAATACATCGGCCCGAGCGATTTCCCCAAAAACAACCTTTCGCCGGCGTGAATTCACAGCCGTGATTTGACACCGTCGCCCCGCGACTTTAGCCTCTGCCGATGTCTCGATTGCCGTTTGAACTTTTCCTCGCGCTGCGTTATCTGCGGCCCAAGCGGACTTTTGTCTCGGTCATCACCTTGATCTCCATCCTTGGCGTCGCGCTCGGCGTGGCGGTGCTCATCATCGTCATCAGTGTCATGAGCGGATTCGACCACGATCTGCGCGACAAAATTCTCGGCTTCAATGCGCACCTCACCGTCTCGAAACCCGGCTCGACGATGAAAAATTACGAGCGCGTGGCGAACGAGATTTCCCAAAACAAAAATGTCCTCGGCGTCTCGCCCTTCGTCTTCGGCCCGGTGCTCATCGAGACGCAGGGTGACACGAACCACCCGGCTTTGCAGGACGCGCCGATGCTGCGCGGCATTGACCCGGCTACGGAATCGAAGATCAGCAAGCTGCCAGAGGACTTGATCGAAGGAAAATTTGATTTGAGCGGACGTGGCCTCATTGTTGGGGTGGATTTTGCCAGCAACCTGCACATCTCAGTCGGCGATCATCTATCCATTTATTCCGCGCGCCAGATCAAGCGCATGAAGGCTGCGCACGACGCCAAGCAGGACGAAGCCATTCTCCCCGACGAATACGAAGTGCGCGGGATTTTTGACGCCGGTTATTACGAATACAACGCCCGGGTTATCGTCACGTCCATCGAGAACGCGCAGGATTTGTATGACTTGGATGACTCGGTTCATGGCCTGTTCGTAATCCTCAACGACCCGTATAAAGCCGGCGTCGTGAAAGGCGAGCTGACGCGGGCGCTCGGCGGCGATTATTACGTCTCGACCTGGATGGAACAAAACTCCGGCATTCTCAACGCGCTTATTGTGGAGAAGAACGTGATGTTCTACCTGCTGTTCTTCATCGTGCTGGTCGCGGCGCTCTGTATTTTGAGTGCGCAAATCACCTTTGTCGTGCAGAAGACGCGAGAGATCGGGATGCTCAAGGCGCTCGGTGCGTCGAACTTGCAAATCTCCGGCATCTTTCTCGGCCAGAGCGCGATCATCGGCATTATCGGCGTGGCGGCTGGTTTTGGGCTGGGCATGTTGGCGCTGACTTACCGGAACCCATTTCTCCATTTCATGAACCGAATGACGGGTTTTGAATTATTTCCGGCGTCGGTCTATGGGTTTGGCGAATTGCCCGCGTTGATCATGCCGCGCGACGTGGCCATCATCTGCATCAGCTCGTTCATCATCTGCATCGTCGGCGGCGTGCTGCCGGCGATCCGGGCTGGCCGGTTGAAACCTGTGGAGGCGCTGCGCTATGAATAAATTGGGGAACATTCAATATCCAAAATCCAACTCCGAACATCCAACGGCGGTTGATCGCGCGCATCTTTCGATCTTGGATGTTAGATGTTGGATGTTGGGTGTTTCTTTCCTCTGTCCCGGAGGTGCGCGATGAACGACGTTTTGTTATCCGCCCGGGGACTCAGAAAAACCTATGTCATGGGCAAGCGCACGCTGGAAGTTCTGCGCGGCGTGGATGTGGAAATTCCTCGCGGCGATTTTCTCGCGCTGCGCGGCGCATCCGGCGCAGGCAAGAGCACGCTGCTTCACCTCATCGGCGGACTCGATACGCCGAACGCCGGGGAAATCTTTTTTGCCGGCGAAAATCTCTCGAAGTTTTCCGAAAGCCGGCTGACCGATTTCCGCAACCGTCGCGTGGGTTTCGTGTTTCAGGCGTATCACCTGTTGCCGGAACTCACCGCGCTGGAAAACGTCTGTCTGCCCGGTCGCGTCGCACGATTACCCGCCAGTGCCGTGGTGAAACGCGCCACGGAACTGCTGGCGCGCGTCGGTCTGGCGGAACGCGCCGATCATAAGCCCTCCGAACTTTCCGGCGGCGAACAGCAGCGCGTCGCCATCGCCCGCGCGCTCATCAACGAACCCGTGTTGCTCCTGGCTGACGAGCCGACCGGCAATTTGGATTCGCACACGGGCGGCGAAATCATGGACTTGCTCAAAAGTCTGCGCACCGAAAAGCAAACCACTCTCGTCATCGCCACGCATGATGCCAAGGTCGCCGCGCTGGCGCCGCGGGTGATTGAACTGGTGGATGGCTTGATTGCTGCCTGATCTGAGATATGCAACATCCGATTGACGAACGAACCGTCGCAAAGCGCGTAAATAGTCATTCGTGAATCGTAAATGCCATGAGCCGCGATTATTGGGAACAACGTTATCAAACCAAGGATATGCCTTGGGAAAAAGGCGCACCCGCGCCGGGGCTGGTGGACTTTCTGTTGACGAATCCTGATTTGAAACCCGGTTCCGTCTGCGTTCCCGGCTGTGGCACTGGCCACGATGTGCGCGAGTTTGCCAAGGCGGGTTTCGACGCTTTCGGTTGCGATGTGGCTCCCAGCGCGATTTCCTTGGCCAAGGAACGCACTCATACCGCTGGTCTGGCTGCCCAATTCGCCCTCGCGGATTTCCTGCGCGATGAGCCGCCGCAGAAATTTGACTGGTTGTTTGAACATACGCTCTTCTGCGCCATCCAACCCACTGAGCGTGACGCCTATGCCCGGGCCGTTTTGCGGTGGTTGAAACCCGGCGGATTTTATCTCACGGTCAATTACATCATCCTTGAGAATAACGACGGCCCGCCGTTCTGGACATCGCGCGAGGAACAACTGGACCGTTTCTCGCCGCACTTTGATTTGCTGGCGGACTGGATTCCGCGCTCATATCCCAACCGCGAGGGCAGGGAACGGATGTTCTGGTGGCGGCGGAAAGTCTAAAACTGGTCGGGTGAGACTCGCGACAAGCCACGTGTTAGGAAGCCGGCTCGCGAGGATTTTGGTTCCGCCGGCTGAAGCGGAATGTCATTTGAAAATCACCGATAGAAGATTAGAATTTTGTTATGCTTGATGATCGCGACTATATGCGGCAGCCGGAATACCATGATTCCGGTTGGAAGTCGTCCTTTCGCCCGCGCTGGTCGTGGACGGTCATTCTGCTGGTGCTTTACACCCTGGTGTTTCTGGCGGAGCTGATTGGTGGAAAATTTTTCCCGGACAATCATTTATTTCATGGTTACGACGCTTTTGTAAATGGCCGGCTGCAGTATTTCCCAGGCTATCTGCCGTTGAGTTTGGAGGGCATCGAGCATGGTTATGCTTGGCAACTCATCACCTACCAATTCATGCACGCCGGCTGGCTGCACCTCTTTCTCAATGGCTGGGTCATTTATATGTTTGGCCGGGAATTGGAACACCTCCTCGGCGCTGGAAAATATCTCACTCTGATTTTTTCAAGTGGTGCCATCGGCGGGGTTTTCCAAGTCATCGTGGCGTGGTTTTGGCCGCAATACTTCGGCGGCGGTGTCGTTGGCGCGTCGGCGTGTGCGTTTGGCCTGATCGCGGCCTATGCCATGATGTTTCCAAACTTGGAGCTGACATTGCTTATCTTTTTCGTAATCCCGGTGAAGCTTCGCGCCAAGACGTTGTTGATCGGTTCAGCGGTGATTGCCTTGGCTGGCTTTGCCTTTCCGAAAGCCATCATGCCGGGCGTGGCTCACGCCGCGCATCTTGGCGGCATGGCGATGGGCTGGTTCTTCGTGCGGAAAATCATGCAAGGCGACTGGTCACGTCTGGAAGGCGCGTTGAAGCCGGCGGAGAAAAAGCTGTCGCGCCGCGCCCGGCTGGAACCGGCGGATGACCAGACCGACACCAGCTTCATGGAAAGCGAAGTGGACCCGATCCTCGACAAGATTTCCGCGCACGGCATCCAAAGTCTCACGGCGCGCGAGCGTCAAATTCTCGAGGCGGCGCGCAAGCACGTGGGTCGCTCTTGAGTTCCACCGCCAACATTTCCCGGGGCGCCCAGCGGCCCCGTGCCATTCAGATGCTCGTCTTGTGCACGCTATTCTGGGGCATGAGCTTTCCCGTGATGAAGGCACTGGTGCTCACACAACACGAGCTATTGCCGACGGCGGGAAGCTGGTTCTTCACCGCGTTGAGCGTGGTGTTCCGGTTTGGGCTAGCCGGACTGATCCTGCTGCCATTTGCGTTCCGCCAACTGCGCACGCTCCGCTGGCTGGAAGTCGAGCAGGCACTGGTGATTTCGCTGTTCGGAGGCTTGGGGATTTTGTTTCAGATGGATGGGCTGTCCTACACCTCGGCCTCGACGTCGGCGTTTTTAACGCAGGGCTATTGCGTCTTTATTCCGGTCTGGGTGGCGCTGGTGAACCGCCGCTGGCCGACACGGAAAATCTTTTTATGCGTCGCTTTCGTGATCACGGGCGTGGGCGTGCTCGCGGAAATCAGCCTCCACTCGCTCCGGCTCGGACGCGGCGAGATCGAAACGCTCGTCGCCTCGCTGCTGTTCACGGGACAAATCCTTTCGCTCGAACATCCGCGTTACAACGGCAACCGCTCGCAATGCCTGACCGTCGTGATGCTGCTGGTCACGGGGATGTTCGCGGTGCCGCTGGCGATTTACACCGCACCCTCCGCCAGCGCGTGGTGGCAGGCGTATGCGTCGCCGGCGGCAGGCGGGTTTCTGGCCATCCTTGTGCTGTTCTGCACGCTTACGGCGTTTATCCTCATGAACAAATGGCAGCCGTTCGTCAGCGCGACCGAGGCGGGATTGATCTATTGCGCCGAGCCGGTGTTTGCAAGCGCACTGGCGTTGTTTCTGCCGGAAATGTTTTCCCGCTGGGCTGGCATCAGCTACGCCAACGAAAGCCTGACCGTGAAACTGTTGATCGGTGGCGGCTTGATCGCGTTCGCCAACGTGCTGCTCCAATCGCGTTGGCTGGAGGGAAAACGGCTTGCCGCTCCGAAGCCGGAGGCGTGAGTCGGGATGTTGAGATCGAAAAATGAAATCAAACCATGGTCTCATTGTTTTTTTGATTATTCGTGCTGAGAAGTGGTTAAAATACAGTTTCGCTTTTTTTGGGCCGGAAGCTCTGATATTTAATTCGCAGTGAACAATCCATTTCGCATCGGTGTGCTGGGTTCCGGCAAAGGCTCCAACTTTGTCGCCATTGCGGACGCAGTCGCCGCCGGGAAAATTCCGGCGGAAATCGCCATCGTCGTGAGCGATGTCGAGACTGCGGGCATCTTGGCGCACGCACGTGAACGAAACATTCCGGCGCTGTTCAGCCCGCCGGGAAAATTCCGCACCAAGCTAGACGAGGACGCGGAACGCTCCTTCGTTACCGCGCTGCAAGCGGCCAAGGTGGATTTGATCGTCCTCGCCGGTTTCATGCGCGTGTTGAAAGGCGATTTTCTCCGCGCCTTCGAGGGCCGTATCGTGAACATCCATCCGTCGCTGCTGCCTTGTTTCCCCGGCCTCGAATCTTGGCGGCAGGCGCTAGATCACGGTGTGAAGGTGGCAGGCTGCACCGTGCATTTCGTGGACGCCGGCGTGGATTCTGGCGCGATCATCGGCCAGACGGCGGTTCCGGTTCTTGACACTGACACGGCGGAAACCTTGCATCAACGGATTCACGCGGCGGAGCATGAGTTGTATCCGAAATGCGTCGCGGCACTGGCGCGGAAAGAAATTTCCGTTGTCGGACGCCGGGTGATTTGGAAAAGGCAATGAAACGGATACTTCAATTTATCAGCGCTGGCCTGCTGACCATGCTGGCTTCAGGCTGCGTGTCAAACGACGAACCGATTGTTTTTGTCAGCGCGCCAAAGATTCCTGCCTCGGTGACCCAATCAACGCCGGCGATCATCGGCTTGTCCACGGAAGAAGAGCAGAAAGTTGATCTCATCGTGTTCGGCTATTTGCTCGACCGTCATTTATGGGAGGATGGTGATTGCACGGCGCTGTTTGTGCAGGCGGACGACGTGGTGGTGGACGCGTTGATCAAGAAATATCCAACCCATGTCCCGCCCATCAAGCAAAGTTCTCACATTGATCTGCGCTCGAGCCAGTCGCCGCTCGACAAGGATACGGGCAAACCCGCGATGATTCTCGGTGCGGATGTAGGCGACCTCAAACCGGATGGATCCTTGGACGTAACCGGTCGCTGGTATGCCGGCGGCGAAATGCAAGGTCGCCTCACATTCTCCCTCAAGAAGACGGGGGCTGACTGGACCATTGTCAGCGTGAAGTGACCAAATTTTGCGTGAAGAAAGCCAAAAAAAAGGTCGCCTTGCCACGCCGAAGTTGGACAATAAATCCCGTCTCGCGCGTCAAAGACTCCGCGAAGAAATATTCGCGCCAGCGGCTCAAGTCACAGGTGCGCAAAGAAAATTTAGCATGAGCAAGAAACTGAAATTCGGTCTGCCCAAGGGCAGTTTGCAGGAAGCCGCCATCCAGAAGCTGGCCAAGGCGGGCTACAACATCACCGTCAGCAGCCGTTCCTACGTGCCTTATGTGGACGACGAGGAACTCGACATCCGCATGTTCCGCGCGCAGGAGATTTCCCGCTACGTCGAGCACGGCTATCTCGACTGCGGCATCACCGGCCACGACTGGGTGATGGAAAACGGTTCCAAGGTCCACGAGGTTGGCGAATTCCTATTCAGCAAAGTCTCCCGCCGCCCCGCGCGCTGGGTGCTGTGCGTGCCCGAGAATTCTTCCGTGAAGTCCGTGAAGGATTTGCAGGGCAAACGCATCGCCACCGAAGTCGTCAATCTCACCAAACGCTATCTCAAGAAGAACGGCGTGAAGGCCGAGGTGGAATTCTCGTGGGGCGCGACGGAAACCAAGGCGCACGAGTTGGTGGACGCCATCGTGGACGTCACTGAGACCGGCTCGTCGCTGCGTGCGAACAAGCTGCGCATCGTGGACGAACTCCTTAGCTCCACGCCCCGCCTCATCGCCAACGTGGACGCTTGGAAAAATCCATGGAAGCGCAAAAAAATCGAGACCATGGCATTGCTGCTCAAAGGCGCGCTGGACGCCGAGGCGTTGGTCGGCTTGAAGATGAACATTGCCGAGAAAAATCTCGCCAAGCTGCTGGCCGACCTGCCGGCGCTGCGCAATCCCACGATTGCCAACTTGAGCCTCAAGGGCTGGGTAGCCGTGGAAACCATTATTGACGAGAAGATCGTTCGCGAACTCATCCCGCAGCTGAAAGCCGCCGGCGCGGAAGGCATCATTGAGTATCCGCTCAACAAGGTGGTTTACTGAAAAGCCCGCCTGACAATATAAAGCAAAACCCCGCAGTCAATTGCGGGGTTTTCTTTTTGGGTAGTAAATTAGTTCATGGTTGGTGGGGCGGCGTCCTCGCGAGCTGCTTTCACCCAAACCCAATAGTCGGCACGCCTCAACGGCTTGTCAGTAGCCTCGCCCCACCAGATTTACGAGCGATGGCGATCTTGGATGATGGCAGACTTGCCGGACTTTAACTCAATGCACTGGCGATGAGACTTTTCTCGCGCTCGCTGTAGTTCAGTTTCAGTGCTTCGGCGCGGGCGGCTTCGGTCATTTTCTCCCACGACTTGCGGAGGGCGTTGATCATTTTTTGATCGTCGCTCTTGGCGGCGAGCGTGCTGAACTGGAATTCCAGGAACACGAGACACAGCGCGTCTTCCAGCACGCGAACTTCGCCGTCGGCAGGAAAATTCTTCTTGCGGTTCAAGTCCTGCACGCGGGCGACGGTGGCGTCGTCATAGCCAACTTCCCTGAGGATCTGGCCGGATTTTTCGGCGTGAAAATTTTTGAGGTCGGCGCGCCATTTCAGATAGCCAGGCTTGGTCATCGGATAATTTTCACGCGGGCTTTGCCAGCGGCAGATGTGCTGGCAGCGGGCGGCGAGGCGCAGCGGCTCGGAAGCGGACGGGTTTAGCTTCAAAACCCAGTCCGTGAGCCGTTCGGCGTAAAGCAACTCGCGTGGCTGGCCGTTTTCCCGGTTCGGATCGCGGGAGTTTTCAGCGTCAAATCGGGCGATGGCGGCGGTAAATTTTTCGTTCACGCGATGGATTATGCTGGTTAACTCAACCGGAGGAAACGGAGAAAACAGCGGCAGCGACGGAAACGGGAATCTTTGTTCCCTCCGTTTTCTCATGGTCCAGGCGATGCGGGATTATTGCAGTTGCAGCCGATAGAAACTTTGAGCGTTGGTGGCGGGGCCGTTGGTGACGGAGAAATTGCCGTTGTTGTCAAACTGGTTGGTGAATATCGGCATCCAGCCTGCCACCGGAGTTACGAGGTTGGTGGAGGTCAGGACGTAATAAGTTGCGCCGGGCGTGCCGCCGCTACCGGTAAAGACGAGCTTGCCGCTGCTAATGCTGGCGCTGCCGATGGCCGGCGGGGTTGGGGGGGAGACGACGAGTTTGACGGTTCCGACAGTGCTGGTGTCGAAACTGTAATTGTAGCCGGACGGCGCGGAGACGAGGACAAGGTTGTCAAAAATCGTAGAGCCACTGCAAGTGAACAGCGTGTAACTGCCAGGGCTGAAACCGGGGCCGTTGGTGATGCTCAATTTTCCGGTGAGAAACAGGGCTCCCGCGACGGACACGGAATCGCTGCTGCTGCCGAGAGTGAATTGGATGGCAGTATTGTCATTCAGCGTGAGGTCGCCGGTGAAGGTCAGCGTGCCGGTGGGATTGCCGGGTGCGAAGGTGGCGAAATCATCCACGGTCGTCGCGCTGCCGATGATGCCGGTGCCGGCGAGCGTCGCGCCGAGCAGGATTTCCAAGTCGCCGGTGCCGGTGGCGCTTCCGGTGAGATTGGTGACGAGCAGCGTGCCGCCGCCGACCGTCGTGCCGCCAGTGTAGGTGCTGGCTCCGCCGAGGGTGAACGTGCCCGCGCCGATTTTGTTCACGATGACGGCGCTGCCGACGACGGCAGTGTTGCTGCTGATATTACCGCTGAACGAGGCGTCAACATTGTTGCCGCCGATGACGTAGAGTGTGTCGCCGCTGCCGGCGTTAGACTGCGGGCCGGCGAGCGAGCCGGAGCCGCTCAGGGCGCCAAGCTGGACGGTATTGCCGGCATTACGCGGCTGCAAGGTGCCATTGATAATGAAAGTAGGGTTGAGTGAGCCGTAGGTGTTGCCGCTGCTGTTTGGCGAAAATCGCAGCGTGCCGCCGGCAAGGATATTGATGGTGCCGTTAAAAGCGTCGAATTGCGACGAGTCTGTGCCAGAGAAGCTCACCCCGCTGGAAATGCGCAGCACGCTGTTGGTGTTGCCGGCGATGAGTTTGCCGGTGATCCCATTGCCTAAACCGGGGGAAGAGACCGTCCCAGTTTGATCCGACGGCACGGTGATGGTGCCGCCATAAAAATACGCGAGCGAACTGGGCGGCAATTCAAACGTCGCGCCGCCGCTCAGGATCATGTTACCGGAACCGAGGCTGGAGCCGGCAGCAGCCATGTTCAACGTCCCGCCCGTGATTAGGATGGTGCCGGTGTAGCTGCTGTTGGTGGTATTGAGGTTCAACGTGCCGGAACCGGCCTTGGTCAGCGGGCTGGACCCGGCCAACGCGCCGCTGCCGCCGAGGGTGTAAGCAAGCGCGTTGTTGGAAACGAGCAACGCTCCAGGCTGTAACGCTCCGGTGAGCGCAACCATGCCGTTGGTCGAGGTGTCGTTGAAGATCACGCTGTCAATGGTGTAAAACCTGTCGGCCGACGTGCCGTTCAACCAGTTCGTCGTGACGGTGTCCCAAACGCTGCCGTTGGTGCCCTGCCAGATCAGATTCGCCGCCGACGAACCGGAGACGACAAGCGAAACATATCCTGCAGCGGTGTGGCTGGAGGGGCGCGTCATCGTGAAAGTCTGTCGTGAACCGGATGGCAGATTGTTGGCCAGCGTGACGCTGGCGGAGTTCGTGTCGCCACCTTCAATCAAAGCATAGGTGCCATTGCCCAGCGCGCCGTCCAACAGGTTGAACTGAAATGTCTCCGTGCCGCTCAATGTCAGTTGACCGCCGTTCATCACAATCTTGTCGTTGCCGCTGGATGGCGAACTGGACAGATCGAAATTCAGCGTGGCGGTGGTGAGCGAGAGGCCGTTGCCGATCGTCAGCGTGCCGGCACTGCCGATGCCCGCGCCGGGCAAAATCACGCCGCCGGAGCTGACGGTGACGCCGCCATTCAGCGCGCCGCTGCCGGAAAGTTTTGCGCCGCCGGCCACGGTGACAGGGTTGCCGGAAAGACTGCCATTGACGCGCAGCGTCCCGCTGCTGACGGTGGTGCTGCCGGCAAAAATGCTGTCGCCGCCCAAGGTCAGGGTCCCGCTGCCGACCTTGATGATGCGATTCGTGCTGGCGTTATTGGTGATGGTGCCGGCGAAAACGGTGTCGAGATTCAGCGCGCCAATAGAATACGTCAGTGGCCCGGCGTAACCGGAACCGGCGAGGCTGCTGCTCGCATCGCCGCTCAGGGCGCCGAGATTGAGCGTGTTGCCGCCGGAGTTGTCCTGCCCGATGAGGCCGACATTGGAGAGGTTTACCGCCGCGCCGCCCAAGCTTCCATCAAAGCTGCCGCCGTTGAAATTGGCGGTGATCATGGCATTGGCCACGGTGCCAGTGGCGTTGAGTGTGCCGGTAAATCCGCTGAACGCGCCGTTGAAATTATTGTAACCGTTATGGGTTCCAAGATTGTAAGTCCCCGCTACCGTCAGGTTGAGGGTGCCGTCGCCGGAAAGACCGGTAATGGTCATGCGCGGTGACATGTTCACGGCGCTGGTGTTGCCGGCGGGAACGCTAATGCCGCCAGGCAAATTGAAGGTGGTCGTCGAATTGTAGAGCGAATTCAGCGTCGCGTTTTCGAGTGTCACCGTGCCGCTGCCGAGGCTGCCGCCATTGCCGACGTTGAGCACGCCGCCCTGCACATCCACGCCGCCGCTGAAGGTGTTGGCGTTGCTGATGGTGAGCGAGCCGGTGCCGGATTGAGTCAACATACCCACACCGGTGATCGCACCGCTGCCGCCGAAGATGAAATCCTTTGCCGCCGATACAGTGAGGGAAGCCGGCGCAACGGTGCCGATAATGTTGATGAACGGCGCATTGGAACCGGTGTCGTCAAACGTTACGGTATCGCCTCCGCGGAACGTGGCGGCATTGGTGCCGTTGAGCCAAAGCGTGTTGGTGGTGTTCCAGATGTTGCCGGTGCCGTCGCCATGCCACGTCAAATTCTGCGGTGCAGTTGCCGGGGTGACCAGCACGCCGACGCTGTTGGTCAGGACGATGCCGTCGTTGACGGTGAATTTGAAACTGCCGAGGCCGGCGAAATTAATGTTCGGCACAAAATGCGCCGTCGAGCCATTGATGAGAGAAACCACGCCGTTGCTGGCGCCGCTGACGGTGTAGGTGGCGCTGGCGACGAAACCGGCGGTGTATTGCGTGAGGTCAACGTCCACAGCGGTGTTGGTCTGGGTGGTGGCGTGCGGCACGGCAAGAAAATTTAGGTAATGTTCCAGCAGCGTGTAGCCGTCGGCGGTGTTGGTCAGGCTGTTGGCCGCGAAAGGATCGGAGCCCGTGGCCAGTTCCCAGTAATCCGGCATGCCGTCGCCGTCGGAATCCACCGGCGTGGCGCCGCCGATGATGGTGCCGTAGCCGTTGTTGCCCAGGCCGGTCTGCGTCTGACTGGTGTAAAGTCCGCCGCTCGGGCCCGCGGTTCCGGCGGTGGTGCCAGCGGGGCCGTTGCCGAGAGTTTTCATCTGGCTGATGATGAGGGCATCCATTTCATCGCGCGGCAGCGTGCCGGCCAGAGAAACATCATAGCGCCACGCCAGGGCGGGGGACATGACGGTGACACTCGCGTTCGTGACCCAGGTGGACCACGGCGCGGCGAGGACGGTGCCGCCGCCTTGATACCAATAGATTGAGCTTATGCCGCCATCCAGCGCGGTGTTTTTGTTCGAATCGAGGTAGTTCTCCGAGGAATAAATACTCTGATTGTTATCTATCTGATACCACGGAAAATTACTGCCACTGGCCGGCCCGTAAACGAAATAATTATTCACGATGTCGTGCTTGAACCTGGTGCTGGTGTGCGTGGTATAGCCGGCGGAATTGTTGTATTCCGCGTTGTTGATGAAGACGGTGTTAACCTTGGCCAGCGGATTGCGGTTGTGCGAATTGGCAAACACGTTGTAGAACCATGACCACGTGCCACCGACAGATTCTGAATGGCAGCCAAACTGTTGGTAGGTCGGATTGGCGATGATGCAGCTCTGGAAGGTGATGTTGGTGATGACGTGAGTGCTGTCGCCGACGCCGTCAATGTTGTTCCACGGAGCAAATTCAAACGAGCAATGATCAAAGATCGCATTTTTCGCCTGATAAAGGCTCAACGCGTCGTCCGACGTGCTGGCAGTGTCGCTGCCCGGACGGATGCGGACGTGGCGCATGATGATGTTGGCCCGGCCGGCAAATGAAATTTCCCCGCCCTTGAAACCAATGCCCCCGCCGGGAGCTGTCTGGCCAGCGATGGTGAGATCCCCCTTCGCCGAGACGGCGGAGTTCAGCGAGATGTAGCCGCCGACGTCGAATACAATGGTGCGGTTGCCAGAACTGACCGCATCGCGGAACGAGCCTGGGCCGCTGTCGGCGAGCGTGGTGACGTGATAGACCGTGCCGTTGCGCCCGCCGGTGGCAATCGAGCCGAAACCCAGCGCGCCGGGAAACGCGGGAGTCTGGGCGTGGGCGGCGGATATGGATTGCAAAATGACCGACGTGGTGAGCAATGAAATAATTGAGCGGGAGCAAATGGCGACGGGGGAGAACATAAAAACAGGCTACCGATATCAGCGCACCCAAACCATCAGATGTTCATCTGACTTTGCGGAATTAAATCGGGAATGCATCACGCCAATGTAGTCCAAATCAACCAGCAGTCACCATCAACAGTATTGGTGACGTTGCAAAACGATTTGAAATTAGCGCCGCGTCGTCTCGCGATATTTTTTGGCGGACATCCCGGTGGCGCGCTTGAATGCGACGCAAAAGCTGTTGATGCTTTGATAGCCGCAATCGTGGGCGATGGTCTCGACTTTCTGATTGGTTTTGGACAGGAATTTCTTGGCCTGCTCGATGCGGACACGCTGCAATTCCTGTCCGGGAGTGCGCTGGAGGTGTTCCAAAAAAGCCTTGTGCAATCCGCGCCGGGACATGCCGGCCACACCGACCAGGTCCTTGATGCAAATCGGTTCGTGACCGTGCTCCCAAATATAACGGAGGCTCTTGGCTACGCCTTGATGCCGGATGGTCAGGATGTCGCTGCTCTTGCGCACAATGACGCCGGAAGCCGGGATGCGGATGGGGTCCGCCGGTGGTTTCTGGCCAGCCATCAATTGGTCCAGCAACTCCGCGCCCTTGTAACCCAAATTTTCCAGGTTGGTATCCACGCTGGAAATTGGCGTGTGCATGGCGTCCGGCGCGAGGAGATAGCTTTCCGTGCCGACGATGGCGACTTCCTCCGGGATTTTGATGCCCACGCTTTCGCAGGATTCCAGCACGTCCAGCGCCTGTTGGTCATTCGCGGCGAACACCGCCAGCGGCTTGACGGCTTGCTTCATCTGGGTGGCGAGCCATTTGCGTTTGCGCTGCCATTCCTGTTTGCCGGTGGCGTAGGAGGGCGACTCCAGCCAGCGGAGCCAGGAGCAGTTAAAGCCGGTATCGTGCAGCGCCTTGAGAAAACCGATGCCGCGTTCTTCGTAGGACCAGTTGTCCGCGTCGCTGTAAAAGCAGAAATTCGTGAAGCCGCGTGTGAGAAAATGTTCCGCTGCGAGCTTGGCGGCGTGCGCGTGATCCTCCAGAACGCGGGCAAACTTCAACTGCGGCCGTCGGAAACTGAAATCTACTGTCGGCAGATTGGCTGACTTGACGAAGTCCGCCAGGTCATCGCCGGCGCCGAGCCAGGCTAGGATGCCGTCGCCCTGCCAGCCCCAGGGAATCACCTTTTCCCGGGTGTAATTGGAGTAGAGGTGCCAGCCGTGTTCCTGGGCATATTTTTCAATGCCCTGATGCAACCGGTAGTCATACCAGCCGAGCGCAAGAAAGACGCGCTTTTGCTTTTTGGCCATGAATGCAAAAGATAATTGCCATCTACCCGCAGTCAATCGCAAAGCAAAGCGGGTGCAAAATTTTCAAATCTTGCACCCGCTGAATTGTAAACTGTTGCCGTTTGTCCTTAGTGGCAGCCGCAGCCGGAGCCGCAGGAACCGCCTTCGGCCAGGTCTTCCGCCGTGGGAATGCGACCGAGTTCAATGGTCTTGCCCACCATCTTTTTGACCGTGCTCTGCAGCTCGTGCATTTCTTCCTGGGCATCGAGGAAGCCGGCGGCGATCGGGTTCTTCAGCAAGGCGTCCCGGTCTTTTTCGAACGCGGCGATTTCCGCCGGTTCCAGCGTCTGGCCGCTGTGTTGCTTTTCCTGAAGCGCCTGGCCGCGGCTCATAAGCGATTCATATTGGCCCTTGGAAGCGGCGTCGCCGAGGAACGTATCAATCCGTTGGCGGATGGACCCGTTGTGGATTTCCTGCAGGATGGCTTCGCACAGTTCGTTCGTTTTGGTTTCAATGGTTGTTGGCATAAATTTGAGGCGAGAATAAACCATAAACATCGCCCAAAAGCAAATACCAATGCCGGATGCGGCTGACACGGGATCAGGCGTCAATCACACAAAAGAGTGAGGTGATTTCTGCCAATGGATTTGACACTGCATGTGAAAACCGCTAAATCCTTCGCCACACTTTATGCAACCCATCCAACTTCAGTGGATTGATTACACCATTCTTATCGCTTACGTCGCCTTCGTTTTAGGCATCGGCTGGGCGCTATCGCGTTACATGAAGACTTCGGCGGACTTTTTGACGTCCGCCCGTTCGATCCCGACCTGGGTCACTGGTCTGGCGTTCATTTCCGCAAACCTCGGCGCGCTGGAGCTCGTCGGCATGGCCGCCAGCGGCGCGAAATACGGCATCAGCACCGCCCACTTCTATTGGGTCGGCGCGATTCCCGCGATGATCTTCCTCGCCGTGTTCATGATGCCGTTTTATTACGGATCCAAGGCGCGCTCGGTTCCTGAATACCTGAAGATGCGCTTCGACGAACGTGTCCGCGCGCTGAACTCCGTCGCCTTCGCCGTGATGACCATTTTCGCGTCCGGCATCTCGATGAACGCGCTGGCCAAGCTGTTGAACCAGTTGCTCGGCTGGGATTACAACGTGGCGCTCTGGGTTTGCTCCGGTGTCGTGTTGCTCTACGTTTTGAAAGGCGGCCTGACCTCGGCGATTTACACCGAAGTATTGCAGTTCTTCATGATCGTCCTCGGCTTTGCGCCCGTCGTTTATCTTGGATTGAAAGATGTCGGCGGCTGGCATTCGATGAACCATTCCTTGCAGACGGTCGCCGTGGATCCCTCCGCGCTCTATCTGAAAGACGCCGGTATCAGCTATGCGACCAACGCCTGGACGAGCGCCTGGCAACCCGTGCTTGCCGGTCCGACGCACAACCCGATGGGCGTGGATTGGTTCGCGATGATCTTTGGTCTCGGCTTCGTGCTGAGCTTCGGTTACTGGTGCACGAATTTCCTGGTGGTTCAGCGCGCCATGGCTGCCAAGAACATGACTGCGGCTCGCAACACGCCACTCGTGGCTGCCGTGCCGAAAATGTTCTTCCCGTTTCTCGTCATCGTTCCCGGCATGATCGCCGCCGCGCTCATGGCGATACCGGATAAAAATTACCGCATCCCGCCGCCGCCCATTTCACAGGAAAGCTACACCAAGGCCATCGCCGCCGTGCAAAGCGCCAGCCCGACGGATTCCGCCGTGGCGGTCAAGGCGGTGGGCGAGGCCATTGGCAAGAAAGTGGATCCGACTCGAATCGCCTCGTTGGTCGCGGCCAACACCGCAAGCAAATTGACCGATGAACAGATCAAGCAGGGGCTCTACAACAGCGTGGCGGAAAATGATTACGACAGCGTCATCCTTTCGCTCGTGAAAAGATACTGCCCCGCCGGTCTGCTCGGACTTGCGCTTACGGCCTTGCTCGCGTCGTTCATGTCCGGCATGGCTGGCAACGTGACAGCATTCAACACCGTGTTCACTTACGATTTGTATCAGGCGTATTTCGCCAAGGGGAAGAGCGATCATCATTATTTTTGGATGGGCAAAGTTATCACTGTTGTCGGCATCGTGCTGAGCATTGGGGCGGCGTATTTCGCCTCGATGTATAACAACGCGATGGACATCATCCAGCTCGTGTTCGGCTTCGTGAACGCGCCGCTCTTCGCAACATTCCTGTTGGGCATGTTCTGGAAGCGCACCACCGGCACCGGCGCCTTCTTGGGCTTGTTCGGCGGCATCGCCAGCTCGGCGGTCTTCCACGCGCTGACCATCGCACAGGGCAATGCGCCTGGCGTCAAAGGCGGCTATATCAAGGTCGTCAGCACGTTCCCCAGCGAAATGGCCCAGAACTTCTGGCTCGCGGCGTTCGCGTTCACCGTCTGTTTGGTGCTGACGCTGGTGATTTCGCTCGCCACCAAGTCGCAGAAAACCGATGCCGACTTGAAAGGCCTCGTCTATTCGCTCACACCGAGAACGGTGGATCACAACCTGCCGTTCTATCAGCAGCCCGGCGTTGTCGGTGTCATCCTTCTCATAGTGTGCGTCATTTTGAACTGGTATTTCTGGTGATTCCTTAACCCTAACTGAAAGAATAATTTTATGGGACTCGATATCCGCTGGCCAATTGGCCTCATGTTCACACTCATCGGCGTGCTGTTGTCCATCTACGGCGCGACCGTGAAATCCGATCACGCCATTTCGCTTGGCATCAACATTAACCTCCGGTGGGGCATCGTGCTCCTCGTGTTCGGAGTGTTCATGTTGCTTGGCGCCATCAAAGGCAAAAAGAATCCGCCGTCCGCTTGATTGGCGCCGCGGACAAAAATTGACAAAAGGCGGCTGGCCTATGGCCGCCGCCTTTTTTATTATTCTGCATCCCAAATTTTAACTGTATGAATCTCAAAGAACTCGCCGCCCACGTCGCCGCTGAATTTCAAACCCACTATGGTCGTGCGCCACGCTGGATCGTCGCCGCGCCCGGCCGCGTCAACGTCATCGGCGAGCACACCGATTACAATGACGGCTTCGTCCTCCCGATGGCCATCGAACGCTACGCCATCATGGCCGCCGATGCCGCCGCCGCGCCCGGCAAGATTTCCATTTACGACACGCACTTCAAGGAAAACGCCACGATAGACATCACCGCGCCCGTGACGAAGGGCCAGCCGAAGTGGTCCAACTACATCCGCGGCGTGCTCGCGGGTTTCCAGAATCGCGGCGAAAAAATTCCCGCGCTCGATGTCGCCTTCCTGTCCACCGTGCCGCTCGGCGGCGGCTTGAGCAGCAGTGCCGCGCTCGAAGTCTGCACCGCGACCCTCATGGAAGCCGCCATGGGCAAGGCGATTGACCCGATTGAAAAAGCCCTGCTCGCGCAGAAGGCCGAACACGATTTCGCCGGCGTGCCCTGCGGCATCATGGATCAATTCATCTCCGCGCTTGGTCGTGAAGGTCATTTACTCTTGCTCGACTGCCGCACGCGCAAGACCGAACTCGTGCCGATGAGCGATCCGTCCGTCGCGTTGCTCGTCATCAACACGAACGTGAAACATGAATTAAGCGGCGGCGAATACGCCGAACGCCGCGCGCAATGCGAGGAAGCCGCCGCGAAACTCGGCGTGAAGTCGCTGCGCGATGTCACGGCGGACCAACTTGAAAAGAGCGATGGCAAGCTCAGCAAAGTCGTTTTCCGCCGCGCACGTCATGTCATCGGTGAGATTGAACGCACCGTGCATGCCGCCGAAGGCATCCGCCAGTCCAACTGGCCGACGGTGGGGCAGTTCATGTATGCCAGCCACTACGCGCTGCGCGATGACTACGAAGTGAGTTGCAAGGAACTCGACGATGTCGTGGAGATCGCCGAGAACATCGGTTACAAGGGCGGCGTTTATGGCTGCCGCATGACCGGCGGTGGCTTCGGCGGTTGCTGCGTGGCGCTCGTGAAAGCTGACGCCGTGGACGCCATCTCGAAGAAGATTGCCGCCGACTACAAGGCGAAAACTGGCATCGAAGCCACCATTTTCGCCTCCCGTCCGGCGGCGGGTGCGACGATTATTAAAGGCTGAAAGCCGAGCATGTTAAAACCCCGGGTGAAACGCTCAGCGCGTAGCCCGGGGTTGTTTTTTTGATTGAATTTCTCCGCCCTGAATGGGCGGAACGGTGACAGCGTTTCAGGTCTTGGAAAATTCCATTCGATCCGCTCCCCAGACCTTCGCTCGCCGACTCGCTCCAGTCTGGGCTGTCACATCAAGGGCTTTCAGCCCACAAAATTCAATCCCCCAAACACGTTCCCACGCGCCGCGCGGTCTGCACCCAGGAATGATCAGTCGGAACGCATTTGCGTTTGCCTGCGACTTTTTCCAGCGGCACCGGCTCGGTGCCATCGCCGCGCGCGGCGACCATCACGCCGTAGTGTTCCTCGTTGATGAGGTCAGCGCAAGCGCTCCCGAGGCGGGTGGCGAGCAGCCGGTCGGCGGAGCAGGGTGTGCCGCCGCGTTGGACATAGCCGAGAATGGTCACGCGGGATTCGAGGTGCGTGAGTTCCTCCAATTGCTTGGCGAGCCGCATGGTGTTGCCTTGGTGACGGACTTCGATGGCGGCGAGCTCATGCTTGGCTTCTTTTTTATCGTGGAGATTTTTGGCGCGCTCGAGCTTCTTCTCGGCGGCAAGCTGGGCGCGGGCGTCGTCCCGGCTCATTGCACCCTCGGCCACGGCGACGATGCTGAAATTAGTTCCGTGTTTGCTGCGAAGCTTGATGGCGGCGGAGATTTTCTCCACATCGTAGGGGATTTCCGGAATGAGAATCACGTCCGCCCCCGCCGCGATACCAGACCCGAGCGTGAGCCAGCCGGCGCGATGGCCCATGATTTCGGCGACGATGATGCGGTGATGGCTGTGCGCAGTGCTGTGCAGACGATCCAGCGTGTCGGTGGCGATGTCGAGCGCGGTGGCGAAACCGAAGGTGGCGTCGGTCATGGCGACATCGTTGTCAATCGTCTTGGGCAGGGTGATGACGTTGAGGCCAGCCTGACGAAGGCGGAGGGCGTTTTTCTGCGTGCCGCCGCCGCCGAGACAGACGATGCAATCGAGGCCCCAAGCCTTGTAATTGGCCTTGATGGTCTCGGTCATGTCCTTGGTGCGCCCGTCAATGACCATGCGGTGCGGCTTGTCGCGGCTGGTGCCGAGGATGGTGCCGCCCACGGTGAGTATGCCGGCGAGGGTGGACTTGTCCAGTTTGAGCCGGCGGTTCTCAACGAGGCCGCGAAAGCCGTCGCGAAAGCCGACAATCTCCATGCCGTAATAGCCGAGGGCCGTCTTGCCGACGCCGCGGATGGCTGCGTTAAGGCCGGGGCTGTCGCCGCCAGCGGTGAGAATGCCGATGCGTTTGATTTTTTTCGCCATGCCGTGAGCTATTTGAAACCGCCCGCAAAAATTGTCGAGCAGAACTTTTGGAAATCTTCCGCACCCTCCGTCACTTACTTCGTGCTGGTGGCAAAAACTTTTTGCAACAGGTCCGTCGTGCGGGCGACCGGATTGGCGCGGATGTTTTTCTCTTCCGCCGCCACCATCACGAACAGTCCATCCAGCGCGCGTTGCGTGACGTAGCCGTCAATGTCCGCCGCACTGAATTTGACGACCGGTTTGCTGCCAAACATGCTGCCGAGGGAGTTGGCGGCTTCGAATTTGCCCATCATGGCTTTGTATTGCGCCGTGACGCCGACGGAGTCCGTGGCCTTTTGCACGACGGGCAAAAATTTCGCATACAGATTCGTCTGCGTGGTGCGCTTGAAGTATTGCGTGGCTGCGTCGTTCGTGCTGGTGAGAATGGCCTTGGCATCGGTGACGGACATCTGCTGAATCGCATCGCCAAAAACCCCGGCGGCAACGGGCACCGCCTGCTCGGCAGCGTGATTCATCGAGGCGACGAAATCATCCGCCATCTTGCTCTGACCTGCCAGGCGCAAGGCGGATTCGACGGATTGCAACTTCGCCGGCAATGGAATCTTGACGGTGAGATTGGTCAGAAATCCGTCGGAGTGACCGAGGGTCATCACGGCATTTGAGACGCCTTTGCCGAGCGCCTGCTTCAACCCGCTGGCAATCTGATCCTCGGACAAACCGGCGGCCATCGCGACGGGAGAACTATTTGTCGTCAGCGCGGTTTTCAGTTGGTCGAAGAAACCGGCACGGGCCGGAATGAGTAAGCCAAGGAATGCAGCAATCAAAATTAGGAAGCGTATGGAAATCTTCATACCCAGCTACTAACACACAAATCCAGCGGGTCGCAAGCTATGAAAATCTGGCCGGGAGAAGATAGCTGAAATTTGCTAGGGCCGGCTCGCCGAACCGACCGCCGCGCTGAGGTTCTTGAAACCACCCGCCGCCAATTTTTCGTTCAAACCGGTCACAATCTTTTTCGTGAGGCCCGGTCCTTCATAAACCAAGCCGGTGTAGCACTGCACCAGCGACGCGCCGGCGATGATCTTTTCCCACGCGTCGTCGGCGTTGAAAATGCCGCCGACACCAATGATGGGAACTTTGCCGTTCGTCTGCTTGTAAAGATGACGGACGATTTCTGTGCTGCGGGCGCGGAGCGGCTTGCCGCTCAAGCCGCCGGTCTCGGCGTAAATCTTTTGCAGCGCGGCGTCATTCGTCTGCGGACGGGCGATGGTGGTGTTCGTCGCCACGATGCCGGCGATGTTGCGCGGCGCGACCAGTTCCAGAATTTCGTCAAGCGCTTCAAACGTCAGGTCGGGCGCGACTTTGACGAGGATGGGCTTGTGTGTCGCGTTTAGCGATTGGAGCGCGGCAAAAATTTCGTCGAGCGCGGCCTTGTCCTGAAGCTGCCGCAAGTTTGGCGTGTTCGGCGAACTGACGTTGACGACGAAGAAATCTGCGAGGTCGCGCAGGACGCGGAAGGAATTGGCATAATCCTCGGCGGCCTTGTCGAGCGGCGTGATCTTGGATTTGCCGAGATTGATGCCGATGGGATGCGCGGGCCAGCTTCCGGATTGTTTCCAGCCGGCGAGTTTCTGCGCGACGGCTTCCGCACCGGAGTTGTTAAAACCCATGCGGTTGATGACCGCTTCATCGGGAATCGCGCGGAACATGCGCGGCGGCGGATTGCCGGGCTGCGCGTGCCACGTCACGCCGCCGAGTTCGGTAAAGCCAAAACCGAGCGCTGCCCAGCCGGGAACGGCGGACGCGTGTTTGTCCATGCCGGCGGCGAGGCCGACGGGATTGGGGAATTTCAGGCCGAAAACTTCCGTTGGCAACTCCGGTGCGCCAAACATCTTTTCGACGCAATTCAGCAGCAATGCGTCCCGGCTAATGAGTGCCAGAGCATTGACCGCCTTGTTGTGGGCGCGTTCGGAATCCTGCCGGAACAGCAGGGGACGGATGAGTTTCTTGTGGAGCCAGCCCATGAATTATTTGGGTGCTCCATTCTTCTTTGCGGCTGCGCGTTCGCAGATCTGCTGGTAGGTGCCGAGCGCGAGCAACGGCCAGGCGTTACGATACATGTCGTATTTCAAATAGAACACCTTCGGGAAACCGGTGCCGGTCGTCTCCGCTTCCGTCCACGAGCCGTCGGCGTTCTGCGTGCGTGCGAGATATTCGATGCCGCGTTTCAGCGCGGGATTTTCCGGGTCGTCGAACGCGCACAAGCCCATGACGGCCCACGCGGTTTGCGACGCGGTGCTGGGGCCCTGGCCTTTGAACACGGGATCGTCGTAGGTGTTGCAGCGTTCGCCCCAACCGCCGTCGTCGCGCTGGACGCTTTCGAGCCAAGCCTTGCCGCGCTGGAGCCAGTCTTCGTTCATGTTCAGGTTGAGTGCGCGCATGCCGCGCAAGACCTGCCAGGTGCCGTAGATGTAATTCACGCCCCAGCGGCCATACCACGAGCCGTCGGCTTCCTGCTGGCTCTTGACGTAGTCGAGCGCGTGCTGGACCTGACGATGGCCGTTGCCCCAGCCTTCGTAGCCAAGCAATTCGAGAATGCGCGCGGTGATGTCGGCGCACTCGGGATCCAGCATCGCGTTGTGGTCGGCGAAGGGAACTTTTTCGAGAATGTTGTTCGTGCAATCCTTGTCGAATGCCGCCCAGCCGCCGTCCTTGCACTGAAAGGTCATCATCCACTTCAATCCGCGCTGAAAGCACTCGTCGCGCTTCGCGGGATTGTCCGTGGGAATCAAGCGTAACGCGAGCAGCACCATGGCGGTGTCGTCCACGTCGGGGTTCCACTTGTTGTTGTATTCGAACACCCAGCCGCTCGGCTCGACCTTCGCGGGATTTTTATGGATCCAATCGCCGGCGAAACGGATTTCCTTTTCCATCAGCCACTCGGCGCACCGTTTCATCTTGGGATGCTCGGCGGGAACACCGGACTCGCGCAGGCAAATGGCGACGATCGCTGTGTCCCACACCGGTGAGAAACACGGCTCGATGCGAACAGAATCTTTTTCCTCGTGTTCCAGCTTCTTGAGTTCATGCGCAGCGCGGATGACTTGCGGATGATCGTCGGCATAGCCCAGCGCTTTCAGGGCGATGAGCGAATTGAGCATCGCGGGAAAAATTGCCGCGAGACCGTCGCTGCCTTCGAAGCGTTCGAGCATCCACTGTTCGCATTTCTTCAGCGCCAGTTTGCGAAACGGATGAAGGCCGTGGTCCACGAACCATTCCGCCAGCTTGTGCAGGCGGTCGAGCCAGAGGAAGAAATTGCGCAGAGAAATTTTTTCCGGGTCGGGCGCGAGGGCGAGATCGCGTTCATGAATGCCTTCGGGATACAACTCGTCGAGCGTGACTTTGACCGGACGGGTTGGTTTGTAATGGTTGATGATGGCCAGCGGCACGAGCATCCCGCGCGACCAGTTGCTCATGTCCCAGAAATTTACGTGAAACCATTTACCAATCAGCAGCACTTCGCATGGGATCGTCGGGACATATTCCCACGGAAACAAACCGATGAGCGCGAGATACAGCTTGGAAAACGTGTTCATGCGCGGCACGCCGCCGAAATGCAGCGCCACCTCGCGGGCCTTCAACATGCGCGGGTCTTTCACCGACACGCCGGCGAGCTTCAGCGCGAGATACGCCTTGATGGTGGCGTTCACTTCCGACGGGCCGCCGTGGTAGATGTTCCAGCCGCCGTCCGGCAACTGCATCGAGAAGATGTGGTTGACCGCCTTGCGCTGCCATTCGGGGTCCACCTTGCCGTGCCAGTGATGGTAGGCCACCGTGTCGGAAACGAGCGTGGAATCCACCATCAATTCGCCGACCCAGAAACCCTCGGGTTTTTGTTCGGACAAAAGGAAATCCTGCGACCGCTTCAAGGCGGTCTGCCATTCTTCGGAAAACTGGTTTTGCATCCGGGCAGTCGCGGCGGGAGGCGGCGTTTGCGTCCGGGAATCGCTTGCGGTCAACACGCGCATACTCTGCGAATTTGTGGAAATGCTGTAAAGAATTTCCTATTCATAGAAGCCGCCTTGCTGACGCCAAAAGCTTGATCTGGTTGCCCCTCAACCGTTACATCCGCTTGCGGGGTTGCATTGGCCGTTGTTTCAAATCCGCCACGATGCGGTTAATTTCTGGAATGGCGTGAGCAAAATATTTTTTGAACCCTCGACACAGATAGTTTAATCCCGGCTCGCCGTCCGCAGTGCGAATGAACCGGTTCTTCGGGCATTCGCCCCAGCAATCGGACAGATACGCGCATTGGCGGCAATACTGCGGCAAGGTTTCATTTTTCGCGTAACCGAATTTAACCTGCGTGCGGGAAAAAACCTGTGCATCTATGGCTGCATCCTTGATGTTGCCCAAACGATATTCGGGATAAACGTAATGGTCGCAGGCGTAAACCCCACCGTCATTTTCGATGGCGACGCCTTTGCCGCAAAATTCGCCGTAAATGCAGACCTGCGAGCCAAGGCCCATGTGTTGCGACCCCATCGTCTCGAAATGATTGACCATGATCTTGCCGAGGTCGTTGCGCAGCCATTCGTCAAACACCTTGCACAGGAAATATCCCCAGTCGTCCGGATCCACCGACCAATCGGTGACGATGGAGTTGGAATTGCCGGGCCGCGCTTCCGGCGTGCCGTCGCGCGGCAGCGCGGCGTTATTCCATTTGTGTGGCGCGGTTTTCTCAAAGCCCATGTATTCGGCGATGGGAATGAACTGGATGTAAGTCGAGCCGACCTCGTTCTTCAGAAAACGGTAAACATCCAGCGGCTTCCGGGCGTTGATCCGGTTGACGCAAGTGAGCGTATTGAACGGAACGCCGTAGCGCTGGAGCAGCTTGACGGTGTTGAAAACTCTTTCAAACGTCGGCTTCCGGCCTTTCGTGACGCGGTATTTGTCATGCAATTCGCGCGGGCCATCAATGCTCAAGCCGACGAGAAAACGATTCGCCTTGAGAAACTCGCACCATTCTTCATTTATGAGCGTGCCGTTCGTCTGCAAATCGTTTTGGACGACTTGAAACGGCTTGGCGTATTTCTTTTCCAGCGCGACGACCTTGCGGAAAAAATCCAGTCCCATCAACGTCGGCTCGCCGCCTTGCCAAGAAAAGACGACTTCGGAACCCGTCACGCCTGCGATGTATTGCGAGATGAACCGCTCCAGCATTTCATCGGACATTTTGCCGGTGGCGGGTCCGTCCGGCAGGGTTTGCTTGCTCAAGTAAAAACAGTAATCGCAGTCAAGGTTGCAGGTGGAGCCGCCGGGCTTGGCCATGACGTGAAACCGCTGTGGCCCTTGATTGGCCGCGAGCGACGGCGCATCGTATTTATCCGTCGTCCGCCACGATCCGTCCGGTTGCACGATGACGGCGGGAAGCGGGTTTGAGATTCCTGGAGTCATGGCTTCAAATGAAGCTTGCCCGAAGCTGGCAGCCTTGCCGGGTCAACATGGACTCACGTTTTGCAATGAAATGGCGCATCTACAAAGATGACAATATATCGGGCAATCGTTCAGCTCTTTCCCTTTCTTGCAGAGAGGCAGGCGTATTTTGTCGGCCAAATGATCCAGCCCCGGGCAGCGCGGCAATAAATTGGGCGGCTCCATTGGGGCCGCCCAAGCGATGCGCAATTGCGAAAATTATTAATCCTTCACGCAGCGGAAGCCGAGATGGTTGCTGGCGGTGTCAACGTCGCCCACGCCGCGCGTGCCGACCATGTAACGCGTGCAGTATTGATCCGTGCACAGAAACGATCCGCCTCGATGCACGCGTTGCGGACCGCCGTTACCGGGATTGTAGCTGGCGGCCGGGCCTTGTGGATTGCGCGGGATACCGCCTGCCAGTTTGAGCCGCGCGTAGGTGTCGGGGCGATACCAGTCGCTGCACCATTGCCAGACGTTGCCGGCCATGTCGTAAAGGCCGTAGCCGTTCGGCGGAAACTGCGCGACCGGCGCGATCCCGGCGAAACCGTCTTCGCCTGTGTCTTTCATCGGAAACTCACCTTCGTAAATGTTCGCCATCCATTTGCCGCCGGGCTTCAGATCGTTGCCCCAGGCAAACATTTTTCCGGTCAAGCCGCCGCGCGCGGCAAATTCCCATTCCGACTCCGTGGGAAGACGTTTGCCCGCCCACTTCGCGTAGGCTGCGGCATCGGCATAAGCGATCTGGACGACGGGATAATTGCCCTTGCCCTTGATGTCGCTGTCTGGGCCGGTGGGATGCCGCCAGTTCGCGCCGTGGACGTAACGCCACCATTGGAAATAATCGTCCAGCGCCACGGCATTCGTCGTGGGCGTGAAAACGGTGGAACCCGCGACAAGATTTTCCTCCGGCGCATCGGGAAACTGTTCCTTCGTTGGCGCGATTTCGGCGATGGTTTTGTAGCCGGTGGCCTTGACGAATTTTTCAAACTCGTCATTGGTCACGTCCGTCTTGTCCATCCAGAAGCCGTCCACATAAACGCGATGAATCGGTTGCGCGTCATTGACTGAGTTCATCGTGGCGGGGGTGCAGAGGCCGTCGTTCGGCGCGAGGCCGCCCATCGAGAATTCGCCGCCGGGAATCCACACCATGGCCGCTGGCGCGTTCGTCGGCGCGGGCGCGTTGTTCGGAACGGTCGGTGCGAAGGGCGACGCCGTTTGGCTGGCGGCGGATTTAGCTTCGGCGGCGGAGGCTGGGATGCTTACTCCAAAAATTGAGGCCAGACCAAGCAACAAAATTATTTTGCTGTTTGGCGATGGGGCGAACTGACGTTTCATGTTTATATCTTGCTGGATTATTCCTGCGGCGGCGAGCTTGAACGCGCTAATCTCCCGGATTGAAGACGCGGGCAAGAATGCCTTCGTGCAGCGCGAGCTTGAGATTTAGCTCGATAAGGTTTTCGGAATGTTGGAATGAACGGTCGGCGGACGAGCGCGTGAACTGGCCAGTGTAAATTAGTTCCAGACGAATCCGCTTGTTCACGATGTAGCCGAGGCCGCCGCGCAACTGCACCGGATCCCACTCGTTCTTGTCAAACCGGTAAAATGGCTCGACGTCTGCCAGGGCATAAAAGGTTTTTTCCGTCCAGGCGCTGGTTCGCGAGGTTAACGGAATCTCCGCGCCGAAGCGGCTGCGAATGCGGCTATAGTTGCTCCAGGTGCCTGACTCTTCGTTCTCAAAAGCCCGGTATTCGTAGCGGGTGAAATTGTAGAGCAACAATTTGGCCTGGTTGGGGACGAAAATTTTTGCGCCAGCAAAGGGCCGGAGCTCCAATTGGTCGGGGGAATGGTCATTGTCCGTGTAATACGCATCGAGTCCGCCCCACAACTGCAGCCATGACTCCACATGATAAATCAAGCCCGGCCAGCCGAACCGGTATTCGGAGTAATCGGAGTTTTGGTAGCACCCCAGGTTTCCGAACATATCCAACCGGTCCGCTACCGGGTGGTAAGGATTGATGTTGAACTGATACACGTCGCTAACATGATTGTCCTCCGCGGATACGAAAATCGCCGGTGCGACGAGGATCCCCAAGGCGATGATCCATGAGGCCCCGCCCCGGACGCGCTGTAATGTTGCCTTCAAGGGGATTCCTGTTGTTGAAGGGTATTCTCCTGAGTTATGACATTGCCGCTACCGGACTCTCTAATCGAAAACCCTGAAATTAACATTGAAACAAGCCTCGTCATTTCGATTCGTGCAAATAAAAGCGGGCGGCCGGAGGCGCCGCCCGCAGGGTTGGCAGACAATTGAACGGCTCAGAACTTGAACGTGAGGGCGCCGGCGACGCCGCTGAAAATCAGGTTCACGCCATTCTTGCCGGTGCCGCTGCCGTTGGATTCGTTCAAGGCCAGGGCTTGATAACCAACGGAGGCGCTAAACCACTTGGCGAAGTCGTAAGTCACCATGCCGGAGGCCGACCAGGTCCAATCCGTGTCATGCGAGATGTTGAACCCGCCGCCGTCGGCCGCGACATCAAGGTGTAATTTTTGGGTGAGGTATTGGCTGGCGCGCAGGCCGAGGACCGGGTCAAACAGAGTCTGATTTCCGTAGCCGTGAAAGTCGCGGGTATTGAGCGCATCCCGGTGGCCAAGATCCGTGGACGTATACCAGAAACGGACGCCGGCGGTGCCCGTGAGGATGAAGGGATGTTCATTCTCCGTCTTGATGAGCTGATAGGAGCCGCCGGCGTTGGCCACCAGGAATTTCAAGGTCCAGTCCGTGTGTCCGCCCAGAGCATCCGAAAAACCGCCGTCAAACTTCATGTAGCCGACATTGCCGAACAGGCCGAACTTGCCTTTCTGTGCAGCTAGAGCCAGCGAAAATGAGGCGTCAAGGTGATCCTGCAACTCGCTGAAATTGACATTGACGTCCGAGTGGCGGCCCTTGACGGTGGCGCTGCCGTTGATCTGCGGTGCCCAAAGAGGCAGGGTGACACCGAACTTCCACGCATTCGGGTCGGCGGCCGGAGTCATTTCAGCGGTGGCGGCGGGCGTGTTTGTGGAGGTGTCGGCTGGCATGGCGACCGTGTCATCGGCGCGTGCAGAGGTGACGGTGGCGGCCAGGGCACAGGTAAGGGCGGTGGCGAGGAGGTTTTGTTGATGTGTTTTCATGTGTTGTTTATGGTTTGAACGAATTTTTTCTTAATGATGGTAATGTTGATCGGTGTCGGCAAATTCAATTAAACGCTTACGGTGCCTGCGGGGCGGTGGTCGCGGGCCATTTTTCTCCGCTGAGGTTTTTCAGAAGCAGGCGCCGCACTTCTTCAATCGTCAGGGGATTCATCTGGCACGAATGGCCACTGCGCACGATGAATTCCGATTCCGCATAATCCACGTGGGCGCTGGTGTATTTCACCACCCCATCCTCGCCTTGGGGCG
>Ga0068856_100000603_pt1 | contig 39333 bp, 37 predicted proteins | sample KBSCornC62_FD_66595 | JGI IMG/M metagenome (GOLD analysis project Ga0068856, IMG submission 66595) | Corn rhizosphere microbial communities from Kellogg Biological Station, Michigan, USA - KBS Corn C6-2 | ecosystem: Host-associated > Plants > Roots > Rhizosphere > Soil ...
GGCGGTCGAATTGCGACTGGATAGCAGTCTCATCGCAGCGAGCTTCTTCGATCTCGCCTCCGAATCCGCGTCGAGCATTTATGCGATGTTCGATCCCGACCATGGCGCGCGCAGTCTCGGCATCCATACGCTGCTCGTCGAGATCGAGCATGCCCGCGCACTGGGGAAGAAGTTCCTGTATCTCGGCTATGCCTATACGGTGCCTTCGCCCTACGATTACAAGAAAGGCTTCCCCAATGCGGAGGCATACGATTGGGGAAACGGATGGCTCCCGCTGCCACCGGAATTCACATGGTCGCGGAAGGTCGACCTTCGCAGAGATAGCTAGCCGGCTATTCTATGCCATCGAAGCGGGAAACCATCTGGCCACATAGGCGGCCAGTGCCTCCTTCCCGTCCAGCGACGATCGGAATGCAACATAGCCGTCGGGCCGGATGAGATAGAGCGCGCCATGTAATGCCTGATAGGCCTCATGCGCGTGGCCCTCGGTATCGAGAACGGCATTTGGCGCGTAGCTCGTCTCCGCCGCCGTGATGAGCATTGGCCTCAGAATATCCGCCCGCTTCCCCGACTCAGCGAATGTCGACCATTCGGCAAGCCGTTCTGCGGAGAGTTGCGAGCCCGCAAAGAGCATGAGGATGTGGCGCGAATCGCCCTTCCATAGCTCGAAGAGCCGCTGTGGCTGGGCGCCTGGAATCACCATCCCCGCGGCATCCGGCGCGCGATGGCCGGCGCGCGGCGCCGTCTCGAACCAATGGGTATCGTGGTCCTCGACGATGGGACTGCCGGGATAGGCCACTTCGAGCATGCTGAAGTTCCTCGCCATGGCTGAGGCCATGCCCAATTGCGCCACCATGCGAATGAAGAGGTTCCGTATCTCGACGGTGACCGGGTGGCGCAGATTGACGACCTTCGTCGCCGGCCCGACCATCTGGAGAAGCCGCTTCGCATTCCCATGCCGCTCGGGATTGTAGCTATCGAGCAACTCCGGCACAGCGCGGCCTGCATGCACGAGCGCCAACTTCCACGCGAGATTGAGCGCGTCCTGGATTCCCGTATTCATGCCCTGCCCTCCAATTGGGCTGTGGACGTGGGAGGCGTCGCCGGCAAGGAAGACGCGCCCGTTGCGCATCGTCGGAGCAATTCTCGTATTAATGCTGAACGGGCTGATCCAGACCGGATCGTAGAGTGGGGCGTCCAGGCCAAAGCGTTCGAGTACCATCGCCTGAATTTCCTCGAGCGTCAGCTTCTCCGCCTGCTCCGGCGTCATCTTCGGGACATTTACGATCACGCGCCAGCGGTCGTCATTCATCGGGGCAATGAAGGCGAACCCCTGCGGGGAAAGGTAGGCGATCGCCTCGTCTGAAGAGCGGTCCCAGCGGATTTTCACGTCTGCTGTGATCCATGTGGCATCCAGCGTCTCGCCCTCCAGATGGAGGCCCAATCCAGCCCGGGCCGCGCTGCGCGCTCCGTCACACCCGACGAGGTAGGAGTATTCCGCCTCGGTCTCTCGGCCGTCCCCGTTGCGCAGCCGCACGCGTACGGAAGACTCCGTCTGCTCGAATCCCAGTAACTCCACCTTACGCTCGGCCGTCACGCCCAGGGCGCTCAGCCGCTCGGCCAGGAGAGCCTCCGTCACGCTCTGCTCCAAGCCCAACATGTATGCATACGCTGTGGGCAGGTGATCCATATTCGGCCGGGAGAGCAGCTTGCCCTCGGGCCCGTAAATCGCCGCGCCATGAATTTTGACGCCGCGTGCGAGGAAGTCCTCGGCGATTCCGAGCCGCTCGAAGAGCTCGATGGTGCGGGCGTGAATCACCGCGGCACGCGATTGGCTGGTCGGCTCCGGCAACCGATCGATGAGATGCAGCGGGATGCCGGACTGAGTGAGTGCCAGAGCTGCTGCCAGGCCTGTCGGCCCGGCGCCAACGACGAGTACGGGGAGGGATTCCGACGCCATGCGCGAAGGGTGATCTGCCGATGTTTTTGACGCAACTCATTTGTGTATCCACATGGAGACCTAATTCCTCTCGACACAGGGGAACACAGTTCTACAACCGAAGAATAAGGCTACGGTGAATACCATTCCGACTTCTTCGACTCGATCGCGCTTTCGGCCCCGTCTGCTGGAACTCTTCTCCAACGGATATGATGCCCGGCAACTGGTTGCCGACAGCCTCGCGGGCGTCAATGTGGGGCTGATCGCGCTGCCACTCGCTCTCGCGCTCGGCATTGCCAGCATCCCAAGCGGCAGCCAGACACCATTTCCGGCCCCAGCGCTCGGCATCATCACTGCCATCGTCGCGGGATTTCTAATCGCCGCACTGGGTGGTACCCGTGTCCAGATCGGCGGCCCGACTGCCGCCTTCATTCCGCTGGTCCTGCTGATCATCGAGCAGCATGGCTATGCGGGGCTGGTCACGGCGACCATGATGGCGGGGGCGATCCTCATCGTCATGGGAGTGAGCCGCATGGGCACGCTCATCAAGTTCATCCCCTGGCCGGTCACGAGTGGCTTCACCACAGGGATCGCCGTATCGATCATGGCCAGCTCAGCCGCAGAGCTGCTGGGAATCCATGCCTCCTCATCGGCGCCGCGCGAGTTCCTCGCAAAGGTGCAGTGGCTCGCGGCAAACCTCATCCATTGCAACCCGTACAGTGTCGCACTGGCTGCGGCGACGCTCTTCATTATCTGGGTGTGGCCGAGGCTCGGATTCAAGCGCGTCCCGGGCGCCATCGTCGCATTGCTTGCAGCCACCGCCGCCGCGTGTCTCCTCGGCCTCGGCGACCACTTCGGAGTCGCCACGATTGGATCGAAATATGGCCCTCATGCGCTGCCACCCGGCCTGCCCGTTCCGAAATGGCCCGGCATCAATCTCGAGCTGATCCGCTCTCTCATCGGGCCGGCCACGGCGATCGCGCTGCTTGGATCGATTGAATCCCTGCTTTCCGCCGTGGTAGCCGATGGGCTTACGAATGACCGGCACGACAGCAATATGGAGCTGATCGCCCAGGGCGTCGCGAATCTCGTCTGCCCATTCTTCGGAGGCCTGCCTGCCACGGGCGCCATTGCACGGACCTCGGCAAACATCAATAGCGGAGGAAGCTCGCCGGTGGCCGGCATAGTGCACGCCGTCACGCTGCTGGCCATTGTGGCGATCTTTGCAAAATGGGCGATCTACGTGCCGCTCTCGGTCATGTCGGCGGTACTCGTGATGGTGGCCTTTCGCATGGGCGAGTGGCACGAGCTGGGGCGGCTTCGCCTCATGCCGCGCAGCGATGCGGCCGTATTACTCACAACCTTCGCGCTCACCGTCATCTTCGATCTGGTCGTGGCGGTCGAGGTCGGCATGGTGCTGGCTGCCATCCTGTTCATCAAACGCGTCTCGGAGACCACCGAGGTCTCACGGGTGACGGAGGCCGACGTTCTGGAGTCCCCCGAGCAACTCGCCGCCGGCAAACAGATCCCAGAGGGCGTGCTCGTCTATCGGATCTTCGGGCCGTTCCTTTTCGGCGCCGCTGAGAAGATGGAAGATGCCATTGAGCGGATCGGCCGGCTTCCCCGGGTGCTCATCCTGCGCCTCCATCTCGTCAGCGCAATGGATGCCACCGCGCTCAATGCTCTGGAAAGCGTGATCGAGCGAGTCCAGCACGGGGGAGGGGTGGTCATCCTCAGCGGCTTGCATCGCCAGCCCCTCGACATGCTGCGCAAGTCGGGATTCGTCGAGGTGATTGGCCGCAAAAATCTCTGCGCGCATTTCGATCACGCGCTCGACCGAGCGCGCGAGATCCTGGGGGAAACGGATAGCCGTCCTACGGAATCGTAAGACGAAAAACCCTCGCTCAAGCGCGGGCGGAACTCGTGAAGCCGAGCCCGCCACGCGCGGTGCGGGGAGGAAATTAGTGACTGGAGAGGTAGCCGGAGACGCCTTCCTGTGTGGCGTGCATGGCATCCTTGCCCTTTGCCCAGTTCGCCGGGCAAACCTCGCCGTGCTTCTCGAAGTGCTGGAGCGCGTCCACCATGCGGATGGCCTCCTCGACGCTGCGGCCGAGGGGAAGATCATTCACGATCTGGTGACGCACAGTGCCCTCGAGATCGATGAGGAAGAGCCCGCGATAGGCGACGCCGTCCGCGGAAAGGACGTCGTAATCCTGCGCAATCGTCCGCTTGAGATCCGAGACCAGCGGGTACTCGACTCCTTCGATGCCGCCCTGGTTCTTCGGCGTGCTGAGCCAGGCGAAATGCGAGAATTTACTGTCCACGCTCACGCCGAGCACCTCGACGTTACGCTTGTGAAAATCAGCCAGACGCTCCTGGAAGGCGTGCAGCTCCGTGGGGCAGACGAAGGTAAAATCGAGCGGGTAGAAGAAAAGCAGCACATACTTCGAGCTGCGATAGCTGGACAACGAGACCTGGGTGAATTGCCCGCGATGCACGGCATCTGCGGTGAAATCGGGTGCGGGTTTTCCTACGAGGACGCTCATGATTTTTCGGTCGATTTAGTGGTTATCCCGGCGGAGCGATCGTGCCCCATTCATCGGAGATACCTGCCCTTTGCATGAAGTCGAAACTCCCCTTCCCGCAAACCGTAGCTTCCGCCCCCCGACGACGCCAGGTGCGCAGGATAAAAGCTGCCATGGCCAAGTCAATTCCAACGTATCCGTGCTGCCGTCAACGAGTGCGGATGGCGCCTAGTCGCCGTCCTTTGTCGCCCGCCCCGCCCTGGCTGGGGGTTCTGGTTGGAGTAATTGCAAATGACGCGCCGCCAGGGATTCGATCCTGCCGCAGACCAGATCGCATAGCATGTAGAGCGTGGGATCCGCCAGGGAGTAGCGGGCGAAATTGCCCTCCTTCTCCTTCGTCACAAACCGTGCGGCCAGCAATATCCCAAGCTGCTTGGAAACATTGCCCTGCTTGAGTCCCGTCGCCTCCACGAGTTCCGTGACCGTGTGCGGCCCTCCCATCAGCACGCGGAGCAGCCGCAGCCTCGTTGGCTCCGCCAAGGCGCTGAACATACGCGCTGCCGCCTCGATCTGTGCATCCGACATGGCCGTTTTTACTTGCATATCGCTATTTGGTTATATAGTTTTATAGTAGTTTAACGAAGAATTTATGAAAGCCCAAGGAGAAATCAGTCGGATCACTGCGCGGGAGGCGAAAGAGAAACGAGGCGAGGCACTGCTGCTCGATGTGCGAACGCCAGCGGAGTTCGAAGAGACCCACATCCCCGGAGCCATCCTGCGACCACTGTCGGACCTCGATGCAGAGGAGGTTCGGCGGCTTGCAGAGGGGAAGTCAGCTTGCATTCTCGTTTGCCGGTCCGGAATGCGCGCGACCGAAGCCGCGAAGAAACTGCTGCGTTCCGAGATGGAGAATCTCTGCGTGCTCGATGGAGGCGTCATGGGGTGGGAAGCCGCAGGCTATGAGGTCGCCCGCGGCAGGAAGACGATTTCCCTCGAGCGCCAAGTCCGTATTGCAGCGGGAACGTTCGTTCTCACCGGCGTTTTACTCGGCACGTTTGTAAATCCGCTTTGGCTCATCCTCTCCGGCTTCGTCGGCGCGGGCCTGATTTTTGCCGGCATTACCGATACTTGCGGGATGGGCATGCTCCTGGCGCGCATGCCGTGGAATAGCCGAAGCGGAGCCTCCTGCTCATGCAAGCAAACTTCTGTCTGACATCGATATGACTCCCTCATCTTCCAGACGGGTCCTGATCGTAGGCGGAGTCGCCGGCGGAGCCTCCTGCGCCGCGCGATTGCGCCGACTGGACGAGAGCGCGGAGATTGTCCTGTTCGAGCGCGGGCCCGACGTCTCTTTCGCGAATTGCGGACTGCCGTACTACGTCGGTGGCGTGATCGAAAAGGAAAGTGCGCTCCACGTCGCGGATGCCACGCTCCTCAATGAGCGCTATGCGATCGACGTACGTACCCGCAATGAGGTCGTTTCCATCGATCCGAAAGCGAAGACCGTTAAACTGCGCGACCTCGCAACCGATCAGCTCTACTCCGAAGGTTACGATGCGCTCGTTCTGTCGCCCGGCGCCACGCCGCTGCGGCCGCCACTCCCAGGCATCGACTCGCCGGGGATTTTTACACTTCGCTCGATACCCGATGCGCGCACAATCAAGGAGTGGATCGACTCAAGGCAGGCCCGGCGCGCCGTGGTCGTAGGTGGCGGGTTCATTGGCCTGGAGATGGCCGAGAACCTCGTGCATCGCGGCCTCCACGTCACCATCGTGGAAATGCTCGACCAGGTGCTGCCTCCGATGGATCCAGAGATGGCTGCCATCGTCGCCGAACGCCTGCGCGCACAGGGAATCACGCTCGCCCTGGCGGATGGCGTAGCGGGTTTCGAAACCGGCACCGATACTCAGCTAGTGGTGAGAACTCAGGGTGGTGCCGCATTTCCGGCAGATATCGTCATCCTCTCGATCGGCGTACGCCCCGAGACCGCGCTGGCTAGAGGAGCCGGTCTCGAAATCGGGCCGCGCGGAGGCATTCGCGTGGATGAGCAGATGCGCACAAGCGACCCTGCCATCTGGGCCGTCGGAGATGCCGTGGAAGTACTCGACCAGGTGACCGCCCAGCCAGGACTCATTCCGCTCGCCGGGCCAGCCAATCGCCAGGGCCGCATTGCGGCGGATGCGATTTGCGGCCGCACAAGCCGCTTCCGCAGCGTGCAGGCCACCGCCATCTGCGGTGTTTTCGACCTCGCCGTGGCGACTACCGGCGCAAGCGAGAAGAGTCTGCGCCGCGCAGGGATCACTGATTTCGAGAAAATCTATCTGCACCCGAATCAGCATGCCGGCTATTATCCAGGCGCAAAGCCCATCCATATCAAACTTCTGTTTCGGAAGTCCGATGGCCGCATCCTCGGAGCCCAGGCAGTGGGTGAGGACGACGTTGCCCGCCGCATCGATGTGATCGCGATGGCCATCCAGATGGGCGGCTCTGTTTATGATCTCGAGGAGGCGGAGTTGTGTTATGCCCCGCAATTCGGCGGAGCGAAGGATCCCGTAAATTTCGCCGGAATGATTGCCGCCGATGTGCTCCGCGGCGACATGCCCACCGTTCACTGGCCCGATCCCGCTACCTCGGAAACTGTCTATCTGGATGTCCGGGAGCCTGGCGAAGTCCAGGCCGGCTCCATTCCGGAAGCCCTCCATATTCCTCTGGGGAGCCTGCGCAAGCGTATCGACGAGGTCCCCGATTCCACCGATCTGCGGGTCTTCTGCGCCGCAGGGATGCGCGGGTATGTCGCGACACGCATGCTGAACCAGCGAGGAAAACGCGCCCGAAACGTAAGTGGCGGGTATCGGCTACAGAGATACCTTAAAACAGGGTAATTCGACCTATTCGGTCGTGTATGACGCGCTTCTGAAACATTGGGGGGTGGACAAGAGGACTCGAATGCCTATTGTCTTACGCCCTTGTCATGAGTGTACAGACCGAGGTAGCCAAACCCCTCTCCGCAAATGAGGGACTGAAAGCTGAGTCCAACTTCCTGCGCGGCCAGATCGCACAGGATGTCGCCGATCCGTCGACAGGCGGAATTTCCGAGACCAGCAATCAGCTCTGTAAATTCCACGGCCTCTATATTCAAGATGACCGCGATGTGCGCAACCAGCTCAAGAAAGAGGGCAAGGAAAAGGCCTTCGGCTTCATGCTACGAGTCCGCCTGCCCGGCGGCAGGGCGACGCCGCAGCAGTGGATCGTGCTCGACAAGCTGGCAGACCAGCTTGCGACACCCTCGCTTCGCATCACGACAAGGCAGACATTTCAATTCCACGGCATCCTCAAGGGCAATGTGAAGAAGGTGATCCAGGGCATGCACGAGGTGCTGCTCGACTCGATCGCCGCCTGCGGAGATGTGAATCGCAACGTGGTCGCGTCGCCGAATCCGGAGCGCAGCCCGGTGCTCGAGCAGGTGTACCAGCACGCCGTCGCCTGGAGCGAATATGCCCTGCCGAAGACGCGCGCATATCATGAGATCTGGCTCGACGATGAGCTCGTCGCCGGAGGAGAGCCCGAAGAGGAGCCCATGTATGGCCCGACGTATCTCCCGCGCAAGTTCAAGGTCGGCTTCGCCGTTCCTCCGTCGAACGACATTGACGTTTTTGCCCAGGACCTCGGCTTTATTGCCATTGCCGAGGGAGATCGCCTGATCGGCTACAATGTCGTCGTGGGCGGCGGCATGGGAATGAGCCATGGCAATGCCGAGACTTTTCCGCGCCTGGCCGATGTCATCGGATTCATCACACCGGATCAGGTCAATGCGATCGCGGAGGCGGTGCTTACCACCCAGCGCGACTACGGCGATCGGACCAATCGGCGCCATTCCCGACTCAAGTACACGATCGAGGATCGCGGGATCGAGTGGTTCAAGGGCGAGGTCGAGTCCCGCTCGGGCATCACCTTGGCCCCCGAGCACCCGTACCAGTTTACTACGATCGAGGATCCCCATGGCTGGCAGGAGTGTGCCGATGGCACATGGTTCTATGGCCTGCACGTCCTGAGCGGTCGTGTGAAGGATGTGGACGGCTGGCCGATGAAGACAGCCCTGCGTGAGATCGCGGAGATTCATACCGGTGACTTCCGCCTCACCACGTCACAGAATATCACCATCTCTGGCGTGAAGCCGGAAAAGAAAGCGGAGATCGACGCCATCCTCGCGAAGCACGGCCTCACGGGCGAAAACAACCGCTCGCGGATGCGCCTGAACGCACTCTCGTGCGTGGCCCTGCCCACTTGCGGACTCGCCCTCGCCGAAAGCGAGCGCGTCCTCCCCGCACTGCTCGAGAAATTCGAGACCATCCTCGAGGAAGCCGGCCTCCGTGACGACGCCATTAGCCTTCGCATCACGGGCTGCCCGAATGGATGCGCTCGCCCTTACCTCGCCGAGATCGGTCTCTCCGGCCGCGCGCCTGGAAAGTATGCGCTCTATCTCGGCGCCAGCTACGAAGGCACCCGCCTCAATCGCCTCGTCTCACCCAGCATCACTCTCGATGACGCCGTCGAGTTGCTCCGCCCCATCATCAAGCGCTATGCGCTCGAACGGAACGATGGCGAGCGCTTCGGCGACTTCTGCGACCGGGTGATCCTGCCGACAGATGCGACCGTTCACAGCGTCGGCACCGTGGCGGCTTAAGCTTTCTCGGGAATCGAAAATCCCGAAGAGACACGTTGGGCATGCCGTGCCCTTGTGGCAGCGGCTTGCTCGGTGGCTTTTCCCGGATTGGGGGCTTTCACGTATGTGTAGCCATAGGGTAGCTACGCCATTTCGTGAGTTACGGCCGGGTTATGCCTATCAGCCGCACCGGCAGGCCTCTTTTCGCCTGCCTTAGACCATTACGGTCAATTCGCCAGCAGACGCGTGGGGATCTTGACCACGAGCTTCCGCAGGGCGGCCGGCTCGCCGATTGCGATTTTGGGGCAATGGGCCTCCCCTGGAAGGAAGGTCACCATATCCCCGGGGCGCAGGATGACGAGATGCCCCGGTTGAATGGGGCTCGCGAATTTCTGCGTGTCACTCTCCTCTTTATAGAGAGTCGGCTGGCCGAGTTGCTCGACCGGGAGCACGCGAATGCCCTCCCTGCCCTCGATCAGATACTGGAGATCGATCGTGCGCGTGTGGTTTTCCCACACGCACTTCTCCTCCAGCTGTGTCGTGTAGCCGTGGACGTTCACGATCCACCCCGGCTCGCCCATCTCGTATATTCCCTCCGCAGCTGTCGATGCATGTTCCGATATCCATGCGATGGAATTTCGAAAAACGCCGTGCGACAGAAACGGATGCCAAAGATCGGGCGAATGGATCGACGCGGTGAACATATCTGCCGGGGCTGAGCGGTGAACTGATTAGTGATGATGGCCGCCGGCACCATGTACGTGGCCGTGGGCAATCTCATCCTCACTGGCTTCGCGCACGTCGCGCACGGTGACCTCGAAATGGAGATTCTCTCCGGCGAGGGGGTGATTTCCATCGATGGTCACTTCATCCCCTTCGATGCGAGTCACCGTGACGATCTGCTCACCGTGCTCGGTGCTTGCGTACAACTGCGCGCCGACTTCGAGCGCATCCGCGCCTTCGATCTGATCCTTGGGAATTGTCGCGAGCCGGGAGTCGTCACGCTGGCCGTAGCCTTCGGCGGGCGCAATCGTCACCTTGAACGAAGCACCGCCAGTCTTGCCCTCGAGCTCTTTCTCCAGGCCTGGAACCAGCTGCCCCACGCCATGCAAATAGGTGAGTGGCTCCCCACCAATGGAGGAATCGATCACATTTTCCTGATCGTCCTTGAGGGTGTAATCGATGCTTACGACTTTGCCGGTGGAAATTTGCATAGGGGAGAGCGTATTCGCCCACCCACGCGATTGCCAATGGAAAGAACCTGCCCGTGTCACCGCCGCGCCCAGCGCAGCTTAGCCGAGGTCGCGCGGGGATTTGCGCGGCATTCCTCTGGCGTTGGCCGGATGACATCCTCGGCGATCTCGGAGAGCCGGCCCTCCCTCTGCGCCGCCTGGAAGGCTTTCTTCACGCGCCTGTCCTCGCCGGAGTGGAATGCGAGTATGGCCGCACGACCGCCCGAATTCAGGCATTCCGGCAGGCACCGCAGCAGCATGTCCAAGGCGACGAACTCTTCGTTCACCTCGATGCGGAGGGCCTGAAAGACGCGCCGCACCGACTTCTCCCTCTCCTCTTCCGATGTATTCGGCAAGGCCAGACGAATGGCATTGGCCAGCTCGGTGGTGAGGCCGATCTTACGGCCCGCGAGCTTCTGCGCCAGAAGGGCCGCCCGCGGCTCGTCGGCGTTCTCGTCGAGAATTCGGGCGAGCGCATCCGGACTCATTCGCTCGAGCACCACGGATGCCGGCTGGCCCTTTTGGGGATTCATGCGCATATCGAGAGGGCCGGGGGCCTTCATCGAGAAACCTCGGTTGGGGGTATCGATTTGCATCGAGGAGAGGCCAAGATCGGCCAGCAGGCAATCGACTCCTGATAACCCTTCCGCAGCGAGCGCCTTCGAAAGTCCTGCGAAATTCGACCGACGCACGACAAATGTTTCCGGCCCAAAACCGAGATCCCGAAGCCTCGTCTCCGTGCGCGGCTGCTCGACAGGATCCACGTCGAGACCGATCAGCCGGCCACCCGGCCGGATACGAGTGAGGATTTCCCGCGCATGCCCACCGTAGCCCAATGTACAATCGACGACCGTATCGCCAGGCCGAGGGGAGAGTGTCTCCAGGATTTCCTGCACCATGATCGGGAGATGCGAGCCTGCCGGAGTCTTTCCGGAAGCGATCACGCGAGCCACGGTCTCGGGGTATTTCTCCGGGTCGAGTTCCTTGTATTTGTCCGCGAAGCGCCGGGGGTACTTCCCCGAATAGCGAGGTCGGCGCCGGTGCGGCGTCCCGGATGGTGGCTGTTCGTCGCTCACAACTCGTTGTATTTCTTGTTCGAGCCTCGGGCCTTATCCACAGGATATCGGACCTCGTTGCGAGCGAGCTTCGCACGCATCGCAGCGGCAAGGTCGATGCCACAGTTATCCGCCAGCTCGAAGAGGAGGATCGCCACATCTGCAACCTCCGACTCGATATCAGACCGTCGCTCCATCACCCGGAGCTCCGATTGTTCCGCGCTTTGCCAGACGAAATGCTGGAGCAACTCACCCGCCTCCGCAGTGATGGCCACCGCGAGCTCCTTCGGATTATGGAATTGGAGCCAGTCCCGCGCATCGCGAAATGCACGGATCTCCGCCGTAAGGGATTCAATGGCCGTCGACATGCATTCGAGTGTATTCGATTCTGGACGACAGGGAAATCCGTACGATGCGAAATGCCATGGACCGCTACGACAAGAGCTACTTCGACAAATGGTATCGCGATGCCGCCCATCGCGTGAGTACACCGGCAAAGACGCGCCGCAAGGCCGCACTCGCCGTCGCCATGGCGGAGTATTATCTCGAGCGCCCGATCCGCACGGTGCTGGATGTTGGCTGCGGCGAAGGCCAGTGGCAGCCCATCCTCGCGGAGATGCGGCCCGGCAGTCGCTACACGGGCGTCGATCCCAGTGAATATGCCATCAAGCGCTATGGCCGCCGCAGAAACTTGCTCCGCGCGGCGTTTGGCGAGCTGGGCTCGCTCGCCTTGCTCCCCAGTTACGATCTCATCGTCTGCAGCAACATGCTCTACTATGTGCCCCATGCGGAACTCATCCGAGGAATGAAAGTCCTCGTCGCTCATCTCGGTGGGATCGCCTTCCTCGAAGCCTACGGAAGCGAAATCGAAATGGAGGGCGATATGGAGATGGAGCCTCGCGAGTCTGCGTTCTATCGGCATCTCTTCGACCAACTCGGCCTGGTCTCCTGCGGGTCACATTGTTACGCCGGCGCCGCGCTGGCTGGCAGTGTCACCCCGCTCGAGCGGGGCGGCGTGGGTATGTAGCGGACCGTAGCTCGCCAGCCGGGCGGCGCGCATTTGTTTGTCCTATCGGTCCCCCCAGGCCGGCCGCAGTCCGCAAGCTCACGTAGGGCAGACCGTGACAGTTCCGTCATGATCCCGACACGGGGAATTCATTTTGGCCTGCGACCGTATGTGCGTTCTCAAAAACCACATGCCGGAAATCTCCAAGACCACCACCACGACGCAACCATGCATGGACGTCGTTTCACATCGGACGCTGATGAATCGGGCGTGCGAATCGATCGAATATTTCCGACCTGTCGTGGAAGGCTTGCCGGTCGAGAAACGGGGCGTCGCGCATACGGAGATGTTCTTCGTCTATGCTTTGGGGGCTGCCTTAAAGCCACGTCAGGTTCTCGAGTCCGGCCGAGCGCGTGGCCAGAGTACGCTTGTGCTCAGTCGGTGCTTTCCGGATAGCCGCATTGTCAGTGTCGAGATGGACGAATCGTCACCCGATGCGAAATTTGCTCTCGAGCGACTGTCCTCTTTAAAAAACGTCAAACTGCTCTTCGGCGATGCTCGGGAGGTCCTTCCCGCCGCCATGCAGGCTGGCGATGTCGTCCTGATCGACGGGCCGAAGGAATTCCGCGCGATCAAACTTGCGCTCAACCTGCTGCGCACTGGCAAACCGAGCCTGATCTTTATCCACGATTTCTATGCCGGGAGCGCCGAGCGGCGCTTTCTGGAGCGTCATATGCCCGATGCTTTCTTCAGCGATGCCCCGGAATTTCTCCGCGCGTTCGCATGGCTCGACGGCAAGGATGGATCAGCCCCACGACGGTGGAATGCCTTTGCCTGCATAGCCGGCAATAGACAGAGAAATTACTTCCTCCTGTCGATTCTGCTGTGGCTCTCCCGATCGGCCTCTCGCCTCTCCGAAAAGCTCAACCCCCGGCGTAACAGATTCCCCGCATGCCACGCGGACCCAGAGAGCTCCCCCGGACCCGTCTCCGATATATCGCCCGCCCGATGAATTGCCATGCGATCGCGGATACCGTTCGGCCGCGAAACCATATGGCGCCGGGCGTCGCCTCCGCCTGGCTCCGAGTCGAGGTAATCATCGCGGCGATTCTGATCGCGTGCAGCTTCCTCCAGATCGGACAGATGATCGGCGCGATGGCGACGACGTCGCTCATGACCGATGAGTTTGGCTCGATTTGCGCTTATTCGGGAAATGGCCCGGTGCGGGTCATTACCGACTACCGGGCTGCGAAGAATCATATCTTCTTCAGCCTGCTCAACTCGATTTTGCCAGGCCGCGCATCGATGAATCCTGCACGAGCGCGAATGCTCAGTTTCGCAGCCGTGAGCGCGTTCGCCCTCCTGATCATCGCTTATTCGGCCTATCGCCGGCAACTTTACGAGGGAGCGATTCTCCTGACCCTGTGGACATTCGCGCCTGCGAACCTGGAACTCTGTCTCGAGGCTCGGGGCTATGGCGTTCTCGCATTGGCCGCCCTCGCGGCATCCGCGTGCGTAATCGAGTATCTCCATAGCGGCCGTCCCCGGTGGATCTACGGCGCTGCCATTGCGGTCGCATTGGGTACATACACCATCCCTGGATTTCTTTTCTTCGGCGGCCCTCTCCTTTTCTTCACATGGCTGGCGCGACGCGATCATTGCTCGTTTCGCGCGGGGCTGGCGGCGGGGGCAGCCATTGTCGCGCTCTATAGCCCCGTGGCGACTGAGCTACTGAAAGTCTTTCGAAACTACAGCTCCCTGTACCAAACGGATTTCGGCAGCCCGGGCAGCATTGTCCGCGTGATTCAGGCGTATCTGTTGCCGCTTCCCATGTGGATGATCTATGGCCCGATGATTCTCATCGGAGTCGCGCCGTTCGCCACCCCGGAAAAGTTGCCACGCGCAGCCGGCTCGCGCGTGGTGATGGGTGCTGGGCTGACCTTTCTCGTCCTAATGCTCTGCCTGCGGTCTGCGCAAATCCGAATGGCGAATTTCGATGTCGTGCCTTTCGCCTTGGCCGGCATTTTCGCGATCGGAACTCTCGTACGGAAGCAGCCGATAATGATTCGGATCGCCGTTTCCTCGGCGCTCGGCCTCGTCGTGATCTCCAGGATTTCGACCTCTCTACGTAATTTCAACTTCCAGCCGCACGAGGATTGGTCGATGGCGGGCCGAATCGGAGACCTGGCATTTCCGCCCAGTACAAAGATCGACTTCCTTCAATATGCAAAGTACCTCGAATACACACTTCCGCACCCTCAGGAACGTTCTCGATCCTTCAGGAGAAAGGAATATTTAGCCGGCAATCTGGTCGTCGCCGATGCCTCCAACAAATGGTCCACTGGCCGTCAATTTTCCAGACCGGCATCCGAGCTGCACAATGCGGAGATTGTGCTCCCAGGAGCGACACGCGACATCGTGTTTACCTTCCAGGTACCGGTAACCCGACCCTGGACTATCTGCCCTCCGGAATTGACCGATCGCGATACACGAACTGGGATCCTGCTTGGGAGTAAGGCCGTGGTCCTGAGACAGGATGATTTGCATGGCACCCGGGCCATCGTTCTTCTGGCCAGTCATGAAATCTCTCGGAAAGACTTCGTGCTTGCCGCGTCGGATGCCGCCAAAGGGAACATGTTGGCGAGGAAGTGTCTCATTGCCGGAAATGCGATCGTTGTTCCGCTGGATCAATACGATCAGGCATCAGGCCATCTGACCCTGCAAATCTCCTCCGGCGCGTCCGATCTTTCGCTCGTCGAGGCGTGGCAGACCCCGGATCGGTCTCCGGTTTCAGCCGCGGATAGCTCCAAGCCTCCAGCCAACTCGCCGGAACATTTCCCATGAACCTCCGCCCGTAGGGGTGGAAATCGTCACATCCCCAGCCTTGAGGAAAGAGCGCCGTTACGATACGGCAGCGCACGATGACGTCGGATCCTCAATCGCGCATTCGTCGCAGGTCTGGAGTCTGAATCCCTTGGATCGGTTCGTGAGGAATCGGGGGCTCGCACTATGTCGGCGGATCACGGCGAACTCCGCGCGTAAAGTCCGAAAAAGCTAGAGCTCCATGCCCTTCCAGCTCTCGACCCATTCCGATTCTCCTCCGCGGAGCAAGGTGGCGAAAGCATCGAGGGATTTCCGAGCGTCCCCCAGTAAATGATAAAAGGCGCTCCAGTTCTCGCTATCCTCACCGTCGTGATTTGGGATCACGTGCTGGAAATCCACTGCATATCTGAGCTCGCCGTAGGCGCTGCCCGCACGGCGCTCGATCTCCTCGAGGTCGCGCAGAGAGAGAAGGCCTTTTTGCTTTTGCATCCTGCGCAGGAGCTTGCGCCGCATGACGTCGGTAACGAGCGCCTGGAGATCGACGCCCTGCTGCCCTCGTAGGTGCTCGACCTCGTCCCGCGAGAGCGGCGCGAGAAAAGCGCTGATTTTCCCGATGCCCGCGAGTTTCTCATGAGTGAGGAGTAAGCTCCCCACGAATGGATTTCCCTCGAAGAGAACATCCCCGCGCTCGAGCAGGCGGACCAGCTCCGTAAGATCGAGAGCCTGCAAATCCCCACGCACATCCAGCACGACGAAGTTGTCTCGCTCACGCAGAGCCTCGATATCGGAGCGGAGGCGGAAATGGTAATCGACTCCGTCGCGCTCACCGGGTCGGGGCGACCTCGAGTTATACAGGACCAGCGATTGCAATCGCGCGTGGAGGTCGGGATGGAATAACGCGAGGGCCTTGATCAGAGGACTCTTCCCCGCACAGGAAGGCCCGCTCAGAATGATCAGTTTTCCGGACGTGCTCATGGGGGAAATGAGGTGGAATGCGCCGGTTCGCCAGCGACACGAATGATAGTAGGCGAGGTCTCTCTCGGTTCCAATCTTAATGCGGTTCCTCCGGTGCGCCTCGCGTAACAGTCCGGGCGCGATAGCGGTGGCCAATGCCGCGAAAGCGCGCTATATGGCCGACATGCTGACGCTCTTCCTCCTCCGTCACGGGCAGACATCGTTCAGCCGGGCCAATGCATTCTGCGGCGCCGGGCTCAATCCCGACCTCACCGGCGAAGGTCATCGCATGGCTGAGGCATTCGCGAAAGCCTATGGCAGTACGCCATGGCAGGCGGTCTTCACTAGCCCACTCAAACGCACCCTCGAAACAGCGCATCCGCTCTGCAGCGCCACGGCCATCACTCCCCAGGTGCGGGATGATCTCAAGGAAATCGGCTACGGCAAATGGGAGGGAAAGACCGTCGAGGAGGTCGCCGCCGAATTCCACGACGACTATATCCGCTGGACGGCCGATCCGGCCTGGTATCCGCCCACGGATGGCGAGCCGGCCATCTCGATCGCTCATCGCTCTCTCCGCGTCGTCGAGGAAATCCAGCGCGTCTATGATGAGGGAAATGTCCTCATCGTCTCTCACAAGGCCACGATTCGCATCCTGCTCTGCGCCCTGCTTGGCATCGACGTCGGCCGCTTCCGCTATCGACTCGGCTGCCCGGTCGGATCGGTTTCGATCGTGGAGTTTGGCAAGCACGGCCCATTGCTCAAGGCCATGGCGGATCAGAGCCACCTCGGCGACGAACTCAGAAATTTGCCCGGCACATAGCGGCAGGCTGCTTTCTCCCAGTCCATCACGGATGCGGACTGCGCAGCCTGCGAAGCGGCGTGCATTCTCCGCGTGCCGATGTATTCTAAAGTCGAGTTCGCGCTCTCCTCGCGACGTAGGTTCAACCCCCACAAAACATGAACCCGGATTACGTCGATATCGATACCCTCATGGAAGAGCGCCGCAAGGCGATCAAGGAAAGCATTCGCCCGATCGATGCCGCTGAGTTGAAGTCACTCGGCGAGCAGCTATTTCCCGCGGCAGACGACCCATGGCGCGAGGCCTACTTCCAATTCCTCGCCGAAAATTCCGGATGCGTTTTTCACTACGCAGTCACACACGACGGAGTGCACGTCCTTTACTGCCGATCGGAAGAAAAGGGCATTTGGTTCGTGCCGGGCGTCGGTCGCGGCCCGCTCCAGGAGCGCGGCTTGAAGATTCTGAAAGAAATCATCGACGGTGTCTGAGACATGCCAGTTTCCAGTCCGGACCGGGGAAATACGCCGATGAGCACTCCCCGATGCTGGGCGGGATTGCCCTCGCCCTTGGGAGCCACATGGGACGGAAAGGGCACGAATTTCGCCCTGTTCTCGGAGAATGCCACCAAGGTCGAGCTTTGTCTGTTCGACTCGCCGGATGCGGCGACCGAGTCCTGCCGCATCACCCTCCCCGAGTGGAATACGAATGTCTGGCACGGCTATCTGCCCGATATTGGGCCAGGCCAAGCCTATGGCTACCGCGTGCACGGCCCGCACGATCCCGGGAACGGGCATCGCTTCAACCCAAACAAGATTCTTCTCGATCCCTATGTGAAGGCCATCGCTCGAGGCCTTCGCTCATATGATTCCGTCCATGGCAGCCGCGATGGAACGCCAGATGAGCAGGACAGTGCGGCGACAGCACCCCTGGCATGGGTGATCGATCCCGCCTTCTCATGGGATGGGGAACGCGCGCCGGGCATCTTCTGGCACGATACCATCGTCTATGAGGCGCATGTGAAAGGATTCACTGCCCAGCATCCCGATGTGCCGGCGGACCTGCGCGGGACCTACGCCGGCATGGCTTCCCAGCCTGCGATCGACCACCTTCTCTCGCTGGGCGTCACCGCGGTTGAGCTCCTCCCGGTGCATTATCATCTCGACGAGGAATTCCTCGTCGGCAAGGGACGCACGAATTACTGGGGGTACAACACGCTTGGATTTTTCGCTCCCGACCCACGCTATGCCGCGAGCGGTCCGGCCGGCGCGGTAAACGAATTCAAGTCGATGGTGCGAGCCTTCCATGCCGCAGGCATCGAGGTCATCCTCGATGTCGTTTACAATCACACGGCCGAGGGCAATCAGGATGGCCCCACCTTGTCGCTGCGGGGCATCGATAATGCCACCTATTACCGCCTGGCGGATGACCGACGCCAATACATCGATTTCACGGGATGCGGAAACTCTCTGAACGTCGCTCACCCTCGCGTGCTCCAGCTCATCATGGATTCGCTTCGCTACTGGGTACTCGACATGCATGTCGATGGCTTCCGCTTCGATCTGGCCAGCGCCCTCGCCCGCGAGCTGTGGGAAGTCGATCGACTCGGCGCGTTCTTCGATATTATCCAGCAGGACCCCGTACTCTCGAGAGTGAAACTCATCGCCGAGCCGTGGGATCTCGGCCCGAATGGTTACCAGGTCGGCAATTTCCCAGTGCTCTGGACTGAGTGGAATGGCAAGTACCGCGATTGCGTGCGTAGGTTCTGGAAAGGCGATGGCGGCACCATTGGCGAATTTGCAACCCGCCTCTCCGGCAGCAGCGACCTGTACTCGCGCCACGGTCGGCGGCCCAGCGCCAGCCTGAATTTCATTACGGCGCATGATGGGTTCACCCTGCGCGATCTGGTGAGCTATAACCAGAAGCACAACGAGGCAAATGGGGAAAACAACCGCGATGGTTCCGACTCCAACGATAGCTGGAACTGCGGCGCGGAAGGCCCAACCGGGGAGACCGCTATCGCCGCGTTGCGAGGCCGCCAGCAGCGGAACTTTCTCGCCACCCTGCTTCTGTCGCAGGGCGTCCCGATGCTTCTAGCAGGCGATGAATTCGGCCACACCCAAGAGGGGAACAACAATGCCTACTGCCAGGATTCCCCGATCTCCTGGCTTGATTGGCATTTGTCCGCCGAGCAGAAGGAGTTGCTGGAATTCGTGAGGGAGGTCGTCCGTCTCCGCAAAATGGAGCCTGTCTTCCGCCGGCGCCGCTTTTTCCAGGGCCGCCCGATTCATGGATCGGCGATCAAGGACATCTACTGGATCAAGCCCGACGGCGAGGAGATGACCGATGCCGACTGGCATGTCGGACGAGCGCTCTGCCTGGGGATTGGCCTGCCCGGCGATCAGATCCAGGAGACAGATATTTTTGGAGAGCCGGTCGTCGGCAACTCGTATGCCATCCTCTTCAACGCGCAGAGCGAAACGGTCGAGTTCCGCCGTAGCGCGCGCCGGGCACAGGTAAGCTGGCAGTGCATACTCGACACGGGCACTCCTGAAAATGGAGCACGTATCTTCGGACCGACGGAGGTATTTCCACTCACACCGCGTTCCCTCGCCATCCTGCGCGCGGTGCTCCCGCATAGCGGAGAAGCCTATTCCAAGCCTTAGCCCGGCACAGTCGGCCATTCGGGCGGATTTTTCATGGGCCGTGAAAATCCGGGTTAGCGGAAACATGCACTCCATTGGCTATGCCAGCCGCCTCGCGGCCCAGCTTTGCCGGACCGCGTCGGCGATAGTGCTTCTTATCGGCCGATTTTCCGTAACGGCAGTCCCGAAAGGAGGTTCGCCTCGATGCGCTCGAGAGAGACTCCCTTCGTCTCCGGGACGAAGAGCAGGAAGAATACGATGAAGAGCGCATTCAACCCGCCGTAAAGCAGGAAGGTATTGCCCGACCCAAGATCCTTGAGGAGCGAGAGAAACGTCATGCCGACGATGGCATTCGCCACCCAGTTCGTGCAGGTGCTGAAGGTCACACCGACATCACGCCCCGCCAGCGGGTAAATCTCGGAGCAGAGGACCCAGATGATCGGTCCCGCGCTCATGGCAAAACCAATAATGAAAACGAGGAGCGCTACGATAGCCGGGTACCCAAGCGAGGGATCGTGCTCCACGCCGATATTGAAAAGGCAGCCAACAGTGATCATCGCCACGCCCATGGTGACAAATCCCGCGTACATGATCGGTCGGCGCCCGAGTTTATCGACGAAGGCAATCGCGATGAATGTCGCGAGCACGTTCGTGATTCCTACGATCACGGTGCCCCACATCTGCTCGATCACGGTGCTGAATCCCGCGATCTGGAGGATGCGAGGCGCATAGTACATCAGGACGTTGATGCCCGTGAGCTGCTGGATGATTTGCAAGCCAATGCCGAGCGCAATGGCGCGGCGGAAGTTGGCGTTCTCCAGAAGCATTTGCCAGCCGTTCTGCTTGATCTTGAGGCTGTCCTCGATGGCCTGGATCTCGGCCGCCACCTCCTCGTCATCCAGGTGCATGCGGCGGAAGACCTCCGCCGCGCGGGCGGACAGCCCCTTGAGACAGAGCCAGCGCGGACTCTCGGGCAGGAAGAGTACGCCGAGGAACATGATCGCCGCAGGAATCGAGATCACCCCCAGCATCACTCGCCAATGTCCGCCCGTCACTCCGCTGATCGTCGCATATGAGGCCAGATAGGTATCGCTGGCAAAAGCCAACACGATGCCGATCGTGATCATGAGCTGGTACATCGAGATCATGCCGCCGCGCACGACTTCCGGCGAAATCTCCGAGAGATAGAGAGGCGCAGTGAACGACGCCATGCCGACTGCAATTCCCAGAAAGAATCGCGCGACAATGAGCACGTGCTCGACTGGAGCAGTAGCGCATGCCAGTGATCCGATTACGAAGATCACCGCGCTGAAGAGGATCGTCTTTCGCCTGCCGAAGTGGTCCGAGAAGAAGCCGCTCACGGCGGCTCCGAGGACCGCCCCCCAGAGGAGGGCGGAAACGATGAACTCGACCATCCGGTCGCTGATTTTGAAATCCTGCTGAATGAAGTGATTCGCGCCGGATATCACACCGACATCGAGGCCGAACAAAAGTCCGGCCAGCGCGGCGGTGAATCCGATGAAATAAACGACACCTCGGCTCTTGTGGGGGGATGTTGCAGTCATGGGGGGGACTCCGGCCCCCATTCTGATTCCCACCGAGCAAGAAAACAAGCCTATTGCCTGCCGCCGGCTACTTGAACCAGTGCCCGGAGAAGATCAAAAATCCGAAGCACACGCAGTTGAACGTGAGCGCGGTGCCCAGAGCCCTCGTGAATCGAGTCTCGGTGATCCATTTGGCGGATTTGTTCCAGCGCTTGAAGCGATCGTGACCGACCTGGAGCACTCCGTGGTAGAGACCGTAAACGATGTAGTGCCGCTCAAGACCATGCCAGACGCCCATCGTGAAGAAGGTGAGGAGCAGCCCCGCGTGGCTGACGTGGACAGGATTCTTGATCCAGCCGCGCTTGGTCATCCAGAGGTGGAAGCGCATGAATACGAAGTCCCGGAGCCAATGGGAGAGTGTGATGTGCCAGCGATTCCAGAATGCCTGAATGTCCGGCGCCAGGAACGGCATGGCGAAATTGGCCGGCGTGCGAATTCCCAGCAAATAGCTGAAGGCAATGGCGAAGGCACTGTACCCCGCGAAGTCGAAGAATAGGTAAAAGCTATAGACGTATGCGTACCCGACCATCGGCCAGAATCCGGAGTGGCTGCCAACAGGCGTAAGCAGCCGATCGTAAATGACCGCCGCCAGCACGAACTTATAAAGCAAGCCGGTGAACAGATAGGCCGCCGCGTCGTTGATATCCTTTAGAAATTCCGCTCTCGGCCTCGGCGCATCCCAGTCTAGCTTGAAACGGCGGAAGCGGTCGATGGGTCCCGAGGAAATCGTCGGGAAGAAGAGAATGAACAGGAGATAGTCCGCGGTGCGCAGCTCGGTGACGGTGCCCTCGTGAATACACATGAGCACGTCGATGGCACGGAAGCTCAGATACGAGATTCCCACGAAGGCCACGATGCTTCCGCCATTATCTGCGGGCAGAAACTTCGTGAGCACGAGCGGCGCAAGCGAGAGAAGGATCACCCACGGAAACCAGCTCTTCGGACAATTCCTCCGCCGCATCGCGAGGTAACTCCGTGCGATGCCGAACTGGATGGCGGCAAATGAAAGCAGCGTCGCGAGCTCCTGCCAGAATGGCTGCCCGGCCCGGCCATTCACCGGCCATGCGTACTGCACGACCAGCATGATGGCTGTCGCCAATACGACCCATGTCTTCACTTTCCGACCCATCAGACCGAGCAGGATGGTCGGCGCGACAATGGCCGTCAGAAGGATCCCGAAATAGAAAAAGTCTGCGTATGGCGCCATGGAGGCATCAGGCTTCGAGTTCGGCCAGGAGCGCCTTGCGATCGACCTTCCCGCTCGAGTTCGTCGGAAGCGTCTCCCGGAAAATCCACCTCTTCGGGATCATGTACCCTGGCAAACGCTCCCCCAGCGCCTTGCGCAGCCGCGCCGCGAGCTCGAAATCGCTCTCGCCATTCCGCGACGACGGCAGCACATAGGCCGCCATGCCCTCCACCGCTCCGTTGCGCCGGACCGGCAGAACCACGGCATTTCGCACTCCCGAGAGCTGTCGCACATTCGTCTCCACATCCTCGATCTCGATGCGATGTCCGCCGATCTTCACCTGATAATCCATTCGGCCGTGAAACGACAGCAGCCCGTCGCGGACGCTCGCCACGTCTCCCGTGGCATAGCCGCGCATGCCGTCGATCTCGAAGAACTTCTGCGCGGTCAAATCCGCCCTGCCCAGATATCCGGGGCTCACGCTTGGCCCGACGATGAGGAGTTCTCCCCGCTCGCCGTCCGGCAGCGGCCGACGATGCTCGTCGCCGGGATAGACGCGCACTCCCGGCATGGCATACCCGATCGGCATGGCTTCGTGGCTGGCCAGAAGCTCCTTCGTCACCTGGATCGACGTGACCGCTACGGTCGCCTCGGTCGGGCCATACGTATTCCAGATTTCCGCGTTTGGAAAACGCGCGAGCAGCAGCTCGGCGAGCTTTTCCGGCAGCGGCTCGCCACAGAACAGGAAGCGCTTCAGCCGCGGCATGAGTGACTCCGCAAACTTCGGATCCGTCGCGCAGAACGTGGCGAATGATGGTGTCGATACCCATGTCGTCGGATTTGTTCGCTCGATAAGAGTGAAAAGCTCGCGCGGCGCCGTGAGCACGTGCCGCGGCACCGAGACGTGCATCCCTCCCGTGAGCAGCGATGGATAAAGATCCATCACCGACACATCGAATGTGAATGGCGTCTGCCCGAGGAATACCTCATCTCTCTCGCCGAACTTCTGCTCGGCGAGGAGCCAGCTCAAAAACGAAAGCAGGCACCCCCATGTCACCACCACGCCCTTCGGCTCACCAGTGCTCCCAGAGGTGAAAAGGATATAGAACGGATCATCCATTCCGGAATCCGCACGGCCAACCAGTGGGGCCGATGTGGCCGCCAGCTCGCGAATCGAATCCGCAGTCAACTCCGCCGCAGGGCGGACGATCTCGCGGATGCGATCGAGCCGGGCTGCTGGCAATCGGTCATCCACAGGAACGTAAGCGCGCCCTGCGATTGCAGCTCCGAGGAATCCTGCGACCATTTCCGGCTCCTTGTGCCCCACCAGCATGATCGGTGCCCGGTCGTCGCCCAGGGACCGGAAATGTCCCGCGAGTCGGGTGGCGGTCTCCCAAAGGACGCCGCGAGTAATGGCTTCCGATCCGTTCGTGTAGCCAATCTCGTCGGGCTGGCGGTGGGCTGCCGCTTGGATGCGATTCAGGAATTCTGCAGGTGTGGCGGGCATCGCTAAAAGGATTGGTAAATGAATGGTGGAGTGGCGTAGTTCGCGCGGAACTGGACGTACATCACGGCTGCCAGGATCGCGGCGTAGTAGAGCAGCATCACTGCGAAGCGCAGCGCCGGATGCTTGATCTTCGAAATCACGACGTGCATGGCTGCTAGAGCTGATTCTTCAAATGGGAAAGGGTGCCGTGATAGAAGGCATCGGCCACCCGGTTGATGTAAATCCAGCCCTTGGGATTCGGATCCGCCAGGCCGCAAAATTCCGGATCGTCCCCGTGGTCGCGGAAGTCCACCAGCGGGAACCTGTATTGCCGCGTCAGCCTGTGGATGCCTGCGTAATAGGCGTTCCATCCGTCGGGCGACGTTCCCAGCGCTCGAAAATACCTTCCGTTGATCGGAATGGAGACGAATAGCGGCTTCGCACCATACTGGTGAAGGATCGCCAGCATCAAATCGAAGTCCTCCCACTCCTTGCTTGTATTGATCCTGTGCTCGAGATGCAGATCATCGAGGCGGTAGAAATACCCCTTCCGTCCGCTTTGAATCTTTTTCCAAACCGCCAGCCGGAAGCCGTAGGGATTGTCTCCCGTCAGCTTCACATATTCCTCCCGCGCCGAGGCGGCAGCGGCATCCCAGTCGATCGAGCGCACCTGGGCCGGCGGCACATAGGGACGGTTGCGAGGATTGGCCTCCGCGTATCCGAGCCATGTGAAGATGGGATCCAGAAATCTCTGCGCGGCCTCGAATTGCGCAGCCAGTCCCGTGACCACCGGTCGCAGCGCCGCACTCTCCGGAGTGTTGCTTGAATAGGCGCGTACGAGCTGATCGAGGAAGGCGTTCTTCGCCAGGGTGCCGGGGTACTCGGCCATTCGGCGCGCCAGGCGGCACTTAGTCTCGAGATCGAGAGTGTTCGAATCGAGCGCCGCCATCGCGAGTTCCTGCGAGAAATTTCCAGCGTAGGAATCAGCAGGTATCTCGGGGCGGAAAAACCACTCGGGAGTGAGAATGATCAGGATGCGCTTTCCGCGCAGCTTCTCGCCAAGGGCGGCAAACCGCTGGGCAAGCAGCAGCGTCCCGTAACCGCGATCTCCGCTCGGAGCGACTCGGAACCCTGTCGGCTTCGCGGCAAAGAAACGGTCGATCCGATTGCGCGCCTCATAGACCAGCTCGCAGCTGCCATAGACCGGCAGGTAATCCGGGCGGTTCAATACCCGCTCGTCCGTGACGAGCCCCAGACGGCTCGTTTTGTAGTTCGCCGCGGCGATCTGATCAAAATGCTGGTCGATGCCGTGCTGCGAATACGCCCACAATCCGAGAAGCGATGCTGCAATGAGAATCACGGCCGATCCGGCCGCAGCCAGACTGGGCAGCTTCACGATCGGAGACGACGGCGAACATTCTCGAGGATGTGGCTCGGCGTATCCCAGGTCGAGGCGTCGAAATCGGTAAGCGGCACCTCGACACCGCACTTCGTCGAGAGCGCGGCCAAAAGCTGGACGACTCCGATGGAGTCGAGCAGGCCGCTATCGAACAGCGGCAAATCCGGATTCCGGCGAATCTCGTCCGTTTGGACGACTTCCTCCAATGCATCAAGAACGGCGGTCTCTACGTCTGCAACCATGCATTCTAAATTGCATGTTGGCGGCCGGATGCAATGGCTCTCAGCTATTATGAATAAGAATTCATCGGCCTCTCATCTGGCCTTGAGATCAGTCATGATTCGAGCAGGCCAGCGCATACCTTTGCGGCGTCGAAATACTGTTCCGCGAACTTCTTGGCGGCCGTCGAGTGCCTCTCGTAGTCGCTCGCGATGGCCTCGATTCCTCGCACGGCATCTTCCATCGAATCGAAGGCCAGGGCGCCTTCGCCGGCAGGCAGATGCTCGGACCAGCCAGTATCCTGCACGACGACCGGCTTACCCAGCGCGAGATAGCAGGCGCTCCGGCAGCTGAACCATCCGCTGCGGGATTTCACGTAGCCGTTTTTCGCGATGCTCCACTCGGCCTTCGAGTTGGCAAGGAAGTCATGGTAGGTGGCGTAATCCGGCAGATACACATCGGGCTCGATGATGTTCCATCCCGCCGCCTCGAGCCGCTCGGTCGGACGGTTGCGCCCGATGCCCTGGCCCATGGCCAGCACGAACTTCTCGCTGGTGTGCTTCGGCAAATCGAAGAAGCGGAGGAATTCGATATCCTTCTGCCCGTAATCTTCGCCCTCGAATTCCCGCGGCTTGTAGCTCGCCCAGTTCATGACAGTCGTCCATGCGTCGCGAGCGACGTGCGAAGCGGTATGTGGCAGCAGATTCCTGCGCCACCAGTCGATAGCGATCGGCTGGACCGTCGGCTTCCAATGGATGCCCGCCGTCGGGACGCGGCAGCCCGGGCGGCCGACGTTCAGCCCGAATGTAAAATGCTCCTCGTGAGCGAGTACGTGGTCGCGGCTGCGCCCCTGCTCGACGAGGCCGACGTGCGTAAACATCGGATCGCCGTCCACGAAAAGCTTGCGCGGCACCGCAGCCGTCACGTCGCGCAGCCAACAGGCTCCGGAGACATTCACGAGCACATCCGCGTCGCGGATCACCTGGTCTGCTCCCGCGCCGGCCGGGCCGTGATAGGTATCATCCGCCTCGTTGCGGTAGATCCACCGGTCGCCGAGGTCGAACTCATGCATGACGCGCTCGAGATAATTCACGTTGTACGAGCAGTCGGCTGATGGCTCCTGCTTGACGGGATCGTAGGCCCAGGTCGCCGTATCCTCGAGATACCAGACGTCGTGCCCCAGATCGCGGAAGCCCAATACGTATTGCAGATAATCCCAGGTCACGCCGCCGAAGGCGTAGTTACCGATGAGGCCGGTCACGAGAATGCGCATCGGCACACACTAGGAAATTCCCGCTCGCCTTACCAGCGGCAGCTCGTCACATATCACTGGCCGTGAAAATCGTCGTCGCAGTCGGAATCGCCTCCCATCCCATCTCAGCGGCAGGCAATACGTGGAACTCTCTCAACTGGGCTCTCGGCTTCCGGGAACTCGGCTGGGATGTCTGGATCGTCGAAGCCATTTCTTCCGATCGCTGCGTGGATGGCTCGTGGCAGCGGGTGCCGCCAGAGGCGAGCGCGAACGTGGCCTACTGGAACGAGATTACGCAGAAATTCGGCCTCGCTCCGCGCGCTACCCTGCTCATCGATGGCATGGCCGCAAATCTGAGTGAGCTGCGCGACTTCGCAAGCGAAGCAGATCTCTTCCTCAATCTCTCCGGGCATTTCAAAAGCGACGCCGTTTCGTTTCCCCGCGCGGTGAAGATCTATCAGGATGGCGATCCTGCATTCTCGCAGGTATGGGCAGACAGCTACGGCGTGGACATGAATTTCGCCGCGCACGACCGATTCGTCACTGCAGGTCTACGGCTTGGCGCACCAGATACCTTCGCCCCGACATGCGGGATCGACTGGATTCCCACCTTTCCCCCCGTGGTGCTCAAGTACTGGCCCGTGGAATATCACGACACGTTCGACCGCTTCACGAGTGTGGCCCACTGGGAGGGCTACAAGAGCAGCGAATGGCGCGGAGAGTGGTTCCACGGCAAGCGCGAGGAGTTTCATAAATTCACCGACGTCCCGCGCAGTGTGTCGCGCCCCATCGAGCTCGCCATGCACGTGGCCGCTCATGAAGCAGAGCTCGAGCCTTTCCGCGAGGGAGGATGGCGTTTCGTCGAGGCAGCTCCGATCTGCAGCGAGATCGACGCCTATGGTGCGTACATCCGCGGCTCGTCCGCCGAATTCTCCGTCGCCAAGGGCGGATATGTGCTTTCGCGAGCGGGCTGGTTCAGCGATCGCGCAGTGTGCTATGCGGCATCGGGCCGACCGCTCGTCGCGCAGGATACTGGACTGGGGAATCTGCTGCCTGTCGGCGAAGGGTTCCACCCGTTCTCCACGCCTCAGGAAGCAGTGGCAGCCTGCGAGAGGGTGATTGCCGATTTCCCCGCGCAGCAACGCGCGGCGCGTGCGCTCGCGGAGGAATACTTCGACAGCAACAAGGTAATCACTCGGCTGCTCGATCGGCTGTAGCCGGCCCTGTTCTCAAAGTCCGGGTCAGGATCCAGTTTGCATGGCCAACAGCTCGCGGTAAACGCGATCCAGGGCGTCGGGCAAAATCCGCACACCACCGACAACGGGCATGAAATTCGAGTCGCCCTCCCAGCGCGGCACGATGTGGAAGTGCAAATGCTCCGCGCAGCCCGCCCCGGCGGCGCTGCCGAGGTTGACTCCCACGTTGAACCCCTGTGCTTTGACGATGGCGCGCAGGAGCTTCTGCGCGTGAAGGCAAAGGCCCCAGATTTCGCGGGACTCATCCTCGGTGAGCTCATCCATCCCGGAGACTTTGCGATAGGGCACCGCCATCATGTGGCCGGGCGTGTAGGGATAGCGATTGAGCATCAGGAAGGTCGCCTTCCGGCGCGTCACCACGAAATGCTCGGCATCGTTCGTCGCCGTCGCCGCCGCAAGCAGGAAGTCGCGGGGTGAGTCTGGCGGGCGCTGGAAATATTCCACTCGCCATGGAGACCAGAGCCCCTCGATATGTTCCTTGGGAAAACCTTCGCTCATTCCACGGCCAGACTACCATTGCGGTCGAGAGCGTCCAGCACGACACGCGCGGCGCGCCCGGATGCCCCCTCTCCATGGAGCGTGGCCACGACCGCGGATAGCTCGGCGGATAGACGTGCCGCAGCGGCGGGATCGTTGAGCAGCCGAAGCGCCTCGTCCGCCAGAGCCGCGGGACTGGCGGCATCCTGGATGAATTCCCGGACGACCGTGCGTCCGGCGAGGATATTGATGATCCCTAAGTGCTGAATCTTCACGAGCCGCTTGCCGACCTCGAAGGTAAGCCACGCGGTCTTGTAAACCAGCGCGTAGGGCAGGCCGAAGCATGCGGCCTCGAGCGTCGCCGTGCCGGAGCAGACGATACCAGTCGCAGCGCGCTGCATCAGCTCGTGCGCCGTGCCCATGCGCACCTCGATCGGCACGTCTCCCGCCATCGATCGCATCGTCGCCGCATGCACCTCGCTGGATGCGGCCGCCTCGAAGCGAATGTCCGGACGCGATTTGGCCACGATCCGTGCGGCCTCGACCATCGCCGGAAAGATCCGCTTCACCTCACGTTCCCGGCTGCCGGGAAACAATCCCAGGAGCAGCGGATCGCGCTGGACCGGTACGCGGTCGAGGTTCATCTGCTCCACGATGGGATGGCCGACGAACTCGGTGCGCAGGCCGGACTTCTCGTAAAGCTCCTTTTCGAAAGGGAAGATGCAGAGCATCAGATCGAGCATCTTTGCCATCTTCGGAATGCGCCCGCGATTCCAGGCCCAGACCTGCGGACTCACATAGTAAAAGATGCGCAGGCCGGGCATGCGGGCACGCAGTGCTTTGGCCAGGCGCAGATTGAAGCCGGGGTAATCGACGAGCAGGACGGCATCCGGCTTCAGCCGGGCGATGTCCGCAAGCATGCGCTCGAACTTCGAACGAAAATATCCATAGTGCCTGAGAACGTCCCAGAGTCCGACCACACCCGCCTCGGCGATCCAGTCGTCGAACGGCTCGGTCGCGTGAGGGCGCATCTTCGGGCCGCCGGCCCCGACGAACTCGACCTCCGGGTCGAGCGCATGCATGGCGCGGATGAGCTCCGCGGCACGCGCGTCTCCACTCACCTCGCCGGCAACGATCCAGATGCGTCTTTTCACGCGGAGGGAACTACGCCGAAGGGCGCAGCATGTCGAGGATGCTGGGCAGCTTCACATCGGGCCGTGGCTGGCCCTTGCGAGGATCGGCAGCCTCAATCTGCCGCGTGATCTCCAGGGCGATGTCGAGCGCCTTTGCGGCAGCCTCACCGGAGACCTTCGGCTGCAGACCGTCGCGCGCACAGGCCACGAACGATTCGAGCTGATTCTTGAGGGGCTCGCCCTTGATGACGGCGACCGCCTCACGCACGATTTTGCCGTCCACGAGACGATACATCACGCCATCCTGCTTCTGGTAATCGAGCGAGAGGTAGGCGTCTTCCTGGAAGACGCGGATCTTGCGCAGCTTGTCCATGCTGATCCGGCTGGCTGTGACGTTGGCGACGCAACCATTTTCGAACCGGAAGCGGACGTTGGCAATGTCCTCTCCCTTGCTCAGTACGGAGACGCCTACCGGGTCCATGCTCACGATCGGCGATCGCACGAGATGCAGGATGATCTCGATATCGTGGATCATCACATCGAGCACGACGCCGATGTCCATGCTGCGATTCGGATATGGAGAGAGGCGAGTGACCTCGAGGAAGCGTGGATTCTTCAGCTTCGCCTCGAGTGCCTGGAGTGCGGGATTGAAGCGCTCGATATGGCCGACCTGCAAGACGCAACCGCGCTCCTGCGCCAATTCAGCCAGGGCGCGGGCGTGGGTGGGATTATCCGCGATCGGCTTCTCGACGAGGAGGTGCTTGCCTCGCTCAAGGAGAAGTTTGCCGATTTCGTAATGGGTGACCGTGGGTGTGCAGACCGTCGCGGCATCGACCATATCGGCGAATTCCTCGAGCGTGCGAGCCACCGGCACACGAAACTTTTTTCCCGCGGCTTCCGCGGCGGCGGAATTCGCATCGTAAACGGCGGCGAGCTTGCAGCTCTCCAGCTCGGAATAAACGCGCACATGGTTCATTCCCATGCTGCCTGTCCCGACGACTCCCGTGCGAAGAATACTCATGATTGGACTCCAAAAAGACTGATCTTGTTGCGCTCGGCCGTTGCGACGACCCGCTCCCTGTCGAGTAGCAGCACCGCGCCGGCTTCCGCCACGATTCCTCGCAGCCCCGCTCGCGCCGCGGTTTCCACCGTCTGCTCGCCGACCACTGGCACGTCGAATCGCAGGTCCTGCCCGGGCTTGGAAACCTTCACGACCAGACCGCCTCCGCGTCCCACGCGGCCAGCGCGCTCGATTGTTTCATTTGTGCCTTCAAAGGCTTCGACAGCAAGCACGGTCCCATTCTTCACGACCACGGTCTGCCCAATATCAAGACGGCTCGTCTCCTTCGCGATTCGCAGGCCGAATGCGGCATCCTCGACCTCGCGATCTTTGAGCTTCGGGCCACCAATGTGACCGACTGGAGCGAGCTCGTTCTCGAGAAATGTCGTCGCGGGAAGTAGGGGTACCCCGATCTTCCCCAATGCGTCGGCTATCGCTCCGAAGAGCGTCTCCGCGTTGCGCTCCTTGATCGTGGCGAGAATCAGCAGCGCTTTGACGTCCGGGCGTAGGTCGAAGAGGTTCTTCGGCGCGATCTGGCCGGCCATGATTGCGCCGGAAGCCCCCGATGCCTTTGCGGCATCCAGCAGCTTCCCGAGCTGCCCTACGCGCATCCAGGTGACCGTGTCGCCGAGCGCGGCAGTCTCCGGACTGGTTTCGCCTTCAAATGCCGCGATTGCGATCTCTCGCACGCCCGCGCGACGCGCGGCTCGCGCGACGAGGGCCGGGTAGTACCCGCTGCCTGCGATGAGGAATAGTGACTCAGGTGTGTCCAAAACGGGCTTCCAGTCGTATCAGTCCAAGGTCCAAAATCCAAAATCCAAAATTTTGAAGACCGTTCTCCACTGGTTCCGGCGAGATCTTCGTATTACGGACAATACGGCGCTCACGGCTGCCACCCGCGCATCGGAGCGGGTCGTGCCTGCCTATGTCCAAAGCGCATGGGAGGGTAGCCACCGCTGGACCGGCGCGCATCGGCAGGAGTTCCTCTGCGGCTGTCTCGCCTCGCTCGACCGGAACTTGCGCGAGATTGGCAGCCAGCTCGTGATCCGCCGCGGGGATGCCGTCGTCGAGCTCGAGAGACTCGTGGCGGAAACAGGAGCCAGCGCGATCTATTACAATCGCGACCCGGATCCTTTCGGCAGGGCAGTTGAGGAGCGTCTGGAGCGGATGGGGCGCGAGCGAGCTATCGAGGTCCATGACTTCAAAGACATCTGCCTCCATGAGCGGGATGAGATACTCACTCAGAAGGGCGTGCCGTTCCGGGTTTTTACTCCCTATTTTCGCGCCTGGCTCAAGCAGGAGAAGACCCCGCCTTGCGGAAGACTGCGGGCGCTGAACTCTGGCGGGACGCTCCCGCAGAGCGCACCTCTGCCCCAGCTTGCCGACTGGAAACTCGCTCCTGCCGGACCGGGATTGCCGGCTGGCGAACGCGCAGCGCGCGAGCGCCTGCGGAGCTTCCTCGATGCGCGGGTGGGACGTTATTCGACCGACCGCGACATGCTGGCGATCGAAGGGACTTCGCGCATCTCCCAGGATCTGCGATTCGGACTCCTGTCAATCCGCGAGGTTTTCGCCCTCTGCGAGAAGCGCGCCCGGGAACTCCCGGCGAATCAACGCGTGGGCGTCGAGAAATTCATTGGCGAACTCGCATGGCGGGAATTCTACATGCAGATCCTCTGGCACTGGCCCGAGGTGCTCGATCAGGAATTCGATCCGAAATTCCGGGGCATGAGGTGGTGGGGCGATATCGCGCTCTTCGCACGGTGGCGGGATGCAGAGACCGGATTCCCGATCGTGGATGCAGCGATGCGGGAGCTGGCCGCGACCGGGCATATGCATAATCGCGCCCGGATGATTGTCGCGATGTTCCTCACCAAGGATCTCCAGCTCGACTGGAGGCTGGGCGAAGCATTCTTCATGCAGCAACTCATGGATGGAGAGATCGCGAGCAATAATGGCGGCTGGCAATGGAGCGCCGGAACCGGCGCGGATGCCGCCCCGTATTTCCGAATCCAGAATCCATGGACCCAAGCGGCGCGCTACGATCCCGAGGCGCTCTACATCAAGCGCTGGATGCCGGAGCTGCACGATTTGCCCGCAGCCAGGATTCTGCGCCCGCCGGAAGATGGTCGGTCTCTGGTGGGCGGCTATCCCGCACCCATTGTGAATCATGCCGAGGCTCGCGAGCGGGCGCTCGAGATGTTTCACAGTCATGGGTGATGCTCAGGGAAGCGCTGAATAAAGCGGCGGGAGGTAGGCGCGAGCCAGTTTTGCGGGATGGCGAGACCGCGAAGCGGAGCTGACTCTGAAGAGCCTGCCTCGGCGAACGACGCAGTCAGACGGCGAAAATCGCTCGCACATGACCCTGCAGATTTATTCAGCGTTTCCTCAGGTCAATCCCGGCGGTGTATCGATCGGAGGCGGCGCTGCCTTTCGCTCGGAGAGTGTCGTGATAATGAGAACCCAGAAGACCTGGATCGTCACCGCCGTCGGCAATTGCAGCGGCGAGGGCATGAAATAGACGAGACTCACGCCGGGAATCCAGACACACCAGCCAGCGACCATCACCGGAAAAATGTGCTCGAAGACGAAGTCCACCGTGAAGATCGCGCGCGCCGCCGTGCGGCTGTAGCCCGAGTCGCGCCACCATAGCCAGCTCACGATGATCGGCACGCTGAAGAATGGCGAATAGACGAACTGATCGACGAGCAGCTTGCACGCGATCGTGCGGAAATCACTGCCCGCACCGAACCAGACCGCCTGCCCGCGGTACAGCATGTCCACCGTCACGCCAACGAAAGCCCACATCGGTGCCGCGCCGAGGAAATTGGTGACATTCCGCCATCGGGGCCGACCGCGCTGAAAGAATGCGATGCGCAGGATTTCCGGCATGAGAGCGGCCGCGATGACATACGAGATCACCGCAAAGCCGTACCCCATGTCGATTTTGATCCGCGCGACATGCGCCAGAAAATGACGCGTCGGCTCATTCCAAAGATAGAGCCCGAGGAAGACGAGCAGGCATCCCTGCAGAAGCAGGCCGGGGAATAAATTCTCGCGCGCAGCGGCCGCCGCGCGACTCACGGCATTCCGGAATCTCACTCGATGAATAATTTGCCCTGGCGTCGCCGGGCATGGCGCCCGCTCGGAAGGTTGATTTTGGCTGGGCCGTTGGCGACGTCCAACAGCGAGAGCACCCTCTCGACTTCGGAAAATCCGATATCATCGATCCCGCATGCCTCCAGCCATTGGCGCACCGCCCGGCGTCGAAGGGCCAGAGGAGCCGCGCTCAGCGTGGCGACGGATAGTTCCGCTCCACCTGCAAGTTGGGCCGCCTCAGCCCGCATCCATTCATCCTCGGCGCTAAAAATCTCCGAGGCGCGCAGGATGGCCTCGGGAAAGGCCGGCCCGAATTCCGCCGCGATCACGGGCAGCACGCGCTCGCGAATGCGATTGCGCGTGTATTCCGCACTGCGATTGCTCGCATCCTCGCGCCAGCGGAGCTTCCTGGCAGCCATCCATGCGTCGATCTCGGCACGGCGGATTGCCAGCATGGGCCGAAGAAATCTCATCTCGATTGCTCCTATGCGATGGATCGACTCCGCTCGCATTCCGGCCAGCCCCGCAGCGCCGCTCCCGCGCAGGAAATTGAACAGGCAGGTTTCCACCTGGTCGTCCGCATGGTGCGCCAGCACGATGGCTCGACAGCGCTCACGCTTCGCCACGGAGGCAAAGAACAGATGCCTCATCTCCCGCGCCGCGTGCTCGATGGAAATTCCCCGCTCGGCGGCATAGCCCCGCACGTCGGCATGCCCGACCACGCAGCGGTAACCGAGCTGGGCGGCCGTTCGGCGGACAAAATTTGCATCCGCGATGGACGCGCTGCCCCGCAGACCGTGGTCAAGGTGCACTACGATCAAAGCGCGACGGCCCAGATCGTGCAGGCCGTGGAGCATGGCGATCGAGTCCCGCCCTCCAGAGACCCCGACCAGCATGCGACGAATTCCCGCCCATCCTGTGGCGGCCTCCGCCAGCTTGCTTAAGAAGGGATCGTCCATTTGTCTCGGATACTATCGGCGATTCGAGCGCCGCCGCCATTCCGGCGAGGGATTCTATGAAATCAGCCGATGCGATCCGAGCCGAAGTATCGGCGCAGCGGCTCCGGCAGGAGGATCGTGCCGTCTGGCTGCAGGTACGTCTCGATGAGCGCCACGTAGAGGCGGGCCAGAGCAGTGCCCGAGCCATTGAGGGTATGGCAGAAGCGGTTTTTGCCCTCGGCATCCTTATAGCGCAGGCTCATGCGGCGGGCCTGGTAGTCGCCGAAATTCGAGCAACTGGAGACCTCGAGATAGGCCTGCTGGCCCGGCGACCAAACCTCGATGTCGTAGGTCTTTTGCGAGCCGAAGCCGAGATCACCCGTGCAAAGCTCGATTACCCGGTAGTGCAGTCCGAGAATCTGGAGGACACGCTCGGCATCGGCCGTGAGCAACTCGAGCTCCTCCGCGGAGCGATCCGGGGTCGTGATCTTCACGAGCTCGACCTTGTCGAATTGGTGCATGCGGATGAGGCCGCGGGTACCCAGTCCCGCCGATCCCGCCTCCCGGCGAAAACATGGCGTGTATGCGACGTATTTCTTCGGCAGCTCCGCCAGCGATTTGATCTCGCCGTTTTCCAGATTCGTCACCGGCACCTCGGCGGTGGGTACGAGATAGAGATCGTCCTCGCCGCAGTGGTAGAGCTGATCTGCAAATTTGGGAAGCTGCGAGGTCCCGACGAGCATCTCCGGGCGCACGAGCAGCGGCGGGAGAATCTCGACGTAGCGGTGCTCTCCCGAGTGCAGGTCGAGCAGGAAATTGATAAGCGCCCGCTCGAGGCGCGCTCCGGCGCCAACGTAGCAGACAAAGGCGCTGCCACTGATCTTTGTCGCGCGTTCGAAGTCGAATAGCCCGAGCCGCTCGCCGATGGCGACGTGATCCTCGACTCGCTCGAGCGTCGGCTTCGTTCCCCATTCGCGCAGCACGGGATTCGCCGAGGCATCGGCGCCCACGGGCACATCGGCTCCCGGGAGATTCGGGACGCGCAGCAGCAGGTCACGCTGGCGGGCATCGAGCTCGGTGGCGGCGCGATTGAGCTCATCCATTCGGTCTCCGAAGCCCTTCACCTGAGCCTCGATGGCGGAGGAATCCTCGCCGCGGGCTCGCAGTCCCCCGATCTCCTTGCTCAGGCGCTTGCGGTCGGCCTGCAACTGCTGGAGCTGCGTCTCGCTCTGGCGGCGCTCGAGGTCGCAGCCGAGGATGGCATCGATATCCGAGGAGAGATCGGCGCCGCGACTTGCGAGACGCGATTTGACTTCGTCGGGTTGTTCACGAATGAGGCGGATATCGAGCATGGTCGAGCGAATCAGGGTTTGGAGAACTTGAAGGAATAACAGGATGCGTGAACCATTGGGAAAGGATTAAAGTCCCTTTTCTCAGTTCCAATCCATATCCTGCTCTGCCAGATGGCCGTACAATTTCGCGATTATTACCAGACGCTCGGGGTGTCCAAAACCGCGAGCCAGGACGAAATCAAAAGCGCATTCCGCAAGCTTGCCCGGAAGTTCCATCCCGATACCGCGACCGACAAGAAGACCGCGGAGGAGAAGTTCAAGGAGATCAACGAGGCCTACGAGGTGCTCGGCGATCCGGAGAAGCGGCGGAAATATGATGAGTTTGGAGCGGGCTGGGAGCATGGCGCGCCCCCTCCGTCCGGCGGATGGCAGCATGCCGGCGGGTTCCCCGGCGGGGCCGGATTCCCTGGCGGTGCTGGGGACGGTGTGGAATTTGAATTCGGCGGCACGGGATTCAGCGACTTTTTCGAGCAGCTCTTCGGCAGCCGCCGGAGGGGATTTCGCGGAGCGGGATTCGAGCAGGCGCCGCAGCGCGGCAGCGACGTCGAGGCCGACATCATGGTCACGATCGAGGAGGCATTTCACGGCTCGACCCGACAGATTTCCTTCCGCAGGAGCGACTCCGATCAAGTGCAGACCTATACCGTGAAGATCCCGCGCGGGGTCCACGAGGGGCAGCGCATCCGACTTGCCGGGCAAGGCGCCGCCGGGGCGGCCGGTGGGCAGGCCGGCGATCTCTATCTCCGCGTGCGTTTCCAGAAACATCCCGATTATGAAGTCGAGGGCAGCGATCTCTACCGGGAAGTCGGCGTACCGGCATGGAAATGCGTACTCGGCGGCGCGGTGGAGCTGGAGACACTCGACGGCACAGCGAAGCTTCGCATTCCCGCGGGTATCCAGCCGGGCAAGAAGTTCCGCCTCGCCGGATATGGCCTGCCGGAGGTCGGAGGTCGCCGGGGGGATCTCTACGCCGTGATTACAGTCGATCTGCCTGAGCAGCTTTCTCCGGACGAAAAGGCACTCTGGGAAAAGCTGGCCGAGCTGGAGCGGTAATCCGCTCAGCCACAGCCCGGACCCGTACTACCCGTCCCTTGCCCGAACGATTTCCATCGTTCGAGATTGAACAACGAAAAAAGCGCCGGTCTCACGACCGGCGCCTCGTTCAAAGCGAGTTTTCCAATCCGATTAGGAGACCGGCTTGGGTGTCGGGAGGCCGCAAGCACCATAGACTGCCTGATTCAGGAAGTTGACTCCCGCGGAACCGCCGCCCTTGGAATTGTTGAACGCAACGACGATCGAAGCGATCGAGGCAGCCACGGAGTCCGTCTTCTGCGAGCCAGGGAGCGTCGAAATGAGCTTCTGAAGCGCCGCCACGAACTTCGCGTCCTGCGGATTATAGGCGAATCCGGCGAAGTACCCATTCACGAGCGCCTTCACGAGCGCAACGCGGGAGGCTCCCAGCTGGGAAGAAGTCACCGGCTTCTTGAGCGCCGTCACGAGCGCGGCTGCATAAGTCGAGGCGTTCTTCTTGTTGTTCTTGTCGGTAAGCGCCTTCTTGAAGAGGGCGGCTGCGGCGTTGTACGCGGCCGGGCCCTTCTTCGTTCCGACCGCCTGGGTAAGGGCGGCCTTGAACTGTGCGGGACTGTAGGTAACAGCGTAGCTCTTGGGTGCAGCGACGAAAGCTACGACCATTGCCACGAATGCGGTGAATAACTTGGATTTCATCTGGGTAAGCGTCGGAAGGAACAGGTAGATATTGGGAACCTTACTGTCTACTTCTATTTTTTCAGCCCTCCATAGTAATTCCCGGGGAGGGCGGCGGTCCCTCGGATTGGAAAAATCCGAGGCGAGCCGCTCGATTGTGACTTGTCAGGAAAGAGCTCCGAAACGCTCGTTGATCAGCTCTCCCAGCTTGGCCCGAAGGCTCCCGCTCTCGATGCGATCGAGAAGCGCGTTGAAGAATCCGGCAACGATGAGCCTGCGTCCCACCGCCTCCGGAATACCCCGCGCCTGCATATAGAACAGCTCGTCCTCGTTCATTCCTCCGCTCGTCGCACCATGCGTGCAGCGAACGTCGTCGTTGAGGATTTCCAGCCCCGGCATGGAGTGCGCCACCGCATCCTCGCTCAGCATTAGATTCTCCACCTTCTGGTAGGCATCGGTTTGCGCGTTGCCCGGCTCGACGCGGATGAGGCCCGAGAAAATCGCCTGGGACCTGTCGTCGAGCGCATTCCGATAGAGGAGATCGCTCGTCGCATTCTTCGCCGCGTGATCCTGAAGCGTGCGCTGGTCGATCACCCGATTGCCATCAAGGGCGTTGAGCGAAAGCATCACGCTTCGGCTTCCCTCGCCTGCCAGCTTACTGAGCGACTCGTTGCGTACCATGCCGCCCCCGAGATTGGCGATGAGGGCGGTCGAGGTCGCGTCGCGATCGACAATGGTCGAGTTAAGATGGAAGGCAACCGTCTCGCGGCTCCAGTCCTGGACAGCGGCGTATGTGAGCTGCGCACCAGGGCCGAGGAGGAAATCATTGATGCCACACGCCAGCGCGCGGGCTCCATCGGCGCTCTTGAAGTGGTCGACGACAGTCACCTTCGCATTATCCTCGAGCACGATGAGCGTGTGAGGGAAGACCGACGAGTTCTCACCCTCGACCCAATGGAAGATCTCGACGGGAAGAGCCACCTCGACATTCTTCGGAACGTGCACGAGCACTCCGCCCGTGAGCAGCGCCTTGTGGAGCTGCGCATATTTGTGAGAGCCAAGCTCGACGGGCTGGCTCATGAAATATCGGCGGAAAAGCTCCTCGTTCTCCCGCGCCGCGACATCGAGAGGCTGCACGGTGACGCCATCGGGAAGTCCCGATGCTTCACTGTGGACGAGCGCATTGTTGCCAAAAACGAGCTTTGCCGCGCAGGCGCCGAAGCCGGTGGAAGCATTGATCAGCTTGCCCTCGCTAAGGATCGGTGGTGCAGCGACGAAACTGGAAAGATCGAGCGCCTTGATATTGGCAAACCGCCAAGCCTCGTCCCGGCGCGTCGGCGCCGGAGTGGCCAGGTAGTCTCTCCATGCCTCTTCCTGCATGGCCTGGAACCACGCGGGCCAAATGGCGGATGGTGAGTATTTCAATGGTGTGGTTGAAGCGGGAGTTTCAGCTACCGTGCTCATCGTATCGATCATCCGACGCTGCCTTCCATTTCGAGGTCAATGAGGCGCTTGAGCTCGACGCTG
>Ga0068856_100000604_pt1 | contig 39311 bp, 30 predicted proteins | sample KBSCornC62_FD_66595 | JGI IMG/M metagenome (GOLD analysis project Ga0068856, IMG submission 66595) | Corn rhizosphere microbial communities from Kellogg Biological Station, Michigan, USA - KBS Corn C6-2 | ecosystem: Host-associated > Plants > Roots > Rhizosphere > Soil ...
ATGACGCGCAAACCTGGAACCATCAGCCTCAATTCTGTTTCGCAGACCGTCAATTTAGTCACCGGCACTTCAGGCAACAATTTCTTCTTTTCTCAACCCAGCCTGCAGCCCTTCACCATCGCCAGCTCGCGCCCGTCGATTGTGGTCAAGCCACTACCGCAAAATGCGCCGGAAAGTTTCAAAGGCGCGGTGGGCCACTTCACGCTGGATTCAAAAGTGGTTCCGAACACAGGCATGGTGGGAGAGCCAATCACCTGGACGCTGACGCTCGCCGGCAATGGCAACTGGCCTGACATCAAGGGGCTTCCACCTCGTGAAGTCTCGCGTGATTTTCGCGTGGTTCAGCCCCAGGCGCATCGGACGATGAAGGACAACGGGCTCTTTGATGGATCGATTTCGGAGGATGTGGTCTTGATTCCCACTCAGCCGGGCACGTACACGCTCGGCCCGCTCTCCTGGAGTTACTTCGATCCTTCGAAGGGCGACTATCAAACGATCACGACGCCGAAAGTCGTTGTCACTGTCGCCGCCGCGCCGACGCAACCCACGCCTCCCCCCTCCGCTACGGGAACGAGTCCGACGATCTCCGGCACGAATCCCTCCAGCTCACCCGAAACCGTTGTCGCGCCCGTTGCCCCCTCCCCGATTCCTCGCGATCCTCTTCCGGAAAACGCCCTTGCCTCTCTGCCCTGGAACGCTCGCGTATTCACGCTAGCACTACTGGCGCCTCTGCCATGTCTCCTCATCGTTTGGCTTTTGCTCGCGCTGCGACGCGCGCAAGCGACCGATCCGAACCGCCGGCTGCGAAGCGCCGCGGCAAAACTGCGCACGATCCTCGACGACGTGGCTAACGCTCGTGACAGCGCCGCGGTCCATCGTGGCTTGCAAGCTTGGCAACGTGAGAGCGCGATTCTCTGGCGTTTCGCTCCCGTTGTGCCGCGCCCCCAGGACTTCATCGCCGCCGCACCGCAAGACGACGCAAATGCCAAAGCTTGGGCTCAACTTTGGAACGAAACCGAACGCGTGCTCTATCGCTCGAATGAGGCGCTGCCGGGCGATTGGGTTGCCCGCGCACGTGCCGCGTTGGATCGGAAACCGGCGCCCTCGTTTTCGCCTCTGCAGTTGTTTCGATTGAAAAATCTGCTCCCGTTTGCGGCCGCATGGCTCATCTTCGCGTTAGGCGCTCCTCATGCGAAAGCGGCAGAGGCGAGTGGATCCCAAAGCTATCGCTCCGGCGATTTTGCCGCCGCCGAAAAATCGTGGCAAACCGCGTTGCAAGCTCACGGGAACGATTGGTCGGCGCGTTACAATCTCTCACTTGCGCTCGAGCAGCAAAGCCGTTGGGGCGAAGCTTCCGCCGAAGCAATCGCCGCGTTTGTGCAGCATCCAAACGACCCGGCGGTGCGCTGGAATCTCGCCTTCGCCATCGATCACGCGGGTTTCTCGCCCGATGTCATGACCGGCTTCCTTTCCGAGTCGCCCGCCTACTCCGTGGCAAGACTCCTGTCCCCGGCCGGATGGCAGCGCGCCATGGTCATCGCCTCGACGGTTTTTGCGATCGGCATCTTGCTCATTCTGCTCCGATTTTACGCCCCGCTGGGACGCTGGAGTTCCATCACAGGACTCGCGATCGCGATTTTGAGCATCGGCGCATTCGGCTTCGGCGCGATCTCCCTCAATCGGTATCAAGAGACCGGAGACACGCGCTCGGTCATTATCTGGAAGCCCTCGCTCCTCCGTTCGATCCCGACCGAAGTCGATGCGCAGCAAAAGACGACGCCTCTCGCCCCGGGCACGATTGCCATCGTCGATAAAAACTTCCTCACCTGGCAGCGTCTCTCGTTTCCCAACGGCCAAACCGGTTGGGTCCGACAGGAAGACGTGGTTAGGCTCTGGGAGTAACGCGACTCATCGCCGCGGTTATTTTTCCTGCAGCACGGCGATCAGCGAACGCGCCGTCTGCTCGACGTCAAAACGCGTTTGAAAGCATTTTCTCGCGCGCTCAGCCATCATGGCGCGGTCCGCCGCCGACGTCTCCATCCAGCGCTGCAACGTCTGTACAGTGCTCGCAAGATCGTCATTCGCGACATAGCCGGCGCCATCCTGGTCGATCTCGCGCCAGATGTTAACTTTATCGGAAATAAGGACTGGCACCCCGCAGGCCAACGCCTCAGCGACCGCGATTCCAAAATTCTCTTGGTGGGACGGCAGGACGAAGGCCGCGGCCTGATAAAAAGCGCCCCATTTCAAATCGCCGGTAAGCATGCCTGTCCAGGTGATGCGATCGGCAATGCCGAGACGGTCCGCCAGCGTCTTCATCTCGGAGCCATACGCATGATCATTCGGTCCCGCCACGACGATACGCCAATCCGCCATCGCGCTCGGATTTCGTTTCACTAGCTGCGCGAACGCTTCGAACAGCAGATCCGTCCCCTTTTTAACATGCACGCGCCCGAGAAAAAGTAGGCAGTGTTGATCCCGCGTTCCGGGAAACGCTTCTTGAAAAAGTTGCTTTTGCGCAACCGGATCGCCCTTCGGCGCGCCCGTCCCGAAATTCACCACCCGTTCGTTGACGCGATAGAGCCAGAAGGATTGGCGGGCCAGCCGCCGTTCTTCTTCGCAAGTGAACAAAACCGCCTTCGCGTCGCGCAGCACGCGATACTCGCCCCAAGGCCAATAGAGCCACTTCTTGAAGTGCTTCAGTGGATACGTGCGCTTAAACCAGGGATCGAGCATCCCATGGCTGAACACGAAGTAAGGGGTAGCGGTGCCATGCAACGCGCGCCAAACGGCGAAGCCGTTGTACTGCCAAAGACCATCGACGATCACGACATCGTAGTTCTGCCGGTTCGCCTTCAGCCACGGTACGAATTTCGCGCTGTATCCATAACTTCCCTTCACTGGCCCCATCGCATGACACGGGAGCGGAAATTCGGTAACCCAGGAGTCGGTGGGCGCATCGAGGGAAACCACTTCGATGACGTGGCCCGCCGCGGTATTCACGCGCGCAAACTGTTTAACTCCTTCCACGGGACCACCACCGTGCGGGTTGACAGAGCGAATGGAATGAAGAATCCGGAGCGGCATCGTGGGCAGCAAATCCCGCCGCTCCTCCAAGCGTTGTCCAGACAACAAATCGCCGGGAACCGCGAGCGACTCTAAAATACTAGTCGTGTGCTCCCACCTGCATTATTCAATTCGGGGTTTCCTTCACAGTGATTCACTCTAACGTCATACTTCGATCTAACTATTGCAGCTTAATGACTTGCTTGTCATGCAAGACACTCGCATTTATAGGGGATATTCCCTACTACGTAAGGCTCTACCCGAAGATTTCCCCAGGATTCGGCGGGTTGCTGAGGGTTTCCCCTAGTAGGGCGGCGGGCCCGGCCCGATTTTGGGGAAGCCCGCTTTGAGCTAGTATGTTGAAACAGCAAATCACTCTCAACAAACTCACCCATGCTTAAGAATCGTCAGGAAGGTTTGATCTCACTCCATGGGTTCTGTGTAACCGCAGTCCTAGGAGCGTTCTACCTAGCGTGGCTCTACGCGATGCGTGCGACGGGTGTGATTAAGTTCGTTTCCAATGCGAACTTCGAACTCTATTTCGTCGGCGTCATCGGTGGTGCTTTGATCAGTACCCGCTCTTACCGAACGATGGGCGGGCGTCTTGGTTTTCTCAACTGGATGGAACTCCTCCAGCTCACTCAGCGCCAGCTTGTGCGGATCGCCCTGGTTCTTTTCGCCGTAGCATTTGCGACTAAAGACGCTGACATTAGCCGTCTTTTCTTAGGCAGCTTTTTGGCCAGCGCCGGCGTCCTCATCTATGTGGTGAACATGGTGCTGCCAGGTTTCCTCTCCCGCGTATTTTTCCGCGACAATGCCGTCCGCACGCTCTTCGTCGGATCTCCCGATGACGTGCGTAAACTCAAGGGCTGGGTCTCGCAAAAAGCGCACCTCGGTGTCCAGCCGGTCGGCTATCTTTCCAACGAAACCGAAAGCAGCTTGATCGAAGGTCTGCCGCTGTTCGGCCGGGTTGAAGATATCACCCATGTCCTCGCGGAACAGCGCATCGGCCAGATCGTCTTGCTCCAGTTCTACCTCGATCGGGATCATTCGAATCGCGTGATTCAGGCCGCTCAGCGGATGGGTTGCCGCGTGCGTCTCTACAACAATCTCAACAGCTTCTACGAGCACCCGGTCACGGTTGACCACGAAGGCGAATACACCTTCTTCACGCTCGAAGACGAACCGTTGGAAAATCCGGTCAATCGCATCCAGAAACGCGCTCTCGATATCGCCATTTCGCTGCCGGTGGTTCTCTTCATTCTTCCGCCGCTCACCATCCTGGTCTGGATCATTCAGCGCATCCAGTCGCCCGGCCCGATTTTCTACCCACAGCTCCGCTCCGGTATCAACAAGCGCCGCTTTAATATCTGGAAGTTCCGCACGATGCACACCGCGGCCCAGACCGCCGAGCTGATGAAAATTCAGGCCAAGAAAGGCGACCCGCGTATCTACGCGTTCGGCCGCATCATGCGCCGCACTTCTCTCGATGAACTCCCGCAGTTCATTAATGTTCTTCTTGGCAACATGAGCGTGGCCGGTCCTCGCCCGCACATGATTGAGCACGACGAAGAATTCGCCAAACTTCTCCGCAACTACTACTCTCGTCACTACGTTAAGCCCGGCATCACCGGTTTAGCGCAGAGCAAGGGTTTTCGCGGGGAAATCTCTGAAGTGTCGCTGCTTGAGAAGCGGGTCGGTTACGACCTGCTCTACATCAACAAGTGGTCCCTCTTCCTCGACATCAAGATTCTGTTCGCGACCGCTCGGCAGGTTTTCTTCCCGCCGAAGACCGCGTACTAATAAGCGCCCGACCAACACTGCACATCAAAAAGCGATGGCTTCGACGCCATCGCTTTTTTGTTGTCCGCGATTCGGGAAAATCCTTTTCAATGCCCACCGCAGTGTTCAAAAACGCTCCTCGTGCCTGCCACTCGCCGGATCGCCGCAGATGAACTCCACTCCGCCATCGACCGTTTGGCTCACCTGATCGGTGAGCGCCATCGCTCGACACAAAGGTTGTTTCTTCTCGGCGTCGCCAACGGCGGCATCAGCCTTGCCCGAAAATTAGGTGCGAAGATTCCTCAGGCCAAAGTCGGCGTGATCGATATCTCGTTTCACCGGGACGATATCTATCGCCACCCGATTCCGAAGGAATTCGCACCGACTTCGATCCCGGGCGACGTCCAAGGCGCGACCATTATCCTCGTCGACGACGTGCTTTTTTCCGGGCGCACGATCAAGGCTGCACTCGATGAGCTTTTCGACCACGGACGTCCCGAGAAAGTCGAGTTGGCGATTCTGGTCGATCGCGGCGGCCGCCGTCTTCCGTTCGCCCCCGATTTTCTCGGTCTAACTGTGGAAGCATCTTCGACCGAAAAAGTCATTGTCACCCTCGACGCGGCCGACCCCTCACGCGACGAAATCCTGATTCGCTCTGTTTCTTAACATGTCCTGGACGCGCAAACATCTCCTCACCCTCGAGGAACTCTCCCTCGACGAGATCGAGCAGATCCATCTCACCGCCGGCGCCTTCAAAAAGATCCTCGGGCGCAGCGTCAAAAAGGTCCCCGCTCTCCGCGGCAAGACTATCGTCAACCTGTTCCTCGAACCGAGCACACGCACGCGGATGGCGTTCGACATGGCGGCAAAGCGCCTCAGCGCCGATGTCATCTCGGTTGACGCGGCAAGCAGCAGCACGACGAAAGGCGAAACGCTGCGCGACACCGCTCAGAATATCGAAGCGCTCAACGCCGATATGATTGTGCTTCGGCACGCCGCATCCGGCTCGCCTCTTTATCTCAGCCGCATCCTCGACATCCCGGTGATCAACGCCGGCGACGGCGCGCACGAGCATCCTACGCAGGGCCTGCTCGACACGTTCACGATGAAGGAACGGCTCGGTTCGCTCAAAGGCCGCAAGATCGTCATCCTCGGTGATATCCTTTTTAGCCGCGTCGCTCGCTCGAATATTCACGCGCTCACCAAAATGGGCGCCGACGTCACACTGGTCGGCCCCGCCACGCTGGTGCCGCATTGGTTCACCGATCTCGGCGTTAAGGTGTCGTACGATCTCCGCAGCGCCCTAGCCGATGCGGAAGTTGTCATGCTCTTACGGATACAGCACGAGCGCCAGACAAGCAGTCACTTCCCATCGCTCGGCGAATACACCAGCATGTTCGGCCTCAACAAAACCCGGGCGTCCTGGCTCAACCCTAGCGCGATCATCATGCATCCGGGGCCGATCAACCGCGGAGTCGAGATCGACAGCGAACTCGCCGACGGCGAACGCAGCGTGATCCTGCAACAAGTCACCAACGGCATCGCCGTGCGCATGGCGGTTCTTTATCTCTGCGCAGGCGGTCAACCCGAACACGTGCTGGGCACCGGCGACCCCCAAGACTGACCTTTTTCTTTATGCCTTCTCTTTGGATTAGCCAGGCCCGTGTGATCGACCCGGCCAGCGGTCGTGATGAAGTCGGCGATCTCTTCGTCGTCGATGGCGTCATCGTCCCAAGTCTCTCGCCCGAACAGAAAACCAACGCCGAGAAAATCGACGCCCACGGGTTCATCGCCTGCCCCGGCTTGGTCGACATTCACGTCCATCTCCGCGAACCGGGGCAAACGCACAAAGAGACGATTTTAACCGGCTCTCAGGCGGCTGCAGCAGGCGGATTCACCTCGATCGTCTGCATGCCGAATACGGTGCCGGTCGCTGACAACGCGGGGACGATTCAATTGATGAAAGACACGATCCAGCGAGACGCGGTCGTGAAAGTCTATCCGACGGGCTGCATCACCGTTGGGCAAAAGGGCGCCGCGCTCGCACCCATCGGTACGCTCAAACGCGCGGGGGTCGTCGCCATCACCGATGACGGCGACTGCGTGCAAAATAACGAGCTCATGCGCCGCGCGGTCGAGTACGCAAAGATGTTCGACCTGCCCGTGATGGATCACTGCCAGGACTCCTCGCTCACTCAGGGTGCCGTCATGAACGAAGGCATCGTTTCCACGCGACTCGGTCTGCGCGGTTGGCCGAACTGCGCGGAGGATGTGATTGTTTCGCGCAACGTGATTCTTTCGACTTACACCGACGCGCAGATTCACCTGCAGCACATTTCCTCGCTCAACTCCGTGGATATCATCCGCCGTGCCAAAGCTCGCGGCGTGAAGATCACCGCAGAAGCGACGCCTCACCATATCGCGCTGACGGACAGCACAATCACGACCTACGATACGAATTTCAAAATGAACCCGCCGCTTCGCACTGAAGCGGATCGCCAGGGAATCATCGCTGGTCTGCGCGACGGCACTCTCGACTGCATCGCGACGGATCACGCGCCGCACACCGACTACGAGAAGGATAAAGAGTTCGACTTCGCGCCCAACGGCATCATCGGCCTCGAAACGGCGCTCGCGATTTCTCTCGAAATTCTCGTGCGGCAAAACGGCTTCACGCTGCCTTTTGTAATCGATTTGATGACTCGCCGACCGGCCGACGTGATGAAGCTCCCCGCGGGCCGCCTCTCCGTCGGATCGCCAGCCGACATCTGCATTTTCAATCCAGAGGAAAACTGGGTCTACGACGCGAAAGCCGGCTACAGCAAGTCGAGTAATTCTCCCTGGCACCGCCAAAAACTGAAAGGCCGCGTCACGACCACGATCGTGAACGGTCGCGTGGTGTTTCATCAGGGAAAGATGCGAGAGAAAAGTTAAACCGCTTTCGCTGGCATCCTGACCGATTTGGAGTGCGGCGACTCGTCGCCGCCTTGGACGGGCGAATTTATTCGCCCGCGATAAGTCGTCGCTCAACCAATCGCGCAAACTCGGTCCATCGGGACTAACGTCACCCGAAGGCGAAATGAATTTCGCCTTTGAAGGCGGTGACAAGTCACCGCACTCCAAAACCTTCGATCCGCGCGCGAGCCCCAAAATCGTCGACCCATATGCGGGCTCCAAAACGTCAGCCTGTTTGTGAACTCTCGTTTTTGTTTACGCGCGGAACTATTTTTTCCCCAACAGCTCCTCCGCGTGCGCCAGCGCGCTCTTTGCGTTCCGATCGCCTAGCATCCGCGCCAATTCGCTGACTCGCGCGCGACGGTTTTCCTGTATCGACGAAATGGTGACAACGGCCCGGTCCTTCGACTGATCCTTTTCCACCAGGAAGTGGCTGTCACCCTGCCCCGCCACTTGCGGCAAATGCGTTACGCACAAAACCTGATGATTCTGCGCGATCGCCGCCATCTTCTCGCCTACGACACGGCCAATTTCGCCACCCACGTTCGCGTCCACCTCGTCAAATACGAGCACCGGTACGCCGTCGAGGTCCGCCAGCACCGTCTTCAACGCCAGCATCACTCGCGCGAGTTCCCCGCTGGAGGCGATTCGACTCAACGGTAGTGGCAATTCCCCTACATTGGGGGAAAACATAAATTCGCACACGCAATCTCCGGTCGCCGTGAGTTCGGGTGTCGTGGTCAGTTTGACCTGAAAATCCGCTTTCTTGAAGCCAAGTTGAGCAATGCTCTTTGCCGCCGCTTTCGCCAAATCCCGCGCCGCTTTTTCCCGCTGCGTGCGCAAGGTTTGCGCTTCCTTGCGGGCCGCGCGCTCGGCATCGGCAATTTCTTTTTCCAAACGATGGAGCGCGCCTTCGAGATCCCCTTGGATGTCCAAACGCTGACGCATCTCGTCGCGCGCCGCGATCACGGCATCGAGGTCCCCACCGTGTTTGCGCTTCACCTCAAGCCACGTGTTCATTCGCTCCTGCAGCGCTTCCGCTTGTTCCGCATCAAACTGAAATTCGCCGCCCAGCGCTGAAAACTCGGCGCCGAGATCCGCGAGTTCGACGGCCACCGATGCGAGACGATCGGCTAAAACCTTGCTCGCGGCGTCGAGATTTTCCAATTGCCGCGCCTCGCGCACCAACGCGCTCACGCGAGGTGTGAGCCCGTCCTCGTCGCTGATCCCGCTGGCCAGCGCCGACGAAAGTTCGATCAATTCCTGTGCACTGCTTTGCCGTTGAAAATCGCGCTCGAGTGTTTCGACCGCTTCATGCGTCAGCTCCAACGCGTCCAAGCGGGTTAACTGCCCTTCGAGAAAACGGATTTGATCGGGCGAAAGTTTGGTCTCACGCGCAATGCGTTCGCGCTCATTCACTCGGCTGCGCCAGAAATCGTACTTCTCGCGATAGACGCCGAACGCCTCAGCGGTGCGGCCAAACAGATCGAGCATCTCGAGTTGAAAACTTTCTTTCAACAAGCGGCGCGGTTCGCTCGGTCCATGGAAATCAATCCAGTGCTCACCGATCTGTTGGAGCGCCGATAAATTGGCGAGTCCGCCGTTAACGGTGATTTTCGGCGCCTTCTCCCGCGGCAGGGTTCGCTTCAAAATCAACAGCCCCTCCTCGCAGGGCGGCAGATCCAGTTTCGCCAACACCGCATCTATTCGCTTTACGTCTTTGAAAAAAAGCGACGCCTCGACTTCGACTGCAGGTGCGCCTTGGCGAATGATCGTTTTCTCCGCTCGTTCACCGGCGAGTAAACTCAGCGCACCGAGCAGCACGCTTTTGCCCGCTCCTGTTTCGCCCGTAACGGCGGTAAACCCCGGCTCGAACTCGAGCGAAACCTCTTCCAACAACGCCAGGTTCTTGATCCGAAGAGTCTGCAGCATACGACCGCGCTTTCATCACCGCATGCCGCGCGTTGTGCAAATCCGAACGGAGAAAAAGTGAAGGGGATGCAGGCACGAGAAGCGCGGACATGCTGTCCGCTATCAACTCCAACGAGCTAAAGGCTCGCGCTTTTATGAATGTGCGAGTTCCGCTCGCGACCTTCGGTTGGCGGACAAGATGTCCGCGTTCCCAGGATGCCTCCGATAAAATCGGGCTCGGCGGAAATACTCTCTGATGCGGCTGTCGTTAAGCGACTTCCAATTTTCATGTAAGCAAACACTTGCATCCATTCAGAATCACGCAATTTTATGCAAGCAACTACTTGCACGCTCATGATTCCTCCGTCGAAATCTGGCAGTAGCGCGCCTCCTGTGGCGCCAGGTTCCTCGCCCGAACGGCCTTCCGCGCATGATCGTCTCCTCGAGGCAGCGGCGCGCGTTTTTGCTCGCGACGGTATTGAAGGCGCCACCACGCGCTCGATCGCTCGGGAAGCCGGGGTGAACGAAGTCACCCTCTTTCGCTGCTTTAAATCCAAAGATCGTCTCCTCGCTGCGGTCGTAGGCGACCATTTCGGTCCCGACGCGGCTTCTCAAAAACCGGTGATTCCGCCGACAACGGACGATCTCCAAGCCGATTTGCTCGAACTCGCCGTGTCGTTTGACCGACTCATCTTCGCGAACCTACCGCTCGTCCGCACCATGCTGGGCGAAATTCAGCGTTATCAAGAACACGAGCGCCAAGTGCTCAACGGCATATTCTCTCCCCTGAAAAGCGCGCTCCGGGCTCGCCTGGATGCAGCGGCGTCGAAAGGGGAACTGAACGCCGGGTTCAATGGAGAAATCCTCGCGGACCTTTTTCTCTCGATGGTTTTCATGGGCGTTCTTCGCCGCAACCTTCCTCACATCAAGCGCGGGTATTCGAACCATGAATACTTGCAGAGTCTCGTCGACGTCTTCCTTCGCGGAGCTCTCATCGAAAAGACGACATGAGTGCTGCTGCGGTCGCCTCTCCCGGTCGGTACGGCACCGACTTGACTCGTCTCTCGCCCCTGGCCGCGAAGTTTGCGCGCAAAGATAAGCTCAAATGGATCATCGCGCTCACCGCTGCGCTCGGCGCGCTGCTCGAGGTCATTGATACGAGCATTGTCAACGTCGCGATGCCGCAAATCCAAGGCAACCTCGGCGCAACGTTGTCGGAAGCAGGCTGGGTCTCCACCGGTTACGCCTGCGCCAACGTGGTGATGATTCCCCTAACCGCTTGGTTGAGTCATCGTTTTGGCCGCAAAAGCTACTTGGTCTTCTCGCTCGCGGGTTTCACCCTCGCGTCGGCGCTGTGCGGACTCGCGGCGAATCTGCCGATTCTGGTTATCGCTCGCGTTCTGCAAGGTCTTGCCGGCGGCGGATTGCTCGCGAAAGCCCAGTCGATCCTGTTCGAATCGTTTCCACCAGAGGAACAAGGCGCCGCGCAGGCCATGTTCGGCATCGGCGTCGTTGCCGGCCCAGCTATCGGCCCGGTTCTCGGCGGCTATCTCACGGACACCTTGGGCTGGCGTTGGATTTTCTTTATCAACTTGCCTGTTGGCATCGTCGCCGTGATCGCAGCGCTGATCTTTCTACCTTCCGACAACGCAGAAGAGAAGGGACGCGGCGCGGTCGACTGGGCTGGCATCGGTTTACTCACCGTCGGACTCGCTTGTTTCCAGACGATGCTGGAAGAGGGGCAGCAGGACGACTGGTTCAGCTCGGATTTTATTTTGACGATGACGATCGTCGGCGCCGTCGCGATTGGGCTCTTCATCTGGCGCGAGTTAACCACCCATCACCCCGCGGTCGATTTGCGAGTGCTGAAGCACCGTTCACTCGCGGCGGGCAGTTTGTACTCGCTGGTCTTTGGCATGGGACTCTACGGCATCGTTTTCGCCATTCCCGTTTTCGTACAAACGAACCTGCGTTTCACCGCCATGCAGAGTGGACTGCTCCAGATGCCGGGCGCTTTCGCTTCCGCTGTTACCATGGTCATCGTGGGGCGAAAACTGATCGGTCGATTCGATCCGCGTATGCTCATTACGGTGGGTGCGATCGTGATGACGTTTGTCGCTTGGAATCTTTCCCACATGAATCCCGACACGAGTACACAGTCGCTTTTTTGGCCGCTGATTTTTCGCGGCGTGGGTTCAGTGTTTATGTTTCTCCCGCTCAGCATGGCTGCACTTGGTTCGCTCCCACAGCGCGACATCGCCGCGGGCGCCGGATTTTTCAACCTCACGCGACAGCTCGGGAGCAGCATCGGTATTGCCACCATCACTACACTGGTGGCGCGCCGCGAAGCGCTGCACCGAGCCGTGCTGGTGGAGAAAATCAATCCCGTGACGGCCGTCACCCATCATCGGTTGGAGTTGTTCAGCGCGCTGTTCAGCCAACACTCCAGCGATCCGCTGAGCATCAAAATGCGCGCGCTCGCGCTCTTGGATGCGACCGTCAATGGCCAAGCGGCCCTGCTCTCGTTCGCAGACGTCTTCTCCTATGTGTCGGTGGCCTTCATCGCCACCCTACCCTTGGTTTTCTTACTCAGCAAGGGACGTAATCCTGCAGCAGCCGCGGCAGCTCACTAAAATTTATTAACATGAACTCTGATTCGACCACCGTCGCGCCCGATGTGAAAACATCTCTTTCGCCAAATGCTGCGACCGCCCACTCTCGCGCTACCGGTGACAAACTCGCGCCGCCGACTAAACCGACCAAACGTCGCACTTATATTTTCACCGCACTCGGTCTCGTCGCCGCATTCTGGGTCGGCAAATTCGGGTGGCACGCCTACCATTATGAATCCACCGAAGACGCCTTCATCACTGGTCATCTGCACCAAGTGAGCCCGCAGGTGAACGCGCCCGTGCAGACCGTGTTGGTGGAAGACAATCAAACCGTTACCGCCGGCCAAACGCTCGTTCAACTCGATCCCAGTGAATTCAATATCGCGGTCGAGCATGCCCACGGGGAACTCGATCATGCCCGCGCTCAGGCAGCACAAGCGCTCGCGACGATGGAGCAAGCGCAGGCGCAAATCGCAGAGGCTGATGCTCGAACGGCTCAGGCGGAAGCGCAGCTCGCTCAGGTCCGCGCGCAAGCGGATCTCGCCCACTTCAACCAAAAGCGCACTGAAGAACTTTTTCGCGAGAACGTCGGAGCCGTCACGCAGGTGGACCATGACACGGCGAACTCCGGCGCCTCCGCGGCCGACGCCTCCGTTCACGCGGCGGAAGCGAATTTGGTCGCCGCTCGCGCAAGTGAGACGAGCGCTAACTCATCCCGCGACGCCGCTCGTGCGGAAGCTAATTCAGCGAAAGCCAACATCGCTTCCGCTGAAGCGACGCTGCGCGATGCCGAGTTGAAACTCAGCTATGCAAAAATCGTTGCTCCGGTCGCGGGGCGAGTGGGAAACAAATCCGTTGAAGTCGGCAATCGGGTACAAACAGGTCAGATCTTGATGGACGTCGCCTCGCCCGAAGCATGGGTGATCGCCAACTTCAAAGAAACGCAGCTCGCGCACATGCGCGTCGGACAGCCAGTCGACATCACGATCGACGCGATTCCGGGAAAAACGGTTCATGGCCGAGTCGACAGCTTTGCGCCCGCCAGCGGCGCCCAGTTTGCGTTGCTACCGCCCGACAATGCGACGGGCAATTTCAACAAGGTTGTTCAACGCGTCCCGGTTAAAATCGCTTTCACCGGAGACGACGCGCAAGGCATCTCCGATCGCGTGCGGCTAGGTTTGTCCGTCGTCGTCGACGTCCGTGTTCGCGACTAAACGAGCACCGGAAAAGCGCGAAAATTTTCCTTGCCGACCGCAGCGATGAGCGTGCTTACTCCACGACTCCTAATTTTTGGACCCTTAGCTCAGTTGGTTAGAGCGTTTCCTTGACATGGAAGAGGTCACTGGTTCGAGTCCAGTAGGGTCCACCATCCTATAAGTCGCGTGTACTTAGGGATTAATGCGTTTAGCGGACAACAGGAGCAAATTGATAATGCGGTTGGCGGCGCGTTTCGCACCACGTTGCTCCGATCTGATTCCCCAGAGCCGCGGCTGGCATCGCAGCGGAGCGGTTTCGTTTGCGGGCCAATGAATTGACCCGTCCAAGGCGGCGATGAATCGCCGCACTCCAAATTGGCTCTGGGCGTGAGGAGCCATTCGAAATACTCAGACCGCGAGAAATCCGATTTCGATGCGCGCTTATGACAGTGTCGCGCAAAACCCACATCAACCAGCCTTCGTGTTGCCGATTTTCGAACACCAAATTCAACGCGCGTGAGAAATTCGCGTCGGTGCCGTGAACGACAGGCGAATTGGAGCAGTGCGGCGACTCGTCGCCGCCTTCCAAGGCGAAATTCATTTCGCCTTCGGCGACGTCGAGATTCGATGCCGCTGAGTACGGACAAATTCGAGGCCACGCTCAACCAGGAGAAACCTGGCTTTAGAACTCGCGCCGAGATTTCCGCATCCGAACAAATCGATTAGCCAATCCCATCGCGCTCTAACTCGTCTCGCTTTGCCGGCTCGGCCAACTCCCCCGGAGCAGCCTGATACCAGCCCGGATCGACACCGGCCTGCAGGGTCTCGCGCACTTTCAAGACCGTAAACATGCCACCCATCGTGATGTAGCCAAACGGCCCCGTGGCACCGACCATCGGTATGCTGTTTTTTGGCACAGGCATGCTCATCTCGCCCATCGAAGCCGAGCCGTCCTCTCCCATCGCCATGTAGCCTGGGACCAACGTCCGCACTTTGTGATTCAACCCGTCGGTGTTCACGCCGATGAAATTTCCTGACGCGTGACCCATCTGGTTCATCGCATGGTGCAGCATGTGGCAGTGCATCACCCAATCGCCAGGAGTGGCGGCAACGAATTCGATCGTCCGAGTTGTGCCGGTGGGAACGAATACACTGTTTTCATTCCACTGCGCGCTCTTCTGGATCGGACCACCATCCGTTGCCACAATTGTGAATGAGGCTCCGTGAAGATGAATAGAATGGTGACTCATCGTACTCAAATTTCCGAGACGGATGCGAACGCGCTCACCTTTTTGCGCAAGCAACGCCTCCGTGCCGGGAAAACTGCGCGCATTCATCGTAAACACGTTGAAATCGGTCATCTCATTTGGATCCGGCCGATGCGCACCGATCTCGACTTTCCATTCGCTCAACATGATCGCGTAGTCGCGGTCGGGCGGATTCGACTCCGGCTCCTTCGGATGAATCACGAATAATCCCATCATTCCGAGCTGCATCTGCGTCATTTCGTCATGATGCGGATGATACATGAAGGTCCCGTGCTGTCGGAGCGTGAACTCGTACTTGAAGGTTTCTCCAGGCTCGATCGGTTTTTGATTCAGACCTCCGACTCCGTCCATTCCGCTCGGCACGAGCACGCCGTGCCAATGCACCGTCGTCGATTCGGGAAGCCGATTTGTCACATAAATTCGAATACGATCGCCTTCCACCGCTTCAATCGTGGGTCCGTGGACGCGGCCGTTGTAACCCCAACAATCCGCTACCAGACCGGCCGTGAACTCGTGCCGAACCGGTTCCGCGATCAAGTGGAAGACCTTCACCCCGTCGACCATTTTCCAAGGCAGCGCCACCGCATTCGGCGTGACCACCGGCCGATATGCGATCGGAGTTGCAGGCTGAAAAGGTCGCGTGGTGCCATCGCTCGTCGGCTTCGCTTCGCCCGGAGCCTCTTCCGCTCCGACCAATTTACCCACGGGCCAAAGCGCTGCGGCAGCGCCGGCAAGCGCGAGAAAATGGCGACGACTAAAATCACTTTTCATAATTCAAGGGCGAGAGGCAGCGGGGTCGGTCAGGAGCTTTGCACTGCCGACCGCGCGCTCGAGATCGGCCCGCGCCAGCCAATATTGCCGCAATGCTTCGATTTCCTCGCGCTGGGCCGCGAGTTCCTGCTGCTTGGCCGCGAGGACTTCGTAACTGCTTTTCTGCATCGCGTTGTAGTGCAACAGGGTTTCTCGCACGATCTGGTGGCGCTGAGGAAGCAGGGTTGAAGTATAAAACGAGACCATCTGCGCCGCGGTCTGCACCCGCGCGCGCGCCACACGCACGTCGCTCGCAATCGCGATTTCCAACGAGTCCGCTCGAGCTTTCTCGCGACTCACTTCAGCCGTTAGGTGAAGAACTTCGTCCTGGCCCTGGTTAAAAATCGGGAGCGCAAAAGAAAGGGTCGGCCCGGTCAGGCGATCGCCCGGGGACTCGCGCTCTGTGTCGATGCCGGTTTCGATTAAGGCTGGCAGCCAGCGAGTGCGCTTCTTTAAATCAAGCGCAGCCCGAGCATTTTCGACCGCTTGTCGCGCCGCCTTTAGATCGAGTCGTTGCTGAAGTGCCTGGCCGATCAGCACGTCATCGGCGAGAAAACTCAATGCCGGTGGGGCCGAGAGCGTTTCCTCGACGCGCCAGTGATCATCTCTCAAGCCGAGTAAGCGGGTAAGCGCTTCCCGGTCCTCCCGGATGCTTTGTTCATCGGCCAGAAGGGCGAGTTGCGCCTCCTGCGCGGCTGATTCCTGATTCAGTTGATCGAGTTGATTGATGTTTCCCGCTTCGAATTGTCGCTGCGCGAGCTCAGCGGTCGCGGCGTCTGCGGCCAGCACATCGACGATGCGAGCATGCAGCAGTTGGTGCGCTTCGAAAGTGACCAGCGCTTTCTTAACGTCCGTGATGAGCCGAACCATTTCGTCCGCCATCCGCGCCTGCGCCCCCGCCACTTCCCTTTCGGCCCAACGGCGACGGAGCGGAATCAGCAAACCATTGAGCAAATCGGCAGCGAAGGAAAATTCGGCATCCGGACCCCGAGGACGAGAATTCGGCCAACGCAAACTCGCCGTCAGCGTCGGATTCGCCAGCCGACTCGCAGCCAAAATGTCAGCTTGTGACAATTGAATCTCGGCCAACGCAATGCGCAGCGATGGACTTTTCAGCACGGCGATTTGTACCGCGCTGTCGAGATTGAGCGGCTCACGCAAAAGCGTGTTTACCCGATCATCGATCGCAGCTTGTTCATCTGCCGACTGCGCCCACGCGAGCTGAACTTGAGGGCCCGCTCGTTCCGTGACCGCCGCAGCGACCGGCTTCAGCGACTCCTTCGCTGAAGGCACACTCCCACATCCGCCTGCGACCAGCGCCGCGAGCAAGAGCGCACACGTTAAAACGCGGGCACCCAACCGATGTTCTTTCTGCACAAGACAGGCTGTCATCAAAGCAAGGACCGTAGCCGGGACGGGCGGAACCTCAACCCCCGAACCTTTGATTTGACATCTAGGCCGATTAACCTCAAATCCGTCCATGCGGTCTAAAAACAGTCTGATCGGCCTAAAAACGACTTCCTTCATTGAAGACGCGCGCCGACGCCAAATTATCGAGGCCACCATTCAAGCGGTGGCGGAGGACGGCTACGCGGGGGCGTCGCTGGCGAAACTCGCGGCTCGGGCGAAGATCAGCAAAAGCATCATCTCCTATCATTTTTCCGGGAAAGATGAGCTGCTCGAAAACACAGTTCACTCCATCTACGTGGACATTTGGAGTTTCGTTCATCCTAGGCTAATCGCCGAAAAAAGCGCCCGGGATCAACTGCGGGCGTATATCGAATCGGAGTTTGCTTATCTCGAAGCCCACCGGCCCCAGCTTCTCACCATCGGCTATATTCTGATGAACCACCGCGATAAAAACGGGGCGCTCTACTTATTGGAACAAGCAGAGAAGACCAATCTGACCCGGCTCGGGCAGATGTTGGAGGCGGGGCAGAAGTCGGGAGAGTTTCGCTCCTTCGCCATCACGCCGATGGCGTTGACGTTGATGCACTCGATCAACGGAGCGCTCGGTCACTGGGCGGCCCACCCCGACCTGTCGCTCAGCGACTACGCGCGAGAATTAGTGACCATTTTTTACCTCGCTACCCGCAAAGAAACATCCGCGTCGCACCGCAAAAATCACCTCAAATCATGAACACGTCGCCACTCCCATCTCAGACCAAGGAGTTGAAAGGGTTGAGAAAAATCGCTCCCGCCTTGGTGCTCTTTTTTCTCTCTCCCTTTGTCGCTGAATTTCTGCTCGGAAATATTTCGATCAGCGCGTTTGCGGCGATGGTGATTCTCGCGCCGTTGTATGGAGGAGGGGCGGTCGTCGTGCGCGAAGTGGCTCGGCGTTTCCATCGTGGCTGGCCGACGATCATTCTTCTGGCGCTCGCGTACGGTTTGATCGAGGAAGGCATTTGCATCCAAACGCTGTTTAACCCGCACTATCTCGGATTCAGTCTGTTAAGTGAGGCTTACGTGCCAAGTCTTGGGATTGGAGGTTGGTGGACGCCTTTCGTTCTGACCTTGCATACGGTTTGGAGCATCTCGGTGCCGATCGCTATTACGGAAGGCCTTTTCGCGGAACGACGCGAAACACCCTGGCTCGGGAAAATCAGCCTCAGCATCTTCAGCGTACTGTTTGTTTTGGGAGTGCTCATGATTCACGGTGGCACCCACAAACAAGATCCCTTTCACGCCTCGTTCGCGCAGTTGATCAGCGTGGTCGCGGTCATTCTCGTCGTGACCGCAATCGCGTTCACCTTTAAAAAACGAGACTCCTCTCGACCCGGCAACGTGGGCAACCCGTTCGTCGTCGGATTAGTGACCTTTCTGCTTGGGCTCGGCTTCATGAGCGCGCACGCCGTGATTCACGGATGGGCGATTGTGGCGGTTTACGGCGCGCTTTATCTCGTGGCGATCGCACTTTTGGCGTTTTGGTCCAGACGGGTGACGTGGACGCCTTTGCACACCTTGGCCGCGGGCGGCGGCGCCATGCTCACGTACGCGTGCACGGGTTTCCCACAAGTGCCGGTGATCGGCGCAAAGGGTACTGTCGACCTCGTCGGCAATTCTCTCTTTGCGGCGGTCGCAGTCGTTCTTCTCTGGCGCGCGATTAAAAACCAGCGGCAAGCACGGGCGGGCTGAAACCGGCAGTGGCAATATTCGGCGCGGCCTCGCTCGGAAGAACGCAGGCCTGACGCGCTGCCATCTCAAACGCCCGTGTTCTCACGAGCGCGGCTTGGAAAGCGAACCCAGCCTCTACTTCTGGCCGTATTGCTCGTCCGTCACTTTCTCGAGCCACTCCACGGGCTTGCCGTTCAGCTGCTCTTGGATGGCGATGTGACTCATCGCCGTCGTGGGACCGGCGCCGTGCCAGTGCTTCTCACCGGGCGGAATCCAGACGACATCACCTGGCCGAATTTCCTCGATCGGGCCGCCAACGCGTTGCGCGCGCCCTACGCCAGAGGTGACAATGAGGGTTTGGCCGAGTGGGTGCGTATGCCAAGCGGTCCGCGCGCCAGGCTCGAAAGTAACCAACGCGCTTTGCACACGCGCAGGCTCCGCGGCCTGAATGATGGGATCCATCCGGACCACGCCGGTGAACCAATCGGCCGGACCTTTGGCCGAGGGTTGAGAGCCTGCTCTTTTAATATCCATGATTTGAATACGAGTTGAAAAGTGTCGAAGTCGGAACCCTGACGATACGGTAAAAGTGAGCGGCTGCAAATGACGGTGATTATTCAACGCAACGATCAACCTTCGGTGCCCTTGCCTGCGCCGATCGCCACGCGCCGCTTGTCTTAAGCGGTGACGTTCACATTAGAACCCGAGCGCATAGTAACCCAGCGCATTGAGCAGATCCTCCGCGTGAACGCCCGCGTAACCGAGGTCAACCTAAACCAGAGCATGCGAATGGATCTCGCATCCGCGGCGGCTCAATCGACGTCGATAGAACATCACCCTAGGGCTTCACAGCGCAGGCAGTCAACGAAACGCATTCACTCATTTTCGAGGCAGAGATTCGTTTGGAAGTCCGGTCGCTTCATTGTAAGGCTCAGCAGCATGCTCTCCTCGCCTTCCTTCGTCACCGCGAACTTTGTCGCTCGGCCTCTGAACTACCGAATGGACAAGGGCTGGGCGCAGGGAGACGTCGCTTCAAACGAATGGTTTGCGCCGGAGAATACGTTTGAGCAGCGCTTCGACGAGATGCTCGGGGAAATCGTCGCGCTCGGTTTTCAAGCCATCGATTTGTGGTGCGCGCACCTCCATTGGACCTGGGCTACACCTCACCAAATCGACACAGCGCGCGCCTTACTGAAAAAGCATCAGCTCGTCGTCCGCAGTTACCCCGCGTGGGTCATGGGCGATGCCAGCCAACTGATCGCCGCGTGCAAGCTGTGCAACGCTCTGGAAATTCCGTCTTTCGCGGGCAACTGCGAGCTCTTCACCAACGACCGCGCTTCGGCTGTGAAAATCCTGCGCGATCACCGTGTCGGCTACGGGATCGAAAATCACCCGGAGACATCTTCCGCGGAAATTTTCGCGCGCCTAGGCTCGGGCGATGAAGACGTCGTGGGGGTGGCGCTCGATACCGGATGGTGTGCGACGCGTCACTGGGACCCCGTCTCAGCTACTCGCGATTTTCGCGGTCGTATTCTCGCGGTTCATCTCAAAGACGTTCGGCCTCCGCGCTTGACCAAGACAGGTCTGGAATTCGTCGACATGGGTCATGAAACGTGTCGGCTCGGTGATGGCATCGCCAATATTCGCGAGGTTCTCGTTGAGTTGAAAAATCAAAACTTTTCCGGCCCGCTCGGGATCGAACACGAGCCAGAAACCTTTGATCCGCGAGATGACATCCGGCAAAGTCGCGAACGTTTCGACGCGTGGGTGAAAGAGATTTAGGTCGGCGACGCCGCACTTGAGAATTGCGGCCGCGCTTCGATCCAGGCGGAAAACGCCGCCTGTTCAGCTTCGGCTAAATCGGCGGGGAATTTCGATCCACTCCGGCGCCATCGTGCCAACCACTCCGCGCCGAGGCGACGCGGCCACGCCGCATGCGTCTTTGCTGCTTCGAGCGAGCTGAATGCGATCGTCGTGTCCTCTTTCGGTCCCGTGCCGACGCCAGCGGCCACGACAAACCCCGCGCGCAACAGCATCACGCGCACCTGCGTCGCCGCCGAGTAGGTGTAAAGTTCCGTCCCTTCGCTTCGACAGCGTGCACGGATCCGTGCAAACACGTCGGTGGTCCACAAGGCGGAATCGGTTTTAGCGGAAAATGGATCGTAGAAGATCACATCGGGCGCTGGCGCTTCTTCCAGGTGTTCAAGAAAATCGCCGGCGACCAAGTCCCAGTGCAACCTACCCGACTCGTGCGTCCACGCGCCATTTTCCAAAATCCGATTCGGCGCGGAATGTCGCAGATGCGGAAAATGCGAGGCAAACTTAGCGGCCAAACGCAAGGGATCGAGATCGCGCTCAAAACTCACCAAGCGCAATGGACGAAGCGCGCTCGCGTCTCCCTCCGCGCAAAGGCGCTCGAAGCAATGCACCGCGGCCATCGCGTTCGAGGCCGCTCCCAAACCGACGTCCCAAATCGTCAGCGTCTCGGCCGCGGGCTCGCTTCTCAACCGTTCCGCCAGCCGTGACTGTTGCACATACAAACGCTCCGCCTCATCGCTGGGACGACTGACCGAGTGCATTGTCTCACCCGAGCTCCGCTGGCGGATGCTGGAAAATCCTTCCGGCGAACTCACAATCTCGTAGTCGCCGAGATGCTTCGGCCGGGGCCAGCGCTTCCGCTCCGGATGATTCATCGGATTCTCCTCATCCGTACCCACAAAATCGATACGAGCCCGCTCGTAATAATCGACGAACGTATCGTTCAAAATCGCGGCCCGCATCTCCGCCGTGATGCGATGATAGAACGTCAAATTATGCTGGGTGACCAATTGCCACCCTAACGTTTCTTCCGTTTTGATCAGGTGATGGAGGTAGCCGCGCGAGTACTCGCGGCAGGTGCGGCAATTGCAGTCGGGATCCAATTTCGCGTCGGAGAATTTATAGACCGAACGCCGTAGCTGAATTTTCCCTTTCGCCGTAAATGCGGTCCCGCGCTGCGCCACTTGCGACGGAATGATGCAGTCGAACATGTCCACGCCTCGATGAACCGCTTCGAGGATATCGATCGGCGTGCCAACGCCCATGAGATAACGCGGCCGATCTTCCGGCAAATGATCGGTGACGGCATCGGTAAACGCGTACCGTTCCGCGTGAGTCTCGCCCACAGCGAGTCCGCCGATCGCCAATCCGTCGAAGGGCAACGCTCGCAGAAACTCCGCGCTCTGCGCGCGCAAGTCGTGGAACAGCGCGCCTTGGACAATTCCGAATAACGCTTGCGATGAGTCACCGCGCGCTCGCAAGGAACGTTCGGCCCAGCGATGGGTGAGACGCATGGCGGCCTCCGCTTCGGCGCGGCCCGACGTTGCCGGAATGCACTGGTCCAGCACCATCATGATGTCGCTGCCAATCGCTTTCTGCATCTCGATGCTCGCCTCGGGGGAGAGAAGACATTCCCGGCGATCGACGTAACTGATGAAACGAGCCCCTTTTTCGTTCATCGAGCGCGTTTCCGGCAGGGAGAAAATCTGAAAACCACCCGAGTCCGTGAGCACCGGCTTCGACCAATTCATGAATCGGTGAATCCCGCCGAAATGCTTGAACACCTCGGGCCCGGGACGGAGAAGCAAGTGGTAGGTGTTGGCCAACAACACCTGCGACCCGACCCTGGCGAGGTCGTCGACCGTCTGCGCTTTGACCGTGGCTTGCGTGCCGACCGGCATGAACACGGGCGTTTGCACCTCGCCGTGGGCGGTGCGAAACGAAGCCGCCCGCGCTTTGCTGCCGCGGGCGGTTTTCTCGAGATGGAAAGGGAGTCGGCTAGAAATGGGCTCGATGGGTTTAAACGGTCATCGTGAGTCGAAGACCTTTTCCCCGCAAGCGCGAGAAGCGCGAATCAGCAACTCCGCCAAGTCCCTTTTCTCGTCGTAAAAACGTCTCTCAGCGCGGACAGACCGCGCCAAGAGCGCTCTTTAAAAATCAATGCGCCGTGAAATGATACACGGTCTCCGACTTCAGTTCATGACCCGGCTTCAAGACTGTGTTGGGAAATTTCGGATGGTTGATCGAGTCGGGAAAATGCTGCGTTTCGAAAACCAAAGCGCCGCGATGCACGTACTTGCGTCCGCCTTTTCCCACGAGCGTACCATCCAGAAAGTTGCCGGAGTAGAACTGCAGGCCGGGCTCAGTCGTCGAGATTTCCAGTTCACGTCCCGTGGTCGGCTCATAGATCGTCGCCGCCAAAGTTGGCTTACTCTTCACCGTATCCAAAACCCAATTATGGTCGTAACCGCCGCCAACCTTGAGTTGTTCATCGTCGGCATTGATCCGTTCGCCGACCGTATGAGGTTTGGTGAAGTCGAATGGCGTGTTAATCGCGCTTTTCAATTCTCCCGTCGGAATGAGCCCGGCGTTGACCGGCGTGAACCGATGGGCCGCGATCGTGAGCTGATGATCGAGAACATCACCCTGCCCTTCGCCTTTGAGGTTGAGGTACGAGTGATTGGACAGGTTAACCGGTGTGTCCTTGTCGGTCGTGGCAGAATAGTCGATCTTCAGGCTGTTGTCGCGGGTGACTGAATACAGCACGTGAACCGTGAGCGTGCCCGGGTAACCCTCTTCGCCATCGGGGCTGACGTAGGTTAACTGCAAGGCCGGCTCGCCGCCCACTTCCCGCGGCTCGGCGGTCCAAAGGACTTTGTCGAATCCGCGTTTTCCTCCGTGCAGCGCGCAGGGAATGCCGCCCGGGTGATCATTCTTCGCGAGCGTGTAGGTCTTGCCGTCGAGCGTGAACTGACCATCCGCGATGCGGTTGGCCACACGGCCGACAATCGCGCCGAAGTACGGGGACTTGGCCTCGTAATCTTCAAGCCGATTGAAGCCCAAAGCCACATCATCGAAATGCCCCTGACGATCCGGCGCGAGCAGTTTCACGACGGTGGCGCCGTAGTCACTGATGGCGACAGTGAGACCGCCGGACGATTTTAACGTATAAAGATGAACCGCGCGCCCGTCGGGAAGTTGACCAAACGATTCCGTCGGAAGGTTGGCTCCCAGCGCGGTCGCGCCAGCGAACAAACCAAAGGCAAGGGATAACAGGGTTTTCATGGGTAAAACAAACCAAGCGAGCGCCAGCCAGAAGCCGCAACGCTTTCCTTTACATGACGGTAAAGTTCGTCCCTCAAACCGCGTCCAAAGAAGCGATTTTGTAAGCCAAGCCAGCCTGTTCGGCCTGGGGAAACAGCGCGCGGACCCGCTCGCCGAGTTTCATCTCGTTCGGCACCGAACCGTGCTCGGCGTTGAGCAAAGCTAAAGCGCGCCACCCTTCTTCGGCCAGAGTCACCACCGCGCGACGGGTACACTCCCGTGGATCATGATGGTTGATCAAGAATTCCGCAGCGACCTCGGCGCGAGGCGAGGCTTCTTCAACGGGTGCGGCCCGGGTGACTTGGAACTGCAAGTAAGTCATTCCGCCGCTAGTCTAGCGCGGCCGGCGATTTCCTGAAACCCGGCAGGTCATGGCGCGCACCCTCAGGGGATTTCCCTCCGGAGCATGATAAAACTGCGAAAAAGCCGCTTTTGCCCCCTCAGCCAAATCGATTTGCGCTCCGCCCCAGCCGCGAATCACCAATTGCCGAGCGAGATGTTAATCTCCGCGCCCAACGTGTTTTGGGAAGCGCGGATGTCACCTCCGTGCAGGCGAATGATCTCCTTCGCGACAAAAACGCTGATCCGGCCGTGACTTGGGGCGTCGCCCGGCTCCGTTGGAGGCCAGATGCCTTCGAGAGCTAATTTCGGCCCGCGAATGGCCAGCGCAGCCGTCATGCGATCGTTGTCGCCGATGGTGCGCAGTCGGACCGCAAGATCGCGTTTGCCCAGTTCTGGACGGTTCTCCGCGATGCTTTCCAAAATGGATTCGAGCGCGAAGTCCAAGAGCTTCGGTACGACGGTCAGCACGACGGGCGCTCCACTGCTTTCAAAAGTCACTCCGGTGCGCCGGCTCAGATCGCGCATCAATGCGCGAATGTCGGTTTCTTCAGGCACCACTTCGCTAAAGGTCGGAATCGAGGCCAGGTGGCGATTGATGCTCTCGAGGCTCGCGATGTCCCGTTTGACCGCAGTCGTGAGGACGCCGGCGGTGCTTTCTGCGTTCGGATTAAACCGTAGTGCCGCCAACGATACAAGGGCGTTGCCCAACTCGTGATTGAGCGTCAGCGCAATGTCATGGAGCAAGGCCAAACGCGCGCTGCGTTGACGCTGGTTCGCCTCACGCACTTCAGCGGCGGCATCTTCCCAATAAACCCAGACACCGAGTGTTTCGGAAACACCGGCATGAGCGCGGAAAGGCTGCTCAATCGTGGGGACCATCCGACGCGTCTCTCGCGTAGCGCGCACGTCGGCGATGAGCGAACGAATCCCGGGAGGCACATGTTTCGGAATCGGCTCGTCCGTCCCCAAGACCAAAAGATTCGGCAGATAGTGTTCCGCCAAGCGCCAGCGCTCGTTCTGTTCGGAAATTTTTCCGAAGCGCGAGGACTGCTCCAAGCATTGACGCAACAAGCGGGCCAAGCCCACCGCCTTGGCCCGATCCGCCGTCGTAAAGGGAACTCCGTCGTCGCGGACACCGAGTGCGATGAAACCGTAAAGGCGTCCGTTCTCATGAACCGGCACGAGCAGCCGGCTCGACCATTGACGAAAACGCTGGCGAATGGACACCTCGGCCAGCGGGCTCACCGCTACTGGCCATTCCGTTCCGTCTAAAATCGCCGGATACTGCGACCAATAAACACACAAGGGATCATCTCCCGCGCAGGTCGCGTCGCCGCGGTCCGCGCGAAAGCCAGTGCCGTCCCGCAGGAAAAAAAGCACGGTCGACGTGTGCAAAACCGCGCGAACCATCCGCCGGAATTCTTCGAGTACGCGCGAGCGCGAGCCAAGGCGTTCCACCACCGCTTCGACGGCATCCCACGCGGCCGAGGCCTCAACGGGCGTCGTCGTGGGCGGCCGCGCGCCGCTGACCGGAGCAAAGGGCGACGTCGCAGACGTTGTCGACGGTGCGAGTGCTCGCGTGTCGGACAATTGCAACGCGGCGCTGCGCTCAGCCAGCTCTTCTAAAATCGGCAGCAGCGTGCCAAGGCGGGTGCGCACCTCGTCGTAACCGAGGATAACCCGGCTGTTACCCAGAGCCCGAGCGCGTTCCATCGCTAAACTGCCCTGTTCGCCAATGATGATCGCCGGTGCCTGACGCAGAGGTTCGGAAATTTTTTCCGCGACGGAGGCGTCGAGAACCAGCACCATCGGTATCGAAGAATCCAATACACCGGGTGCAAGACTCTCTTCGAGGGACAAGATTTGCCGCCCCGGCGGCACTAAAACCCACCAGGCACGCAGCAATTCCGAATCATCGGTTGCTAAGATGTAGGTGGCTGGCATGGCAGAAGAATCCGAAAGGTTGCCCCTCGGCCGGCGGACGGCTGATCAGCCGTGATACTTGCGTGGAGATTGGATAAAATGTCGCGACAGGTGGCCAAACCGAGGCCGAAGCCACTCGATTTGGTCGATTGAAAAGGCTGGAAAAGGCGGGACCACACTTCTGGCGCAATCCCGGTCCCATTATCCGATATCACAATTTCTAGACTTGTTTCGGTCTTCCGCGTCGCGACCGTAACTTCACGGTCGTCCGTTTTTTGTTCGAGCGCTTGGATCGCGTTGAAACCGAGATTAAGCACAACCTGTTTCACCGCATTAGGATCGGTGAACACAATGTCGTTGTCGGCTTGATAATCGGTGGAAATTTTCACGCGCTTGTCGTCTGCTTTGGCAGTGATGAGATCGATACAACCCGTCAAAAGCAAGTGAATTGCAGTTTCTTGCATCGTGAAAACACGGGGCGTGGACAGATCGAGAAGCTGCTCGGTCATACGATCGATTCTCCCCACCTCTTCCCCAATAAGCCGGAAAAACTTCTCACGAAACGTTGCTTCTTGATAACGGTGAGGAAGCAATTGCACAAAAGTTTTAATAGAAACAAGTGGATTTCTGATCTCGTGGGCGATGCTCGCTCCCAGCAAACCCACCGTCGCAAGCTGCTCCGCGTGCTGCACTTTCATCAAATAGTGAGCCCGTGAGAGCGCGGTTTCGATCGTGCTTTCCAACGACAGGAGCTGCGTAACTTGCGGGTAGGTAAACGGCATGCGTGTGCGCGGAAAACTCAATCCCATGACGAAGGCGAGCGAGGGCCCCGCGCTCGCCACGAGCACGCCAAAGCCATTGGCTTTCATTAAAGCAGCTAAACCCGGACCCTCGAAACGGGGTTTCTCCCGGTCCAATCTCTCCGCTGTTGCCCAGCGCATCCGGTGCAAAAGCTTCATCTCATCGCAATGCAGCGGCCACTCGATCCCACCGCCGATTAACCTTCCCTGTGACGCCATGAGGATCACGGCGCGATCACAATTCCCCCACTGAGTGAGAAGCTTAATGAACGCTTCTTCCATTTGCTCAGGCCGGAGGTCGCGTCGGGCAATTTCAAACGCCGAACGGCGAACTCTCTCGGCCGGCGCATAACGTTGGGTCAACTCCTGCAGCCAGGGACGCAGTTCCGCGACGAACCAGAGTCCAAGTGCGAGGGCCACACCAAAAGCCAGCCATGCCGGCATGAATTGCGCCGCCAGGTCGCGTATCCCCCAAACAAATACGGAGGTGCTCGCGACCAGGACAATTTTTTCGACGCCGATCGTGAGCAGATGCTTCGCATCGAGCAGTCGGCTTGTCAGCAGGGTCCAGGAAAGCCCGGCAAAAATCGCCAAAATCAGCAACGGCATCAGGCGATCCCAAGTCCGATCGTGCGTGACCGCGCCCATCACGGGAAAAACAAACGTCACCAAAATCAAAAGCGCTCCGCCAAGTCCAAGCAACTGGAGTTCCAGGCGGTGCGCGCCAATCCGTCCTTGAAGGCGTTGCACCGTGCCGAGCAGGAACATGACCGTGCTGAGTAGACCCGCCACGATCGGAGCGATCATCATCGTGCCGAACATCGGATGGACGAGCGGAAGCGGTTCACGGTAGAAAAACCGGCAGACGACCCACGAGCACCACACCGCCGGGAAAAGCCACCAGATGCGGATGCCGGAGAATCGCTCCCGCGCCGATCGCAGCGGCCACGAAATCGTCTCGCGCAAAAAGACTAAAAAAATCGGTAGGATTCCCGCGGCGAACCAGGCCGCACGCAGCCAAAGCGGATTACTGGAGACGATAAAATCGCCGTGCCAGCAAAGCATCCAAAGTGCGACGAAAAGCGAGCCGGCGGCCAGCGCTCGATTTTGCGGTCGGTGGAAGTGGCTCCACAAGGCAGCCGTACCGACAGCCAAAGCCCCAACGGAAGCGCAAAGCGCAGTGCTCAGAATCATAAAAAAACGCTTTCAGCGATCGTCGCCGAAAGAAGAGTCACCGCGTCGGCGACGCAATCACTTCACTTCCCAGAAACTGGAAAAGCGATGAGGATCTTGGTGCCCTTGGCCCTGGCCGACTCGAGCTTCATCGTCGCGCCATGCGCAGCGAGCAAGTGACGGCAAATACCCAGACCTAAACCGGTGCCATTCGCTTTGGTCGTGAATCCGCCTTTCATGGCCTTGCGAGCGGTTTCCTCGTCCATGCCTTCGCCATTGTCGGCGATCTGCACCGTGATGTGCTCAGCGGTCAGTCCAAAAATCACATTCACCCGAGCGGCGCCGGCTTCCAATCCGTTTTTCAACAGATTCTGCAACACGCGCGTGAGCTCAAAGTGCGAACCGTGAATCTTCGCCTGGCCTACTCCAGATAGCACGATCGCGTTGTTGTTGAAAAAGATCACTTCCTTGACCGAGCGGACCAGTGCAACGAGGTCGATGTAATCATACTCCGCTGTCTTCCGGCTGGTCTGTTTCCAGTTCTCCGCGAGATGGTGACAATAATCCGCGGCGCGGCTCACAACGTCAGCGTAGTTTAGAAAGTTGCGCGCATGCTCCGGCTCTCGACGCGCCATTTTCTTCGCTTCTTGGACCAACAAATCCGCGTAACCAATCACTACGGTCAAAGGATTGGCCAGATCATGCACCAGTTCGACGGCGGCGCGCGCCTGCCAAATGTGCGGCTCCTTGGCCTCGATCTCGCGTTTCAGCGTCGCGTTCATCACTTCCATTTCCGCCGTGAGACGAGCCTGGTGGCGGCGAACCTGCGCGGCTTGCGATTGGTGGCGAACCGCGTCCATCAACTCAGAAATATCCGGCGGTTTACGAAGGTACTGGTTCGCGCCATACACCATCGATTGCTGCGCCGTTTGAAGTGTCCCGTAGCCGGTCAACATCACCACGGAAATCTCGCGATCGATTTTCCGAATCGCCTCGAGCGCGCGAATGCCATCCATCTCCGGCATTCGAATATCCAAAATGACCACGGAAAAACGGCGCTCTTTTAACCGATCCAAACCCTCCGACGCTCTAGATGCCGTGACCACCTCGAACTCCGACGAGAGAGTATAGGCAATGGATTCCCGAGGGCCATATTCGTCGTCAATCACGAGGACGAGTGGCCGGTCGCTGACTTCTACTAACGAAGGCGCGGAGTCCGGAAACATGATAAGGGCGTCAGTTTGACAAGTAACCTAACGGCATAAGGGGTATGCCAGCAAAAAGCATGCAAGCGTATTGAAGTCGCCCACGATATGTCAAGAAAGCGTGTTTATAGGCCCACACATTGTATGCTTATTTCTCCCTATTTTCGCCTATCTTTAGAGGGTGGGTCGCGAACTGCATCACCTAACGACGATCTTGCGCCAAACGCAGTCCTGCCAAGAATTTTAGCGTGATCATTCTCCTTGTTGCTCTTGGTGCCGCTGCTCTGTCCGGGCTTTTTGTCTGGCTCTGGCAAGAGCGCGCGCGGGCCTCGTTGCAGGCTCGTGCCGACCTGGCGCAAGCCGACGTCAACCGATTGAACCTCGAACTTCAGGCCATGAGGCTTCGTGGCTCAGAATCGGAGGTTATATTAAACCGCGCCCAGGTCGAGTTGGCGGCGGAAAAGGCGTCGGCGAGCGAACGGATTCGGTTGCTCACCGAGGCGCAGGATCGTCTGGCCCATGAGTTTAAAGCGCTTTCCGCTGAGGCTTTGCGCAATAATAATACGACCTTCCTCGAACTCGCGCAGACTTCTTTGGCCCAGTTTCAACAAAAGGCCGAGGGCGATCTCACCGCACGCCAGCAGGCGATCGATGCCCTGACCAAACCGCTGCGTGATTCGCTCGAGCGGGTCGACAAGAAGATCACGGAAATCGAAGACAAGCGCCACACCGCCTATGGCGCCCTCTCCGAGCAACTGAAGTCGCTCAACTCCGCTCAACTTCAGTTGCAAACCGAAGCGTCCAAACTCTCGACGGCGCTTCGCTCCACGACCTACGTGGGAAGTTGGGGCGAATTGCAACTTCGGCGCGTGGTCGAACTCGCGGACATGACGAACTACTGCGACTTTCTGGAGCAAGAAACCTGCGGCGCTCTGCGCGCGGATCTGGTCGTGCGTCTGCCGGGCGGTCAGCGTATTGTGATCGATGCCAAGTCACCCGTTCAATCCTATCGCGATGCGATCGATTTGGCCGACCCCGCTGCGCGCGAACTGAAACTCCGTGAACACGCCGCGAAAATCCGCGGACACGTCGATGCGCTGGGGGCTAAAAATTATTGGGAGCAATTTCAACCCGCGCCCGAATTCGTCGTCCTCTTCGTCCCCGGTGACCACTTTCTGTCGGCGGCGCTGCAAGTCGACTCCGAGTTACTCGAACGCGCGGTCAATCGGCGCGTCTTGCTGGCGACGCCCACGACGTTGATCGCCCTGCTCAAAGCGGCGTCGATCGGCTGGCGCCAGGAATCCATTTCTCAAAACGCCGAAGAAATCAGCCAACTGGGGCGGCAACTCCACGACCGGCTCAGCACGTTTACCCATCACCTGGATAAACTGGGCCGAGCACTCGACTCGACCGCAAAGAACTACAATGCCGCAGTCGGCGCGCTCGAAGGCTCGGTCTTTCCCGGTGCGCGGCGTTTCGCCGAACTCGGAGCCAAAGGCGCGAAGGACCTCGTGCTACCGGCACCGATCGAAACCGCAGTTCGCGATATCTTGCGGCGCGATTAACGCATCAATTTCATGGATACACTGACCGGCACCTGGCACCCGCTCCGCGCGGAACTCGATGGCGAACTTGCGCCCAAAGAAGCGCTCGACGCGATGCGGCTTATTTTAAGCGACGATCATTATCGCGTAAAATTTGGCCGTGAAGTCTCCGACCAAGGTGCATGGAGTGCGACCCAGGAAAGCACCGGCTGGCAACTCACATTAGTCGGAAAGAAAGGCGTCAACGCGGGCCGCACGCTGCCCGCGATTGCCCAGCTCCGCGGCGACCGCTTGCGCATTTGTTTCGGGCTAAACGGCCAGCGCCCCAATGAGTTCACGGGCGCGGCGAATTCAGGCTGCTATCTCGTCAACTATCGCCGCGAAATCGGCAACCCGTCTGGATCCGCCGCGGCCTGATCAAAGGATCGAGGAGTCACATCGCGACCCACCTCGATAAATGAGTTGGCTTGGAACGCAGGCGCGTGCGTCAACACCGGTCTTTGCGTCATCCGTCGAATGGCGGCGTTCGCAAAACGCCGCTCTGTTTTGAATGCGGATCCGCTCGATTTCTTTTTGCCAAGGGCTGCACGGTGCTTATCACCGTTCCTTCGCTTGATGTTTTCCTCACCACCTCGCGCCTCTGCTAGCCACTATGTCCGGGGCGCTGTCCGCAGTGAAGGTTTGTTCTTCGATGAATTTGCTCCCGACTCGGCGTGGATCCGCGAGCGAGGTCGCATTTTCCTGCCCCCGCTGCGCGGCCTCAAACGCTTGGTGATCTTCGGCGAAACGAAAGCGCATCCCGATGCCGAGGGTATCGAGATCGGCATCCCGCGCTTGGATATTTTTGCCGGCGACAAGCCGATCGCGACGATCGCGGTTCCTGCCGGCGAAATTTGGGAAGTGCCGATCGAGGTTCAACCCGACTGGGCCGCGGATGGCACGGAGCTTTTTTTGCGGCTTCGAGATGTGCGCCAAACCAATCTCTTGGCCTGGTTGGCGCGGGTCGCGGAAAAGCATTCGCTCGCGGATCGCATCCAACGCTTCCGCCGGCAGAATAAAAATCGGCAACTGCGCATCCGCAGGATCGAGGCGGACGGCTTAGTGATGTTCGACTTTGCCCATCGACACGGCCCCTACTCGCCCGCCTTTGCGCGCGAGCATAATCGGCTGGGTCTGAATGTAGTCGGCTTCATCACCGCCGATCTCGGCATCGGCGAATCGGCACGAGCCATGGTGCGAGCAGCCGACGCCGCGAAAATCCCGACTGCGGCCGTCCAACTCAAGCTTCACTGCAAATCGCGACTGGGCGATCCGACGCTGGTGCCTTTTTTGCAGGAAACGAATCCGCACGCGGTGAATGTTTTCCACCTCGATGCGCCGGCGAGTCGCGACATCGACACGCACCACGGCAAAGAATTTCGCGCCGGAAAATACAACATCGGCTATTGGGCCTGGGAGCTGCCCGAGTTTCCCGATTCATGGCTCACGGCTTTCAACTACTTCGAAGAAATTTGGGTTCCTTCGGAATTCGTACGCGAAGCGATCGCAGCGAAATCTCCCTTGCCCGTCGTGACGATGCCTCACTCGGTCGAATTTTCCCGCCCCTTCACGCCGATCGCGGAATTGCGCGCGAGTTTCGGTCTCCCAGTAGAAAAATATCTCTTTCTGTTTTTGTATGATCTGAACAGCTACAGCGCGCGGAAAAATCCGCAGGCCGTAATCGAAGCCTATCGCCAATCTCAGCTCACGGCGCGCGGAGCGGGGCTAGTCATCAAAGTTCACAGCGTCTACGGGAACGAAGCTGAGCTCGCCGCGCTGGAGAAATCACTAGCCGATTTGCCCAACACTTACCTCATCGCCGATTCGCTTTCACGGAGTCGCGTCTATGAACTGCAGAGCGCGTGCGATTGTTTCGTGTCGCTCCATCGCAGTGAGGGTTTCGGCTTCGCGGTCGCGGAGTGCATGTACTTAGGCAAACCGGTGATCGCGACAGATTGGTCGGCGACAAAGGAATTTCTCAATGCCAGCAACGGCGCGCCGGTACGAGCTGCGGTGGTCCCGCTCGAACGCAGCTACGGTCCCTACGGCCAAGGTCAGCATTGGGCGCAGCCGGACGTGGGGCATGCCACAGAATGGATGCAGCTTCTGTTCGATGACCGCGCGTTAGGCGAACGTCTTGGCGCCGCCGCGCAAGCGACGATCGAACGTGAATTCTCCCTCGCGGCCATCGGCTCGCGCTATCGTCGTCGTCTCGAAGCGATCGCGAGTTGGTGAGCTATGCGCATTTCCGTCGTCGTCCCCTGCTACAACGAACGCGCGACCATTCGTGAATTAGTTTTCGCGGTGCGCGCCGCGCCCGTTGCGATCGCGGAAATCATCGTGGTCGATGACGCGTCGACCGACGGCACTCGCGAAGAACTCGAGCACCTCCTGACCGAGGTCGGCACGACGCTGACCGTCATGCGGCACGAGAAAAACCAAGGCAAAGGCGCCGCACTGCGCACTGGATTTGCGAGGGCTACCGGTGAGATCGTCATCATCCAGGACGCCGATCTTGAATACGATCCGACCGAATATCCGAAACTGATTCAGCCGATTCTCGCGGGAAAAGCTGCCGTGGTGTATGGATCGCGCTTCCTCGGGAGCGACGGCCGCCGCGCGCTTTATTTTTGGCACACGCTTGGCAATCGCGCGCTCACCTTTTTCTCCAACCTTTGCACGAATCTCAATCTCACGGATATGGAGACCTGTTACAAAGTGTTTCGCCGAGACGTGCTGACGCGAATCCGGATTCAAGAGTCGCGCTTTGGTTTTGAGCCGGAAATCACCGCGAAAATCGCCAAGCTCAAGGTTCCAATCTACGAAGTCGGCATCTCTTACCACGGACGCACCTACGCAGAAGGCAAAAAAATCGGTCTTCGCGACGGAGCGCGGGCGATGTACGCGATTCTCAAATACAATTTGTTTAACTGAGGCCTCGCTCGCGCCGCGTTCATGTTATTCAACTCCTCCGTTTTTCTTGGCTGCTTCCTGCCGATGGTCTGGCTCGGCTGGCGATTGGCTGCGTTGACCGGACGAAAGACGCTCGCCGTCGGGTGGCTTAGCCTCTGTTCACTCGCATTCTACGCGTATTGGAATTGGCACTACGCGCCGTTGCTCGCGCTCTCGCTCGTGGTCAATTTCTATCTCGGCCGCAGTCTTATTCGCCGGCCGAGAAGAGCTTTTCTGTGGCTCGGCCTGGCCTGGAATCTCGGCCTGCTCGGCTATTTCAAGTACTTCAACTTCTTCCTCGAAAACATCGATGCAGTCACGGGCCGGCCGTGGCCACTGCACGCGATTGTCCTCCCTCTCGGCATCTCGTTTTTCACTTTTCAAAAAATCGCGTTTATCGTGGACGCTTGGCGCGGACGGATGCGCGAAGTCCGGTTCGACGACTTCGCGCTTTTCGTGCTCTTTTTTCCCCAACTGATCGCAGGGCCGATCGTTCATCACCACGATTTTATCCCACAGCTTCAACGCCCCGCCTGGCTGCGTTTCAATCGGGAGCATTTCGCGCGCGGAGTGCTGCTTTTCTCGGCAGGTCTCTTCTGCAAGACCGTCATCGCCGACACCTTGGCGCCGACGGTGAATAGCGGATTCGCCTTCGTCTTTTCCGGTTTCCACCTTCGGCTGGTCGAGGCCTGGTGCGTGGTCGTGGCTTATGGACTACAACTTTTCTACGACTTCGCCGGCTATTCTTACATGGCCCTCGGTCTGGCTTTGCTCTTCGGACTGGTTCTGCCGGTCAACTTTTTCGGGCCCTACGCATCGCGCAGCATGATCGAGTTCTGGCGGCGCTGGCACATCACGTTATCTGCGTTCTTGCGCGACTACGTTTATATTCCGCTTGGCGGAAATCGACGCGGCTTGGCGAAGCAGCTCGGAAATGTTCTGATCACCTTTCTGCTTGCGGGCCTGTGGCATGGCGCGGGTTGGACCTTCGTTCTCTGGGGCCTGTGGCATGGCGCGGCGCTCGTCATCAACCATCTCTGGCGGCACCGTCGCTCTGGTCAAAATCCTGCGCCAACGAAATGGCGCTCCGCCGGAGGTTTCATTCTCACCTCGCTCGCCGTTCAACTGGGATGGGTTTTATTCCGATCTCCCGATCTCCGAATTGCCAAGGAAATGGCCGTCTCGCTGATCGGCTTGAATGGAATTTCCGTTCCGCTCGCACTTACCCCATGGGTCGACTCGCTCGCGCCGGTGATTCGCCCTGAAGGTTGGTTTCCAAATCTTTATCTCACGCCGAGCATTCTCGCGGTGTTTTTCGTCAGCGGCTTCGGTGCAGTGGCGGGCCCGACTCTATTACGCTGGTTCGGGACTTCGCAGGCGGACGTCGCGGCGCCGCCGCCCATCGTTCAATCGGAGCTTCCGGCCCAGTCCGCCGGAGTGACGCGGCCTCAGGCCATCGTCGCCGGAATGATGCTGGCGCTTTCGCTCGCGGCGCTTTCCCGGTCCGTCCCCTTCCTTTATTTTCAATTCTGATGCGCTTCGGCTCATCCTTCCTTTTCTTTCTGGTCGGCGCCCTGATTTGCGGCGCCGGCATCACCGTATCGAATTTCCGGTTACAACGCGCTCCGCTCGATCTGTACGTTCAAGAAAGCCGGTCCGCTAAAGTCGTCGCGCAAGGGCACGCGATCGTCTTTCCCCATGGGATGAACGAGGCGGCGTTTCGATGGGATTTGGCCGCGGAGATTCCCGCGGCGCCGGACATCATCGTGCTCGGTTCGAGTCATGCGCAGCTTCTCTCGCGCGATTTTTTCCCCACGCAGCGCCTCTGGAACTTGGCGATGGCGGGGGGCTCGTTGAGCGATGATTTGATCACTTTCCAAATCCTTGACGAAAGACACTGTCACCCGCGCCAGTGGTATGTCTTCGCCGATCCCTGGCTTTTCGAAGAGGCCAAGCCCTTCACGCCAAATTGGATGATCCGTCCGAAAGCGCTGGCCGCGATCGATCAGCGGCTCGCTCAGCCCGGCCAATCAGGCCATTTCGCTAAAGACCTGGCCGATTTTCATGCCACTCAAACCCAAGCGGTCTACCAACTCGATCCCGTTCTGGCCGCCGTTGACCAAGTGGTTCGTGGATGGATCGATCGGCCAGTAATCGCCGACGCCGCTGTTTATCACGTTCCGATCATCCGGGCCGACGGTTCCATGGAAGACCAATCCAAACGATCGCGTTCGACGGCTGAGGTCACCGCGCTTGCGCTGCGGCAGTTCAACGAGAAGATCGATCGTCACCGCTATGGCACCTTCGCCGAAATTGACTCCGAGTCCGTGCGTGTATTCGAGAACTGGATTCGACTTCTTCGACAAGGCGACGCGGGGGTGACATTGGTCTTCGCGCCTTATCATCCCGCGGTGTACCCTGTCGCCACAGCGGAGCGCAACAATCGGCTGAAGGACGTGGAAGCGATCTTTCGACGGATTGCCACCGATCACGGCTGCGAGGTGGTGGGAAATTACAATCCGGCAAAGGCGGGCGTAACACCGGACGATTTTAGCGACGGCGACCACCTCAAGGTCGTAGGGTTGAAAAAGCTTTTCGGGGTACTGACTTCGCAGCCGCCCCCTCCACCTGAAGTCCGTTGACTTCCATCGCCTCGATCGACCACCGCTCAAGTCTTGCGCGAAAGATGGCGCCTGTTTCACACTTTCCGGGCGTGTTTCATCCTGTCCCGATCCGAGGCCGGCAACGGCCTCTCCCGCTATGAACGTTCTTGCTCAGGCCGCACTGCTGATCAGCTTGCCGGCAGGAGTGATTCTCGCTGGGTATTGGCTGGCCGGATACCTTCGGAATTTAAGCGCGGAAGAACGCGTCGCAGTCGCGTCGCTCGCGGGCCTCGCGGTGCTGCTGTGGAGTGTGACGGTGGTGAACTTATTTCGTCCGATCGCCGGCATTTGGGCTTGGGCTTGTCTTTGGCCGATTGGGTTAACGTTGAGTTTACCCTCGGCCCGCGCCGTGTTGCTTCGGGATACCCGCGCGGTGTTGAGTTCAAATCGGAGCCGATTGGGCCTGTGCTTAGGCGCCATTTTCTTGGTTGCGTTGATTTGGCCCGTTTTGCGAGGCGCATCGATCGTCTTCTACGACGGCACGAGCAACCACGACAGCTTCTTCTGGATCGCCTCCGCCGAATATTTAAAACGCAACACCTACTTGAGCACGCCGGTCGCCAGTGCGCTTCATCCGGTTGGGAACGCGGTCGGTGCAATCACCGGCTGGAAACCCGTTTGGGGTCGGATGGGCGCCGAAGGTTTGCTCGCGTTGGTGTCCTCGCTCTCCATCACCGCGGCGATCAAAATCTACATCTGCGCCACCGCGACGCTTTTCCTGCCCTGGATCAGTGGCGTATTTCTGACGGTTAAAACCTTTCTGCAAGACCGCAGCACCCGCGTCGCCGTCGCCGCTCTCGTGTTGATCGAGCCGCTCTTTATCTTCTTTCACGGGAATTCCAACTTGCCGAACTTACTCGGTATTCTCATGGGAGCTGCGATCGTGATCGCGAGTGAACGCGCGCTCCGGCCGAACGAAGTGCGTTGGCCCTGGTTTGCGCTCCTTGCTCTGAGCTTCCACGGCCTGCTCTGCTCCTATCCGGAAATGCTGCCTTTCGTGTTGCTTCCAGCAGGGCTGCTTTGGTTGCGGCGTTGTTTTATTTTTAAGCCGGCCTTCAACTCGAGCGGACTACTCGGCGTTTCCGGCGCTTTTGTTCTCGGCGCCGTTCTGAACCCTGCATCGAGCTGGCGCGCTTACTACGGTTTTATCAGTTCCTTCGCGACCGCACGTGCTAATCAAAATTGGGCGAATCTTTTCGAGCCGCTCAAGCCTACCGAATATCTTCCGGCGATGGTAACGCTCTGCGTTTCGGCCGGACGCAATGTTGGCCCGTACGCCGGCGCCGTGCTCAGTATCGGCCTTTTAGTCGGACTGATTCTCATGGTGCGGAGGTCGCGTGATGCGTACGGCGCACTCGCGATGATGGCTGGAACCGGCGTGCTTATCGTCTACACAATAAAAACGGGTTTCAATTACGGTTGGCAAAAAGCGATCCAGTTCGGCGGTGTTTTTTGCGCAGCGCTCGTCCCGGTCGGGCTCGCAGACTACCTCTGGCGACGTGCTTCCGCGCCTGCGAAACATCGCCTTTGGGCCCGACTCGGGTTGGTGGCGCTCCTGGGTTTTGGAGGTTACGCGACCACCCTGAATATTTTGGAAGAGCATAAGTGGTCTCGGCAAAAGATGATCACGGAGGATTGGTTCCGGGCCCGCGATTTCGCGCGGGATCGGCTCCGTGATGCGCCCGTGCTGATCGATGCCGCGAGTTTCCGTATGGCGTTTTTCCACGGTATGTGGGCGACGTATTTTCTACCCGACAGCGATCTTTATTTTGCAAGCCGCGGAAAAGAGAGCGGCGGTTACGTGCGCGACAGCGTCATCAACGAGGCAACGACGAAAATCCCTGAGCCCAAGGCTTATTTCGTTAGTAGGGACTGGGCGAATACGTTCGATGCAAATTCGCCTCGGCTCTTCACCGGTGACACGCTCGCTCTCCTCGGCCAAGCCAACCGCGTATTCAAGATAAGCGGTCTCTACCCCGAAAACGGAGTCCCCACGTCCGCGCAAGAATCGTTCTCGCTCACCCTTCGGCCGCACTCACGGAGCCAACTCCTGGTCACACTCGGTCCATCCAAAACCGCCCCACGTTTTAACCATTGGAAGGTTGTCCGTAAAGCATCGGGGAGCGACGCGCTGACCGCAGAAGTAACCGGACAGGCTCCATGGAATTTCACCGTGCCTCTCGCGGCCGGGATCGACAACCAAATCGAAATCACGGCGGAGCGCGCCGGTGCGGAATCCACCGCGCTCCTTCCTTACGTCCTGAAGTCGATCCGCATCGAATCCCTGCCCTAGCCCGCATGCTTCTGATCGATCTCACGCACACCGCGCACACCCGCGCACGCACGGGGGTGCAGCGCGTGTGCCGTTCGGTTTACATGGCAGGCCAAAAGCGAACCGCTTTGACTGGCTGCACTTACGATCGCTTCGAGAAAACCTGGCGCTCGCTCCGCGGATGGGAAAACACAAATCTCGCCAGCCAAGTTGCCGCCGAACATCGGGGTGCGCAGTGGCCAGTGGCGCAGCGCTGGCGGGGTCGCCTTCAGCGGATGTTCCGACTCCGTGCCCAAGTCCTCACACCGGCGAATGGCTTGATCGTCCCAGAGATTTTCTCGGCGCAAACCGCCCAGCATTTTCCCGAGCTATTTCGGCACGTGAATGGCCCTAAAATCGCAGTTTTTCACGACGCGATCGCACTGAAATTTCCGGAGCTGACTCCGGTCAAAACCGTGGCGCGTTTTCCCGCGTACCTCCAGGAACTGCGGCAATTCGATGGCATCGCCGCTGTATCCGAAGATTCACGACAAACCTTGCTG